>Ga0163217_1006390_pt1 | contig 16174 bp, 20 predicted proteins | sample SynspAceP_FD_185933 | JGI IMG/M metagenome (GOLD analysis project Ga0163217, IMG submission 185933) | Saline lake microbial communities from Ace Lake in Antarctica - Synechococcus sp. Ace-P (PacBio error correction) | ecosystem: Environmental > Aquatic > Non-marine Saline and Alkaline > Saline ... | reverse complement strand
ACTCATTCTGCATGTTCGTTTTCGCTTGCGTGTTGATGCGTATGGAGCCTAGAAGGATTCCGAAACTCCTGACTCCTGAATGCAAAATAGGCGCTCTCCCAAGCGTAAGCCCCATCAAACCCTTTCGGGATATTGGTGGGTCGAGGAGACTTGAAACCTCCCAGAACCTCACGCTTATCAGGCGTGCGCTTCTACCACCCTGAAGCTACCGACCAGCGTAGTTCGCCTTGCGAATCTGTCGTCGTCGCCCTGGCAGGCTCTTTTGACTTCAAAAAGATGCCTGAAGAAGCCAGCGTCAGGCGTATTATTTGGCGCTGTAGGCACCCTTACCCCTCTCGGGACATCCGCTGCGCTCCTCTACCTGTCGGGCGACGCGCATTAGTGCGTAGATACGCTTGCTAGAAGAGATATTGAGGACGGCTCGGTCCGATGTTACACCTAAAATGTAAACCGAAGTATGGACAGCTTTGTTTGCTTTCTCTGCTAAGTATATGATATTAGCAAGCTAATCTCGGGCTAGGAAACATCCTTAGAAAGGAGGTGATCCAGCCGCAGGTTCCCCTACGCTACCTTGTTACGACTTCACCCCAGCGCTGATCTACCGTTGGCGCCGCCTCCCCGAACGGAAGTCTATGCGCAGGTCGTTCGGGTAGAACTCCAACTCCCATGGTGACGGGCGTGTGTACAAGGCCCCTAGGGAAACGTATTCACGCCGTCATGCTGTTACTCGCGTATACTAGGCGATTACCGAAGCCTTCATGGGTCGAGTTGCTAGACCCCAAATCCAACGAACCAGCCTTTTTGGATCTAACCCCATTTGTCACTGCATCTGTAGCACGTTTGTGTAGCCCAACCCGGTAAGGGCCATGACGACTTGACGCATCCACACCTTCCTCCCGCCTTATCCGGGCAGTTTTCCCTTTAGTAGTGCCCAGCCGAAACTGCTGCAAACTAAGGATTGTGGTTGCGCTCGTTGCCGGACTACCGAACATCTCACGGACAACGAGCTGAACGACAGCCATTGCATCACCTGTGCCACTGCGTCACTCGAAGTGAACGCTCATTCTCCTCGAGTTAGCACAGACTTCAAGGCGTTCGTAGTTCTGCGCGCTGCTTCGAATTAAACCACACTGCTCCACCCTTGTGCCGGGGCCCCTCAATTCTTTTGAGTTTAAATCTTCGACCGTACTCCCCAGGCGGAGATGCTTAATCTTTAGGTGGTCATTCCCGAACAGGCTTTTATACTTGCCCGACGACTGGCATTCAGGTCGTTTACGGTTCGTGGACTTACCAGGGTATCTAATCCTGTTTTGCTTCCCCACACTTCTACCTCAGCGTCAGTATCGAGCCCATTGAGTCCGCCTCGCACTGGTGTTCCTCCAAATATCTCACGAATTTCACCTCTTCACTTTGGGAATTCCACTCACCTCTCTCGAACTCAAAGATCCAGGAGTTCTTAGAGGCGTCCGAGGTTGAGCCTCGGGATTTCACCTCAACTTTTTCTTGATCCCCGGCCTACGTACGCTTTACGCCCAGTAATTCCGAAACAACGCTATACCAACCCTCGGATTACCGTCGTTGCTTGGCCACGGAGTTAGCCGGTGGTTTCCTTTACCACCGGTACTTCATTATCATTCCCGGAACTGCTTCTACAATCTAAGACCTTCATTCACACAACGCGCTATGGCTAGATTCAGGCTTTGCCTGCCCATTGTCTAAGATTCCCCCCACTGCTGCCTCACCGTTAGGAGTCTTGGGCCCCGTTGTCGCTTTTGATCAAATTCTCTTGTCTTTACACTTGTCTTTTCAACTTTTACTCTTGTCTCCGTAGTCCCAGTGTGCTGATCATCCTCCTAAAAACCAGCTTACTAGATCGTAGACTGTAGGCCATATTACCCCACCAACTATCTAATCTAACGCGGGGCCAATCCTCTCTTCCCGAAAAAACTTTCCCCCAAGGGCTAAACGTATACTCTCAGTTTCCGAGGCTATTCCGTAGAAAGGGTATGTTCCACGCGTTTACTAACCGCCGCCGCTCGCCCCGAAGACTGCGCTCGAACTTTGCGATGTGTTAGGCCTGCCGCCAGCGTTCGTTCTTGAGGGCCAGTATCCAAACTCTCAAGTGAAAAGCATCCGCTGTCTTAGTCCCTTGGACGTCGAAACCTCCTGCCACCTCAAACTGCACACTTATGAATATACAGGCGCGTTTTTCTCCGTTTGAATGTTCTTAAAGTTACCCATAAAGTACCCGATATCCGTCCAAAATACAGTGAAGCTGACACCGATAATCGCTAAGCACCTAAGTGTGTCGTGCGCTATCGGCGCGATATGTAGAGGTTGATCCATTCGAATGAACCAAACGCCCCACATATCCTCTTACCAGATATCTAATTTTCAAATGAGCGTTGAGACAAAAAAAACCAAGCGCGCCGTTAAACTTTCAGGCGCGTCCACCGCCTCTCATTACCTCTGAATTTCTCCCCGCTTACGTTAAGGCTCCGAAACCTTTACTCGTCGTCCCCGCTCTACGCCCCCGTGTCTCTGCAGTATCTGCGTCTCCTGCGTAAGGGCGTCTAAAGGTTTTGTTTTCCAAATAACCCGCAACCCTCTTGTTTAGATTATGACAGTTTTTCCGCCTACTTTCTGAAATCTTTCCCTATAAAAACATACAGTTTGATTTTTTGAAAAATTCCGTTCATCCGTCTATTTTGTGTGCCAGTACTTTAATTTCTAAACGTACGCTAAAACATCGATCGCTCAGCCGATCTTCGCCATCCCCTCAAGGGTTACCACAGACCTGGCGGTCGCAAATGTGGATTTGTTTTGGCCCACCTCGCCCCCGTGAATCTCCGGGAATTCCGGTCTCAGAATTCGCAGGGGGTTCTGGAATCACTCGGCGTTGATGTACTTCTTTAGTCCAGCAGAGAAGCCAGAATCGTCTGCCATATAAAGGACGCGGCTCATCTGAAACTTTTGACCAATCCAAATGAAGTGTGCATCCGCGCCCAGAACCACAGCAGATAGTCAGCCGCATGCATGCTTGCGCCATTTGGCTGGAATGGAATAGCTGTTAGACGTCGCAGGCCAAAAGGCAACATGCAGGTCAAACCGGCCATGCGTCCTGAATTCGTGATATACGGTGCCGCTTTAAAATATCTGCCCAAATCCTGTTGACAGTTATCCAGACATCCAGAAACCAACCACCACCCAATCAGGATGGTGCAACGCGACATAAGATAAAAGGCGAGCAATCCCAAGAGCCGACGAAACTTGATCAGGTCACCGCATCGTAAGCGGCGCGCAGGTCGTGATCGCCAATCCCGCACCAAAAGCTGAAAGCGCGAGGCCAAGCGAGTCTCTTTTCCATGGCGCCTTGAATCGCGCTTCCGCCCCAGCCACCGGTCTGGAGCCTGAAACAGGAACCACGGACCGCATCAGCCCCTCGCACATATATACAACCCATGTTGGGACGCGTCGGGCTCGATTGGTATTCAGGCGGTCAATCATACTCTGCCTCGCTTCACTCTTTTACGCCACACTGTGTTTAAGATATCCTTCTCAAGGTCCATCCCTGGCGTTAATTATGATTTCAGCGCACCGTCATTTTAAGGTCTTTCATAGCCGTTAAAACATCAGTGTGGCACACGCTTGGAAAAACAACCCCGTCTCGCGCGAGAGTGACCGTCGCTCGCTTGGGACCAACGCGGAATGGTCTACTCTGGTTTCACATTACTATAGAACCCGCTATTCCCCTGCATTCGTCGAGCCTTGTTCCATTCTGGTGGCGGCTGCGTATTTCCGGTCAGAGTTGATTCCGCGCACCCAGATTTGATCGATTTTTGTTAGCCATTACTTCCAGGCACCACCCAAACGCAGCGGGCGCGGCCGTTCTCTGGTCTGTTTTAGGGATTCTCCTTGCCGTAAGATTTTCCGTCCCATAATCCGGTTAAACGGGTGTCGAGTTCGCACTCATCCAGCCGCAGCCCTTCGACATAGCGGCGCAGTGTCGAGGCACCTTATACGCGGACACCCTGGCCATTTCATCGGCGCAGCGCTGGGTTCCAAACCGACACGTATTTCGCAACCTCTGACTGAACCTCGACCTAATTCCAGCAGGTCGGCCAGTTCAACCCGTCACGGCACCACAATCGACCCACGCCTCGACGCAGCGAAGACGATAGATACGCTTCTCGATGCCACCATCTGCTGACATGAGTGTGCGTCAGAAGCCATTAGGCCCCCGGTGCTTATCGACCAAACCGCGATCTGCACCGTCCAGGTATCGCATTGTCAGGACGGTCATGCGTATTTGCGAGTCGTCCTTCGTCCGAAATTCATAGTATTTGATATAGAGCTGGATGATATCTTCATAGCTGTTGGGCGCCAAGCCCCTTTCGGCGCGGGCAGATGCACGGCCCGCCTAACCCGGCCAGCCCTGATTCCCCGCCAAGAGCGCCCCCCGCATGCATCTAACGTCTATTCAGAAATGTAGCATGCGGGTATGTCTTTGTCCGTTTAGCTACCGTGTTGATTCCAGCATAGGCCATTAACAGGCGCTCCTGGGTCTTACCAATATACCGGCACCCAATCCACTGCGGGGTTAAGCGTGTCCCCACCGAAACGCAATCGTGTTTTAACATTGTCAAGACACACCGGAATGTAAAACAGGGCACCTCAGCAAACAGCCCGAGTGTTCCCCCGACCCTGCACGTTCAAGTTATCGCACTCCTATCCACTGACACATATACTATGTGCTCCAGTGGACCGTCGCCTCGTCCGTCTTCGCGCGATTGCTGGCCACGCCAAACGCGGTCGCGGATGATCAGCCCTCGGCCACCGGCATTACCGGGAATTAAGATCCCCGATCTCCAGGCACATCACGCCAGAATCACTCTGCAACGGATTTTGCAGTGCACCGTCTGCGATCACCCCGTTTCAAAGACGCCGCCCGGAAGCACCGGGATATAGCCTTCGTCGGCCAGCCATTTTGCGCGCAGCGTCGTCCAGATCCAACCCGATCTTAACGACCGGCAAAGTCGTCCTTGAGCCAGACGGTTCATCTGAATATCTCGACGATCCCCGCCATGTCGCCACATTGCGAGACGGTCAAAATATTCACCGTTTCATCCAGGGACCGCGTTCAGGGAACTCGGGGCGGAAGTGGCCCGCACCGCATCCATACATCCCGCTTTGCCTGCACCATGGCGCCCCCGTCAGGGATATGCTGTTCAGCGCTTGGCACCAAGGTTGCGTCAGCACATCTAAATCGCTCTGTGCTTGAAGTCGACCTTGCGACCCTCTGACCGTTCGGGTCAACACACCCATCGTCCAGATCCTGCAAACAAGATGTTTTGAACAACATCGTGTGGGCGTCTTTCTTTCGACCTGCGTCGAAACAGCACAACCTGAAATATGCGACGCCCGCACAGCTTCGGTCAACACACCGCCTTCGTTCATAGCGCCGACATACCCCGGGAGGCGCATCCGATTTCATGACTTGTGCCACGGCGTGTTTCTCCATGAAATCCACATGTCGAATCCGCCTCACCATTGCGTTCTCGTCGCGAACAGGAATTCGGCTACAGCTTGGTCGAGTTCGTTTACCCAACGCCTGTTGGCCCAAGGAACAGGAAGCTGACCCAAGGACGTGCCTCGTCGGTCAGGCCAGCACCGCGACCTGGCGGACCAGCGTTCGACGAGCGGGCCTTACCGCTTGGTTTTGGCCAAATGACACGTGTTGTGCAAACTGTCCTTCCATCCGCAGCAGCTCCTGTCACGTTCACCCTCAAGCATACGGCCAGCCTGGAATGCCGGTCCAACTGCTCGATCCAGCGCTGCGATCTTGATCCGAGGCGCACTGGCCTCTGCGACCATGACGTCTGGCCCGCTTTTCCTTCCGCTTCGCCAGCTTTCGTTTTCCAACTGCGGATCACACCATAGGAAAGCTCCCCCCGCTTGGCGTTAGATTGCCTTCGCGTTGCAAATCTCATAGCTCGGCACGTTGGGCGAGCTTGTCCAACTTTTGCTCTTCAGCTCGCCGCGCGCTTCAAGGGCATCGCGCTCGGCCCTGCCACTGCGCCGTCATTGCGTCTGCATTTTCCTGCAGAGTCACAAACATTCTTTCTCCAGCTGTCCAACCTGTCCCTTGCTGGCGAACTCGTCTTTCCTCTTTTCTTCAATGCTTCTGCTTCGATCTTGCAGCTCATATCTGGCGCGTTCCAGCCGTCCATCTCTTCGGGCTTGCTGCTGTCGGACCTCCATCTGGCACAGACGGCTGCCGCCTTCATCCATCAATGTCGGATGGCTTTGTCGGCAAAGTAGCTGTCCGTATATACGTTCGACAGCGTTAGGCCCGCATAGCAAATCATACGCAGAGTCACTGATCCGCACAACTGGTGCAAGCTCATTACTTTCTCTTAATACCCCGCAAGATCGAGCTATCGGTGCCTCGACCGGCTAGGTTCAAGCCTTCTACCATGACCAGGCGGAACCGACGGCCAAAGCCGCGTTCTTTCTCTACGTATTTTACGGTATTCATTCCCAAGGGTTCGTTCGCACCAAACGCATGCAATTCCTCCCCCCCAAGCAGTTTGATTCAGCGTTGGCAGCATCCATTGCTACCATCAGCCTTACCGGCACCACCAGCGTGTGCAGATTTCTCGTCGATTAAACAAGATCACCTCGCCCGCGCTTTCAGTCACTTCGGTCAGGGACGCGTTTCAAACTCTCCGTCGAAACTCACCAACGATATTCGCGCCGGCAATCCAATGTCGCATTTCACAGCGCTAGCAGCCCGTTTGTGATCATAGGCAAGCGACTCACACTTACACCTCTAACCCCCTCACACCACATCTATCCTAATCTCATGACTGACATACCGCGCTTGAGATCTGATCCGCGATATCGTCTATCGACCCACGTATATTCTTTGTACGGCGCTTCAAAAACCTTGCATGGCACGGCGAAATTTCAGTGCGTGTCCCGGCCACACAATCCTGATGAGTTGTGTCGCTCACTGTGAATCTCTAACTAGCATCGGGCACGTCGGTCAGGTCCAGACGTGATCAAGAACGATAGTGGCTACTACTTCTAGCTGTATCCGTGACCCGAGCATAATAGACGCCATCTTTGAGTGCGAGCGTGCCATTTCACCCCCATCTTGCTACACCACCTCGCATTTTGATTGGCTCAGTCGTTCAGGCCCTGCGCGGGTGACCTTGCCATCACTCACCTCAAGGCCTTGGCACCGATACGTACGCCGCCCCTTCCTCTATCCGACTCCACCATATCCATCTCCAAGCGCATCTCACGCCATATAGGCTCTCACGTGCGTATAATCTTATAGTATCACTCGCCTCTATAACATTAATCCTCCATAGAACTGCCTGCGCCTCTCCCTGTCACAGAACGCCCAAACACCACCTGAATACCCTGTGTGCCTCCGCAATAGATATACTCGATAAGCACCAACCTTATCAAACTGCAGAGTGTTTTCTCATCCACCCTTGAACGACAGACATACCAACACCTCAATCGCGCCATGCGCGAGCGCGCGCGCATGCTAGCACCTTCCTGATCTTGCGACCTTATTACTCTCACGCACCTTTAGGCTCAACAATGCGTGCGGTGATCATGTGTATCAATCACACTCACACCTGCACGAACCGCGTGTCGCGATCTGCTCTGTGCGCAGCTGCGCAAGGCGCGCCGATACCGTCCTGGATCACACCTTCGAGAGAGCGAGCAGACCTAAGCGTCGCCTGCTTGGCGTCCAGATCTATGTGTGGCATATAATCTGGGAACTAGCAAGGGTGCGGGGGCTTTCAAGAGAAGGGCGCTCACATGATACGCAACAAAAATAATTGCGCATCAAGCCAATATTGAACGGATGATGAAATTTATTCACACGTCGCAAGTCATTGGATTTCTCTGTAAAGAAATTTACAGTATTCGCAAAATTTGCCGCTATAGACATAGGCAATCAAATAAAAGTTTAATGACTGTTTTTTAAGGTCGAAAAATTGACAATTTATCCACAACCGGTAGCGACTATAGATGTAAACTTTTTTAGTCCCTTCACACCCCACGTTGTTACCAGGCATGTGAATGACAAAAGGCCGATCTAAGCCAAGGTTTAATCAGACAACAAGTTTGTGAGGTGAGGAACGAAGAAACATGCAGACGCGCCAAATTCCCAGATGAAACGACGTATCTATAAATGCGACAGAGCAATGCCAGGCACTGGTTTGTCAGATGGCGATCGCTCCCGCAGATTATGCCTGTGCATCAGCAATGCAGCCCCGATAGACAATGGTCAGTTGATCAAAGCTCCCGAAGGCTGACATAACAGGGGCAGAAACGTCGACCATGGGCCGCGGCGCTATAGCGCATTCGAATTTTCGCAGCATCTAACATCGCCCGCAGCGGGATGGCCCACGGTTCGACCCCAAGCGCTTGTTGGCAATCTGTTTGCAAAGCTCCAAACGGCCACCGCGCTGCTTGATTTTTCAGGTTTCGGCGCGGAAGCTGCCTGTTGCCGCCCGTCCCCGGCGCACATGTCCCGCCCGATCAGAGACTTCTGGCCTGCTGCACGTCTTCTGAACACATTGCCCGACAGCCCTTGTGCTGCTCTCGGGTTTTTTTGTGCCGTCGTCGCGACTTAGTGTTTGCGTAGACCCACGAGAGTATTGAACGCCGTAAGTCACCTCCGGCGTTTGGTTCAATTTATCATTACTATCGGAGCCCCGCCCCATCTCAGTATGATCCGCATGATCGTCGCCCCTTTGATGTTTGACCCATGCTGTGCGGCCTGAGGCTCCGCGAAAAAGCTTGGCGATGACGTGAGCTTTTACATAAATCGGATTGGAATGCTGACAGGCGGCGACCAGGCGCTGCAAATGACTCATCCAAGACATGGTCAAAACGGCATTTTTCTGGGATTATGAGAAACTTTTTGACATCAGCGCGTACTCGGTTCCGAAGCAACACGCTGGTTAAGGGTGCTTGCGCATGCTTTGATCTTGATTCTCCTGACTGGTTCACGGCGACCCCCCACCGTGCGTGCGCGCCGCGAGCGGGTCCGCGGTGTTCGCGTCAAACTCAAATATCTCGCCCCAGTGACAATTCTTGACGTCGCTGGACCGATAACGATCTGGGACGCCGCTATGATCCAGGCGGGCGACATTCCCCGATTCTGTACAAACCCAGGTCCTGTCGTGCACGGGATGCATGCCGCCGCACGGGTTCATCGCTTCCCTCAAGAAGCGCGCTATCCGCCCTGCCAGATAGCAAAGGCAAGCTCGATCGTAAACCCCAGACGTGTCGTGCGCACCCGGACCACACCGGTTCGGCTCTTGGCGATCAAAACGGGTCGCGACGCCAGGCCAAGCTGATCTAAGTGCATGAGCGCGGATCATATCGTCGTCGGCCGCGCGATCCTGGCAAGCGAAAGACCCCGGGCAGCCTCCGCCCGCGCGGTTGCTGGCAGAGCTCGCTTCCTAATCACCCCGCAAATGGCATCAAACCGATTTCAATACGTGCTTGGCCTATTTGTATCAAATCCCTAACAAACCCAAAACTCTATCCGATCAGCCCCTAATTGCGTGTATGTTTTATAGCATTCATATTCGGCAAACCACTTATACTTTTGGTGAACTCCCCGACGAACTGCGTCTCTTCCTTGAAGTCGTTCCACCTTCCCCCGCTTTAGGCGGGGTCTTTCTTTTCCCACTGCTAATTTAGCTATCATGCCGCGAACTGACCGCGACCGTCTTTGCCCATGGATATGCAAACCGCACGCAATCGAATAAGACTTGCCTTTCAACCTTCCCTTGAACCCACATTTATTCGCCATGCCGCACTCTGCGTGGACTGTCTGTCCGATAATCACCGCGCTGCCCTCCGCGTGCTCTTGCGCTTGCGGCAAGCCCTGCGCATCAGTCGCATCCCGAATTATTTGACCTCTCCATCGCCCATATGCTGCAGCTGCGATGCTTTTTATGCGTCGCGAGTGGAAAAACGAGACAAAACCCGCACTTAACGGTAAAACCCGTAATCATCGGCTCGGGCGAACCGCGCTGGAGTATCGACCGCTTGCATATTATCGCACGTGTCAAAGGGGTTCGATCATCCGCCATGCCGATGTTTCAGGCGCTTCAAGCTCTCCCCGAACGCGGTCATCATTAAAGCCTGCATGGCAGCGCTAATGTCGAAGCCTCCCGTGCATCCCGCCTTGATGGAAGAGCTCACGCCCGCCCCTCGCAACCGCTGTCACTGACGAGGCATTTTACTGGACATGAACCGGGCACGACCAAGCTGCAGGCCGCGCCCTCTTGCGGTGATGCTCGCGCGGTTGCGTGCGCCGGATCAAGCAATAGTAGTCTGGTCGGCTGACCGGCTCCTATCGGGCCTGTCGTCATAACAAGTCTTGCCAAGTTCGCCTCTGATCTTAGATTAAAGCCAGCACGTGTTTCGGTCATCGGCAAAGGTGGGAAACGCAGGACATTCTGACCGACAAACCGTGCGCGTGAGCATGATCTGGGGCGTGGGCGCTTCCACCCTAGAGGAGCGTGCCTAGATACAATCGGCGGCATACGCACCTTTGCTCGACCTGCTAGCGGTGGAACGGACCGATCAATTGCCCGTTTCGGGAGCATGGGCGAACCGCCTCTGGCTTTCTGCCCTGAGGTCCAGACAAACCGTCGCGTTTCCGTCGCACGAAACCTGATGGAAATCCATTTAGCAACGAAACTCACCTTTAATGAGGACCACGCTCGGACCCGAACTGCTGTACGGCCACCTGTGCGCGACTATTGGCGCAAAAATGGCGGACCGCGCAAAAGGCCAAGAGCTTGCGCGGCGCGTTGTGTTCTCAAGCTGAAGCGTGTCTATTTCTCGCTGATTTACCGCGGTGTCCTTTTGTATGACACCCACTCAGCTGGGCCCGACCGCATCTACCAGCACTTGCACGCGCGGGCTGTTTGATCATCTGGTGGCGAGCGGGGGTCCGTTCTCGACTTCTTTGGACTGTGGCGATTTCCGATTCTTAGCGCCGCTGATGTGGCCGACGACGGGGGTGATCTGCTGAGACCCCGATGCCGTGCAGGCGTGCGTTTCGGGTCGCCGATACGGGCGACCGATGCCATCCGCAACCGGTTCCATGCGGGACAAGGCCATCGTCAAAAGGGTACGCGCGCTTGCGCTGATTATTCCGCCTGCGAGCGCCCAGGCTTTCAGGCCGGATACGCGCATTTCAAAGCAACTAACGCCGACTCTATCAGCGTCTATTTTGACATCCTTGCGAAAATCGGCCATTGGAGCCACCATATGAACTGTGTGCGTCATTATAACAGCGATCGGTCCAATTTCGACCTGGTACCGGGCGTGCTTGCACCCGCGCCGGGCACGGACCATTAAGCTGCGTGAATATATACGCCCCCCGCAAAAGCGTGTTTTCGATGTGACGTGGTTAAAAAAACCCCGCGCTCGTGAAAAAATGGCTTACGATTCTGGATCTAACGACATCGTGCCGGCAGCTCGCACCAAAAAATCGTCGCCTAACAAAAATCGTGCCGCTTGAGCCCCATCCGCGGCGACCCCTTTCCAATCCGCCCTCTATTCCGCATGGAATGGCTATCCCACGAGCGAATCGTCTGCCCTGATCGATCGGCACGGGCGTCATTTTCAGGCATTGGCTTGCAGCATATCGTGATACGGCACCCAATACGCGCGATTCGCCCTCGGGCCGTCGTCGAGCGTCAATTTCGCCGTAATATAATCGACCGCCCATTCGCCACAGAGCTGCCCGCGGCGAATAAACCCCCAAACCCGACTGGGCCCACCTGGTTATGCGCCTGCCGACGCACCCCTTTCGATCAAGGTCCGGGGTTCCAGCTCGTACGCGCGATCCGGTTCAGATCAAGGAGAGCTGCCACGCGGGGCACCGCCATCACGAGAAATGGTAGCCCGCGAAATGGGCGGGCTTATCCTGAACCAAAGATCAAACAAAGCTGCGCGTACTGATCGATGGAATGCTGCTCATGCCCGTTCCAAAACTGTGGATCCGCAGAAAGGAAAAGCATGTTATTTTCCGACCCGAATGGGACGACGCGAACACCCGTGCAAGAAATGGTGCTTGATCCGGGCGATACGACTTCTCAGGCGATGTGTGGCATTGTTGCACCCTTTGCAAAAAATATGCAAACATAGAGCGCATGTTTTTACACAAGCCAAAACCCCTATCATGCCTGCGACTTCTATTTTCATAAGACCCCGCTACTGGTTGCAGAGTATATTCGTGCCCTATTTGGTTCGGGGTTTGCACAATTTTGTGCTATCAATAGGGGAGGTATTAGCTCAGCGGATTAGAGCACTCGTTTGTACATCGTTAAAGGGTCCAACTTTTGGTTCGATCCCGTATCGGCCCACCACCTCAATTCAATGGCTCAGCATTTCGCTGAGCTGCCCGCAACCCGGCGCTGAGCCCGGCGTCACGACACAGGACGCTAAGTGAGTCCGAGTGTGAAGAGTTCGGCAATTCGCTCTCGCTTCGCTCAAGAAGTATCGGCAATCTCGTGCACTGCCGCGTGTTATTGTCGCGTACGCAAGGCCCGCGTTACGTAATTCCATACCAAAATACGCAGCGGCCCGTTTCAAAGCCCGCAGGGTTATAGCTTCGGGGCCCCCCCCGCCGCCATTGATTAAAAGCCGCATCCTTCGGGGGCGGTATCTTTTTTTCTGTTTGGGCTCTGATGCGAACATTGCCACGGCCAGCTGCCCCGGCACCCCGGCCATCGCGGCATGGGCCCTTGCAGATATCCCCACAATATCCCCCTAGGCTCATCTTTTGAAACTTCAAAGATGACAACTGTGATAAGATCATCTGCAACCGAATCTGCCCGACTTCACACCCAACCCGGCCGCTTAATGGAGTGGAACCCGGCAACGGGCTCGGTCAAATTGCGCCATATCATTTCAACCGCCCTCGCTTCTGCGCGATGTTCCCGACCGCTGGTATAAACTAGATGCTGCCAGTTCGGCGAACAGCCACTTAGGACACGCTTTTCTTACTCCCTATCCCGACCCTCCCATCTGGCGTCAAATCATCCGTTGCCATCTGAAGAACTAGCTGTCGCTGCGGGCCAACAAAACGCGCCGAATTATGACGGTCTTGCGTTGATCAACATCGGCCACAGAAAGGCTGACCTCAATCGGGCTCCCGCTTTCGAGATCAACCCGATTTAAAACTCCCCGCGATTGATGGAACCGGTTCCGGCGATCGCGCACACAGCGCTCGTTCTATGTTGATTCATTCCGCATTCCGATCATGCTTGCTAATCTGGCCGGATAGAAGTTCGGCGGGGGGAATTCACCCAAAGGACCCACAGCCAAGACGCACCGAAGGTATGTCCCTTGCTGAGTTCTGGCCAAGATGGGCAGTGCACCCACTGATCTGGTCGCGGCGGCTTTTAGTTCCACTTCTATCGGCCTTATTGCGCCGCGTTCCAAGAGTTAACATACTGACATCGACCGCTTCCGTCGATGGAAACCAAAGTCGACGTCAGCGTGACAGCCTGGTGAACCGTGTTGACCGGCATCTGCCTATAACGTCAAAATATCACTGGCGGGCCCGAGTTTATCCAATATTCTGGCGAGAGACCTATGGCGCGGATCTCTGCGGGGCTTGGTGTATTGAGCGTCAAGCTGGTTTCTGGGCGCTTTATGATGCGGCCTGAAATTCTTTCCCTGAACGGCTCGACTCGTATAAAACCTTGATTGAAATGGCCAAGAAAAATCGCCTCATGTGCGCGCCGGCCCTCGGTGTCCGGACGTGCTGTAGGGCCGTGATGGTCAACCGCCTTCGGTTGAACCCGAAATGCAGCTGCACGAACGTCACGACGCAGCGATTTCGGACCCAAAGACCCATAGACCAAAATCCGCACGGACTAAACCGAAACCATCGTTCTGCGCGTCCCTCGCACGATGCGCAAGACGCTCTATCCGTATATAATACAGGCAAGTATTTTCCGTATGTCTGACCTCAAATCTGTTTCTATCTCTTTTATAAGTTTTTACACAGATGGAGGTTCACCCTCTCTGACTTTTTACGAAAACCACGTGCACGGCTCTATGCCTGTTGGCACACTGGTGTATTGCCAGCTCACCCGCTATTGCAGTAAAGGTCGCTGACCCTCTATTTCTTGTCACGTTGCACTCCGACCTGACGAGCGTCGCTGCTATATTCTGCGCATCCTTTTACGAGCACAACCCGGGCAATCACACAGTCAACCCGCATCAGAAACGGCATAAGCAGGTAGACTGTGAGCTGATCGGCCCGTTGTGGCTGCCGAGGGCCGAAACTCTCTTGCGGACCGTACTGATCACCCGTCAGAATACGAGCCGCCTGCAAGCCGTGCCAAGAAGAAATGGCCTGCTGCAATCCGGTTTGACAGGCGGGACATCCTCGAAGAGCGTTAATCCCCATTGCCATCTGCAAACGCACGCCGTACAACCGAATGTGGTTCCGGCTTATTTCGCTCAAGCGCGCTTGCGGATTCATTTTTACAGCTAGGACGGTGTGCCGTTAGATCAACCCACCGCAAACCTATCTGGGACCTCGCCGACCCGGCTACGAGGGTCAGTGTATGCATGCCGTTCCTTCTACGTAATTCTCTCAACCAGGACGCTCGCGTGTGCGGCTTTGGTTAGCGCCACCCAACGGCGGAAGAAAAAAGCCACCGAATGGGGCGCAGCGGCTGATACGATCTCGGTTGTCGTCAACAACTATCGGGCACGCGCAGCCACAGGAGGCATTCTCTGGCACGGGTGACGATACCGACCAGCTGCTGCGGGTCTGGGTTTCGGGCGAACGAAAATCTCTGTTCTGCAAACTCCTATACTTGACCCGCGCGATCCTACCTGGGTACGGGCACAGCGCTGATATTGTATAAATCGACGTGGTTTTTCCACTGGACCAGTAAAGGCCAACGGCGCCACTAAACCTTGTCCCGTGCCGGTAGTTTGCGCCAATGCGCCAAACCGTGACAAACGCGTCTTTCAAATTTCCCTCGTATTACCACGTCCTCGCGACCAAGCCGCACAGTCTTATCCTTTCTCTGCGCGCAAACGACGCAAATACCCCGTGCCGTTCAGAAGTGTCGCCTGTTCGTGAACGGCAGGAGTCGGTTGCAACGCACTGCGAATTATATCCAAAGCAGACGAGGTCTAACCTGCTCGGAATAGATGGCCAAGATACATAGATCCGCTCATTTATACTGCACAGAAAATCTTTAATGCGGTTTGGCTGGAATAATCCCAAGCCTTGCAGGCAAGACTATGCCATTGAAGTACCGCATTGGCCTTGGCCTCGGTGCGGTTTTTTCTATGGGGCATTGCCAAAACGGTTAGAGTTTTACGCTCGATACCTGCCCAGAATCAGGTATGACCGGAAAGCAGCCCACCTATCGCTCACGGATACACAGGCCGCGCACCGCAAGCCCCCGTCCAGTCCGTTTCGTTCCGTGGCCAGCCGTAGGCCTGCACCGCAAGCCGTGTCGTAGTTAAAAGGCCGCAATGATCAAGGTCGCTCTCTCTTCTTTTCATCACATCGACAAGACGATCAACTGCGCCCGTCAGCATGACTGGGCGACAGGTATCGTGCAGGTGAATTGACGGCCCGCAGCGTTCCACCACGGTGGTCTCTCCGAGCACTCGTTGCGCGGAATCCATTTATTGGCATGCACCATCCGGCTTGTCCGCCCTCATCGCGCCCCCAATGCGGGCGCGAGGAAAAGCGCACCATTATAGTCTGGCCACCAGAAGCCAGATCGACCCGTCACCAAAACAATACCGGTCGCAAATTGTGCAAAGGTGGCTTTAGGCAGCCCTATTCATGCGTCAAGCTGGTTATCCGACATCGACCGCGGAAACGCTAGCATCAGCGCCAACGCGACTCACCCACGCCCAGGCACCCCGCAATAGCCCAAGACGCGCAACTATACCCCGCTCCCAAAGACAGCTTGCCCGGACGTTAGCCGTCTGCTGAAGAGCCTAGACGCAGACCGCCCGCTCGGTCCACGGTCAGCAACCCCCAGCCACCCCCCGCCAGCCGTCAGTCAGAGCTACGTATGAAGCCCAGCATAGCGCAGGTGAGTCAGCGTCCGGCCTCTGACCCATG
>Ga0163217_1115561_pt1 | contig 16178 bp, 13 predicted proteins | sample SynspAceP_FD_185933 | JGI IMG/M metagenome (GOLD analysis project Ga0163217, IMG submission 185933) | Saline lake microbial communities from Ace Lake in Antarctica - Synechococcus sp. Ace-P (PacBio error correction) | ecosystem: Environmental > Aquatic > Non-marine Saline and Alkaline > Saline ... | reverse complement strand
TAAAGGTATGTAAAGTTACATTTACAATGCAGTTATTTATCGTGGTATTTGGGGTCATATGGAGTTAATCCCCGCGCCTGCAGGATGCATCAGACGCCGGTTATCAAGCGGGTCACCTAAAACGAGACAGGCACAAGAATATACTCAGAACTGCCGCCCTTGTTGGGCTTATCAACATTGGGTTTGAGCGCTGGCCGCAAACCCAATCCCTTATGCAGGTTTCACGTGCGCCTGCCTACCATGGTGGTGTGTATACACAGCACCCAGCAACCTACCGTCGCAGCCCCGCGTCATCATTTGCGCAGCAGCCGCACCGGCAGCTTTATAGCCAAGCTCGCGCATTTATACGCACCGCACCCAGGTGCAGCAATGACAACTATTTACCCTGGCCATCAATTATCCAACAGCCGCGCACCACCAGCAACAGCGGCCCAACCATTACAACCACCCCAGGATACGCAACAGCGTAATCCCTACGAAACAAAATTATGACCACGGCCGCAGCACAGGCGTCCAATCATCAGCGCTGATGAGCAATACCAACGGCCAGATTAAGCGCCCAGCATCGGCAGAATCGCGCGCAAGCGCATTTCAGCAGCCGCGAAACCTTGGAGGCCAGAACGCGAGCGCATTACCCAGCAGCCCAGCCCGCCAGCACTATCAACAACGGCCGGGGCAACAACAACCGCAATTATGGCAGTGGCATTCGCAGCAGCGCTCAACACGTTATTGATTCAGCTATGAGCTAAAAGCCAGACCCTGGGACCGAAAAGCAGAAAACCCGCCCTAGGCGGGTTTTCTTGCTTTCAGGGGCTGAGGTAAGAAGCTACTTGCCCTGCTCCACCTCACCATATTCTCACCATTTTCTTCGATCAATCACGTCCAGATCTCCCCTATGGACCTTCCCAGATCCTTCTCCTGATCCTTGCGGAAACCTTTCATGTCAATAGGCCTATTTTCGCCAGCAATTTCTGTTCATTGCTCATCGTTTTATCTCCCCAGGCCGAAATGGTGGCCCTTGCCAAATGAGATTCACCAATGGCCGGCAAGAGTTCGATTTAATTAATGGCAAGAGCGCCTCAGCGGTCAGAGGGGCTTCGCCGAACAATGCTTTGTAATCGTGGCAAATTGCCCCGCATGCCCAGAAGCCCCACTCAGCTGATAAGTGTCATGTGTCCCGGCCTTTCGCAATAACCACGGTCTGCCCGCACCTGCCACCCGCCTGTCAGGCCGAAACCACCCAAACCGATTGACGTCAACGGCATCGCTGCGAGCATTGCTCGACGGTTTGCTGTACGCCAGCGGCGATCGGTAATGGCATCAACCCGGCCACCGATAAACTCGCGCAGACGGTCAACTGCTGAAATTGATGGACGATGTGATTCAGAAGTATGCGATTCCCGAACCCAGTCCTGTGTTCTCACCCATGGTGGACCAAACACCCTGGAAGCCAATCGAGTGGGCGCGCCGGTGGATCTGGTATCCAGTCCATCGGCGCAACCGAGGCCACCAAACAGCTCATTTGCGTTTCGAGTCTGGCGATCTGCAGAGGCCCAGGAAGCGGCGCTGGTCACTTCAAGCGCGGCACCGTGGCAATAACGTCATGTATTTCGAAACGCCAAGCAGTTGCGCTTTCGGCCAAAACGCGCACCACGGCCTGGACCAAACAGACCTGCGAAGCGCGTGCCTTATGCGGTCGCCCGGCGATCGACCCGTTGCTGGTATCAAACACCGTGGTCGGCGTTTATCGGCCCGAATAGTCTGTTCGACGGCAGGAATCATCCGGCGCCGGGTTGGTAGGATTCATTTCTGCGCAAGCTGCTTGGACGCCATGCGGCTGCCGACGCTGCTACACCAACACGCCGAGGCCGACCGAATGACATGGACAATCTGCTGACCCTGCTGGGCGTGGCGGGTGCTCGGTTCATCATGGGCATTCCCTGTGGTTTCCGAACGACATCATTTGCTTCAATTACCAGACCACCTCTTTTTCACGACGCACTCTACGCCCCGGCCGCGTGCTGGGTCTGTCAGGCGGCCGCCGGAATTCGGAACGTGGTTGCGCGAAATGGGAAATTTTCAAGAACGGCGCAGGCCCATGTGCTTTATTACCAGGTTGCCACGCCTTCAGCCGCTTCGCTGCCAGCCTGCCACGGGGGAAAACCAGGCATGACCTCGACAGCACCCTGGAGGCGCCCCGGAACCGCGAGACGTCAGAACCAGAGTAACACCGCGTTGTTACACAACCCCTGGCGGGCGGCCTGCGGAAATTACCGAATGCGCGTATCGCCTGGGCCGCACCGGCATAGCCTGCCCACCAAACGAGCTGTTAGCGCTTTTCAAGCTCGCCCACGCTCGCGCCGAAAGATGCAGTTCATATGCCGCTTGGATATACCCGGATTGTGCAAGCAGCTGCCAGGGATCCTGGCCTCCCCAGACGAACCCTTCAGCTCAGTAGGCCAGGCAGCAGACCGCCCAGACCTGCAACGCCCGATCTGGTCGGCAGCTGGATGCTGGCCTCGCGGGTGAAAAGCGGTTCCTGATACGCGCCCACCGGGAAATCCAGCCGTCACCTGCATTCTCATCGTTGGATGGGTGTCTGCCTACGCACGTGCAGTTGATACCGGCCTTTTCTACAGGCGCTGAGCAGGGAATGCGGCTGCACCAGACGAATTGGCAGATCGCTCCGTCTGCATCGTCGAGCAAGCCGGGTCGCGATTGCCGATTGAGACGGCGAAGCGCGCTTGGCGCCATGCCTGTGCTGGTATTGGTCGGCGAACCGTCCTGGCCTTCAGCTTCGCCAACAGCCTGGGCTGTATTCATCACCGGGGCGCACCCGCCCAGGGCCTCAATGAGCCGCAGCGCCAACTGCATTTCCAATATTCGCCCCGCCGGCCAGAGCTAACGCGAAGCCGCAAGCAACGCACCCTCTATTTGCTCAGGAAAAAGCCCGGCGTTGGCCTGTCCAGGGTCAGGCTGAAAGACCGCAGCGATTCCCAGTTATCGAACATCAGCAGCACAAAAGCAGCAACTTGTTCTGACCAACTAACCGTTCCACTCAAGAGACAAAAAACCATGCAAAAACACGCAGATTTGACAGTGACTATCTTGGCCAAGCGCCAATGATAAAAAGGCCACGCGGGCTGGCTGCTGCTGGCCGGCCTGGGTGCTATGTAATCTCCGCGACTTGCCCGGCTGACTTTCGGCACGGCCAGCCGTTGGCCGGCTTTGCGATTGCTGCTGTGCGGTGATGGCGATCAATGTATTTCACCCTGGTGCTATCGCTGCGGAATGTTGCCAGGCCATCCTGCTGCGGCGCGGTTACAGCTTCGCCCGTCAGGCCAATGGGCCCCACCGGCGCGTGTTTACCTGACCCGGCCTTGCAGTGCTGATTGAATACGCGCTGGCAACGCCCGCGCCATCGTATATCTTATTTGGCTCGGCGGTTCAGAACTTGCTGGGTCCAACGGTCCCGGGTATACGCCGCGTTCTATCTGATCTTTATAACGGTTTGCATCTGGCCGCGTGGGTGAAGCGCTGAAAGCCATGATGGTGATCAGCGGCCTGCCGTTATTCCGATCATCGCCACGCGTCGCGCTGATCGGCAGGCTTTGATTGAAACAACCTGTTCGACATGGCGGTGACCGAACGCTGCAGGTGCCTCAAACTGCTTTGCCACTGGGCTGGTATGCGTCGGGCTCCCTCCCTTTGCCATGTGCTGTTTCTTGGCTGTAGAAAGGCGTGCCACTCCGCGCAGAGAAGCGAAAAACCGGCCAAAGATGTGCCTAAAGGCATTATCGTGTGCGGATGACCTCCTTGCTGTTTACCGCGCTGATTGTAGTGGTTCTTAACGGCAGGCCTGCAGGCGCCAGCGCTACCGGCCAGAGCGCCGTGCCGCTAGTCGACGCCCTGAAATGCCCAATGGCAACCAGCAAACGCTGCTACCGTGGTGAACGTGCTGGCCTGGCCGGTCTGTCGCGTCGTTTTTTCTCGATCATCTACGGCTATTAAGCCGGCTGTATTTGCCTTGTCCCGTGCAGGCTACCTGCCGCGCTCACTGTCACTGACCACCAGCCGGGCAAGGTACCCGCCCGTGCTGATCGGCCTTGCGTCTCGCTTTCTGTCTCGCGAGTGTGAGGTTGATCTGATTCTGGCCAGGCCGTTGGTCGCCACCTTGTCTTACGCCTTGGAATGCCCTGAGTCATAATCCTGTGCGCGTCGCCAGCCGAACTATGCCGCGCCCCTACAAAACACCGGGTGCGTAGTCACCCTCGGGTATTGCGCTGCACTGTCTCTGGTCGCCCCCTGACCGGTGTGTACGCCTCCCGATCCGCGCGCCTTCAATTACACGCCTTATTCTGTTTGTGATTGGCGCGCCCTACTTACTTCTTCTACAGCAACACCACCTGGTGGCGAAGACCGCAGAGAAGGTTCGAGATGCTGGTATGCTGAAACGGCGCTGGCATCAATGACTCCGACCCGCAGGCCGTCAGCCGCGCTGAGAATATCGTTAAAAATGCGCTCACCAATCGTGAGCGCATCCAGTTCAGACCTCCAACCACCAGCTCATTACACTAGATCCCCGGCTGTTTTGCGTTTCCCTGACGGCCAATCCAGTGCCCTTTGCCTTCGACCCGCCGCGTTGTAATCGCGCAGCGTCCTTGGGATTGTAAGGATCACCCTATCCACGGTTGAAGGCAACAAACTTGGCTGATATCAGGCTGTCCTGAGGTTGCAAACGCTGGTGAAGGCTCAAGCCGGACCATCTCGGGCAAAGGTGTGGATAAATGCGCATTCGAGGTAAAGCTGTTCGACGGCCGGCGCCCAGGTGCTCAATCACGATGCTGTTGAATTGGTGAAGCCAGACCACGAAAGGCACCGTATACATCGCCCGAGTAGGGCACCTTCATTGCGCCCGGTTAAACAGTTTTTCCGGTTGTCATACACCTCCTCACATGATCCGAGAAGAACACCAACAGGCTGTTATCGTCCCGCGCCCCGGCGTCACGTCAATTCAGGCTGCCACTACATCGTCGTGTAACGCACCGCATCGTCATAGCTGTGTATCGGCCAGCAGCTCGGCGTGATCCAGTCTGGCGCGCCGACGGTTCCTTGAAGTGTTGCAGAGATTTGGGTACCTGTAGCTTAAGCCCCCGGTGTGTGCCGAGCATTGCCACGATATCAGCTCTTTGGTGCTGCAGAAGCCACGCTGCCTCACCGGCTCCAATACCGCCGCCGTTTCATACTGATTGGCGTTCTGTGGCGGTTATGTTCAAGGTTATAACCTGGTGATCGGGCCATCCTGCTGAGAAGTCGTCAACATGGTTGTTTACGCGATCTGGGTCTGCGATTGGTATCCCAGGTGATCTCGTCACCCCGCCTGTTTCATCATGTTTCAACAAGGTTGGCTCATTGAAAAAGCGCTCCAGGCTTTGCGAATCGGCAAAACGACCAGAAATCTGTTGAAGAAGCCTCAATGGTGTAGGGCGCGGCGTGACCACATCGTTCGAACACCAGCAGCTCACCTTGATCATGCAGGCATCCAGCGCGCGTGGTTTCACCGCGGTAGGCCATAACAGCTCATGCGCTGGCGATGGTGATTCACCCACACCAGTACCACGTATCCGGCAGGGTGTCGACCGCCACCAGATTCTGCAGCGGTTTGACCTTGCGTCTGCTCCAAAAGACTGGCCATCTCTGCCCATCTGCCTGATACTTCCACATAGCGAATACCAAGGTTCCAGGCGCGCGGCTGGCTCATGCGATAATCTGGGGTAAGTAGCCTGGGCTATGAGCCCCTCGGCCTATCGAGGCGCGGCTAATTTCCGATGAAGGCCAGAAAGCAATTCAACGTGAAGACCGCCCCGTAGCCCCGCCTGTTGCCGTCGGCTAAGGTCAATCGGCCTTAGTTGCGCCAATCCAACCATGGAATCAGGGTATAAGAACATCAGCAAGGGCACAAACCACCACTGCCAATAGGACGAATAAATTTCGCTGCTTTTGCGGGCGTTGACTCAAAGGCGATAAAATCGCACTCGTGGGAAAACTCCTGTCCTAGATAAAAATAGAAAATCGAGTCAGGCAGCTTGGGCCACATGACCAGACCACCACGGCCAACAACCTGTTCGGGTATAAAGCGAGGCAGCAGTACTACCGCCAGCAACCACAGGAGCTCATCAGCAAGGTCTGCCTGAGCCGGTTAGAGCCAGACATGCCAGTGATGAAAAATCGCAGTGATAGCTAAGAGAGAAAACGCAATAAAAGCAGTAAGCCCATATTATCGGTGTTTCGAAGCCGAACGCGCGACATGTGAATCGCCGTTGACTTGTGATGGCGCGATGCTATGGCTGAATTCTTAAACTAAGCAAAACCCAGAAAACAATTTAACAGCGTTAGATTTCATCTCCTGCTGAAATATTACATAACATTGCTGCAGAGCACAGCTAGTATTCTTCCAAAACAATTTTCTGCGGGAGCAGACCCTAAGTTGACCAAGCCAATCCGGGCGACCAAACAGAAAAACAACCCACTCCCGTCTTTCCCTTTATGGCGCTAGCGGGCTACTACGCTATTGCTTATCAGCTTGCTGCTGGACGGCGCGGTAAGTCGCATCAAAATAATGACGCACCCCCCCTGTTGGGAGGCAAAGCCGAATCTGATTCTGATTCATCGCCGCATGATGTGGGCGTCGACCAGTTGACCAGTTTTTTCGGGCTTCGGTGGGCGTGCAGCCTCCGGCCACCCCGACCATCGACCAGTCTGCCGCCACGGCTCGTGCGTTTCAGCAAAACACCTGGGCCAATGCCTACCTGCTCCACTACCCGCGCTGCGCTGTCAGTGGCCGTTATCCGCCGCGCCACCAACTCAACACAGCGATCGTATCCACCGATTTGCCAACTCCCAGAACCTCTCCCTTCGAGCAAACCCTGCCCGTTTGTGCTAAGCGGACCAGGGTTATGTCAGTGACTTAGATCGGCAAAATTCCACCGCTGACAGGGTCGGACGTAATCCGCCAACCATCCCTTCGGGCGCGGGCCTGACGAAGCTATCAGGGCGCTTAGGCTTTGACATACTTGCTGGCTATTTTGATGGCGGCCCGCGTCCGAATTACGTAACCGCAGCCTGGATAACCTGACAGCAGTGCATCCCCCTATACCTGTGGCTTGTGCCCTTGGCCTCAGACCATCCTCAAGTTGCTGATAGCGGCGCTTGCTAATCAGCCAAGCGGTGCATGCGAAGAGCTCAAGTAGCGCAATCCTCAGTGCCCGGCAGGTCTGCCTGAGCCAGGCGGAGCTGTTTGACCCCAGCCAGCAATGCGCGGCCCAGCTTAACCGCGTATCTCGATTTCACTCGCAGAACGCCATTACACCGCCCGAAAGTGTTTATCAGCGATGCCAACAGCGCGCAAAACTGCCGGTAAAACGATGCCCCGGCCACACGCCTGTTACACGCAATTGGAAATCCAACTTCGCCATAACTGGATCAGTCGCAAAGTGATTTGACCAACCCTGGATGCTTCGCCGGCTACTCCGCATCCACCGCCGCCACTTGGCAAAACCCGCGCCAGCAATCTTTGGCCCCGGAACCGGAGCACTGGGATAACCGGAACGCCTGCGATAACGGTGCCGATACCACGGGCAACTGATGAACCAGACCATGAGCACTGCGATACAGAGATTTCGCGCGTGCTCTGGCAGCCGGGTTTATACGCGAGAACGCTTCCGCGAGGCTGAAATACAAACCCGCCAGCAATACCGTGTGTCGCCTTCGTCGGCGACAACGCACCTACGGGCCAGTGTCCAAAAACCTTCTTTCGCCCGCGCGCAGCAAAGGCACGGTATACCAGGGCGGATCTGGTCCCGTTGATCGGGACTGGCCCCTCTGTTGAGCAACCTGGGCGGTCCGTTGGCCATGGTCAAACTCCACCGACCTCTATCACCTGGTCGCCACACTCGGCGGCGCAGACCTTGAGCGCCCCCGAAGTGAGCGAACCGGCGGATGCGCAACCCATGGACGACTGATCTGGCCAATGCCGACGCTGCGCCCATTAACGGGATAGCAACTTCTCATGTCCCGGCGCAATCTGGCCAGCGCCATTCCCCCAAACCCTGCGTACTCACCGATGTGGAATAATCTGCCTGCAACTCTTCCGCAGAAAGGCTTGTGCATCTCGCGAAGGCGGTGACCTGGTATGGCGACGATTGCGTTGTGCATCCTGGGCAATCGTTCAGCTCTGCTGCGCGTGAACACCTAAACCGGTAGACGAAGGCGAAAGCGCCCTTTTGAGATTCTCGCGGAAACCCAGCGTTACCGTCTCCGAGATGACAACTTCAAAGCTGCTGCAACTGAGGAGCCAAACTGCGCCGGCCGGGATTGGCAGCCTGACCCAGCGCTACGAGTTCTATGAAATCAACGAAAGCGGCTCAAATCCAGGCCTGGACAACTTTGCCGCCCAGAAACTGCTGACCCGCCCTTGCAGTTGACGCCTGGATCAGCAAGGAAGCATTACAACACTCTGCTGGCCAAGCTCGACAGCATCATCACGTCCGAGCCTGCGTCCCCGGCGACGGCAAACCTGGACCGCGTTGATCAACCAGCAGGATCTGATGACTGGCGGTGTTCGCCGAATCTCCAAAACGACGCGGCTCCAGGTTGGTACGACTTCAACCGGATGGCCTGAACCGACCGCCGCTACCGGCAGATTATTGAGGACCAATCCGGTTTGAATTGCCTGTAACACAAGATAAAGCGATTTATAAGCGCAAAGGTATTGAAACGTGCGCTATATCCGGTTCCAGACATGCGTGAACCGTCTGCCACAATAAAGCAGCCCTGACTGCTTCAGGCCCTAACCCATTCGTAACGGGCAGACCGAAGAATTTATTTCAACCGCGCCTACCGCAAGTTCAACCCAGACAAGAACCCGGATCTGGAATGCCTTCGCATAGCGAAGACAATCTGCCGACTCCTGTGGCTGATCGGCAAGACCGTGCGGCAGTCGTCACTTATACCGCGCGGTAACCGGCTCCGACGATATCGAAGGGCCCGGGGTTTAGCCCTGCACCGAGACCCGCAGTACGCTACGACTTTCCCGCCAGTCACCCCGGTGCTGACCTTTAGTGACACCCGTGGCTGGCCAGGCTGGCTACGACGCTTCCTGAGGATATCAAGGCCTGCGAGGAAACCCAAGCCATGCGCTGCCATCGTCAAGCGTGCAAGACGACCCGAACAGTCCACTGCTGCGCCGTCAAGCAGATCAAAAAATCCGCCAAAGATTCGCAATGCGTGCTGGTACAACACGGGCATAGAGCTGCTCGATACCCTGCGGAAGATACAACGCCGATGCATCCTGCACAACCAGACGCCGTAGGGCTACTGGGTGTGATATCGATAGCGTCCGCGTCGAATCTAGTCGGCCGTACGGCCAGCCAGTGCGCATTACGAACCTGATCGAAAAAGTCGGGGCAGTTTTCTTACCTATGTCCGCTGGCAACTCTTTGAAAAGCAAAGAAAAGCGCTCCGTGAAGAAAACCAATTTCGAGCATTTCAAAACCGAAGTCGATGTGGTAACGCCGTGTGCGCTGGCCGCGAACCGACGCCGTCCCGATTACTCGGACTGTAACCGTACCCCGCCATCCAGGACCCAAGATGCTGCATAGCCTGCCAATCAATATGGGCTGGAGTGGGACAAACGCTGCTTTACCGAGATATCCAGTTACTCTAGGTGTAGATTTGCGTGCAGTACGCGGCGCATTTGCGCCTGCAACAACTGGTCCAAGCTGATACCGGTTTACGCCAGACGGTTGCGCGCGGCGTCCGCTGCGGGACAGCTAGTTGTGTTGACTGACGCCTGGGGCGGGCAGCATGTATCTTTTCCAAACAAGGCCAGCGGGCAAAGCCCACCTCCCCGAAGAACTCAAGCCACCTACAACGCGCCTTCGAAACACATTCTACCGGAGCCAAAGATGACACTGAAAAGGCACCGTTAACGCCGTACGGCTCGGCCGTTCAGCTATCCAAACCGGCTGGGGCCCTTCCTGCGTGATTGCGATTCTGCTGCCCATCCGGCTTGCTGTGGGCTGTGGATGTACGCGATCATTCACGCTACAACTACATACTTCACCTTTGTCGCGGCTGCTCGGCCTGCTCACGCTGCAGCAATTTGCTGCCGTACTTTCTCGCGGCCCGCAGCGGCGCAAGATGCACCGCAAAATTGAAGCCAGTGGAAGCCAGCCTGGGAAAAAGAGCTGGAAAACCCCAGCCTACTGACGCCCTGGGACAAACAGTGCAGCAAGCGCTCTGCCGGAAGTGGCACTCTGTGCAAAGCCACCGAGACGTTGGCCGCAGCGGCCGACAGCGCGCTCGATACTGGCCCGCCAGCGTCGCCGAGCAGTTACGGCAGGCAGCAAAAATTGCCGAGTGGCCTTCTCGCCATCGCTCTGCTGGCCAATCCTGGAAGCAGCAACCAGCGTTTACCGCCCCACGCTCAAGGCCAACTGCCAGGCATTCAAACCACCTAAATTCTCCCACGTTTACTCTGGCTGGAAGGAAAAAGCCGCACCCAGTTCCACCGGCCATGACCCTGGTCAACGTCTTACCGCCAAGGTGCGGCATGCTCCACTCCGGAAGGCATGCTTCGCCGAGCTCGGCAACCAGGCCCTGGGCAATCCTGAAGGCTCATGATGAGAGTGCAGCAGCGCCTGAAAACGCCCCTGCTGGCTGCTGAAGGCTTGCGCTCGGCCATCGATCTGTACGGCGGGCATTTTCGCTTTTGAAATGACGAACTGAATGTCACCGCTGCCACGCGCAAGGAACGAACACCCGTAATGCGGACAAACCCGCAGCCAATTCCGCATTGCCTGATCGCCAGACGGGCCGCTGGCAATCCTCGATCATCAATGCCCTGACCGAAGGCTGGCAAGCCGAAACAGCGCCCTGCCCTCGACCGATCGCGGCCTGGGTTACACGAATGAAGGTAGACGGCATGTTCCCTTTCTGCGCCTGCCTCGAACTTGCCCGGTTCTGAACGGGACCGCGAAAAATCGAGAAGATATTGTTCGAGGAAATGGTCCCAGTCCGATATGGTGCTCTGGATACTTGCGCGCCAATCAACCGGCCGCGCAAGCCTGGATCAGGAGTTCGGCGAGCACTTCCGCCAATGGCACCAGCAAGCGCATCCACTATCAGCCCCCGCCGCTGATCGGGCCTACTTGAATCAGATAGGGACCGCCTTGGCATCCAGGAACACTGGCCAACACGCCCTACGAGGCTATGGACCACCCCGAGGCCAGCAGCAAGGCAGAACTGATCCGCGAACACTGGATTTCAACCGGAAGTCCTAGGCCTGGATAACATCCTGCCGCTGTGCGCTCGCCCGAGCGCGGAGCAATAACAACGTCGACGCGCGCGTGAACCCTGCTCAGCCAGCGTTATGACAAGGCCATCAATGTGCAGCTCAACCGCAAGCGGCGCGAAGCCAGCGGCTTTTCCGCGTCCGCGGGAAGTGAAGCGCGGCACGGCAGGCGGCGGGTCACTCTATTGGAACTGATGCGCCCGCGCGAAAGTAAGCCGGACCTAGCCCTATAGCGTAAGAGCTGTGGCCACCGCTGCAATCTCGCCGCTCCAATCATCTGTAATGTGCGGCTGCCACTACTGACTTGACCCAATCTGTTTACTTAGGTGAACAGCCCCCAGCAAATGCCCTCCGAGCTGGCGCACCGACGTGAAAGCGCAACGCAAGTGCTTTGGCTTCCAGTTCCACGGCGCCGAGCGCGCGTGAGGCGCTGTAATCGCTGGTGCGTAGATCGGATCCTTGCGCGGCCACGCCAGCGCGTCCAGCGTTCCAGCTTCATTGAAGCCGCGCCTCATGCCGCGAAAAACACGAAGCGCTCGTAACGCAGGTCCGGTACCTTCGACCCATAAGCCTGCTTGTATAGCTCCACTTCGGCAATCGCCGTTTCCATACTATCCGCCCAGTAAGAGCATGCCAAAAGAGCCATCCACTTAAAGCGCGAACCCCTCTGGATTCACAGGTAAAAATGCAAGTGGCCGTAGAGCAACCCTGAACCAAACGGAATATCACACGGGGCAGCATCTCCAGGCTGCCCGCCTGGCTGAGCATGGGGGTTGGTCACGACTGCCAGTGCATAAAGCTGCTAGAACTCCTTCCGCACTGGCGACGTCTTCGAAAATGGCCAATCGGCGGGAATTTGGAAGGACCATCGGTAAGCACGAACTTGCTGTCAGCAGTACCTCCAAGCTGGTCAGCCGTTACCACTGGCCACCCCGCAAGCGCGTCGAGCGCCGGAAGGTTTCATACCACCGCGACCAATATCGGCCCGCCATCACCTCCAGCGGCGAGCGGCCCGAAGAAAAAACGCATTATCGTTTTGGCATGCGCCATGGAATCCGTAGAGGTTTTCCGGTTATCGAACAATTGGTCCGCAGCGCCGCGTGCATTTTTCAAACCAAAGCCACACCCGCGTAAGCTTGTCGCGATCCAAGATTGATCGACGCCAGCCCGTCCTGCGCTTGGCCCGAAGCGTAGGTACTGGCGAGGACGCGCAGAATCGCTCGCCCTGCTCCCCCGTTGCACCCCATTTATCCAGAAATTGGCGGGACAGCGGTGCGGCAGGCCCGTAGCGGAAGCGCTTCTGTCGGAGTGCAAGCGCAGTCAGCATGACAACAACTCTTGTAAACTATCTCACAACCACTATACTCCAATATAAATATTCATGTAAACAAACCGCAACAAGCACAACTTTAACTGGTTGTAGCCATGCGCTTCGCCCTGGTTCTCCTTAAGCCCATAGGCGCGCCGCCAGACAGTTGCCAACCAGGGCTTGCTGCTCCACGCGGCAAGCCGCAGGATCCGATAGAGTGCGCTCAATCTCGACAAACCCGCTGCTCTAAATGCCCGCCACGTTCCAGACGGTAGATAGGCGCATACATCACCGGTCCAGCCTTCCTGATCCGTCCACCTCCGCGGTTTGGAGCTGAACAGCACGCCACCGGCTTCAGGCTACTGGCAACTGCCGTAAAGCGCCAGGGCAGCTTCTTGCTGGGGATGTGGAAACAGGTGGCGTTGCGAAAATGCCATCCAAAAGCGCTCGGCCGGCAGATCCAGGCGAGAAAAATTCCATGAGCCAGACTTCGCAGCGCTGTCCTGCCCTGACCCATTTCGACAAGCTTTCCGCAACCATCCCCAGCCCCACCGCGCACATGCCCCATCGCCTTGAAGGTGCGCAGATCACGCCCCGGCCCCCACCAAGCCCATATCCAGTAATCTTGCCATGGACGCAGGAGCCTGGATATTCGCAGCAAGGCATCGATTGTTCTGGCTAACATCGTGACGCGCGTGCCTTCACGAAAGCCCCACGCGTTTCTGCTCATAATACATCAGGTCTGCCGAGCCAGCTCTGCCAACTTCATTTTTCTCTCTGTCACTTCTTCACAGTTTTCCAGTCATTCTTCCAATTACCTTTTAAACAAACTGATCTAAACCCCCTGTGTTCAGGTCTCAGTTATCTCATTAATTTCAATGGACCAACCCATGATCGCGTTCAGATGGCCAGCGCATGCTGCCTGGATGATTCCCGTGGCATTTCTCGCGAGAGGGTTAGCCTTTCGCGCCCTTTTTGCCTTTCTATCGTTTTTCCTGTGATTCCTGAAAATCAGCGGACCGCCGCGGCTTCGCCAAGCTATCGCTGTTCGAACGGTCAATTGATCCCTCACGCTAGGGTCAGCCGCGGGTGATGTGTCCTTTTACGAGGACGTACCGCTATTACCCTATAGCCATGTGTTTATCACCCCACTGCTGCCTTTTATCGTCTCACTGTTCTGCGTACCAGTCACAGCAAACACGTTTCCAAAACTGGCTGGAGGGCAAGCCAGGACCATCATCAAGGACGGTGTGTACGAAGTTGAAAAGCCGTGACCATCTTTAATATTTCAGCAGACGAGTCTTCATGGAAGCTGCGGCCAACAGGGGTAAGTATAGAACACTGGGGCAGGTCCGCTTGGGCATTCTAAGACGATTGGCGACTTAAGCCTTGTTTATTTTTTTACTTCGTCAGAAGACGTCAAGCCCGGGCTTCGTTCTCCCTCCCAAAGCATCGCCCATGTTTACAAGCTAACGCCCCCGCCAGCGGAGACCAGCCTGTGTTCGCTTCGCCGCATACACAGCATATGAAAAGCAAACGCGCAGTGCCCTCGCTGCGGAAATGACATATGCGTCGCCCGGGGTTAAGCCGTGAAACGATGTGCAATAAAATTATGACCAGGACGATGAAGGCGATCGCGCATGTTCGCCAGCAACTCAGAGCCAGTCCGATAAACACGCGCCAATTTAAGGCGTAATTATGCGGTTGGCGCATAGGCTATATAGGCGGCATCGAGTCCAGCGTCCAATCCGCGAACAAACGCCACCAGCCTGCGCTACGCGCAAACGTGGGGGCAGACATGTAGGTTGCAGCCAGATGATTCAGCCAGCCCAGCCAGCCCGGGCCGCAAGATATAGGCATTGCCATTTCATCCACCGCCAGGGGTTACTGCGCCCTTGACCTGCAATTGCTCATCGCCCCCGCTGCAAGCTGTGACGCAAGGCTCGCCCGGTTGCGCGCCCCATAGAAAGCCCACCGGTGGTGCTCGGAGCCCGCTCCAGTTCCAGCGTGTTCTGGTCTCCGCAGGTTGGGAGATAGAGCGCAAGCGAACACGCCAAGCTGTAGACAGCCACCCGCCGGGCCATCAGCGACAGGGTCCGTCAGGTTCGCCGCCGCGTACCACGCAATCGATCTCATCGATCATATCGACATCCGATCGCTCCACACCCATGTTCGATCTAATCTCCGGGATAGCGCGCGTAGAACTGCGGCAGTGCCGTATCAGAACATCCGGGCCAGCGGCTCGGCAACATGTCCACCCGTGCCGCCCTCTGGGTGTTGCCGATCGCCGGACAGACTGCTCGGCATCGTGGCATTTCAGCCAGCAAAGGATTACCCGCTGGTTAATAACCGCGCCATCGGCGTGACATTGACCTGCGCGTGGTGCGTTCAAGCAGCTGGACCCGCCTAACCGCGGCCTCCAGCTGCTTGCACCAGCGCGTTGACGGTAGTTCTTGCTCATGTGCAGGCGGTCTCGGCGGCCTTGGTAAGCTGCCCCTTCCACCACCCTGGCAAAACGCCTGCATTGCATCCATAACGCGTCCATTTCTCCCCGCTAGCCGCGTTGATTGTTTGAATTCACAAACATGCTGATTACTCTCGTCAGTTTATCCCAGACGCAAAGCTTCTAGATAGCTGCATCGGCCTCCCACGGCCCCCCAAATGATGTTGAGATAGTTATGTCACAACGTGATGTTCGTTGTCCCACCGGGGCGCATGCTCGTACGGAACAGCACCACTACTCACCGCCATCGGTTCGAATGCGTTTTCTGTTCTCTCCGCAGGTTGGAAGCAAGGGCCGATTGCACTTCCGAGCCGCGACTGTTGCTCAGTCGCGGCTGGCATCAAGACCTGCAATGGCCATTCCTGAAGCCGCCGGCAGCAGGATTGAGGAGTGGTAGACGTTTGGACGGTTCTTTATCGCGATTCAACAATCACGCTTGAAAGCATCTGCCCGTTATAGTGAAAGGACCACTGCGGGCGAAGCCCGCCATACCCTAACACACCGCGTGGGCGTGACCGGCTGGCAGGGCTTCGATTTGGAGATCAAGTGATCGCCCAAAGGTGCCTGAGTTAAGTCGCAGCACCACAAAAAAGGCCGACCAACACGTCAGGCCCTTTTTTGTTATGGAGTAGCGCTTCTCAAGCGTTGAATCCGGCATCCACCGTCATCACCGAAACCGGTCATGAATCTGCGCCGCCGGGCTCGCCAGGAAAGCTCACTCAAGCAGGCCAATGTCCGACGGTTACCATGAACGCCCAAGCGCAGTCGTCGCGTGTTGCTATCGGCCCAATCGCCATCGCGCATTCTGGTCTGTATCAATCGCCCCGCTGGATCAGATTGAACGGTGATGTTTGCGTGGCCCAGTCGCCGCCAACCGCGAAGTTTAAACGCAAGCAACGCCGAGATTGGACATCGAATTTACACGGGGCAGAATTCGATTAGGCACGCGTGTCGGCCAGGGCAGGGACCAATTAGTAATTTTGATGCGAGCGCACAATCCCTTCAGGTGTGGG
>Ga0163217_1099399_pt1 | contig 16178 bp, 20 predicted proteins | sample SynspAceP_FD_185933 | JGI IMG/M metagenome (GOLD analysis project Ga0163217, IMG submission 185933) | Saline lake microbial communities from Ace Lake in Antarctica - Synechococcus sp. Ace-P (PacBio error correction) | ecosystem: Environmental > Aquatic > Non-marine Saline and Alkaline > Saline ... | reverse complement strand
TGGGAACTATTTGCGGGCCGATGTTTTTCAACCCGACGAATCGACCTGCAGATCAAACAGCGGTCTCCGCCACATCTTCCGGTCGCAAATCGGCATCGTGGGGGATGGACGCCTCAAAGCCATTCACGTCCCGCCCACTTGTCAATGATCGGCCGGCGTGACCCGAACGCGAGGGAAACGCGCCCAAAAAATCGATTTGGTCACCTTCGTTTCTCGTCGCGTGTACCGTGGGCGATGATGGTCATGTTCGGATCGACACGATTAAAAAAAGGCTTCGCATGCTTGGTGTGTTTGAAATCGCTATCGTCAAAACGCGTTGCATTCACATCGGCCCGTTCGAAGTCCAGCCCGTTTTGGCCGCTCCGTCGTTCAACACTTCCGCCAAAATGGCTTCCCCCGTTGGACTGGAAGCGTCGAGAGGAACGACGCCCAGGAATCCCGCGCGGCTGTATTGTTTTCCCGAGATTGGGAAACCGACGCGAACTGACGATACTGATCCAATCCATCCGCCGTTTGCGTCCGGGTGAACGATGAGAAAGCTGCCGGACCGGCAAGCTGTTTCGTCTTCATTGGCATTCAAAACGACGCCCGCTGAGAGACTTCGGGGCCCGTTTGCAACACCGACGCATCGTTGTGTCGGTATCTCGACGCCAGGATCCTCCAAACCAATGGATTGCCCATCCAGCATCGCTTTGGGCTGTTGCCCGATCCGTGAATTCTTGCTCTGATACCAAGCGTGTGTTCTCGGAGCAGTTCGTTCCAACGACGGACAAAGGTCTTTGATTCTTCCATCCGAACGTACTGGTGATATTCAAACAGGCATCGTCCAGTTTGGATTCCAAATCGGGCAAATTGTTTTTGGGCAAAAATCGGCCAGTTCACGATAGCCCGACGGGCGTGTGAGTTTTTTTGTTCTTGGTATTTCGGGCAGCGGCACCGCCGGGCGCGCCCTCTCGTTGGACATCAAACTCGGAATCATTCAATTCCATTTCGCCTCTTCACCGCGGACGCAATCGTACCTTCGATTCGACGCTTCCATCATTTCACGCGCCGCAACCAACCGCGCCCGCAGTTCCACGGGCGTCGTCATACGCGTCCATGAACCATTGGCATCACCATCGCCGGACGGATGCATGGGTTGACGCCAATCCGTCGTCGATGACATCGAACAACACGGATGCCACCGCCCGGCACCTTTCCTGTGTTCGCTTTTCCTGGTCACGCGAACGCCCAGTTGGGGTTGTTGCGGCGGACCGGATTTGTTCAAAAAACTCCGTCGGTTTAGCTCCGCTCCAAAAATCCCGAAACACACTAACAGGGCACTTCATAATTCCCGCCTCCATCGATGTCGTTGATGCGGGGAGTGAATGCCGATCACCCACGTCCGTTGAGATTCGGAACAAACCCACCGCCCGAATCACCGGGTTCATCAACCGCCCTGTCGATTGCAAAAAAAACGTCCTTGATCGGTTCGGCTTTGAACGACGCGGCCGAAGCGAGCGACCGGGTTTCGCCACCCGCCCTTTGTCCACGGGGGAACACTGAGACTCAAGCACGGGCTGGTTGACGGAACCAGTTGGAAGAATCCCCCATTCGGGACAAACGGCAGATTCTCGAACCGTGTCGGTGATTTTGAATCACGGGACAATCGGCACGCGGGTTGACCCTTGCGATACCGCGAAAGCGACGCCCGTCGAGCAAAACGTGATTTCGGTTAGCGGAACAACCCGGGCTTCGACCGCCATTGACGGCTGACAACACGTGACCTTCTCGCTAACAATGACACACTTGAAGACGCTGCGTCCACCACTGATTGAAAAACGACTGCAGACGACGAGATCGATTTCGTCGTGTAATTTTTTCTTGGAGTGCCAACCACGTCGAAAACGTTTTCCGCCTGACAAACGAGCCGCCGTGTCGACACTGCCGTGGAACCGCCCAAGACCACAAACAGCGACCAGCATTCAGCCGAAGCTTTCAACCCGATCCAAATCCGAATTCATGATGCATTTCAGTTGTTTCTCTATTTTGACCCAAAAGAAATTGTGTCAGTCGTTCAAAACGTCCGGCCAGCGGGGCGAGTTGAGAATTACCCTGTGGGACATTTTGATACCCCGGTACTCAAGCCCCGAGCGACTCATTTCGAGCTGTGCGTTCCGGGTGCGAGAGATCCGGGCCGGAGTCGGGAAGAATCCTATCCCGACGGATCAAACGAATCATCAGTCGAGCGTGGCGAAGTGTTTGGAAATGTCGTTCGGCCTTCCGAGCCGGCAACGCTCCATGCCGCTCGCTCCGTCACGCTTTCGGATCGGGAGAATCCGAGCGACCATAACGGAGCGACAATCTCAACTCGACCACGGAATACAAAACCCGCCGCCTTTCGCGGCGGAAGCGCCCTTGTTACGGGCCCAGTTGCCAAACCAAAACGCCTTGGGAACGTGTCGGCGGGGGACGCGATCGCGGCGACGCCCGGATTTTGTTGGCCCGAAGACATCGGCCGTAACCGAGTCGGGATTTTCGTCGTTCGAGCCTGGTATGAAGTTTTCAAACGTTTGCGAAACGCTTTCATCGCCCAAACCAATTCCTTCTTTGGAATCTCAGCGCCGTGGGGGGTTCGGGAGCCGGTGTTCGTCTCGGCTTTTTCAGATTCGGGTCAGGTTCAGACATCGATTGAGTTCGTGTGAGACGAGAAGAAAAGGAGGTTGCCGAGTCGTCGTTGGGCCTCAGTCGTGCAGGGCCGCATCGCGTTTTTTAAATTCCGCTCCACCGTCCGCCCGTTCATCTTCCGGCCCGGTCATCACGATCGCGTGCAGGGTTTGGCAACCGTGATGCCGGGTGCCGCTATCGTGCAACGGGGTTGTAGGGGTTTTTTTTCGTCGAGGATCAAGACCCAAACCTGTTGTTTTTCGTCCAATTGGCCAACGGACTGATTTGATTTCGTTTGGAACTTTTTCCAGCCCACGATCGGTGCTTTGGCCCTCGATTCCGGGCTCTGGTCTCGCCGGATCGCACTGGCCCACGCGTTGCCATCGTTGGGAGCTTTCGTGCAAACACGCGGAGCTTTGCGTTTTCGAAACTCAACGCGTTCGGGCTGTCGGTCAAGGTACAACCGGCCCACCGTTGGCTTTCTCGGAATTTCCTCCACGGTCGTTTTCGGTATTTGAACTCCACGGTCAGACCGTAAGGCGCTCGCGGAAATTTGTTCGGCGGAGTTGCAGTGTCGTCGGAATTGGGTAACCGGCTTCCAAATTAAAAATCGGGGTCTTCCGGCGCGAAATTTCGGCGAGCATGTTGGATGATCGTCCATGCCTTCGGGGCGAATGCAGTCGCCATCGTGAAACTTGCTGGTGCGTAGCGATCGACGGCCATTTCAAGATCCTTGGGGCGTTTCGCTTTTCGAGGGCGTCCGCTCTTCACCGTTGCAGTTCGGCGGAGGAGTTCCGGGCGTCGGTTCCGCGGCCTCGGGTCCGGCCGCCCGGGGCGCCGCCGATCAAACGGAATCCGTTCTTGTCGAGCCCCATCGCTTGCCGGGCGCCGTGGGAGCGGCAACGGCGGTCTCCTCGCGTTTGACCAGGATTTTCAGCGGTTTCTAAAATCGGGGTCACGTTAGCGTGCTCGGCGGTTTTGAAAAAAATGAAAAACAGGTCCGCAACCCATCGGGTTCGACGTAGTTCGACGGGTGCGGCGACAGGGTAACCGGAATGCGAAAAGGGATACAAACATGACCTGGTTAGTCAAGTTTGGTCATCGACACTTGATTTTAGCGATAACTTAAGCAGATTTCATCATCCGGCGAGGCGAAAAAGCGGTTTTCATGGTTAAGATCGTTGTGAGTTCCACCCGCGCCAGTCGATTTGGGAATTCATTTGTTGTTTTGATCAAGCTAAAGCTCAACCGTTCGCCGCTGGCATGTTGACCGGATTGATTTTCGCGTCGTCGTGCCCGCCGGACGGGTGGAGTTGTTCCCGGTGCGGCCATTGACCGGAAGAGGTTCGCAAGTCTGAAAAGGCCGACGCGATCGGACCGCGCCATGTGGTTTCGTGCGGATTGACGAGGATTTGGCGATCGCGGGTTGAGGCGTGTTACGTCCCAGACGGTGTGGATCGAGGACTCGGATTTGAAAGAGTATTCGGATCGGCGGCGGCGGACGTGGCGAGGATGCGAGGCCCACTTCCAGCTCCACGGTGGTGCAAATCCAGAGCTGCTCGCTCAACACCATTTCCATTTGACGCAGACGATCGGAGGATCGATTCCGGTCATTCGTTAGCTCGGGGCGGGCCCCTTTGGTTTACGATTCAAATAAACCCGGAAGGCGAGGTTGGTTAGCTATGAATGCTCCGCGCAAGTCATGGGTTTTTGATCCGGGATCCGGAAAAGCGGCTGGGTTTGTTGCCGGAGGGTTTTAGCCGTCCACGTCAATAAGCGACGAAAACGAACAAAGCAGGCGCGAAATTGTGGATTCGTGAAATTCAGGCCGATTCACTCGAGGGGGCGATCGTTGGCGATGCGGAGGGCGATTGCCGAAATCGAAGCGATCCCACGGATCCTTTGGGCGACCGGTTGCGATTGCAGAATTGCAGCCGGACACGAAAAATTCAAACCAAACCTCCGCACCTGCGTCGTCTTTACGTGCGATTGCCTCGGTCGACTTTCGTACCTGACGGCGGTTCGCCGCCGCTCGTGAGTTGCGTTTTTGACGAAACCGGACAATTGATCCGTGGAAGGACGCGGTGCGGGAATTTGAAGAGGTTCCGGCGGCGGTTCTGCGGTGGCAAACGTGTTTGCCCGATGTTGAAAATCCAATTCACCGGCGCCAAGTTCCAGGCGGCGGTGCGGGTGCTCGCGGATTTCCCGGAAACTCCCATGAACTGCGTTTCGTTTTACGTGGACGCGTTTGGATCACGGGCAGAAGATTCGAACCCAAAATCGGCGCAGGCTGGCACCGATGGCCTGGGTGTCGGGCAACAACGGCGTCTCGGGGGTTGAGCCGGAGCACAGATCGTTGAGCGAACGGAGTCGACGGCGGAACCCCGAAAATCCTTCGTATTCTAAAAAACATCGCCCCGATGCCGATTAGGCTTCAACGAATCGGCATGGCCGGAATTTACTTTGCCTCGCTGCGAAATCCGCCCCGCAGTGGATCTTACGCCGGGGATCTGTGAATTGGTATCCGGACCTCCGCCGTCGGGCAAAGTCGACCCCGGGGCGACTCCGTCTTCTGGGGTCTGATCGCGATGTTTCGCTTCGACGAAGATGAGGTAATGTGCACGTTTGTACCTCTGTGCTAGCGGGCTGTTTGATTGGTTAGCCGGATGGGCGTTTAGCCCGGTTATCACACGGCAACCGGGGCTAACGCCCATCGGCTAATCTTTGCTGGCGTAAAAACCAATTAAAATCGACAAGCCGCTAAGCGGTCTTGTCGATTTAAACAAGCCCGACGCGCGAGCGAGGGAAAGCACAGTATTGACACTCGCTTGCCGTCGGGCTCGTATTGGCACGTAATCATGTAGACGATTTTAAAATCAACAGTCGCTAGCATCGAGGGGGAAGGAAAGTGGGGGAGTGGGGAGTGGGAAAGTGGCGGGAAATCCCTTCACGACGCGGAGCGTTTCGTGCGACTCATCACTTCGTACCGAAATCCCGCCGCATCGGCGGCCGGTCGGTTTGCGTCCGCTCGATACGCCGACGGCGTCCCCGCCCGACGTCGTGGTCGGTTGCCTCCCAAGCCGAACACCGACTGCACGTAACCCCGGAACGGTTGCCGGCAAAATTCCGCCCCGCTAGCTGCATTAAATCCAACCGCGGTTTGCTTGCGTGCCCTGGCATCGCGAATAAATTCGGATCACCCGACAACAATGATTGACGCGGGGACGCCCACCTCCAACTGCAACGCCATCGTGGGCGGGCCGACCGATGGGAACCAATTCCATCTTCACCCTCATCGGCAACACACTGTTCACCTCATCGAAAAACTGGTTGCTCGACTGGGCAAAGCTCTTGGCCACCAATGCTGTGTGCGCGCGCCGCGCGTGTGACAGGAAACAGATGTTGATGTAAACGGCAAGACGGTTCGATTTGAAGCACACCCGGTTTGTACGTCCCGCCCGGAGTCTGCACGGCCATGCGAACCTTCGATCAATCCGTGTCGGGATCGTGTACCGGGTCCGGCGATCACGGTGTTCGGGTCTAGTCCGAGCCCCAATCCTGATCGCCTCCATCATCCAACTCGGGATCGACCCGCAGCACCGCCCGTTCGAGGTGCGTGCGTAACTTCTCATGGATTGCATGGTAGAGCGTTTGCACATGCCTTTTCGGGACACCTCGCAACCAAAACTCTTGCGGGTGCTACCCAGATCCAGACCGGTTGCCATTGATGATCGGGATGCTTCGCCTTGAGACGAAAAATTACGATTCACGTTGCAAGTGCATCGCTGGCCGAAAAGTCTCGGCACGGCCGACCATTACTTGAGCACATTCAAAACGTTCGCCGAATTGGTCGACAATTTCGCGGAATTCGCATCGGTTCCGGTTCACTGCGGCGGCGGACGGTGCAATGATTGGTCGGGTGTTTTCTTTGAACACCGTCGGGGGCGGATGCAGGTTTTGGCGACGGGGACGACGGATTCGAACACAACCGAAGGCGAGGGTCAACATCGATCAGGGATCGTCGACGCGACGAGTCGGTTCGCGTCGAATTGAGAGTTTCGTGCCGGTGCGTTGCAATCATGCATGAATGAGGTGGCTCTCTCAGAGAAATCGGTTTATTCCAACGTCGTCGGTACAGGAGGATCGACGAGTTGCGCCTTTGTAGACTTTCTTGCTTCCCCGGGCGCCAATGTCACAAATTTTCTCGAATCGCTTGAGAACCGACCCGTTCCAGGTTTCGCGATTCGAGTTGCCAGAGGTGGCGGCAAAACCGGTCTGGGCTTGGTTTAAGGCGTGTCTGTTGATTTCGTCCGACGTTTCGCTCTGAATCAAACGACGCGTCTCCGTGCGCGTTTTGAGAAGATGCCGTTTTTCTCCAGCAACAATCAGGGCAACAAATACCGCATTTCTGGGCTTGGCGGGTGGCCCCATGGCATCGCAGCCGGAAGTCTGCCGATCAGGACTTCCGGAGGGGCCAACTCGGCGTTTTTTTTCTTCGGGAAACGGAACACGGTTTTTTCCAAAATGCCGATGGGCCAACTCTCAGGCGCCCCGTCCATGGCATCGGCTGAAAATTGTCGGGACACGGGCGAAAACTCCTGTCGTTGTCCGAATGACGACGGAATAGTAATACTCCCGGTTCCCAAGCGCGCGATAGTTCCACGCTTGCATCGCCGGGTGGTTCGACGATTTTGTATTCGCCTATCATGATGGGTTGGACCGATGGTTTGTTAATTCTCAAACTGGAACTTTCTATCCAAAAGCCGCCCCCTCGAACGAAAGACAGACGCTTGACCGCCCATCCGAACGAAATCCCCAGCTTTCCCAACCTCCTCGGACGCACCTCATGGTGGCGCACCTCTTTGTGATGACCGCCGCCCGTGATTACGCACCCGTTCGTGATCGATGATCAGTTTTGGGAAAACGATCTCCGACAGCTCGTCCGATTGGCCGATCGCCGAGGGATCTCACGTATCCGCTCGATTGGACCACCGTGGCGATTGGATCGACGCCCACCGGCCGCGGCCCAGTGGTTGAGATTGTATTCGCGTGCTTCACGGGCGTTGCCGCCGCGTTTGGCGTTGGTTCCTTGGATTTATGACGAGTTTGATGCGGATTTGAAACGTCGACGTGTTGATCCGGCGGAAGAGCGAAAACGTTCTCACACAGGAACAGCCTTTGTGCGCTACTTTCCGGTTCCGATCGCGAAATCTGGTTGACGAGTTGAACGGGGTCACGCTCAACCTGTTGTCGCGGCATGTGTGGAGATTCGCGACCGGTTGACCCGGCGGATACGTCGACGCCCTCGCGGAACCACAACGCGTCTGTACGACACCCGCAAAAACGAACCCCTTGGGATGCGGCGATTGGAAAAATTACGCTTGTCCGGTTGCGGTCGGCGGAAACACAAATCACCGGGAAACGGGGTTGTTTACGACGGTTTTTTTAATCAAAGACCAATCATCTCGCACTCGGGCGCGCCTCCGAATCGGACGACCGTGCGGGGACGAACCGTGCGGATGAACCGTGCGGCATTGACCCGACAATCCACGCGAAGCACCGAGGTCGATTGACCGCGATCCGACGCGGCCCGCCGGTGCGATTCGCATGCGGGGCCGGCGTGATTGAACCAACTCGGTGCGCCGTTCGGATCGTTAGAAATCGAAGTCGATCGGTTCGATCAGTTATTCGAATCGGGTTCCTGCACAGCGGTGTGGGACATCCATCCTTTAGACAATTTTTTCGATGGAAGAACTCAGCGCGCCGTCGCCGCTCGCAACGCGTCGGGGGTACGTGTCGATCTCCCCGCGAAGCCTTCAGGGAAAACATCACGATCGATACCAATCGCCACGGTCCGCTGCCAACCGGTTGTGCGACGAATCAGGTTAGCGGGGCTTTTGGACACACCCAGCCACCTCGCTGGACCCTGGGAATGGATTGGAGCGACGGTTTTTTGCAACGTAGGGTTAAAACGAATCGCCTTAATTTGGGTTTCATTTTTCCCGCCCTTTTGTTCACCATGGCTTCGACAACCTTCACGTCTTCCCGTCCTCGCAAACGCGCCCTCCATTCTCGGCGGGCGGAAATTGGGTTTCGAGAGTTCCTGCAACCGCTGCTCGACGGCCGCCTCCCGATCATGGCTTCGTTTTTGATCGCTCGTCAAAATATTCGCACGGGGGCATTGTCGACGAAGCGCCTGGGCGATTGGGCTGATCGCGATCATCGTGTTTTTCTTATCCAAGCCCAACTGACCGGGCTGCTCCATGTCAGGGCCGGCACTTAGCGTCAATTAGTGAGATTGTCAGGGTTGCGTCACGACTGTGGCGATGACGGTTTTCTCGTACTCGGCCCTGACGCTGTTCGCAACGCCGATTACGGTCAAACATTTTGCACGGCAGGCGTTGATTGCTCGCGTGGGTTATTGATGAGCCCCGCGATGATTCGGGTTGGACCCGCATGTGTTTTGGCGGAATCGTCCAGTCGGGATGCTCCGCCGCGGCATTTGGTTTGCCGCCGCGTTTCGCCGATCGCCGGATGGAACCCCACTCGGCGAACAAACCCGCGCATCAAAACATGGGAAAATGAAACCGGCGCTCGGGTTTGCAGCGCCGGTTTCTACGACGCCGCGGTTGCCGAACGGGGTTGCTCCGAAGATTCTTAATACCAAGGGCCGGACGATCCCCTCTCTTCATCCGGCTTGACGCACTCCTCGGGCGCGACGCCCGTCTGATTGGGCAACCTCCGAACAAGCTCGTTCGAATCCGCGCCGGTTCCGGCGAAGTCGAGTACGCGTCTGATTCACATTGCCGATGCGGGCGAAAATCGGGATTCGGTTCCTGCTCGATGAACTCAGCGACTCGACCGCATCGCGGTTACATCGTGCCTTGATTTCTTTGTGTTCGAAGTGCCTGGCATTTCCCGATGGACTCAGGTCGGCGGACGCCCGCCGGTGAGCGTGTTTCGAAAACCCCTTGTTTCGGCATCGACGGTGCCAAGCCAAACGGGATCGCGATCTCACGCTCGCCGTTTCCGCGTTTTTGATCGCGATTCTCCCTCCCGATGTGCATGGATTGCCGCAGCGGTAAAAAATCAAGCTTCGCCCGGCCCGGTGTTCTTCGCCAACCGACGTTACGGGACTCGCCGGTTCAAGAGATCCGCGTTTTGGAAATTTCGATCCATGCGAGCTATGCGGATGACGGCCCGTGGTGATGAAACAGGCGACCTCCAACGACCACGGATCCCCGCGTCGGTGCCGATCTTGCGAAAAGACCAGTCTCGATGAATTTGCGCAGCTATTCAACGTCATCGAAGGCACGATGAAGGCCTCGTCGGCCCACGGGCCCACGCCAGCGCCCACAACGAACCAGTATCGCGGGGTTTGATCCGGGGGTTACATGCATGCGTCACAAAGTCAAAACCGGGGATCCACGGGTTTGGCGCAGGTCAGCGGGTTGTCGCGGCGAGACCGATGGACCCGTGATAAATATGAAAAACGAGTCGAGTCGCATCATCCAATACATCCGTTACTTGGTCGCTGTTATTGGACCCTGAGAATCCTCGCTCGCACGGATGGCTCGTGTTTTGGAAACAACCCGAAGCGTATTTGAGCCGAGGCGGACGGCGACCCGGGTTACGCTGGAAACACATTTTTCGAATAGAAAAAAAAATGCTTCACCGCGTACCCGTGCGGCAAACGCGAACAGATTTTCAACAAGGTTGTTATTTTTGATTATTCGGCGCAGCGTGCCCGCCGGAGGTTTTCCAGGCATGGACTCCCGTGTTCCAACGAGATTTGGTGCGCTGAGTAGGGATGCTGGTCGGACTTACGTATGCCGACGAACGCGAGTCGAGCTCTGCAGAGGTTGCCACTCGACAAGGGAAGGGATCTCCGTCGCCAGCGTCTTCCGCCAAAAGCGGTGTGCCCAATGTTGCGCCCGGTTCCTTCGGCGGATTTCAGCGGGATTCGGTTTCACCGAGGACGATTTTTCATCAAAATCATTGGGACCACTGCAAGACATGCCTGAAAAAAAACCTCGATCTGGGTCGGCGCACGCTTCGGCGGATTATGAACCGTTAATTTACGTTTGGCGTCAGGGTTCGTGTTGCGAGGCGAGGTTGTTTCTTTCGCAACACACTGTTAGAAGTTGTCGATATCGGCGTTCTGTTTTGGAGGTTGGTCGAAATTTTCAAACCCATCGCGATTGTAAGCTTCATTTTCGAGCAGATCGCGTTCGAGTTCCGAACGCACCGCTTCGATTATCATCGACGACGGGTTCCGTGAATTCCTTGGCATCGCAAGATGATGTACTTGTCACCCCTGTAGCGATGATGCCGCTGAGTTTCACCAGGCTTCATTGCGAACGCCTTTCTTTTTTCGATCGAGGCTGGCCTCCGAATTGACGAATCGGCGGGCACTTTGCCGAAAATTGCTGGGACGGGTGGGCTCGATACTGTACTGCCTCGGCGACGTTTGCCCCGAAGAACGTTTCGGTCGGTTATCGCAGCCGGATTTCCAACCTTTTTGAAGCGGTCCGTTTGATCCGGACAGGACGACCAGCCGAGGACTTTCGGCGCGGGCGTCCGGAACGCGGACGCGAAACCGTGTTCGAGGTCTTGCGCGTCAACTTCCCACTGTGTCCTCGACGAGTACTCTTTTCAACGCGACGCTGGGCCAAACCGAATCCCTCCGATGGTAAAGTTCCGCGTTGGACATCGCCTTCCGGACAGGGACCGCTTCGATCCAGGCGGTCGACGTCGGCGGCACCGTATGTTGCGTACTATCCATGCTAACCGTGGGGGCGCGGCGAACCTCGGATTGGACCTGTTGATCCGTTGACCGTTTTGCCGGATTGCTAAGAGCTGGAGCGAGCAGTTTTCGATTGATCTCACCTTCTTCGAGGACCCGCTTTCGCCGTGGCCGTTTGACACATTCGGCGGCGACGGTGGCCGATGGGGATTTTTGTTTGGCCCGTTGAATTAATTCGCAGCCGACGCCAGGGGCCGCTGTTTTCTCGCATCACGATCGCCTAAGACGGCTGACCACCTCGGCTTCGTGTTTGCAAGTTGGGCAAACAATTCGCGGCGGCGCCTTTCATTTTCTCATCACGAATGTTCGATCGCTGATTCTGCCCTTGAACGCCGGGATTCGCTTGCGGGACTCGGAGTGACTCGCGGCTTCCGGCGGACGGCCTGCCCATGAACACCATTGATTCACCGATGTGTGAAGGATCGAGGAGACCTCGTTTCGGCCAGGGCAAAGGGCTGGGCTTCCTCGAGACGAGAGTCGCCCATGTAACGACGAATCGGTGGGATCAATCCGCCAATGCTTGCGCTTTGGTTTCGTCTTCACTGAATTGCTTCGCGAATGGGTTGCAAAGCATTCGGACTTGGCCTTGGCTTGCGGCGTGAACTTTTGGTTTGGCTTTGGGTTTCGTCACCGACCATGATCATTGCGACATTTTGATCGCCTCGCCGAAAACTGCCGCCCAAAAAACGCACGGTTTAAAATTCTTTCTTTGGGGTCACCTCGACACGATCGGCCACGAGGCACGCAGGGCGAGCATCGGCCAGATTGATTCGTTGCTGTACTTGATCCGGGGTTGACTGTCGCGTTCGTCGTCGAGCAGTTGGCAGCTAAGTTGTTCGACCGGGCGCAGTCCGAATTTTTTTCGCGACTGCGAACAATTTCACGCGGAAACGTCTCGGTGGTAACCGTTGATGCCGCGGAGATTTGCATTCCTGCAGATCAGATAAAGCGATTTGACCCATATGTTATCGAGGACGCTCGGTGCCGCTAGCGTGCGAGCGTCGCGAGGGCGAGTTGCATCGCGAGAGATCGGATTCGCATTGGACGACGGCAACGACGTGGAAAAGGATTCGGCGCCTCGACCGCATTTGAATTTCAACAACCGCGGTGATCGCGAGGACGGCCGCGAAAACAGGATGAGAGAACCTGCGGGAGCCAAGAGTGGGAGTGTGGGTGGGAGGTGCGAGACACGAGGTCAGGTGGGCTGTGGTTTTCGACATGGAGCGGACATTCCCCTTTATCGAGCGGCGGATGGATCGAACCCGCTTGCGATCATCGGCCGCGAGGTTGTCTGACACGTCACCCGCGAATTGAAGCGGTCCTCCTCGACGAACTCTAGGGAAATTTCGATTTTTGACTCAAGTTCGAATTCAAGGGCCGTTGTTTCGCGTTGTCGCCGGGTTCCATCAGGCTCTCAATCGCCGACAACCGAGGTTTCTGTTCGAGGGCATCGAGGTATGACCTTCAATTCGGCTTCCTCGTGCTCAATTGAACTGATGCAAAACTCTTTCGGAAACGCCCCCGCAGCACTTTCTCTTTGGCGGTGGTGACCTCCGGGCGTGGCACCTCGAATTCGGTGGCGTTCTCCGGTTACAGCATCCGCTGCGGGCTTTCGGCGAGGGTGGACGGATCTCTTCGAACAACACCGCGTTGTTGCGAACGCAATCTGTTAGCAAGACCGATAGCTCGGCCATCGACGGACGGCCTCCGTCAAAATATTCCGTTACGCTTCTTCTCGAGCCCAAATGAAGGGCAACTGTCTCGCAAAATCGGCAAAAACAGCGGGTGAGCAGTTTCGGACCAATTGGTTGGCCGCCGCTTTCGAGGCGGACGGGCCCGACCGATCAATCGATTCCATCAAAATTTTCAATCGCGGTTGTCTTTTCCTTAATGTCTTTCCAGGAACGCAGCCGTTGACCGTCAAGCGACGAGAGTTTCTTCGGGACTGTGATTGACAATCAGTTTTTCCTTACCTTGGATGAAAATTCATGGGTGCCCTCATAGTAGCGGAAATTCGATAACACTTGGTTGAAGCAAGGGTGTTCGGATTTCGATTGCGGTTGGACCAAGAGGCAGTTCGGGGAGCGTCGGATCGGACGGGAATGTCCCGATTCCGAACGAACATCTTTTCGTATCGGAGTTGACAACACGGGGTGGCGTTAAACTAGTTTCATCCGCGGACACGATTCAACGTTGGGGCCGGAGCCGGTACCGGTTAGCCGGACTTTCCTAAAAAACATTGCGACTAGGGACTTCCAATGAGTGGTCATCTTCACGCCGTTGTAATTTTAAATACGCAATTCGGCAAGGGTCACGTAAACCCGCAATCGTTCCCATCCGACCCGAAGAGACATTTCGCCAATCGCCGACGGATGCCTCGTTCGACGGCAATACGATACGTCTTCGGATTGCCAATCCGCGTCATCTCGGCACCGACGCTAACAATCGTTCCCGGGTCAGGCAGCAGATTTTTTCGCCACCGCGACATTGCCGTTCAGATGTAACGGCCACTACACTACCCCAACACCGGTTACGAGTAACCCGTTGTTGGGTTTGGTTTGCATTCGGCCAGGTCATAACGAGCATCAGGTGGAGTTGCGTTTTTGCCCCACATCAGTACTCGCAATTATGCGCGATGGGGCGTGCGTGCGACTCGCGCGACGACGTGCATGGCCAGCAGTTTCGATGGTCCAACGGCCGCGGTTCCAAAAAGGGCGCTCCTGTCGAGAGGGGCGTGCGACATTGTCGTGATTTTGCGGTCGAGCGAGCGAAAAGAAGCAGTATTTCATCCACCCGCAGCGGGTGATTTTCTGCGGTCAGTAGGGGGGGTAGCGTGCCAAATCGGGGTGCGCCAGAGTGACCGGTTTGCGGAGGTCGTTCGGATGGCCAGGTCCGGTTCCGGATGCGTCCGGCGGGCCGTTTCAAAAATTTTCAACAATTGCGCGCTACGACGGCCTGCCGATGCTGTGGTTGCAAGCCATTCAACGGCGTCGACGAACGACCCGAACGCGATCGCAAAGAAATCGTTTCGGCACAATGTATCCGGTGCCAAGTTGAAATTCTGGCCAGTATCGTGACGATTGATGTGATGAATACGGTCCTTTGAAGACACGACCCTGGTGTTTTGATAAGATCATTTCGGCCGAAACCCGCTCCCAATTTGCGTGGGCGAATCGACGTTTCGAAGGATCTCAGTATCGGATTTTGATCGATTTCCGACGAATTGAATCCCTCCCCTGCGAACCACGTTTCCATGGGACCGCATCGATTCGGACGACTCATCGAAGGCGCATGAACAGGTTCACTCAAAGACGGGAGCCTGAAACGAGTAAAGAATGACTCGCCGGTTCAAAAAAGTTTGCTCGTTGACGAGACGTCCGAGGATTCGTCGAAAACGGTTAGTTTACGCACTCGAGCAGCGAGGGTTATCAGGTCATTTCGTCGCACGCGACGGTAATCAGCGGACTCGGCAGTTGGCCGAACGTTGAGAATCCGATATTGTGATTTTGGACATGATGATGCCCAAACGCAGCGGTTCTTGGTACTTCGAAAACTCCGCGTGAACTCGTTCCTGCCGCTCCCGGGTGAATCATGATCACGGGCAACGAAGGCAGTCGGCCACCAAGCCTATTGCGGAATTGCTCGGGGTTTGAGTGAGTACATTCCGTAAACCGTTCCCGATCTGGAACGACTGCTCGATTGCCGTGGCAAAATTGCTCCGCTGAGGAAATGATCAGGCCGAAGACGGTTATTGGATCAAACCGCGAACGCACTGCATTCAGTGCCCGCCAACTCGGGCGGAATTGCTCGGTGCAGGAATTCGCTTCATAAGTCGTCGGCACTATCCATCAAGGACGCCAGCCGACGGGCAATTTTCGCAGTGACTTCGGCATCGAACCCGCATCGACTTCTTTTGAGTTCGAGCGCGCGAAATGAGAGGTCGGGCCTCGAAAACGCTTTTGTGCGAACTTTTCCCATGTTCCGAAATTTTTTAGACCGTGGCCAAAAGGTTTCGCAACCAAGGGTCGTCACCCGTTCCCCGAACAAACGCGTTGCCCCACGAAGATAAATCGCGTCGGGGAGTGTCACCCGACGAAAGGCGGACGCGAACCGTAAAACCCGCGTTCCGCTTGGCCTTTCGAGAAATCCGGCCAAGACCGCGCCGAGTAAATCGGGCGGGGTCGTTAGGCCATGTTCCGCGTCTTGGATTCGCGACGACACGTCCGTTTCGTATGCCGGCAGCGCTCATTTCGGATCGCCGACCCGCGGTTCCGTTGATTGACCGACGACGACGCAGGACCGTTAGGTTGGATTGCGGGCATCAACGAACGTGCGTAGTGGCCCAGCTTCCGTCGGTGCTGGCGTCATCAACCACGGATTCCACTTCGCACGGACGCTGGCAAATTCACTTCGGCGGATCCGCGGCGAGCCACTCGGGCAAAAGCGGATCGCGTGCATTGAAAAAAACTGGGCACGATGGATCGAAAAATGTCGAAACGGACGTTCACCGGCTGTTTGCCCAACAGGCGGACCTTGTGCGGGCTTCGGCGATTTTTTTTCCAAAATTTCCAAAGCGTGGTCGTTCCGGATTCCGCTGAGAAATGGTCGGTCCGCATAAGGACGGTCCGCGGCGGATTTCCCGGGACCCCAAGGGCGGTCGTCGGGGCACCGAAGGGAGGTTTTTCCGGATTTTTTGAAACGGGGGGCGTTTTGTAAAATCCTTTTT
>Ga0163217_1097511_pt1 | contig 16179 bp, 18 predicted proteins | sample SynspAceP_FD_185933 | JGI IMG/M metagenome (GOLD analysis project Ga0163217, IMG submission 185933) | Saline lake microbial communities from Ace Lake in Antarctica - Synechococcus sp. Ace-P (PacBio error correction) | ecosystem: Environmental > Aquatic > Non-marine Saline and Alkaline > Saline ... | reverse complement strand
GATGCGTCGAAAACAAACCTCTGCACAGATACAGGATTCACCCCCGACGTCACCGCACTGCAGGCGGCGCATCTGCTGATGCGCTGGCGTTCCATATCACAAATGCTCAGCGACGCCGAAACCGTCACTCTGACCGCACGAAACAGGCTAAGCCATGCTTCCCTGATGCGCTGGTGACGCCCGCCACCTGCTCAAGCATTCGCCGCACGGGCTCCCGTACACGTGCATTATGCTATGCCTATCCCATCAACGATCTAGGGACATGCCAAAAAATGATTTACTCAACGCTTCGTCGCCTTGGCCAACTAGTGCTGTCCCGGCATCCTTACGGTCGCAACTTCGCTTGGCCGCTTGGTGACCACTTTTACGGCATCTTGCGGCTTTCCGAACTTGCCCCATGGCATACCATGCGAATTGGCCATCGCAGTGCTGATCACGTGGGGCTTCCAGTCGCTGCTGACCTGGTCTTGCCGACGGCACGCCTTCCCCTTGCCAATTCCAATCATCATACAATCGACTACTGCTTGTCACGTACAAGCTGTCTATTAGCTCTAACCGCGAAAGAAGGCCAAACCGGTGATTTTCTCCATCGTCTCGTGGGGACTTTCGTCATACACGGCTATCACCGCTTTATCATCGCGCAGAGGATCAACGCTTTTCTGATGAAAACTTCACATCTCGGCTGCGGCGACTTCAAAGAGACCGCGTCTCGAAGAAGGGCTGGCCGATCAAACCACCCAAGCTGACGGTTGTCACGGCTGTCATCTCGTTCCCGCGCTGTTTGTCTGACAAGACCGGTCGCGCAAATCCATGCGCGCCGTTCCGACAACGAGGATCTGGCTCTGCTGTCGGGCATCAACCCTAACGGTGTCATGATCACAATTGATTCATCTCTCGCCTGCCTCCGACCACCGCGGGGCGTCTTTACGGCTGACAAATTCCTTCAAAACCCTTCCCTATTTCCAACTGTGCTGCTACCGATTTTCGCCCCGCCATCGTGGCCGCTGCAGCCCCATCGGACAAATCAGCGTTTTGTCATCGCGGTTTCCGATGACAACACCTATGCGTGGAGAAAAGTGTTTCGCTACTCGCCCCGAGGGCTGCCCCCACGTATGCCAGCTTTCTGTCCACCGCTATAATATTCGCTTCAGCTTCTGATCTTGTGACGTGCTGCTGTTCCAACCCCACAGTCTATTCAAGGGGCAAATCGGTTATGAACGAACACAAAAAAAACACCTCCTTTTCGCCATCGCGCTGTCTGATCGTGCTACCGGGCTGTGACCCAAGCTGGAACGCCGCTGCGATAGCGATGGGCTATTCAAGCATCCATGCGCTTGGTAAACCTGCAATGGGGCTTCAGGCTTTCAACGGCATCAGGGTTTGCTGCATTGGTGGTCCGCCCGCTTGCTGATGTATGACCCCCCTCCGAAGGGCTTGTTCCGCGGCGCTGCGGCATGTCGCCCCTTGCTAAGGGGCTGCGGCGATCCTGCTGCGTCAAGGATGAAGCCATGCCAAGCTGGCTCCGCACGTTGTCGTGCTGCGTTCTGGTCGCGGTCTTTATCTTCGCCCCTGCTCGACCCTCGCAGGCGTTAACGAGGCCTGAGCCCTGCCACCCACAGTGATCTCGGGGCTTCTCCGTATCTTGCCTGTCCGGTTGCGGGCGTCCCCGTGCTGCCTGGCTGAATCGGAAAAAGCGCCTTGGGCTGCGGCGATTACCTTCGATTGCCACCTGGCATCGCGGAATCATCATCGCTGGCTCAAGAACTGGAGGACTGGCTATCGCCGGCGTCAAGAAATTTATCGCCATCCACGCCCTGTGCCCTATGAGACGACCTGCAAAAACACGCGAACTTGTGGAACAAGCGGAGCGCTGTTCGGTTCAACCCGAAGCGTCACGCTTTGGTCAGTCCTGTACGTCTGCCTGTTCCCGTGGTGCTGCTTGTGCTCATTGCGCTGAAGCCAGCGGCACTAATCGCCATGACGGCATGCTCGCGCGATCCCCCGAAACAAGTTGCAGCCGAAACCATGGGCAAAACGTTAAACCGCGCGCATTGCAGGGTTCATCCCGCTCTCCATCTCCGCATCGCGGCGGCGATGTATACCCACGCTGGATGCACTGACGCCCATCCTATCAGCCGTTCGTTCACCTCCTATCTGCATGTGATCGTTCGCGGTTCGCCAATTCTGGGGGCCGTTGGCTTTGATGTGTACCTTTTGCGTGATGTAGAACCCATGGGCCTGGGCTGATGCACCTGGTGACCCCGGCATGTCTGATGACTATGGCTAAAAATCCATCTATCGACTCCGCCGCGCATATGCGGTTGGATGACCATGGCCAGTTGCCTGCTGCGTACTTAGTTCAGCCCCGCGATTTATCCCAAAGTAAAAAAGAATAGGACCTTATCTCTGCGGATAAGCCTGTCTTCGGCAGAGATTAGGTTCCATTGAAGGCTTTAACGCCCCTTGAACAAACCGCCAGAATACCACGCACGATTGCGGCGGCCGGTTGTCCCCTTAAGCTCCTTTGATCACACGCTGCATCACCACCAAAACTGTCAATCTGCTTCGTGCGCTTTTCGCCTATCGTGGTCACCCGTTTGCCAGCAAACGCCGCCTGCTTGAATTCGGCGCTAAGCTGGCGATTGTCTTCCGCTTCGGCTTGCTCTTCGGCCTGTTGCCGCCTCTTTCGCGGCTTCCCTTCTGCCCGTTTGGCCAACATTTCGAAAAGCCGAAGCCGCGTCGAGGCGTGTGTCGTATTCCCGCCATCGGGCTTTGCGCCATCAGGGCATCGCGGTGGCAGGATCAAGGCCAACTGCGACACGGGCGGCGGAATCAAGGTCCGCTCGAAACAAACCCGGTATCCCCTTTTTTCTGCAGCATCGACGGAACTGCTTCGCCCACGCCACTCGCGGATTCGCTTCTCGCTCTCGAAACGCGGTTGTCGCGGTATTTGCGGCGAGTCGCAGGTTTTCGTCTCGGCTAAAGGCGCGCAGGGCATGCGAACGTTGCCCAAACTGGCCAAGGAGATACTTCGTACTTCGGCGGGTTTGCGTGATGAAATACACCCCCACCCCTTTGACGGATCAGACCGCCACCTGTTCCACCTTATCTACCAAGCCTTTAGGGATCATCTAAAACAGCAAGTGCTTCTCGAAAAAGAGACAAGTTTGGGTGTCCGGATCACCAACCTCGGGAAGTTCTCGAAAAGTTCGGACAGCACCATTAGCAGGAAAGGTCGCATAAAGTTTTGGCTTGCATCCAGCTTGTCAGCCGGCGAGGATTGATAAAGCCGCGCCCGCCGTGTCGGTTCCCATCATATCACTAGCGCCAGGCAGGCTCACCAAAAAGGTCAGCCGCCCCTTGTTTCAAACCAGGATGCCGCGCTGAATCGTGCGCCCCACGCGACGCCCAGACATGTTCCATAGCCGCACTCCAACGTAGCAGGGCTTCTTGCCATCCATACCATCAAGGGATGGCAAATCTGTCAGTCCAGAACGGCATCCGTCTTCGTCGCGACACGTAAAGGCAAATGTGGCAAATGCCCCTCTGCGCCTCGTCAGTCCAACACTGCGCCAGCAAGCACGGCCCATCTCCGAAATCCTCTCCGACGGGATGCCCTTGCCTACTTGTCCAAGCACAGGCAAAAGCGCTGTAGTCGAAATCGTTCAAAACCGATGTTTGCGCGCGCTCCGGGAAAAGGTGTGCAACTGGGCTACGGATCCTGCCTGCGCAGGCCTTATAGATCCCTTACGTCGGACAAATAAAACCACCGGCACGCCAGCGGCAGAGAAGCCTTCGCGAGGATTTGCAGCCGCGGACGTTTTGCCGTTGCCCCGTCGCCCCCGCATCAGACCGGTACGTGCATAGCCGATGTTGAAAATTGTTGCGCATAGCTCTCCACCCCCGCCGATAAAATATTCATTGTCACGTATTTAAGTCCTTTAGGCCAATACCTGCAGTTCAAAGCAGGGAGAGCATTACAAAACTTAACCCTTTTCACCCATTAGTGATTTTTCGTCGTCTGATTGTTCTTTTCGTATCGCGACACTTCCTCCCTGTTCAGACTTGGCCGTGCCTTCGGTCGCCCTTTCATTTTGGGCCAGGTTCACCGGCACTGAAACGTATTGTGATATTTTATGTTGACGGTCATCAACTTCTAACTGCCCTTAATAAGTCGGGCCAAGTCCACGGAGGAAACGAAGAAACAGAAAAGGCGCTATGCGTCCTTTTCTAAAGTTAGCCCCCTGCGATGCTACATTCCATTAACCCCCGATTGAAATAGGCGAAATTTTGCCCTTAAATCAGGATCGTCACCGCTATCATCCTGACATGCATGGCGCATGTGGTAGATGGCGCGATTAAACTGATTTGAACGAGCATGAAAAAGTATATTCACACTTCTCCCTCTTGCCGGCCGAATGCTCTGACTATCCCTGTTTCCGGTTATGCAAACAAACTGCAGCCACGGAAAACACTCCGCAGCAACAGACGCTCCGAAAACGACTGCGCTGCTACTGGCACCACCTGAAGCTCGCCTCGACCCCAAGAACCACCACCACCGCAGCAGCACAATGTCATCGCAGCTCAGCCTTGTGAAGACTCTGACGGTGAGCCGACCCTTGGAAAGCCCTACACCAAAAATATCGGTGGCTGGGAAATGCGCTGCATCAAACCAAGACGAGGTCCGACCCCTGCCAAATTTACAGCGATGTATGATGGCCAAGGCGCACCTGTTGCGAATTCTCGTGTTCCGTCTGCCAAGCGCGCAAGCCAAATCGCAAGTTCCACGGTTGTACCATTAAAACGGCCCCTCCCTCGCCAAATACCCGACCGTCGATGGTGCAAACCCCCGTCTACCTTTCCCTTCTGTAACCCCGTTGGCTCTATGTGCGCATGTGTCGACCGATTGCCGATCTTGCCGCATTCCAAAGTCTTCCAACGAATCCGTGATCACGATTCTGCCGCGCTGCCCCCCGACCAGAAGGTAACTGGCCTTGCGCTTGACGGTGTCACAAGCCACTTCGACCAAATCCTCGATGTTGAAAACAATTAGCTTTGGTGGTCATCTCCCACCTGAGTTACAAAATCCGCCTCTGACAGGCGCTTTTCTTTATACCGTCGACGTTGGGTATTCTCGCTGTTTCAGATTGCCGGCAGGGCCAGCACCGCTTCATGCCGCAAAAGCAAAAGCATTGGACACGCGACCGATTAACCCGCGCATCCCGTCGATTATTGGCACAAGTTTTCCCCCCCCCAAGCCCCCGGGGGGCCCCAAAAAAACCCCCCCCCAAAAGGTTTCCGGGGGGTCGGGCTTCTTCTAGCGGTTCGGGTCGATCCACCCCATCACGCCGCCAGGATGCAGGCCAAAAGCTCTACGCGCCGTGCCACCGTCAAATGCCGTGCATTCTCGACTTGTTGAAACTGATCATCAGCCTGTCCGCATGGCCCAAAAAAACATCCGCTACCCTGGCATTCTGTCTTGTCGTGCCACTCCGCGTCGCGTTGATATAGCCCACCCCTTTTTTTCCGTCAGGGTTTGATCCGCCGTCCTGCAACGCGCCTTGATGGCGCGTGCGGCCCCTGCCTTGAGTGCATCACAATATCTGAAGCATCCGGATTCATCGCAAACCCGAACCCTCACACAGGATTTCTGCCCCTCGCACGCGCGGTGTCTAGTCCTCGATATACAAGATTCCCCCTTCGCCCTGCACCATCCCGTCATTGGCGAAAACGGGCGGCAGGCGTCGCGTGACATCACCGCCAGACCTTTCCCACGCTTTGACGCGCCGCGAACACAGCATATTCCATCCCCTACCATGACCGGTCCATCCCTCGATCATTAAAAGGCCTGCCCATGCGGGTTATGATGCGCAGCGCGTAAACGGTGAACGACGCCCCTTAAGTGATGCCCATCTGACCTGCTGCTGCGCTTATTCATCAGACGTGCACGACAAAGGGATGCACGCGGTTTTTCCCTCGCATTAGACCCGCTATATCGTCCCACGTTGCTAACCCCGTCCGCCTGCCTACCAAGCACAACGCCAGATTTTGCGGCAAGCTCCCCCCGAAAACAAGCCCCACTGTTAATCGCCTCGTCTGGCGGCGCCAGCGAATTGGAGTAAACCGTCATAGAGCGCAATTTTTTGCCGGTTGTTGCTGCTTTCACCGTCAACCGTCACCTGACCGCGAATCGGAATCGACAGCCCGTCCACGTCACGATAACCGCAAGCCGGCCGATACCTCAGACCCCGTTCCGCATTGGCTCGAGCGGCTTCGGGCACGTCAACCCCAAAGGATTGGATCCTGTGCCCGCCCCGTAATGACGACCCGTTTCACGCGTCAGCCTGCTCGCCGCCAACCGTTCCACCCCTGCGACGATGCTCGCGACCGCTAGAGATAATACTAAACCCTTGCATCGGCTGGTTCCGTTGAACGGACCGAACATCAAAAGGTTTCTTCGATCGCAAGAGCTTTCACGATGCCCATGCTGCAGCCAAGACTGTCCAGCTTGCGTTCATGCTCACATCGATTCGTCAGAAAGCTATCGGCAATGTTGCTGATACCGATCTGATGTTCATCCCTAAGTCTCCGCAGAAGCGGCGCGGTAACGACCCTAGTTGTTTCACTGTCTTTGGAGCGCCCATCTGGATTTAACGCCCCACATCGCGAAAGCAAGCGCGGCAAAGCGACGCACGCCTTGAGCCTTCCTATCTGTTTGCCATTTCCGTCGCGCGATAGCCCAGCAAGACCGTCCTGCTGGTGCGCGTTCGACAGAATCTTGGTGCGCCGCCCCGATCACACCGTCGCCGATGGTGAGTTGTCGCTGACCACCCCCTGACCCATAGCACGACATTATCGCCAATTCGTCACGTACCCGCGATGCCAACCTGACCACCCACAAAGCAGACAGTTCTTGCCCACCACAACGTTGTGGCCCAAATGTACGAGGTTATCCGAGCTTTGGTCCGTCGCCAAATCTTGTGTTGCGAAATGTGCCCGTAATCCACCTGCCATCATCCCACATTCCACGTCATTCCCCATGGTCACACTTCCAGGTGTGAATACTGGTCCATTTGTTGCCTTTGTTCGCCTCGATGCGCCAAGGTCTTGCGTCTGCTCAACTTCTGTTCGGCCCTGTCACAAAGGAAAAATCCGTCGCCGCCAACGCCGCCTGATTGTTCGAAAATCGTCGCGATGCGACCCGAGCACCGTATGCTTGACGTGATCCCCAGAAGCGTTCTTGCCAGAAACCGCGTCTTTTTCCGATGTAGCATTCGGTGCCCGATACATAAGCCAGCCATCTGCCGCACCTGCCCCACAATTGGCAGCGGCCCTACGTATAACATCGTCTGGCCACCTGTGCTCGGTCAATGACGCAAGGGTGATACCCGTCCCAAAGGCCCTGCCCCGGCGTCCATCATGCGTCAGTCCCGACATGGCAAAACGCGGACGTCAGGCAGGATCGCCCCTTCAATCCCATCTCTTCCAGTTCGCATCGGGGCCAGACATGCAGCACGCGCCCGCCGTCTGACAGGGATACGCGTATTGGGCTCATGCGAGCGCCAAAATTCCGGAACCCGCGTCGCTGGCTCTGCCAGTTGGTAAGTTAAAGGACGTTATCCCGACCGCTGGAAGCAAGTGGCGTCGCATCTGTTGGATGTATAGCGTCAATCGGTCTCCCCTTCAGACCGAGTAACCCCTGAAACCGCGCCCAATGCCACCCCGCCGCTCACGGCATCCCAAAATCGAACCGTCGCGGCCATAGATGTTCGCACGATACTGCTCTCCACAAGCGCGTGACCGCGTTGCGTGAAAGGCATCCGATAATGAGTTGACGCATCTGTGTCAGATGCACCAAAAGGTTTCACGCCCTGTGGCTAACTGCGTGTGAAATACCGACCGGATCAGAAGTTTGCGTCCGCCAAAGGTATTAGGCAAAATCAAACGGATCGCGAGCCCGCACCACAGCCTGGCTTAAGGCGCGCACATCACGCTGAACAGCTTTTGACGCGCTTGTCGTTCAGAAACATGTTGTATTTGTGAAGATGAACTTACCAGGACCAAGCCGCATTTGTCTGCCCGGGTTTTGCCGCATGCCATTAGGGGAACGTGCGTCAGTATTTAACGCGCTAAAGTTCATCGAAGCCTCGGCTGACAATATCCGGCCTGCGGCCATCGATTAGATTCAATATGGCCCGCCTAGCATTCGCGGTCGCTTTCATCGACGAGTATTCCTTGGTCCACAATTACCGGCACCGTCCATTTGGTGTTGATGACGAGTATTCCATCACATCCAGAATAAATTCTGGGTTCATCGTCTGACTGGTTCCGCCACAACGTACGGGTTTCTAAAGTACAGCCCGTATACGACCCACAAGCCGCGTAAAACGGCAGAATATTAAACCAGAATGTGCGTGCACCGCCGTTCCTTGTTCAGCCAGCGCTCCCGCTCCATCGCGACGATACCATTGCAGACGGTCCGACGTTTTGTGATCTCGCCATAGGCTAGGATCCGGCCACGGCTCCTCGTTCAAACCTGGTCTTTCTGAAAGCTTTAAATAAACGCGTCTTGCAGCGTTGCTCATAGTCATCACGTTCACGCTTAATTACCCCAATCACATCATCGTTTGCGCAGCGCACACCTGCGCCCCTTTGGGCGCCCGTTCAAAACGAACTACCGGGCACCGCCAGCCCCAACCCCCTGCGCTCCAGCAAATAGCTCCATCCGCACTTTCACGCATCAGGCAGTATATTCCATCGGTTCGACGCAATTGCGCAGAAACGCGCTGGATCGCGGCAATGAAATCAGTAAATGCGTTTGGACGGTCGCTTACTGCACCTCGGCGACGATGGAGGGGTCGATCGCGACGCACCAGCACGCCGGTCTGCAAGATCGCGCCCGTATTGCAGAACACCGCGCGTCATCTCTACCTCGGCGAACCACGGATCGCGCGGCGTTTGCGCATCTTGGATCTGTCCATTCCAACCCTTGGGGGTCATAAGCGGCCGACGGGCAACCGTGCAGACAGCGGCTGCGTGGCCGACATCACGGCAAGCGCGACGGGCACCCTGTGGTCGTTTGCTTCGTCCAGATCGGCGCACCCGTAACCCGATAATTACGCAGAGTCTCGGGGGTCCCGCGCTGCTGCTTCCCACGCTTTCTTGAACGCGGTCACTGCCGCAAAACGGGCTGCGCTTGCTAAGGACGTCAAAACATCCGCAGCCGCCCCCGAAAAACCAGTAAGCGGCGAAATTTCCGCTGATTGAAATAGCCTAAATATGAGTCATTGATTCCCCGAAATCGGTGAGGCTTTGTTCCCTAGATACCATGGAACCCCGCCATATGTCATAACAAAGGTCGTGAACTGAATCTAAGGTTAAATTGATGCTTTATCCGCATCGCCCCTGTTGCAAAAAAATGAACACCCACTAAGGTTGCGCAAAAAATCCCCTAATTGTTGCTTTCTGAAAGATGGAAACCTTTTCATTCGCACTTGGGTCAAGAAATCCCTTATGCCAAAATTGTGCATCGGGACCATAAATTTCCATGAACATCATGAACCAAAGCAGGAAGACGGACCACAAACAAGACTGGTAAGAACACTCGGCATGACCCGGCCTCCGTATGGCGCTCGCAGCGACACCGTAGCAGCTAGCACCGAGCTTTGCAACGCAAGCAGGATTTTTTACGTGGGGCCGCGATATTCGTCGCATTCAAGATGGACTCCGGACTACCGGCGAACGCATTCGACATGATCACTGGATCAAGGGGCAACTACATCAAAGACGCCGTAGCCGAGCTGAACTATTTTATGCGCGACTGCGCACCGATGCGTCAAATCTATGGACCTGCACTGTGACATTCATGCAGCCTCGCACAACCTTCTCGAACTATCGAAACCCTACATGCTTTTGTCCGGCTCTAATCGCCACCCGCAGACAAAACGCGAGCTGCGCTTCCAGATTCGGGAGTCTGGCCAAAAAACTCCTTGCACCATGCGGTCAGGCTGCGATTGCGTTCTGGCATCGCGTTCGGGAACCAGATGGCCGCGGTCGGCAATCCCTGCAACGCGGCGTGTCGGTCCGCTTACTCGGCTCGAACTTCCCACAATCGATTGCGCCAGGTGCGCAACTGGGCGCTAATCGCGCCTCTGAGTTTTAACCACGAAACCAAAGCGCCCTCGGGCGCTTTTCTTTTGAACAATACTATATACTTGCTCCAGATAGTCACCGCATCCACGCCAGACGTGACCCATCCCAACACCCCATAGCGCAGCGCGCTTGCCGATCCGACGATCGCCACAAAGACCAAATCGTTCTTTCAACACCCCTGCCGTGACGGTCAAGCGCATCCCCGACCAACAGAACCAACTGACCACAAGCGACCAGCCCATAAGCGCGCACCAAATTTCGCACGAGCCATCTCGACCATGCGGGGAAACCACGCTTGTGTTGAAAACCGCACACCGCATTGACCCAGCCCCCAGTTCACCACTACCCCAAACACATCCGACAGTTTGCCACAGCCAGCAACATCAGGAACCCCGTGCGCCCAATGTAGCATCAGACCGGCCAGCAGCGTCGATTGCATCGAAGAATCGTCCGCTGCCAAAAGCGACGGGAATAGTGAGGTATCCGGTCATCCGAACCACCCCCAACGCATGCCACCCGCTATCGGCGGCCGCAAACCGCCATTCATCGCGTGAACTTTATCGTAAGAGGGTATCTGACAGACCAGCATTTCGAAACCCTGAGACGGTCTCCCGCCTACACACTTTCCAGCGCGCCCTTCGCACCACTCAGGCCAACCGTCCATGAAGGGTTTAGCGTGACCTCTGTCGGGTCAAGGAAAAACGCCGAATTTCAACAAATTTTCAATGCGCCGCTCAGCTGGTCGAAATGACGTAATCCACGGTGTCCGCCCCTTTTCTCATCTTACCAATGCGTATCGCGCCGATCTCTCCGTTCTGGCAACATGGTACCGCCACACCCTGGAAGTCATTCCATGCGTCATCCTCGCCGATCTGCACCACCGCACCTCCGCCCGTCGCCGGCCGGTGGCCATGACAATGCTTGACCAGATCAGACGCTGCAGTTCTTCTTGGTGATCCAATTATCGGTATCCTATATCTTTGCCCAATATAAGACAGCAGCGCGTCTTCATCGCGTTCCGATCCTCTGCGCAATCGCAAGATCAAAGTCGATCCTCCGGTGTGTCCCGCAATCTGCCCGCCGACCACGGGAAAACGCACCAACACAGACAGCAAATCCAACAGCTGGCACCGCAATGCCGGTCCGCCGACCCACAACCGGTCACAGGGTGCCCCGCCTGCGGTTTAAACCGCCGTTCGCGCGACCAGAAAACACGCCGCCTGCCCCTTCACCCGTGTTGGGCAATATGCATAGTGCTTGTCCCAGCTCAACCAAACCGCTGTCGCCGGTTGTCGCCTCCGTGATAGAACAGCGCACGTCCAGGCACCGATCCCACCCCTTCGGGTGATAGAGACGGTAACCTTTGCCGCGCTGTCGCGGCGTATGTTCGTGAAGGTAATCGGTTTGGCTCAAACGTCCGCTTCTCCGTCTGTTCGCGCCTTCGTCGCTGGTCGTTTGCCGCGATGCGCAACCAGACATCGCGCTGTGGAAAGTACTTCGATTTTTCTTCGGCAAAGCGTTCGACAATGGCGTGGTATATCGCTTTGGACTGACATCACCATTTCACCATTCCGCAAAAATGCCCGATTTCAAACTCAAAGCGCATCTGACAAAGCCACCAAACAGCACATTCGCCGGGTTCCCAGCACCAAGGGGCTGCTCTTCCACGATCTCTCGCCCAGAAATCTTCGACCCGGACGGGTACCGTTCCATATGCCACACCCCACCTTTTACATAAGCCCGCCCCACAGTATTGCCACGCGGTTAATTCGCACTGTGCCGCTGAACCAAATCCGTTGGGACAAAAAACGCGGTACGCAAAGTTTCGATCCGGCGTCGACCGAACCGAAAGTCGCGCACGAGCCGACTTGCCCCCGACCTCGATCCAGTCGGCCTCCGAATCTGCCGCTCGATCAGAGCAAATGATCCCGTATACAAAGTGCTGACGATGTTTTGCGAACCAAAAACCGATACCGACTGACAAGCAACCAGCCACAATCGCAGCGACTCATCCGATTCCCCCCCGGTGATCGCGCGCAAGCGGCAGAAAAAAATACCACATACCCAAGTCCCGACAGCAAGCGTTCTGCCCCACGATTATCCAATTTGGTTTTGGCAGCACGTGCTCCCGCAAGCTGCCTGCAGCAAACGGCGTCAGCAAGATAAACATGCGAATAATATGCGCCAAAACGCCAGCAGGTTCGATGGCGCATACGGCTTTCCCCGACGTAAAATCCGCCCCGAATGCGCCCAAAGCTCTGTCAATCGCGACCCGAGCCCCCCAAACCAGCGCCAGCCAGCGCGCCTAGCATCAGCAGAGCATCAACCGAAAGAGCAACTGAAAATCAAGGGCTCGCCTGGCAGCCGGTCCTGCCCTGTTATCGCCCTACACATCTGCCAAACCGTTGCAATCCCATGACCAGCCCAAACACCGCCACGTCGTGACGTAGGACCATAAATCGCGTCGGACAGGTCTTGGTAGCAAAAGGCGAACGAACGGCGCGGCAATCGACACAGCAAATCCCCCAGCCCTGCGCGCGCACGATTCGCGCCCAGGTGAGGCCTTGGTCCACGCCATCTGCGTCTGCGGTTCCTCCTCCGGTCACGATAGCGCCGCAAAAATCCGGCCAATCCTGAAACAGCCGAGGCTGTCAGCACGCCAGAGGGAAACTCACAACCGCACGGTCGCCTACTGGATCACCGAATTCCAACACTGCAGGGGCGAACAAATCGAACAAATGACACGAGGGTGCATGCATTCACAAGACGCGCCATTTTTCGTTGGGCTCGGGGCCAAAAGCAGCAACGCCTCTTCCTGCTCGCGGCAAAAAACACGCGTTCACACCAGCGAAACCCGAATATCATTAACCGATGAGCGCCACAGTCGACAGCAAAGAAGATTTCGCTCGCCAGAAAACCGCTTTTGACGGCGCAATGACACAAAAAACAAGCCCGCCAATGGAACAGGATGCGCAGCAGCGACGGAGGATGAACCGCCAATGCGCCAAACCACCCGCCTGACGATCGCGCAGTCTTATTCACGATCCCCCATTGCCCACAGTCTGGCCCCGAAAAAGAGCCAGCAGCAGCCCCCGCCAGACCCGCAAATAGTACGGTCTGCAGATTGCGTTCAAAATATCCAAAACCTGTCGGTGTCTTGCTCTGGCACTTTCTCCCAAAAAGCGCCCCAAAGCGTTTGCCACGTCCACCAAGTGCCGGGCCATACGCCTTTAGTGTGACGCGTCCGCACGCAAAAGCCGTTCGTCTGTCGATCACGTATTACGCTGCGAATCTCGCGGACCAGACCGTTCAGCCCGCATGAACTTCTCGTTCTGCCGCATCTGGACGTGCGAACAGCGGTCAATTTTGATAATATCGCGCGGTTTTACACTCAGGCGCTTCGGGTCGCTTCCCCTCCGGACCGACCCAAACGCAAGAGATCGCGGCCAACCCATGCGATGCGATCGCCGTTCAGGGTGGCGCGCCGCCTCCGAATTCAGACCGGTAGCGACGACAACCGCGCGCGGCATGCTTTCAATCGCGTGTCGGGTATCCGACTTCTTCTACCGATGTTCAGCCTTTACGGCGACGCTGCCCACCGGGCTCCGCCCGTTTCTTTCACGTCGGTCTTGCGATGCCGCGTCGTCAGGCAAAGCGCCAAAGACCGCTGCCAGAAGCCCCCTGAAGCGTGCGTTCATTGGTCTTCGAAAACGCCGGAAGGATTGCTGGCGACGTCCAGCAGCCTGGCACCGGCAGTTCTTTTCGCGCAAAAGAATTCAGGTGAAACATTTCGACTGCATAACCGTGCCTAAAGTCACACAGATCTGTCAACAATGTATGACCAGAGGCCCCATATCCTTGCAGACCACGGCTCCCGCACGTTCACACCCGACACGCGCCAAGCATCACCCTTCTGTTGCAGCAGTCAAAAGACAATAAGCAGCCCTCGCTCCGAGACTTATAGCTAAATCAGCGTAACCCTCGAGGTTCTTGATGCGCAACCGATCCGCATGCCCTCCGGCGATCATCCGCCTCAGGCAACCAGTTCACCCTTGGTGTAATATTATGTCGCGCGGCCCCATCGGATCGCAATCGCGATTCACGCCCTTTGGGCTTCAACCCATGCCATACCGGCCAGTGTTCCCGCCCTATCCGACCGGCACAGCAAACCCATCGACCTCCCGCCTGTCTGTTCCCAGATTTCGGGCCATGTTTCAAATAGCGGCCTGACGGTCTGGCAACGTTGTCAAACTGGGGTTGGCCAGATCACTGCCTCGTTCGTCCTGCCAGCTCTTCCAAGGGCCCTCAGAATAGCGCCACGAAGTGTTGGGTTGCCGAAGCCCGGCTGCCACCTGCACCAGCTCGCACCGGCCAGGGACGCAAAGCAGCCTTTTTTCCTGACTTTGCGTTTCAGAATGACAATTACGTTTTTTGAACCCATCGACGCGCGACCAGCGCAAAGCCCGATGCCGTTGGCCCCCGTCCTTCAAACAATCGTCCCCGGGTTAACGTGCCTTTGGCCATCATCCTGAATATGGAACCAGCCGCGGCAACGGTCCTTGACGACTCCGGGGTCTTGAACTTCTGCCTTGCCGTATATCTCGCAGCCAGTCTCCTCGCTCCCTCCAGACATAAAGAGTGTGTGCCAAATGGCCCTGTGCCAAATCAGATGCGACGTGCATGGATGCTCCTAAATCAAGTTTACATCTGTGTACTGCGGCGCTTCCAACCTCAAAGCTCCCGATGCCTTGCCAGCCAGGAACGCATCACCAAGCGCATTGGCAGCTTCAAGCTGGATCACCTTTCATCAGCGCGTCGAACCCGACATAAATTTACCAAATATCCTCGTTTCTCGTCTCAAGCCCATTTACGCCGGTATTTCGTCGGGCAAACGGCAACCCCAGATAAATATAAAAGAACTCCGTGTGAAGTCCCCGGAGCATAGACCTCGGCATCTTCCAGCTTGGTCAGGGGACAAACCCTGCTCTTCGTGCGCTCGCGAGTGCTGCGTCCTCTGGGCATTCGCCGGATTTCAATGCGAACCCCGAATGGGTTCAAGTTGGCCACTGCGCCCTGTCCCCCCGTGCTTTACAGGCCCCATCGAACTGTTCGACCAGCATTCACCCCGATCACCCTGCGGATCATAGGCGCACCAGCGCTGCATCCGTTGCCACAAAAAAGACCGCGCGCTCCAACCACCGTCGTCATGTGCCCGTCAAACCGTCATGCCGCCAGATATAATTCGTTGCAGCCGAAATAATTGCGTATAGCGCCGGTCCGAATCCGGGTCAATCCCCGCCACCTCGCCCGGCCAACTCCCCCGCCCCGGTGTCGACGCTGCGCAATTATCTGGCGCCGCGGGCCCCGATCGGAATTGCATCGGAAGCAAATCTGCGCCACACTCGGCGATATAACGCCAAAAGTAATCCATCACCTCTGCGGCGCAAAGCAGCTGGAAGGCGCGCCCCATTCCGCCTGCCACTGTTGGACAGTTGACCAAACTATCCCGTGTTCCATTGTTCTGCCGCGCGAAAAAATCCCCAAAGCGCTGGCCCCGCTTTCCAGCATTTCACCTCTTGCAGATCTTAGGCAAGCTGCCCCTCGTAGAAATTTCCAAACCGGTCCAGGTCATTTTGACCCGCCCGCGGAAGCAAGCAAACCCCTGCGGCCCGCTGAACCAAACGCAAGGAGGCACGATTGCAGGGAAAAGCCCTTCCACCACCTGACAAGGCCACTGTGATCGGCAAGCAGTTCGGTGCAATATCCAACCCGGTCCGAGGTGCGCCCAGTTACGATTTCAAAGCAGCACATGCGTAGGATTCCATAAAAACGAAAAAAGATCTTCATTCGCTTCAATGCGAAAAAACCTTCTATTCAATGAAAGGTTTGGTCACGGATGCCCTGACGGCCCCCGCCCAAAAAAGGACGACCGCGATTAATCGGCACCTCGCCATATCAAGAAAAACTCTGCGCGATTACCATCATCCCGACGACGCGCATCACCGACCCCGTCGAAAATCCTCTCTT
>Ga0163217_1104861_pt1 | contig 16180 bp, 11 predicted proteins | sample SynspAceP_FD_185933 | JGI IMG/M metagenome (GOLD analysis project Ga0163217, IMG submission 185933) | Saline lake microbial communities from Ace Lake in Antarctica - Synechococcus sp. Ace-P (PacBio error correction) | ecosystem: Environmental > Aquatic > Non-marine Saline and Alkaline > Saline ... | reverse complement strand
TAATACACGCCTTAACCACCCCCACCAACCAAGTACCGTCATTCTCTGGCGCGCTGAGGCAACGTCAGTAGCTGCCGCCTCGCATGCACCCCAATATCTTCTCTGTGCCCCCTTGTCGCTGTACTTACCTTTTTGATTAATTACGGAAACCACTGCCCGCCTATAGGCTTCAAGCACAGTCAAACGACTCTACGGGATCTGTTTGTTCCTGAGTCGCATCTGTTCCGGCCCGGCGTGAAAGGACAACGTCAGATCGGACCGGGTACCCGCCGCTTTTCGCCGCTTTTTCAATACCTACAGAACCTGCTAATACGATCAAATCAGCAAGAGACACTTGCGTTGTAGAACCCACTATCGAACTCAACCGTTGATCGCGTCAAGTGAACTCAAACACACTCTGCCAAAACAGCTCTGGCTGATTCACCTCCCCAATCCTTTTTGAATGGCGCCCAAGACGAAGACGTGCACCATTTGCCCCACCGCGGCATTATTCAGAACCACGGTTAAGTGGAAGCGGGATGCCCAAGCCGTCGCATACCAACTGAGAGACAGACAAAAACCAGAATTCGCAAGCTTCTCTTGAAAGAAACCGCAATATCTTGTACCGTCCACCAATTCATGTTTGTGCGCGAGACATCCGGCATCCTTTTGCCAAATTAGTCTTCTTGCGGACACTACAAGGCCCTAGGATAAACGAGAGAGACCGGCCCATGGTCACGATGAGTCAACTTGTACCAAGCACGAGCAAAAGCGTCTGACTAATTGTTCTGGCTCTTTCATGAAAACCGCTTTGAGATTGGTCGCATTAAATTGGATCGTCTCGTAATGCTAAATCCGACGTAAAACACATGGAGGACATGATCGGTTTCGGTTCTCGGCCACACCATGAGCACTTCTGGCACACTGTTTAATCCAGCCAGTGCCTTTTGGCGCCACTTGCCAAGCACCCGCGCGGGCTCTTAGTTAGTTCCCCACTCGTAGTCAAATAGCGTTATCAAAGAACCGTTATCCCATTTAATGGGTTTTTCGGCCAAGCACTTTCAGACCACTACTACATAGTATCAACCACATTACCCGTGCCATTGAGTATTGTTCCAGCCCAAAACCTTGTTCCAGTTAACGCCCGATGCTTTCTGGTGGGTCCATTACCAACTTGCCACCAGGATACACCGGCACCCGGTGTTGCCGAATGTGTGACCACCTTGCAATTAAAGCAACTGTTTCTACCGTCGTTTCATCGCAATTTCTGGGCGAACGTATCACGAATATCCACGAGCAGCACGCCCAACGTATCTTGGGTTTGCCATCTGCCCTTCTGGCGTTAACGTACGATTCAAGACCCATTTGTACGGCGGCCAAAGGGATTTTCTAAAGTCACGAATCACCGGAGAGTAAACGCTATTCTTACCGCACTCTCTTCTAACCAAACGCCTGTCTGAACCCCAATAAATATCTTCCTCTGGGTTGCCACACATCAACTCCGGCCACCCGGCCCAAAAAACCAAAAGTTTTGAACCCCATTCGATTCAAGAGCGCAGCATTACCAGCAGAAATCATTTAAAATCAAGCCCAAAGATTATTTTACGGCCATATTTTTGCTTCAATTGGCCAAAGCAGACGACGGCGCTTTGTCCAAATTGACGTTATCTGGCCAGCTATTAGTGGTGCAAACGTTGATGTTCTGATGTCGTCCACCACGCGCCCCATCCGGCGGTTACGATAAGTTACCGGCGCTCATAGCCCAAGCCATGCCCACGCAATAAAAAACGGCTCCATAAAGGGCCATTTTATTCTGCTGAGCCCACCAATCTTGTCGAATCCCGTCATTAGCGTATGAAGATACTGCCCGGATCACAGCGTTTTAAATCACAGCACTGTTTTAAACTCTTTCCGCGTCCGACGTAAATCCAAAACACCCCTCACCCATTGGATTAGATTTAAGCTGAAGCTTGATGAAGAACAATTAAATTCAAAACTGATTTGGCCACCAGTCTTTGTTCAGAGTTACCACGTCCTTGCAGGGACTGACTAGAATCAGCGGCTCCATGGTTAACAAGGACATTTACCTTCACGACATAATCCTTCTCTCCCTAACTGTGACTTAGAAAAACACTTGTTTCTTGAGCTGACTATAGTTATAGACTTAAAAAAATACAAAGTAACCAATAAATACAAAAACTAAGAGGCACCATAGCGGCGCAACATATCACTCACTGCTAATGCCTCTTCATGATGCACTCAAGGCAGAAAGTAACACCGTCGTCCCTATTAACATTCAGCTCCGCCCAAATCCAAGTCAAGTATTGTGTAAAGCGCATAAAACATTTACATGAAATTAGTCGTCCATATCGCCCTCAAATAACCTTGATAAAAACATTTGGCTAACTATTGGTTTCATTAGTTGCTTATAAACCCTAGTAGCTATTTTGGCTTATTCATCATGGGAGAAGACTAATGACGCAATCAGATTATCCATTCAATTGAGTACCAAAAGTAAAGCCGAGGGTTCATTACCAATTGCGTTATTCTACTTGGATTTACCTTTCTTTACCGCTTACTATGTGGGCTGGCGGAACATTAGGCACAGCTTATTTCTTTTTCGAATTGCTCTTAGTTATTTTTGGTCGGCAACTTGCTTGCTCGGCACTTACGCTTCTTGTTTGGCTATTTATCGCTTATAAAAGTTGTCTAAAAACAAAGCGTACTCATGGGACGTTTTGCTTCGGAGAAATTGGCAGCTAAAACTGTTCAGAGCTTTATTCTTGGTTTCACTCAAATTTGGCTGTATGCATGGGGTAACGGGACACTTAGCCATTGTTTTGGTCAGGTAACAGGAACTCCAGACGCTTGGCAAAAACCGGCCCTTAATGGTTTTATTCGCATGGCGTTCTGTATTACCGCCATGATTGGCTTCGAGCGGTATGACATACTGTCGCGGGTAGCGGTTCCCGCCATGCTTATTTTTATCTTGATCAGTCTTTTACACTGGCGTTAGTCGATGTTAGGCGGATGTGTCTGTTTTATTCCGGTATTGAACCCGACTCCAAGTTTAAGTTTTCAACTGCCGCCCCATTACCATTGTTATTGGAACGTCCTTGTCAGCCGGTAGGGCCACCCTTCAAAGCAACCAACTGGCACCTCCGACTTTGCTGTCAAGAGATCGGCAAATCGCAAATATTGCGGCAACCATGCCGCCTTTTCTCATCGGTATGGATTAATTATAACCCGGCGCTCTCTTCACATTTAATCTAACAATCAACGCCGACATTGTTGATTGTCATGCTGGCGCAAGTCTTTGCGTGCTAGCCGTGTACTTATGTTGTTTCCTGATATTTGGACACAACTCAAGACAATACAATTTAATTAATTTCTGCTGTTGCTGGCTGTAACTCCTCGTACTGGGACAAACGTCGTCGAACCGCATTACCGTCATTGGAGCACGCATTCGGACGAACAATGGCTGTTCTCTTGGCATGGTATAACTCGCCCCTGGCACCATTCCACCCACCGGTGGTTGTGATCATGGCCAGATTTCTGGACTGCGCCATAAAGGGCCGACAATACTCCACTTAGCTGCAAACGCTCAGTTACCAGATAAACGAGACCTCGGGGTCTTACGGCCTATTGCGTTCACGCTGCAGTGATGTCTCTGCACACCCTATCGTGGCGTTTTGCATGGCCTATGGGTCATACGGTATTTATCTTTTCTGGCTTTTTCGCCAAAACAGCAAAGCGCTAGCGACGCTCCAGTCTGAGTATTTGTTGCGGCAGACATCCCCCGACTTACCAGGGCTAGAAAGCATCTACCTTTCGAGCAGATAAGCCGAGGCCAACGTCCGTTCGGCCTTCATGTCCGGCCCGCGAAAACGACTCTATTCAAGCTTGGATCAGCGAGTGGCGAGTGGTTTTCATTACAGGAATAAAATCATTGGTCGATCTCGACACAACAACCCCTCTGTCTACTCGTTCAAGAACGCGGTAAACCAGTACGTCGCAGGGGAGGTCATTTTTGACTCGGTGCTATCAGGTATTCAGACATTACCCAACAGTCGATTTTAAGAACTTGCCACATAAACCACCAACTTCACTTGTATTTAGAACAGCCTATCGCTTGAAAATAGGTCGGAACCGAGGTCATCAGTAACGCATGTGCAAGATAACTTACTAGTAAAATCGGTTAGCTAAACAAAACTCATTAATGGCTTTGATCAAGCACCAACAACGTGCTGGGATCTGGCATATGATACTGATCCTTTCGTCCAGCTCCAAACGGTAGAATTCAGTCCATCTTCGCATCTAAAATAAAAGAAGACTCAAAATCATCAGGTTGCTACGCTTGCACATTTGAACTGGAACCAGCACTTTAGCAGTAGTCATTCTAAAACGCCAGAGACATGACTGGCCCGGTTGCTGACTTACGAAATAAAGACCTTCTTGGGCGATATGGCCCCGTCACTGAAGCACACCACCAAACTCTATGACGAATTAGAACAAGTACTGACTTGCTACAAAAACAGTTTCCACTCTGGTGTTATTGCATCGGTTGTAAGCGAGAGGAAAACAGGTTTAGACAAGCTAGCCGATCAAACAGAGCGAAGCTCGTCAAGCAGTTGCCAATTTGCAGCAAAACATCAGCATGCAACGTATATTTTTCTCCTTGAACAGTAGGCATTGTCGCTTGTATGCGGCTATCCCCAAACGCGGTTTGATTATCGGACTTTTGCAACACATTAGGGAATTGGTTGCACGCGACACCTCCACACTGGCAAATGAACCACTCAAACGATATTTCAACCACTTGGACACCAACAAACAAAACTCCAGATGAATGGGCCATTCACCAGGAACACATTAAGTTATCGCCTAAACAAGAATTGAACAACGTCTGGGCTATTCTTTACAGATTCTTTTTCTACGCTCAACTTACAAAACGCCCTACTGATTGAACAGATATGTTTCACCATCCACGATATTGAAGAACAAGCCAACACGCTTTGCCAACCCAACGATTGAGGTTTTGCATTATTATTAACGCCCGTTTTCGTCAAAAAATGAATACCCTTAATGTCTATTGAAACGGCCATTTTAGTAAATCAAAAAACAAGACAATACTTAGCCGTCACTAATGATGGAATTTGATGGCCATAAGGAAATCTTGCCTTGCGCCCCCTTTGCTTTGACCACAATTTCATTCTTCGACGCTGCCCGTTAACGGCGGGTGAAACCGGAGTGGAATCAAAAGGCGGCCCCACCTTATTCGAAGGTATCGAGCGCTGGAAGCCAACCGCAAACTATGCTGAATGAAGCAGACACCCCCCCCCCCCCCTTTTTCGGCAAGGCGCGCCCTATCCACCATAGAACTATTGGTTCAAAACGGCGTACAAACCATTCGAACCCATTGCGATACGACAGATCCAACTTGATTGGTGTTTCGTTACTTTATGTGCATTTTACGAGACTAGCAAAGATAAAAATAGACATACCCAAGTCGTCGCCTTCCCCACAAAGATGGCTGCTGTTCCTACCCCAATGGCTTAAGCACTGATGGAAGAAGCCTTTAAAAATAGGCGCGATGTTGTAGGTGGTAATTCCACACTTTGAATACACACGTGAATTGGGATTTGAAAAAGTCCGTCAAACTGATCTTGGAATTGGCGATAAAAATATGATCGCTAGTTGATGTACATTGTGACGAAATCGATGATTCCGAATTCTCGGTTTTAGAGTTTTCTCGCCTGTGAAGCACTGTTTTCACCCGATTATGCGAGCACGCGTCCACCTGCCAAAAGCCACAACAACCGCCATGCATTCTTACGATAACGCTTATTGTTCGAAACTGTTCCGTTTATTTAAAAAAATTCAGGGGCATTAAACTTTATTTCCTGCCAACGAAAGCATTCACTTACAAGGGCCGATTGATACTTACCCAAAAACGTCGTGCGTTACTTTCGTGGTTTAAAGAATTGACGCGAAGCCAATATCAACGTCTGTTTAGTCAAGATTCTATCTCGATCCTTGGTACTTCACAGGCAATGGAAAAACTACTGCGGCACCTTAGATTTTGCATTGCATATCTGCAAATGATGGGCTATCAAGATTACGCCAAAGCGATAGACATGATTACAGACAACCAGTGCTCTGCTAAAACAATTGTGGGCCTAAACAGGCTATGGTATAGAAATCGGTAATCCTTGCCGAATTTCATCTTACTGGAAGGGACACGACGACTACAGTTTGTAGTCGGCAAGGTGACGTATTGCTGTTCAGTAACGTCATGCGAAAATCATCATTGCAACGGACAACCGCGCACGTTATGACTAAACCTTGGATACCACTGTGCCCGAATGGTAAATAAGCCAAAAACAACTTTATCGCCATCTTAATAAAAGATTGTTCAAAGGGAATACGGCTGTATAAATTAGGATTGATCAGGATATGAGCTTTTCGCCTTTTCATTACAGCGGGCAAAAAAACACCCTAATATTAAAGACGTTCAATATTTAAAAAATACAAAGTATTTAAAAACTCTTCTATTCCAATGAAATAAAACCGCACTTAATCATTAAATGATCAATATTTTTGCGGTAATAAACAATCCTTTCCTCTAACTGTACTTTACCTTACAAAAACGAACTAAAAGGACTGTGTATGCGTATCCAACTCTATTCGAATCAAGGATGATGCTACCTACATCTTTGTTCGTCTGGCCGTAACGCTTTATTTGCCTTTTAATGAGTGTTATGAGCGGCCATTTACAAAAAAAAGTGCAATGAAAGGTACAAGCTTGAGCATTCCACTTTTGAAGCCATCTCAGAAGTCTTATGCCGATAGAGATATTTATCAAGCTAGACTAGCGCGAAGAAAAATGCTCACTGGAGAAGGAACGTTTGAAAGTAATGAAACCGACTTAGAGAAATTGTCCCAAACAAGTGTTTTGATCGTTTCCAGCTCTACAGAATTTCTTCAAAAATGGAACCCAAGAGCTTCGCTAAGCCCATTCGAATCTTTGATTCCGCTTTACACGTGAATGGATTACTGCAAGTGAAGTACTCCTTGGACTCGTCCCAATAAATTGGCATTCAGTTTTCTAAAAGCGTTAACAGTTTGGATGAAAAAATTCCTGAACTATCAGACATATATTAGATGAAGCAGGAGAAAACCTTTCGGGATCATACAGAAGATAAAGGACAGCCCCTGACCTCCACGTTCTGAACTCAACAATTTATATAGAAGCGATCGTCTGAAGGTTAAAATGCAGACAGAGTATTTATCAAGCACGATTGGCACAACAAAAAAAATCATCCACCGGTGACGGGGGATCTCGAAGAAAACAAAAGAAATTCGTGTCAAAATAATACAGCGCAATCAACTAGATTAGATTGTCATAATTATCGTTAGCTTCTCAAACAATCCGGAGCTGACAAGGATTATGCAAAACTTCGATATTACTATTTAATTGAATGGGCTCCAAGAAAAGCCTAAAACAACTTAACTTCATCTGCCGCACAAAACCACGCAAAACTACCCACAAGAATTTATCATTGGCTGACCAAAAATTTCACAGATAGAGAAATACTGATATTGCTGGAGAATCCGTAAGAACCATTCTCGTCTAATGGAAATCCAAACTGAAAACAGCATCGCACTCAATCAAGAAATAGCAATGGTCATTATTATTATCGCTTTTGTGTTGCACTATATTTTGGTTATTTCATCCCTTACAAAAACTCAACCGCGAAATGTTGAAAGTATGTCTCTTAGAACCAGTTGAAATCGCAGAAGTGATGCGATCTACGCCAGCGAATTAACTCTAGACTACAAAACAACTGAACTGGGAGACCTCAGCCAAGAATTGACCATTTGTAGAACAACCTCACGTAAAATCATCCAATAACATACACACCCAGATCAAACGGCATTAGGGCCATCGGACAACAGGACTTTTAAAAAAAGCGCCTAGAGACACCAATAATATCACTCATGATTTTAGTGAATTGGCCTCAGCATCTATGATCAGCCGACAGGGCCACTGAAATGAATTTCCCTCCAATCAAAAATAAGCGAAAGTAGCAACAGACCACAGCAACAGAGGCCGAAACATCCAGCCAACTGACAGAAGCAAGGCTTATTTTCAAGCGGTAAATACATCACATAAAGCCATTTCAAGTTTGATTCAACGCATATACTGACAAGAGTCACTAGCAGAGCAAGCCGACTTAGAAGAAAGTTCAGGAAGCATCAGCACTCAGTATTAGAAGTTATTAGGAATAAGCTGAGCAACCCAATTTGCTTGCGCAAAATGCTGCCATTGAAGGCCGCTAGACAGGAGCGAGCAAGGCCGCGGGATTCGCAGTTGTTGCAGATGAAAGTTCAGGGACCACTGGGCCACTCGACTCAAAGCCTCAGCCACAGATCGAAATTGAAACCATCATGTGCGTTTGAAAATTAAATGTTCAAAGAGTCTTCAATGGCTCGACACAAACAGTCGAAAGAATGCAGACAATACCGCCTCGAATTTCGATAGTGTGATCACATATTTTTGGATTCACTGAATAAGACGGTTCGGAAACAGTACAAATAATGGCATCACAAACAAGCACAAGCGACCATGAACAGGCCTCTTCCTTGCCCCATGATATTAATCAAAAATTTTAGGGGCTACTAAAAATAAGAAACAAACGCGGATTGGTTCGTAAAAATGTATCCGTGTTTCATGTATTAATCCAATCCACACAAATAAACCGAACTTTATAAAACCCTAAACAAAGAGGATTGACGGTTTAAAGTGTCAGTACTACGTAAGTAACCACGCGCGTAAAACAAACTACGACTCGCGTTGTAATCACGATGATAGAAAAATAGAGCTAGAAGGTTTAAATTCCAAAACAGTGTTACGAAAAAATCTCACTCTTTCATGATCTAAGTTTTAGCTATAAGTAGACCAAACCTTTTGCGGCTTTTCCATTCGCGAAAAACGCGACACATTTTCAAAGGGCGATCTTAAAATAAAGCTCATAGCTGGATTTTCTTCTACATAACACCCCAAGTACATGTGGCCTGCGTACAGAGCACATTTTGCAGTGTTACACAAAGGCTCGTTATACAGAGATTAGGCTGCTCTTTGTTTCAAAATACATCAACCGCCGACGTTTGATGGACCTGGACAGCATCTCATGGGACACAAAGCCCCACTTTCCACCAATTCCGCCGCACTGATATTTCACGAACAACGCTTTCAGACCATTTGTGCTAAATCGTCCCTAGTCACCACACGGCTGTTGTGCTTCTGGCAGCCTTCTAAAATGCAAAAGAAATATATCGGTCGGTTTGAAAGAATTCCAGCTTTCGATTGCGCCGCTGAAAAACCGTGTTCTTAGCGCCAACTTCCTGGAAGTTTCACTTCCCCAAACAAGAATTTTTCATACCAAATTACTTTCGGCATTAGACTGAGCAATACGGCCTCGACCAATTTTACCGTTACCCCCCACAAATACCAAATACAGACCCATCAACACCCGACCCAGACCTAAAGATACCCAGACATTGTCATCGCCCCACTAGTCCCTTGAAACAAATTATCTCCAGCCCGTACGCAGGAACTGTGACCCGACCTCGCAGCCCATGACTCAAGCCCCCAGCATAATTCAGAAGGGGCACACAGCAGAGACCATACGCCCTCCGACACGGGCAACACATATTGGTGGCAAAGCGCTTCGGCATTTCAACTAGCATGATTAACTGGACCCCTTTTCCTGTTTGGACCTCAATTTCAGCTTTACCCAGTATCAGGCAATCCGAGACAAGTTAATCTACACGTACATCTACCGTGCGTCACCGGCCATCAACAAACCAAAGGACCATCCAAACAATGCCTTCTAGCCAGATCTTCGCGACTAAGTCTCCCGGTACTTGTAACGGTATCATTGAAACCATATGTACTTCCGATCCGAGCGTTGTCAAATAGGAAAACACGCAGTTCTTTTACAACGTTTTGATAATCAAGTCTAATACCGCTATTTGCACCGAAACGACCCCCTTTAGCAATTTTGTTGTCACTTGTAGAAATGACTTCTCATCATCTTGACAAGAACACAGAAAAACACCAGCGCAAAACAGCCCCGCACAAGGCGGGGCAAAGACAGAGATTTTAATTTGCTGTTCTAAGAGCAAGGAGGCACATAACTTCATGCCGCTTAGTTCAACCTTTTTTACACACGTTTCGAACACGGTTGCGATACCTTGGCCCATACCAATACACATAGGTAGGCAAAGGGGGACAATGGTGGCGTCCTTTTTCACGCATCCGTTAAGCAAGGTAGTGGAGATACGCAGTTACCAGAACAACCTAATGGGTGTCCAAGAAGCGATTGCGCACCCATTAGTTTTACCTTTCTGATCGACTAGGTCAATCAAAATTTTTAAGTCTTTCAACACTGGAATATTGCGCTGCGAAAGGCTTCGTTAGGCTCGACATGTTCTATGTCATCTATGTTAACCGGCACGTTAAGTTGCTTTCTTCGTCGCTGGAAAACCGGCCATAACCCATGACGGCTGGATCACAGCCAGCCACAGCCATGCGCGTACTTTGGCAATCGGCGTGAGACCAGTTTCTCGCTTTTCTTTCGCAGACATCATCAGCATCGCGACGCAACCAGTCAGGGGACAAGGCAGAAGACAGTCACCTTGCGTAACCGCTACCGACTTTAGGCATGAAAACAGGTTTTAATGCCGCTAAGTTCCATAGACGTCTCTGGCGAATCACTTCGTCCACTTTCGACAGGGATTTTTATTGCCTTCAGCTCATGACCTTCAACTAGAAACGCAGTTTCGTTATTGAAAACGTTCCTTGAAGCATTGCCTTCATAAAGCAAGGGCGGTGAGATCGCACGCGAATTCGTCTGCGCTTCCACGACTCCACGCCGTGCATTTTTACCTAGCAATCTTTTTCCGCCGTTACACCATTCATCATGGACGCTTTAAGGCCATGTGCTTAGACAACGCAGGGTTTACGTCAACGCATGCATCATTGCCTACGTTGCCCCATGTGCCTCGAACACCCACCCGACCACGAATACATCACTTGACCTGTCATAATCGCTTTGCGCTGCCGGTGTGGAATCGCCGACATAGACGAACCACATAAAACGGCTTTTACTGTTTGGCGCTTGCGGTTGTGATTTGGCAACCCAGCCAACAAGGACACCAGCACGAGCCATGTTGGAAACCTTGTTCTAGAGTCTGGTTAACACAAAACCCCAGATTCAAATTTCTAGTCTTTTTAGGATCGAATTGGATTACGCTTGAACAAGGCTGTTCACTAGCCCTTGGCCTATAAATTTTCAGCTCGAACATTTGCGAAAAACACCGTTTTTCGTTTTACCCCATCGGTGAGCGAAACTGCGTCGATAATCACGACATCATTTGGGGATTCAGTTTCATGGAAATTCTCCTTCTAGCCTCTGGGAAAATTATGCGTGTAATAGGCTTTCCATTGTTTTCGCCAATCTGCACCATTTTTTGCGCGTCGCTCGTACAATTTACCTAGTGGTGTATTTGTCTCAAGGTCACAAAAGCCTGCAGTCCCATTTGGTCTAGGTTAGTGCATGCACCCGCCAAAGGTATGGAGGGACAAACCAATACCATATATCAATTCCCCATGTCTGCTTCCGCTGCTCGACGCAAACAATGTTTTTCTTCTAACGCATCGAACAGTCTCGACACAAAGCGGAATCATCATACGAGCAATAATGTCTTCTTCGGCAGTTCAGACTGAGAAGTAACAAACGGGCCAACAAAAAGCATTGATGTTCTTCATGAACCTTTTTTCGGCTTACCTCGGCGATCAGGTTACGTAACTATAAAAAACCTTGCCATTTTTCTGGCCAAAACGCTCAAGCTCGACCACACACGATCAACAGCATTTTTGCCTTCATGTTCATTACGATCAGGAAAAACCTTCATGCATTCACTGATCGGCATGGATGCGGTGGTGGTCGACACCAACCACGTTAATAAGTAAGCAGGGGCCATTGGCCAACCAAATTTCTCCATGGTTTTATCGACCACTTGAAAATCAGCCACTTCCCCCCCCTCTTGCATCATCAAAGAGAAACGGCGAGTAAGGAAAACAAGACGCGGTTCACAAGGAAACCTGGACAATCATTCACTAAACTGGGGGTTTTGCCCAATCGCAAATTGAGCATACGCTACGGTTTTAGCAATAGCGGCATCACTGGTTTTTCGCCACGAATGATTCGACCAAAAGGCATACGATGCAAGGGTTGAAGAAATGCATACCACAGAAGTTTTCTGGACGTTTTTAAATCTTTTTGCTACATCTCAAGAATAGAGATAGTTGACCGTGTTCGACGTTAAAATCGCATTCATCGCAATCTTCGTTTCCACTTCAGCCAAGACGCGATTTCTGATCTTCACATTTTAAGCAACAGCTTCAACCACTAAACTCAAACATGTTCAAATTCGCGTAGCTTAAGCTGGGAACAATGGCACTCATACCTTAAAGGCTGTTTCTGGTCGTTAAACGCCCACGCTCCACTTGACCATTTAAACAGTTTATTCGCTCTCACTCAAACAAGCTCATAATGCCTTCCGGTGCGAATGCTCTTTCATTATGATTGGTGTGCCTTTAGAGCGCTGAAAAAACTTGGTTTAACAAACACCGCGCCCAGTAATACCGGCACCTAATACAGCAGCTCGCTTAACAGGTGTCGCGTTTTTAGGTATTTTTCCTGCTATTTTCTTAAATCTGTTGATCACTTTAAAAAAGGTTAACCAAAAGATTTTGCTACAGGGCTTTCGCCAGATTAATAAAACCTTTGATTTCAGTTATCGAGGGCTTTTGCCATGTCCTTATGATGCCTTTTTCTTCGTCTTCAATCGCCGCCATTGTGGCAGGGTAATGTTGCCTGCTTTTGCTTCCAACCAACCACGAACCGATTCGAAAAATCATCATTTTTCGATAGGAGGAAAATACCATAGGTCGCACCAATCATCACGGGCGTGTCATGGTTATCAAGTTTTCGTCAGTAACCTGTTGGATTAGTGGCGAGCCGAAATCGTTGGACCTTCGCAGGCAGGAACAACGGCATGCCACCGCCACATCTTTTAGCGCGATCCGGGCACTGCGTTCTGAGCACCACCACAAATCCATTCACAAGGCATTATCTGGACGATCAAGCGCCGGTAGCGTACTGTGCCGCCCAACCCGGATAGATACCCAACCTGTGTTTCCAGCAAACCAATTTTGCGGTTTCAGCCATCACCACGATAATCACACGATAAAACCAGCTCCATACCACCACCCAAAGCGGATGCCATTAATAGCAGCAACCGTTGGACAAGATAAGTTAGACAATATCCATAAAAATATATGAGCAGTTCTTGTAAGCTTATCCGCTAAATCTTCGTCATCAGTTCTCGCAACATGACGTAAATCTGTGGATATCTGCGCCAACGACGAACACGTCTTTCGCAACTCGCAAAAATAACGCCTTTATAAGATCGTCCGTATGTTTCAGTATGTCGACGGCTTTCGCATAATTCACCCAAGGTAGACTATTGGAATTTATTAACGACTCACCGACCAAATCCAGAGTGACGTTGCCACGCCTGCATTTCATCGGACTGACACCTTTGACTCTTGTCCTTCGAATATCATGCTGGTTCTCAATTATTTATTTTGATTACGGCGGTTTTGACGCACCGTAATCCGGTATTTGAATGTTTTACCTTTCTTTCACAGAGTGATTAAAGGCTGCTTTTCTAACTCTGGTACGGCATCCACAATAGATCCCCGCCAACCAACACACTACATCCGCTACCTTTGCGAAAAATAGCGCTTCTTCATCGTTGTTGATACGCAACAATGACTTTAGAGTCTTTCATACTGCAAGCACTGCTGATTATGCACCTGAGATACCTACGGCCAATATACAGATCTGCGCAACCGTTTTACCGGTTTGACCCACTTGTAAATCGTTAGGAACAAAGCCGGCATCCAGCGTCGGCGGCGAAGAAGCCCTATCGCCGCCGCCTAATTTGTCTGCAACCCCTTCTAATAGTTTGAAGTTGTCACCGTTGCCATGCCACGGTCCGCCAGAAATAAGCCACTCTAGCGCCGTTAACTCTGGACGAATCAGATTCAGCCAATTGTTCTTTTACGAAACGGCTACGGTCCAGAAAACAATCGGCTTGTGATAAGCACTTCACGGCTCAGGCTTGCAGCTGGATCAACAAACCTGTCGTACGGATCGTCAAAAAACTTTACGCGAATTCGCTGTTATTTACCGTCGCAATAGCATTACCCGCATAAATTGGACGCACAAACGTATCAGGCGAACTCAACTTTAATGACACTCTGACAACTTGCGCCACATTCAATAACGCCGGCGACGCGCGCGGCAACGTATTTTATACCTGTCGTCGTTGCTGGCGACTAATATATGCTTGTAACCACTGATGCGCACTTGACGATCAATTTAAGAAACATTTTCTGCAATTGGTGTTCGTTAAACCGGATTGTCAGCGGACCATACTTTGGACAACTCCCGCCACTTGGTTGCTTGCTCAACCACAGTTATGACATTCAAAACGACAACCAATAAATGAACGTCAGCATTTCAATTTGAGTGCTGCCGTCACCGTATTCAATCCTGGTCGCAGGTTTTAAAGTCTCCTTTATTATCATGTTCTGCAATAATTAAAACGCTCATGACACCACCTTTCGCTTCATTTTATAAGTTTGTCTACATTCAGCAACAGAGCCAACATTTAATACGCCGCACGTTTGTGGCGGCGCGGTGACAGAAACAATGCTTGATTAGAAGCCAAATTTCCTGACACCGAGATCCGCCGGTTGTTTTCACATTTCCATGGTTTTTTCTACTTTCATAATATCTTAGGTTAAAGAAGCAAAACGCCGAGTTCGTTTAAACGTAAATCTGTAGTTAATAACAGCAGGAAGCGGTAATAGCTTCAATGTTTTTGCAAACCACCATCACTTCACGAGTTACTTTGTGCTTCGCCGTTTTTCAATCACCACTCAGAAGCAACGTTTGCTTGTGGATAACTAATAGCGCGGCCCATATTGACCAGTCTGATTGTTATCAAGAGTCAAAATCGTTAGCTTACCCATGATCACTAAATCAGCCGCTTCTTCTTGAGCACTTTAGCCAATAGTTTAGCCACGGAAGAGAATCTAACCGTCTCCGTGTCTACTTTGGAATTAGCCCGATCGCACCTAAAGCAAGCGCCGTTCGCTAATGTTTCATGGCGCTTTTAGAACCAACGGAACACAACGACTTCTGTCGCCATCTCCTTTTTCTTTTAGGCGAATAAGGCCTTCTTCCACTGCGGATTTCACAGAAAGGGTTTCATAGGAACATTAACCGTTGGTCAGATCAACCGCAGTAATGATCAGCTTTGACGCGAACAACATTTGACGTTGTAAGTCAATTCATCGTATTACGGATTACTAGGATTTTCATAGTCCCTCACTATATTATTATTTTCTTTGCTATCTATAGTAGTTTGAGAAGGATTTTCATCAATAACAAAAAAGGCGCCAGTTAACTGACAAAAAATATTCACCCTTACGCTAAAAAACACCCTGAACAGCGAAAATCACGCGATATTCAGGTGTAAAACATCTCCCTTATTCTAGTACCGAATCGACTGAAATAAGATAAAACGCAAAGGTGCATAAAAGACGAATAGTATCGTGTAATTGACAGGAATCATAACAAAAAAAAGCCATCACACATTGAGGTGAGGCTCTATTAATAGATGTAAAAAAAATAACATTACGAGGACAAGAACTTAGAAAAAGTCTTGATGTGCTTCTTTTGACCTAAGCGATCTTTAAATATACGCCCCATCTCGCGATCAATGCCATTTGCTACGTCATCCTGACCCTCGATATTAAGTTAAATCTTTACTCAATGCCACCGAGTCGACGGTTAAAGAGGCCCACTATTTTCAGCCATTACCAATAGAGCTACCTTTAAACAGCTTTTCCACCCTCTCACATAAATGGTTAATATAACCCCATTATATACGCCATCTTGCGCATATCAAACAAACTCACCAAGCACTAATATTTCAAAACGCTATTTTTGGTGACCAACACAACTGAGGTTAGAAATGCTTGATGCCGCTTCAA
>Ga0163217_1000616_pt1 | contig 16180 bp, 8 predicted proteins | sample SynspAceP_FD_185933 | JGI IMG/M metagenome (GOLD analysis project Ga0163217, IMG submission 185933) | Saline lake microbial communities from Ace Lake in Antarctica - Synechococcus sp. Ace-P (PacBio error correction) | ecosystem: Environmental > Aquatic > Non-marine Saline and Alkaline > Saline ... | reverse complement strand
CGATCAGGCGTCGGAATCCCCCTGCCAGTGGAGCCGGCCTCCTGCAGCTGCCCCACACACCACCTGGGAGACCGCAACGCGCACCTTGAACGAGTCCTGACGGGAACTCCTGCGGCAAGGATCGAGCTTGCGGGCAGCCCAGAGCACGTATTTCGTAACGCGCTTCGGATCCTTGGTGTCACGCAGGCGATCAACGATCTGATCGAGAAGCTTCGCTGCCGGTGGCCATCAGCGCGTTGAGCGGAACGCCAGCGCCAACCGGCGAGCAGCCAGCCGAGGCTGCCGATTTGGCCACCGAGAGCAGCCCACGGAGCCAAGGGCGGCGTAGGGGGGCGGGCCGGCAAGGGGTTTCACTGACCTGATCGAGCTGGATCCGGCCTCCTGCACGGGCAGTCCAGAAAATCTCGGTGGCCGGGCCCCCATCCACTTCCAGCTCCAGGTCCATCGGCCTGGTCAGGGAGCTTGAAGGGGGACAGCGGCCCTCAGCATCGATTTCTGGCCCAGGCTCAACAGACGTGCCCCACACCGGAGCCACAGGCGCACGCCGGCGCCAACAACGCTCGCCTTGGAGAAGCGACTCTCCAGCACCCAGGTCTTCGCGCAGGGATTTGCAGCCGCTCCAGGCTGCTCTCGATTGCATGGGCTGTGGCCGCTGCGGCAGCCCCGTCAGCCAACAACGGCCGCTTGCTGCGGCAGGGAAGGCCAGCGCACGCAGGGATTCGGGTGGAGATAGTCATGGTGTGCGCCGCCACGTCAGGGGTGACCTGCCACAAAAACCCCGGACCGGGTTCGCAGTTTCTGGGTTCTGGAGGCCAAACTAAAACGCTGTTCAAGTGGCAGACAGCGGGCTGCCGGCCGATTGACCTTTGCCAGCCTGCACCATGCGCACCATTCGAGCTCACATCTCGAAAGCGCTTCGCTGTCGGCTGGAGCGGGTTGGCCCAGCTTCCGAGGCATCACCCGTTCCGCATCGAACCATTGCTTCGCGGCCGCGACCCAGCCCGAACAGCTGGGGAGGGCGTTGGCCCGCTGGGGATGCGGGAATTGAAACGCTTGAGTGCTGAACGACGAATTTCGCGGGAAACGCGTCAAAGCGGAGAAAGGGGGTCCCCCCCCGGGGGCAGCGTTGATCCTGGCAAATCAGGGCCCCGGCTGGCGACCCGTCGGCACAAGCCTCAACAGGTGTGAAACCATTCCAGGCCCAGCTCGCCAGCCCAGCACGAGGGGCAGGTTCCAGGGATCGCGCGGCAGGGTCTCCACCTGGCACCGCCTGAGGCCACGATCACCGCTGGAACGGCGCGCCAGGCCCGGTCGCTGCGCAGACGTCGTACCAAGCGCCGCCCGAGCCGAGCGGAAGCCACACCATCGAAGGCCAGGGCCCGGCACCAGGCGCAGGGCCAGATCGCCTGGAAGAGAGCTCCGCCCCGCGAATTCCGCCGGCCGGGCCGGAATGCCGGCAGGACGTCTGCCACAGGGGCTGCTTGGGTCCCAGGGCCTCGTAGCGCAACACCGCCGGGCCGCTAGCCCGGTATACAGGCAGGCGAGGCGCGGGCAGGGCTCCGCCAGGCCGCGCAGATCGGCTTCACCGGCGAGGGCCAGTACGAGCCCCAGCCGGGTATGTGGGGGCAGAGCGGCGGCAGCTGCGGATCGCCGCGGCCAGGCACGGCCCTGGGGCGGCCCCTGGGAGCGAGCGGCGCCTGCGGCAGTGGCGGCGCCAGGCCGGTTTTCCGGCGAGAGCGGCGGGGTGGCGGCAGCTCGGCAAATGGCGCGCAGCCTGTCGCTCACCGCTGAAACCAACCGGTTAGGCCACGGCCGGGCATCGGCAGGGCATCATTCCGGCGCGGCGGCAGGCTCCAGCGCCACGCCCCGCATCCACCGCTTCGAGCACCTCCTGCGTTATCGCATGCCGAGCCTGTGAGGGGCCAGGCTTTTGTTTTATCTGCATCGGCGGAAACTCCACCCGGCACCGCAGCCGGGCCGGTCATCATCACCACCCGGGCCTGCCACAACTGAAATGGTGGTTTGCTGGAGCGAAGAAAAGAACTTCTCCAACCGAGGCCCAGCTGCGGACGCCAGCGCCGCACATTCAGCGCAGATCCGGCGATCTCCACGAGCCGATCGCCCTCGGGCTGGCCGGCAGCGGTCTGGATCATGCCGCAGATCGACCAGGCTCTGGGGCGGACGGTGTCGATCGGCCGTAGCCCACCCGGGCCCAGCCAGGGATCATGCCGAGGATTCCGCATCCCATCTCAGCCGGCCAGGGCCAGCTGGAAAGCGCTGCGATCGCTGGTTTCGGCCGCGCTCAACACCTTGCAGAACATCTTGCCCCGGTCACCGAATCGATCTGCTCCAGGGGTCCTTGCGCAGGCGGTGCGCAGGCAGCAGGCCAACCACCCGGCGGACGTCGTCGTTCACTCACTCGCTGCTCCCTTTCGAAGGCGGCCAAGGCCCGCGACGGCCCGGTTTGATCACGATGTCACCGCGCAGGCCATCCAATTCCGTTCGCCGCCAGACCGAGAGATGCGGGAAGGCGCAGATCGTCCACGAATCTGAACGAGGAAGCAAGTGCGTGGGCCTGACCGCCCCGCTCCTGCAGGGCCTCCTGGCTGGCCAGAGGGGTGCTGTTGAAGCCTCGGGATCGCTGAATATTACTCGCGTGGTGTAGATCGAAGCTGGTGCGCTGATCCACCACCTGCACCCCGCAGCTCGGCGTCGCGCACGGGCGCACCTCCACGCTCATGCCGAAACGGTCGGAAGCAGCTGGGGGCGGAGTTCGCCCTCCTCGGGATTGCCGTGCGATCGCACGAAGCGGCGGTGGACCCGCACCGACACCCCTCGCGCTCCCAACCGTGTTTCCAGCCCGAGGCGGCGGAATCCAGCAGACATTCCAACGAGAGTGGTCGTCGAGGCGGATTCATCCTCATCGACGTAAAGCCAGGCCGCGGTTCGCCTTGGCCGCAGCCCCGCTCAAACGCCCGGACCCCTCATGAGAGCTTTCTCGATGTCGATGCTGCCGCAGAGGCGATCTTCGTGGGCCCCAGGCGCAGTCACCATCGGCACTGCGGGGCTCGATCGGGCAGCTCTCGCCGCTCTCCGCCCGAGGCCCGCCACTTCGCGGCTCTGGAGATCGGGTCGGTCGGTGAAGCTGTGTAGGGGTCGCGGCGACGACGTCGATCTCCGCAGCAGGTCAGCCAGGGCCGGATCGTGGTCGATTTGCCCGTGCCCGGTCGCCATGATATCACCCGCGTGCGTGATCGATCAACGTTTGAAGCAGCAGGGCGACTTCATTCTCCTCCTGACGACGATGGCGGTGAAGGGGACAACCCTTGCGTTTGGCGCTTCAGACTCACGGGGCGAGGGGCCGGCACGGAACGATTGTTTCACAGCTGGCGTTGCCGGCAGCAGTGTGAGCACCTGGGTGGGGTGGCATCTGCCGGATAGATCAGGCCGCACCCGCACCTGTCGCGTTGGCCAGGATCCAGGCTGACCGGCCCAGCGGCCGGGCCCTCTGGCCCCCTGGGCGGCTGCACCAGTGGAACCAGCGCCGGCCGGCCCGGCGACCATCCGCACCATCGAGACCGCTCACCTCCACCGTGCGGGCGGAACATTCACCCGCCGCGTCTCCCCGTTGAAGCTCAGCCCGCCTTGCCGGCTTGTCGCTCTTGCGCGGCGATTCGATCGCCAGATCGAGGGCCACGGGGCTGTCGGGTGTCGATTGACCAGGGGGAATCTTGCAGGTCGTTACTCGACGCCGTAGTTGCCATGGGCGGCCAGGCCCGTTGCCTGGAATAGAAGAGCCTTTGAGTTCCGCCGTCTGCCAACCTGGACCGGTGCCGAGGCTTGCCGCGCTTCAAGCGAACTGATTCGGCCAGCCCCCGGCGCGCTGCGCACGAGAGCTGGGGGGCCTTGCAGGCTCAGAAGCGCAGATCGCTGAGAGTTCCCGCCAGCGGCTTGGCCCCTGCTGACCCCACTGAACGCGGATAGATGATGCCGCCGCGGTTTCCCCCCGCGGCGGTGGGGGTGTGCTCCCTTGCGCTGAAGGCCACCGTTCAAAAGCTCGCCAGAGTGGCGGCGTTTGGGGGCTGATCGCCACCGAGCCGCCAGGGTGGCGATCTGCAACGGCCCAATCACTTTCCAGCCCGCAGCTGGAGTTTGCGGCCGTTCAAAGGGGATCGAGCCTTTTCACCGGAATCGCAGACGCCACCAGGGTGGTGAGCCTGCCAGGCCGGCAGCTTGCCACTCAGCGGGCCAGCAGGGGGCTGCGCCTGTTCTGAGAGGCAGCTCGGCGGCCACCCCGGCTTCCCGGCCCGAGAAGGCGAGGTGCGTCATGGGGGAGCAGGGCGGGCAGGGGCAGGAACGGGCTGCCGCGCTGGCGGGATCGGTCGACTGGGACAGGGCTGTCGAGCCGCCTGATCGGCGCAGGCGCACCGGCTTGGCGCCGGCTGGGGGCCCCACCACCCCAGCCAGGAGGGTGGGAATCGAGGTTTTCCGGTTTCCGGGTTAGACGTGGTTGTGAAAGCTAGAAAATGCCCTCAATCGGGGTGTTCAGGTGGGCGGAGGGCACCGCGAACGGCTGCCAGCCAGGCGGCGCTGCATCGACGGATGGAGAGCAGGATTCCCGGCTCCACGATTCAGCTCGGGGTGCTTGTCGTTTGACAACAGGAGCCTGTACGAGCCGCCCGGCAGGGCCGCACCTGCTGGCGGTGAGCAAAGGGGGCAGGAGGCGCTGCTGGGCCGCACCGGCCTGGGCCATGCACGGGCTGGGTGAGCAACGCCGGCCAAGCGGCCGGCAGCCAAGGCGGAGAGAACGGCAGGCAAGACCATGCGCATGGACGGAGGAGAAGCCGGGGACAATCAACGGGGTTGGGGCGGGGTGCTTATGCGGGCCCACCAGGGTCTGGAAGCTTTGGCGGCGGCGGCTTGGCCCGAATCAGGTCGCGGATCGGGGGTCATGAAGGACCTAATTGGACCATGAAGGCGGCTGAACAGCGCGCTGGCCATCTCGCATTCGGATCAAGCGGCATCGGAGTAGGCGATTTGCCGATGTCACCGGTCTTGTTGAGCACGGTGACCACCTCTCGCCCAGCGCTCGCTGCGGGATCGCTCGATTCCTTACCAGGCCTCCAGCAAGCCGAGAGGTAGCAGGGTGTTGGTTCTGGACGTGCCACTTGATCGTGCGGAAGTGATCCCTGCCGCCGGGGACTGAGCTTTTCGCGGTATCCACCAGGGCGATCGAGCGCCAGGTCAGGGGCTGGTGGTGTTGTCCCTCCAGGGTCGGGCAAACCAGTTGTTGACCACGTGGCGCCCAGCCCAGGCCTGAAAGCGGGCGTTGAGGCGGCTTGCCGCACCAACCGCTTGATCAACAAGTTGCGTGGCGGAATTTGTCACTGACCCGGATCATTCAGTGGCCGCTTCATTAAAAGGGAAAGCGGTTGCCGATCGGCCGCTGACTGGGCCATCCAACCGCGCCCCGCGCGCCCACACCCTCATTTTGGTGAGCGAAGCGGTTCTGTTCACACGCGGGCAGCTTGCCTGGCGTCGAGGTCTTCGAGGTGCCGGCCCAGGGATGGTCATCAGGCGGTCTTGATCGATGCTGCGGCGGCAGCGGCTTCTGGCCAGCCTCTCGAACGAAAGCTGTCGCAAAGCCGTTCCCGTCAGTTCGTAGCACCAGCAGGAAGGGCCGGCCTTTTTTGAGCATCCTTCTGGGCTGCAGCCAGGGCTATTCCAACGCTGGTCGTCTGAGGCGCTGGACAAGTTACCTGCTTCTGCCCAAGGCGACCGTCAGGCAGGCCGGTCTGGCGCAGCCGCGACGTGCGCCGGCAAGCGCGCTCCTCTCGCCTTAGGGGCTCGATGGAGGCCGATCGCCCCTTGGGCCAGCCGCGGGGCCACGTTGCTCCGCAATCACCGTGCCCGTCAGCACACCGAGTACCCAACTCCCAGGCACCAGCGAAATCGAAGCACCAAGGCAATGGGCTGGACAGCCGGGAGAATTCCTGGCCTCGGGAGACGGCCCGAACGCACGTAGTGGGAGGTCAGCACACTCAAAAGGCATTGTGCAGGACGGTTAGGGGCGTCTGGCCGCCGGGTCTGGCCCATGCGGCAACTGGCTCACCCATCGCCCGCAAACAGGGCCACCTCGGTCACTGCCCACCTGGGCGCGCTGCAGCAGCGCCTCAGCTTGGCCATGCGGGCGTGGGCGGTTGTGGTGGCAAGAGAAGGCCGTCGCGCGCGGCCACGCTTCGGCATCGACCAGGGCGGCTTCCGATGGCTGCCGCGGCTGGCATGGCTCCGCAGCTGTTGGGGGCGGGCGGCGCCCGCGTGGCGCAGGGATGCAGGATGACCGCACCGCTGGGACAGGATCAATCGGGGGTAGGCCGGATCGGTGGGGATCCGCAGAATGGGCCGGCCTGGAGCAACTTCATCGTTGCTGAGGCCGTGATCTCGCGGCCGAACAACCAGGGCGGCCCGTTCGGCCGCTAGCCACGCCGGCCTGCAGCCAGGGGCAGCAGATCAGCTGGAAGCCCCACCGGGCACAGGCTCGGGTTCCAGCCCTGCCCGGCTGGTGCTTCGATTGCTGGTTGCTGGGAGGCTTGGGCTTCGGTGTCGCTGACGGGGCACGGTGTTGCAGCAACTGCCCCCGGCTGGCCCAAGGGGCGATCGGCTCCACACCCAAGACCCTCGCTGCCGGCGGACCGTCGCCGGCTGCCCAGACCGGCCTGCCTTGACGGTTCGCTTGAGCAGAAGCAGGGAACTTATGGTCGCCCTCAGCCAGCGTTGGAAAGCCTGGCTGCAGCCCAGAAGGATCTCAAGGCGGGCGCCTTCCTGCTGGTGCTCGATTGACGGGACGCTTTGCAGCTCGATTCAGGCTGGCCGCTGCGGCGCCAGTTCGATCAGACGGCCGATCTCCCGTGGCCGGCCTCGAAGACCTCGCGCAGGCAAGCTTGCGCTGGACGAACCGCTTCCGCTCACCAAAGAGGTGGGTGGCGGCGGCGCCGGTTAGGGTATGGCCAGGCCGGCCGATCGGCACCGCTTTCCCTTTTATGACAGCGGCCACTGAAATGATCCGGGGTCAGTACAATTCGCCACCAACCTTGTTGACAAAGGCGGTTGGGCGGCAAGCCTCGCCCTCAACGGCCCGCTTTCAGGCCCTGCGGCCTGGGGCGCCACGGTGGTCAACAACTTGGTTTGCCCGACCTGGGGGAAACCAACAACACCAGCCCCACATGGCACCTGGCCACGCTCGATCGCCCTGGTGGATACCGGCGATAAGCTCAGTCCCCGCGGCAGGGGATTCACTTCCCGCCGATCATGGGCAGTCCAGAAACCCAACACCCTGCTACCTCTCGGCTTGCTGGAAGCCTGCTTAAGGATCGAGCGGATCCCGACAGCGAGCTGCTGGCGAGAGGTGTACACCGTGCGCAACAGGACGGTGACATCGGCATTCGCCTACTTCCGATGCCGGGCTTGATCGAATTGCGAATGGCCAGCGCGCTGTTCGCCGCCTTCATGGTTCCAAAGGTCCCTTCAATGACCCCGATCCCCGACCTGATTCGGGGCATGGCCGCCGCCGCGCCAGACCCTGGTGGGGCCGCAGCAGCCCCTCGCCCCACCCGTTGATTGTCCCGGCTCTGCCTTCCGTCATGCGCCCTGTCTTCGCTGGCCCGTTCTCTCGCCTTGCTGCCGGCCGCTGGCCGGCGTTGCTCAACCCAGCCGTAGCATGCCCAGGCCCGTGCTGGCCCAGCAGGGCGCCTCCTGCCCCCTTGCTGCGCCGCCAGCAGGTGCGGCCCCTGCCGGGCGGCCTCGACAGGCTCCTGTTGTCACGACACAACCCCGAGCTGATCGTGGAGCCGGGAATCCTGCTCTCCACCCCTTCGATGCCAGCGCCGGCCTGGCTGGCCAGCCGTTCGCCGGTGCCCTCCGCCCACCTGAACACCGCCGATTGAGGAGGCATTTCGAGCTGTTCAGCCACCACGTCTTACGCGGTCAAACCGGAAACGCTCGATATCCACCCTTCTGGCTGGGGGTGGTGGCGGCCCCCAGCGGCGCCAAAGCCGGTGCGGCCTTGCGCACTGTATCGCGGCTCCGGACAGCCCTGCCAGTCGACCGATCCCGCCCAGCCGGCAGCACCGTTCCTGCCCCTGCCCGCCCTGCTTCCCCATGACGGGCACCTCGGCCTTCTCGGGGCCGGGAGCCGGGGGCCGCCGAGCTGCTCCAGAACAGGGCGCAAGCCCCCTGCTGGCCCCTGGAGTGGCAGCTGCCGAGCTGGCCAGCTCACACCCTGTGCGCTGCCGATTCGGTGAAAAGGCCTTTTCGCTCCCCTTTTGAACGGCCCGCCACTCCGCTGCGGCTGAAAGTGATGGGCCGTGCAGATCGCCAACCCTGGCGCCCTCAGGTTGGCGATTCAGCCCCAACGGGGCCGCACCTGCGGCGAGCCTTTTGACGGTTGGCCTCAAGCGCAAGGAGCACACCCCACCCCGCGGGGAGAAACCCGGGCATCATCTATTCCGCGTCAGTGAGGTGCACAGGGCCAGCCGCATGGCGGGGACACTCTCAGCGTCCCCCACTGCGCTTCTTGAGCCTGCAAGCCCCAGCTCTCAGTTGCGCAGCGCGCCGGTGTCCTGGGCGATCAGTTCGCTTGAGCGCGGCAGCCTCGCAACGGTCAGGTGCAGGACGTCGAACTACAAGGCTTTCTATCAGGGCACGGCCTGGGCCGCCCATGGCAATACGGCGTCGGACGACCTCCAAGATTCCCCTGGTTCAACGCCGACAGCCCCGTGGCCCTCGATTCTGGCGATCGAATCGCCGCGCAGAGCGACAAGCCGCAAGGCGGGCTGAGCTTCAACGTTGGAGACCGCCCTGGGCGGTGATGTTTCCGCGGCACGGTGGAAGGTGAGCGGTTCTCGATGGTGCGGATGGTCGCCGGCCGGCCGGCGCTTGGTTCACATGGTGCAGCGCCAGGCCAGCAGGGCCGCCCTGGGCGGATCAGCCTGGATCCTGGGCAACCGCGGACAGGTGCGGGTGCGGCTGATCTATCCGCAGATGCCACCCCACCCAGGTGCTCACACTGCTGCCGGCAACGCCAGCTGTGAAACATCCGGTTCCGCTGCGGCCCCTCGCCCGTTGGAGTCTAAGCGCCAACGCAGGGTTTCCCCTCACCGCCATCGTCGGTCAGTCGAGGAGTGAAAGCTCGCCCTGCTGCTCAACGTGATCGATCCACGCAATCGGCGGGGTGATGACATGGCGACCGGGGCACGGGGCCAAATCGACCTACGATCCCGGGCCCTGCTGACCTGCTGCCGGAGATCCGGACGTCGTCGACCGGCGACCTACAACAAGCACCGGACCGACCGATCTCCAGAGCGCGAAGTTGCGGGCTCGGCGGAAGAGCGGCGAGACGCTGCGATCGAGCCCCGCCGGCCGATGGTGACCTGCCGCTGGGGGCCACGGAAAGATCGCCTCTGCGCGCACATCGACACATTCGAGAAAGCTCTCGTGAGGGGTCCGGGCGTTTGGCCGGGGCTTGCTGTGCCCCAAAGGCGAACGGGCCTGCTTTTACGTCGATGAGGGATCTTCCTCGACGACATCTCGTGGATGTGCTGCTGTATTCCGCCGCCTCGGGCTGGAACACGGTGGAGCGCGAGGGGGTTGTCGGTGCGTCACCCCGCCCGCTTCTGCCTATCGGGCCCGGCAATCCGAGAGGGCGAACTCCGCCCCCAGCTGCTCGCCGTTTCGGCATGAGCGGGAGGTGCGCCCGTTGCGCGACGCCGAGCTGCGGGTGCAGGTGGTGGATCAGCGCACCCCAGCTTCGACGCCGATTCCCGAGGCTTCAACAGCACCCATCTGGCCAGCCAGGAGGCCCTGCAGGAGCGGGCGAGTTTTGCAGTCCCAGCACTTTTCTCCTTTCGGTTCAGATCGATGCGATCTGCGCCTTCGCATCTTCCTCGGTCTGCGGCGAACTGGATGTGGCATGGCTGCGCGGTGACATCGTGATCCACGGGCGTCGCGGGCCTTTGGCGCCTTCGAAGGGCGCAGCGAGGTGGTGACGGACGACGTCGCCCGGGTGGTGGGCCTGCTGCCTGCGGCCCACCGCCTGCGCAAAGGAACCCCCTGGAGCAGATCGATTCCGGTGACCGGGTGAATCAAGATTTCTGCAGGTGTTTGCAGCGCGGCGAACCCAGCGATCGCAGCGCTTTCCAGCTGGGGCCCTGGCGGCTGAGATGGGATGCGGATCCTCGGCATCGATCCCGGTCTGGCCCGGGTGGGCTACGGCCTGATCGACACGCGTTCCGCCCAGAGCCTGGTCGACTGACGGCATGATCCGACCCGCTGGCCGGCCAGCCGAGGGCGATCGGCTCGTAGGAGATCGCCGGGATCTGCGCTGATTGTGCGGCGCTGGCGTTCGCAGCTGCCTCGGTGGAGAAAGTTCTTTTTCATATCGCCTCCAGCCCCACCATTTCAGTTGTGCAGGCCCGGGGCGGTGGTGATGATGACCCTGGCGGCTGCGGGTGCCGGTGGTGAGTTTCCGCCGATGCAGATCAAGGGCTGCCTTCACAGCTCGCGGCCTGCCGATAAGAGGAGGTCGTCGGAAGCGTTGATGCGGGAGCTGCCGCTGGAGCTGCCGCCGCGGCCGGGGATGATGCCGCCGATGCCCTGGCCGTGGCTCTTAACCGGTTGGTTTCACGGTGAGCGACAGGGGCTGCCGCCATTCCCGGAGCTGCGCCACCCCCGCGCCTCTCGGCGAAACCGGGCCTGGCGCCGCCACTGGCGCAGGGCGCCGCCTCGCTCTCCCATGGGCCGGCCCCAGGGCCGTTGCTGGCGCGCGATCCGCCAGCTGCGCCCGCTTGCTGCCCCCACATACCCGGCTGGGGCTCTAATGGCCCCTCGCCGGTAAGCCGATCTGCGCGGCCTGGCGGAGCCCCTGCCGCCCGCCTCGCCCTGCCTGCTATCCGGGCTGGAGCGCCGTGCGGGTGTTGCGCTACGAGGCCTGGGCCCCAAGCAGCCCCTGGTTGGCAAGACGCCTGCGGCATTTTCCGGCCCGGCGACTGTCCGGGGCGGAGCTCCTCTCCAGGCGATCTGGCCCTGCTGCTGGTTGCCCGGCCCTGCCTTCGATGGCTGTGGCTTCCGCTCGGCTCGGGGGCGGCGGCTGGTACGACCGTCTTGCGCAGCGACCGGGCCTGGCGCGCCGTCCAGCGGTGACTTTCGTGGGCCCGCCAGGCGGTTTTGCCAGTGGGAAGACCCTGCCGCGCGATCCCCCCTTCTTCTCCCCCCCTCCCCCCCCCCTGGGACTGCCCTTCGATGGCTGCTGAGCGAGCTGGGGCCTGGATGTTTCAACTTGTTGAGGCTTGTGACCGACGGGTCGCCAGCCGCGGGCCTGATTTGCCAGGATCACGGTCTGCGACCTTCTCCCGCTTTGACCGTTTCCGCGAATCGTCGGTTCAGCACCCAAGCGTTTCATTCGCATCCCCAGCTGGGCCAACGGCCCTCCCCCAGCTGTTCGGCTGGGTCGACGGCCCGCGAAGCAATTGGTTCGATGCCGGCGCGGTGATGGCCTCGGGAGCTGGGCCAGCGTCCCAGCCGAGCGAAGCGCTTTCGATGATGGTGAGCTCGATGGTCGCCATGGTGCAGGCTGGCAAAGGTCAATGGGCCGGGCAGCCGCTGGTCTGCATCCTTGACAGCGTTGCGGTTAGCTTTGGCCTCCAGACCCAGAAACTGCTGAAACCCGGTCATCGGGTTTTTGTCGGTCAGGTCAACCCCTTTGACGTGGCGCCAACACCTGACTTATCTCACTCCCTGGCGGCGCTGGCCCCTTCCCTGGCCGCAGGCAACGGGCCGTCTGTATTGCTGAGCGTGGGCCTGCCGCAGCGGGCCACAGCCCATGCCATCGAGAGCAGCCTGGAGCGGCTGGCAATCCCTGCGGAAGACCTGGTTGCTGGAGAGTCGTTCTCCAATGGGCGCAGGGCCTGTGTTTGGGCGCCGGCGTGCGCCTCTGGGCTCCCGGTGGGTTGGCACGTCTGTTGGCTGGGCCAGATCGGATGCTGGGGCCGCTGTCCTTCAAGCTCCCTGACCAGGCCGTGGCCACCTGGGAAGCTTGGAAGTGGATGGGGCCCACGGCCACCGCGATTTTCTGGACCTGCCCGTGGCAGGGGAGGCCGGTCCAGCTCGTCAGGTCAGATGAAACCCCCTTGCCGGCCCCGCTCCCCCTGACCTCGCCGGCCCTTGGCTCCGTGCTGCTGCTCCGGTGCATCGGCAGCCTCGGCTGGCTGCTCGCGGTTTTGGCCGGCTGGCGATTTTTTTTCCTGGGGCCTTTTTTCCACCCCCGGGGGGGCCGGCTGATGGCCACCGGCAGCGGAAGCTCTCGATCAGATCGTTGATCGCCTGCCTCGTGACACCGAAGGATCCGAAGCGGCGTTACGAAATTTACGTTGCTCTGGGCTGGCCCGCAAGCTCGATCCCCTTGCCGAGGGTTCCGTCAGGACTCGTTCAGGTTGCTGCGGGTTGCGTTCCCAGGTTGTTTTGTGGTGGGGCAGCTGCAGGAGGGGCCGGCTCCCACTGGCAGGGGGGATTCGACGCCCTGACACCAGGGATTGGCTGGCGTTGTGTGACCGGGCTCGAGGCCTTCACGCCCGCGCAGGTCAGCGGCCTGGATCCCTCCTTCCCACCGGACACCGGCCTGCAGGCCAGCCTCACCCCCTCCGCGGGCAACGGCTCTTCAAATCCTCAAGATGATGCAATCCCAGGCAGCGGCGCTCCACGGCTTGATTTCTAGGATCGCGGTTTCGTGGGCGATCAGCATGACTCGGCATTCGGATTGCTTGGTCTTGGCACCGTGGGTGCCGGCGTTGCCGGATCCTCTCCCACCCAAGCTGGTCGCCATCCGCTGGTGCTGAACTCAGCTGCAGGCGGGTTGTGCGGTGCGCGATCTTGGGCGCTCCAGGCCGATCGCCTGGGGCTCGCCGAGCTGTTCAACCACCGACCCGGCCCTGGTTGGTCAAACGAATCCCGCCGTCGACATTGTCGTGGAGGGTGATCGGCGGCCTCGAGCCCCGCCCCGCATGCGGATTTCTGATGGGCGATCGCCCGCCGGTAAATCCGTTGTCACGCCCAACAAGGCAGGTGTGATGTGCCCGCCACGCGAGGAGATCGCGCGGCCGCAGCGGCGCGGGCGTCTATGTGTTGATCGAGGCGGCGGTGGGTGGTGGCATCCCGATCATCGAACCCCTGAAGCAAGTGTTGGGGGGACCGGCTGGCCCGGGTGAGCGGCTCACAACGGCACACCAATTACCATCCTCAGCGGATGGAAAGCGAGGGGCGGCCTACGCCACGCGTGCTGCCGATGCCCAGCGCATGGGTATCCGAACCGACCTGCCGCCGATTGTGGAGGGGGGCGATTGCGGCCTGACAAAATCGCATCCTCGCCCAGCTTGCCTACGGCGGTGCTGTGGATCGCCAGCCGCCATCCCTGCCGAATGGGATCAGCGGCCTGGAGATTTCGCCCGATGTTGCGCTACGCCGCCCAGCTCGGCTTACTCGTGAAGCTGCTGCGGTGGCCGAAAGCTTCGGCACGATCCCGATGGCAGCGAGCAACTGGATGTTGGCGTGTCCACCCCACCTTGATCCCCAAGGACCAAACCCCCGGCCGGGGTGCATGGGGTCAATAACGCCGAATCCTTGGTGGGAAGGCGAACCCGCTCGCCGGGTGATTTTCTACGGCCGGTTTGCCGGCGCTTGGGCCCCCACCGGCCTCCGCGTGGTCGCCGAACATCCTCAACATCGCCGGCATCAGGAAGGTGGTGGCGTCGGGGAGGGCTCGATCCTTTATGCTGGCGGCTGGCCCGCTGGGCGGCGCTGCCGTCTGGGTCGATCCAGCCACCACCCGCCACCGCAACATCTGCGGCTTGAGGACCAAGCGTTCAGGCGGGGGTTTCGGCCTGATCGGGCCTGCTTCGAGTTGGCTGAAGGATGGTCTCGATTCCAATCGAATCGTGCAGCTCGAGGCGCGGGCGGGCAGGCCGGAAATCGTGGGTGATCACCCATGAGGTGCCCGAAGCCCGTTTCCGGACTGCCTCGCCGCCATCTGCCGCCCCCTTCCGATGTTTTTACGCAGCGTGGCGCCTGCCTGCGACGCTCTGAGTCAGCTTCGGCGGCAAGCCTTGCCCTCAGGGCGTTCCAATCGCGCATACCCCTGACCGCCCGCAAGGCTTGTTCATTGCCGAACGTCAGGGAACCTGTTTCGCGCGCGGACCTTGGCCCAGTTTCATTCCGTTTCTTCTGCCTCCCGATCCTTTCCGGTTCTCCGCTTCCGTATCATTGACTCTATTCAAGCAGGGGTCGACCGCAATTCACCTGGCCCCAGGCCAGGCCAGCCATCAAGCCAGCAGCCTCTCCAGCCGTTCAGGCAGCGATGAACCCGTTGTACCGAGTGATCTCCGTGGATCTGACCCATCAGCGCTTGGAGTTTCGCCATTGGCCCCTGGCACGGCATGGCTCTCCGGTCTTTGAGGTCTCACTCAGCCAGGCTGGCTTGACCTCCCCCAGCTCCACCCCCAGACGAGTGTCAGTCACCGGTCTTGAATGGCCTCGCACTGATTCCGGGGTTCTCGCGTCGGCTTTGCCTGTTTCTGAAGCGCCTGATCGGGTTCTGCCTGGTCAGTGCCCTCCTCCCTGTCCTGATGGCTGTCACAGCCCAGCCGCCGAAAGGCGGCTTGTGGTTGGCGGGTCGGCAGCCGGATTGATTCGGTCGATTCCTGCGGCGACCCTTCAGTTTTTGGGGCGATGCAATTGCTGAGCGCCCTCGGCGTCCGTCTACTCCATCGCTGCTGATGGCCGCTTTGGAGCCGCCGTCTGGCCACGGCCCTGCCCCGGCATGAGCACCGACGGCTGCCGCCTGGGCTGCCCTGCGCCAGGGGGTTTCTGTACCCACGACGCCCCGCTCGTGCCCGATGCGATGGTCTTCAGCCTTGAGCGGCTTCCGGCGGATCGCAAGCTCAGTTTATCTTGCTCGGCGTCGGATTGCCTCGGTGCGCGCCAGCGGTCCTTATGAACTGAACTGCCGGCTGCGCCGTCCCAATTTCACGGCCCTTGGCCGAGCTGCTTCAGCGCCGTCAGCCTCACACCGTTGTCGCCACGGCCTATCGGCGACCACAGCAGGAGCTTCCTCAATGGGCCGCTTCGTGGGCACCGGCCCCTACCAGCTCACCTTTCTTTCCAACGACCAGCGCAGCGGTCAAGCCCTTCGACAACTTACTGGGGGCCAGCTCCCGCAATGGCGGCATCGACATGGTCCACCTCAAGCAACTCGACGGCCCTGTATGGCGCCATTGCGCAGCGGCGAAGTGGATGTGCTGCTCTCCACCAGGCCTTTGAGGGGCGACCAGCAAGCGCTCCCTGCATTCGCTCGGCCGGCCCGAGGCCGCCTGCATGGGGGGTGGAGTCCGGCCCTGCAGATCAAGCTAATCTCACCCGTTTGCCTCAGCCGGACCAGCGTCCCCTGGATAATACCGCTGTTGACGGGCCGGCGCCCTGGCCCTCAGCGTCGATCGCGCTTGATAGCGAGCGGCGTCAGCCCCGGCCCTTGGCAGGCGCCCGCATGCGGTGGACAGTTTGATCCCGCACCAGCCTGCCGGTTCCGATCCCGAGGGACCTGGCCAAGCTTTGTCCGGCGCGAGGGCCCGGGGCCACCCTTGTTTCGCCAGGCGGGGTTTGTGATGGCAGGGGCGCCTCAACCTTGCCTCTCACCTTCCGCTCCACCCATCCCCTTTCAGGGGGGGACAGGCTCTTCGCCCTCACCTGGCAGGGGCCAGCTTTGCAGGCGTGACCTGGGCGGCTGCGTGGACCCCTGGAGATCGAGAGCATGGAGTTCGGACCAACCGGCCTACCGCAGGCTCGGTGGAAGGGGGCCTTGCCTCGGATCCTGCTGGAATTGGATTAGGGCGATTTTCCCCGACGGCCGACAACTATCTTGATCCCCTTGCATTGGCTGCGAGGAGAAGCGAAAGGCAGAGCCCGCTTGCCTTCAGGGGGGTGTCCAGGTGCGCCAGCGGCAGTTTCTGGGGACCCCGCCCCGGATGGCCGCCGGACCTTGCGGGGCCGCAGCCGGAAAAGGCCTGCAGGGGGGGGCCGAAAGCCGGATCGGCCCTTTGGCTGCGGGCCAAAGGGAAAGCTTTTTTTTCTTCTGTGGGAT
>Ga0163217_1070084_pt1 | contig 16181 bp, 27 predicted proteins | sample SynspAceP_FD_185933 | JGI IMG/M metagenome (GOLD analysis project Ga0163217, IMG submission 185933) | Saline lake microbial communities from Ace Lake in Antarctica - Synechococcus sp. Ace-P (PacBio error correction) | ecosystem: Environmental > Aquatic > Non-marine Saline and Alkaline > Saline ... | reverse complement strand
CAGGCCACGCAAAACCAGGGAAGCGCCCGTCGAGGGCCCCAGGCGATGGAGGTGGCTGCGGCTCCCCAGCCAAGGCTAGAGCGAAGCTTGATTCGGGGAGAATCGTCACAAACGAATGACGCGTTCTGCCCCGGCCATGGGGCGAGCGCTCAAGCTTCGGCGAGGCAGTTCGGGGTTCAGCTCAGCTGCTTTGGCTTCAGCGGCGGCGGCCTTCGGCAAGCGGCTTTCTTGAGGCAGCAGCCTTTGAGCGGCCGCAGGAACTTCTTTGCCGCGGGCTGGACACGGCTTCACGAGCGGCAGCCTTTGCTTGCGCCTTGCCGACGCGTTCACGGGCACGAATAGGTTCCGCTCGATCAAGCAGCCTTTCTCCAAAACAAGGAGCGCACGGTGTCGGTGGTTGGGCGCCTTGCTGAGACGCACCCGGATCGCTTTCGGTTAAACCGGTCTCCTTGGTGCGGGGTGTAGAAGCCCAGCTCTTCGAGCGGACGGGCCATCCCGGCGGGAGGCTGCTTGGCTGACGACAAGCGGAAGGCTTGCCTTCACGCTTTTGCCGAACCGCCTTCAGCGGAAGCTTGATCATGAGACGAGGGTCAGTTTGGCTTCCCAAACCGAGATCCTACCGCGACACCCCCGGCCTTGGACGCGTGAGCCCGTGGGCGGAGACGCAAAGGAACAGGAGAAGTAGAATTAGCCAATCAAGATTTGAAGTTTTGATAATCAGGAGCGGTCGTTTCAGCAGTGATTTTGATCGATCGCCAATCGCGCGGCCTGGGCACTGGCTGCAGGCGGCTCAGCCGCCCACGCAGATGGGCTTAGAGCGAGGCCGAATCCCTTGCGCTCTCTTGCCGGCTTAGCCGGCGGTGGGCTTCGGGAACTGCCGCCGCGCCAGGCCCGCTCCAGGCAGGGCCTGCTGACGGGCAGTCCTCCCATGCCAGGCATGCCACCAACCCATTGCCGGCAGACCAGGAAAAACCAAGCCCAATGCCGGCACCCACCCATCCCGGGCAGGCCGCCCTGAGTCATCTGCATGCATCATCCCCCGCATTTTCTGAAAATTCGGCGAGCACCTTGTCCAATCGGCCGGGGTGTGCCCACTGCCGGCGGCAATGCGCCGGCGCCGGGGTGGGCCGCGAGAGCTGGGGGTTGCTTGCGCTCGGCCTCGGTCATCGAGCGTTCATGGCTCCCGATGCGTTTGAAGCTGCTTTCGCCCTGCTGAGCATGCCGTCGTCGGATCTTTGTTATGCCGGGATCATCTTCATCAGGCCCCCAGGGGAGCCCATCGTTTGATTTCATCCGCATCTGCTGAACGAATCGGAGAAGTCGAAGGTGGCTCCTGCAGCTTCTGCATGCATCTTCCCACATCCGCCAGTTCCATCCTCCTTGCTGGCTTTCTCCACCAGGGTGAGGCACATCCCCCATGCCGAGAATCGGCTGGCCATTGCGCTCGGGTGGAAGGGGCTGCAGGGCCTCCACCTTCTCGCCGTGCCGATGAACTTGATGGGCCAACGCTCACCTGGCGGATCGAAAGGGCGGCACCGCCACGGCTGTCGCCGTCGAAGCTTGGTGAGCACCGCGCCGGTGAGCCCCACCTGCGTGGAAGGCGCGGTGAGATTCGCCGCCTCCTGCGCCGATTCACGAATCCACCACCAGCAGCACCTCATCGGGCTGGCGGCAGCGCGGATCCGCCACATCTCCTCCATCATCCCCGAGTCGATCTGCAGGCGGCCGGCCGGGTCACCAGCACCACGTCGAAGCCTCCGGCGCGGCCCTTGCCACACCAAGCCGCGGCGATCTCCTCGGTTTCCGCCGCCGTTCAGGCTGGAATACCTCCCACGTCGATCTGCTCCGAGGGTGGCGCAGCTGATCGATAGCCGCTGGCGCGTACACGGTCGGCGGCCCACCATCAGGCACGGCGGACCCTGTTTTCCTGAGGTGGCAGACGAGCTTGGCGGTGGCAGGTGGTCTTGCCCGCCCCCTGCAGGCCGGCCATCAGTGATCACCGTGGGGGCCGCTCGGCCCTTGGCCAAAGGCGCGTTAGCCCTCCCATCAACCTTCCACCAGAGCCTGGTGCACCAGCTGGATGAACTGCTGATCGGGACTCACCGCGCACCACCTCGGCGCCCCCACCGCCCGCTGGCGCACGTCTTCGGATGAAAGACCTTGATCACCTCCAGGCCACATCGGCTTCGAAGCAGGGCGCGCCGCCACCGCCGATTGAGCGCCCCTCAACGTTTGCTTTCGGTGATCTGTGTTCCTTGGCCCCTCAGGCTTTTGACCGCGTCTTCAAAACGCTGGAGAGCTCATCGGAACATTGGAAAGGCCCGGGCTGGGAGAACGCGCTATTCGCGCTGTGATCCTAAAAACCGACCGGCACCGGACGGATCAGCTGCGCATGCGCCAGCCGGCCAGCCTCCAGGTATCGCCGTCGCGGCCGAACCACGTAGGTGCTTGCGGCACCGTGATCGCAGGTGTGCGCTGCGGCACGGCGCCAGCGGAGGTTGGTGTCTGGATCGCTGTAACGAAGCTGGGCTTGATTTCGATCCGCGTGGGCTGCGGCTGGACCACAGTGAAGGCTGCTCCACTTCAGGCCGTTCAACCTGCTGCGTTCACCCCCAGCCACGTGGGCTGCGCCTTTCAGGCCTGGAGGGAGGCGACCAGGGCGGCCGTGCCAGCTCGCCGGCGGGCGGCCGGGCGGTCTGCCATCGAGCACCTCCGCTTTGTCTTGAGCCAGGCCTCCAGCCCAAGCCCTGGAATCTCGGCGTACGCTGGGGGCCTGGGCCTTGAAAGCGGCAGGCTGAGCCAGCCACCGCCGGGGGCGGCGTCTGGCTTGCTGGATCGGCTTGCGGGATCGCGTTTGGCTGGAATCGGGTTGACGCTGAGGAGCCGGCCTGCGACGGCGAAGAGCAGTTGGGGCTCGGATTAGGGGGCGAAAGTCGATCCAGGACCCAGCCGCGACGGCAAACCGTTTGCCAGGCCCGAGCCAAGCGGGCCAATAGCCAGGGCAAAGCACCCCGACCCTGGCGCCGCGGGGATGGCTGGGGCAGGCAGCTTCAGCGCTGCCGAAGGGCTCAACAGGTTGAAAATGAACGTCAGGCTTTCGCCGTTGCCTGACTCGCGAGAGCTGGCCAGTCCGCAGCGCTCACGCCTTGACCCCCAAGAGCCGTTGGCACCCAGGCAGCCGGTGCCAGATCCTTTTTTCTTCGACGTAGGCCTGGACCGTTCACGATCGGCGGAAATAGGCCTCGAAGATCGGCATCGGTTTCGATATCGCGTAGCCCGGGCAACACGTCTCTGGAGAGCCAGTCGCGCGGCAATAGGCACAGAGCCTGGGCGATGGGGGGGTCATTTCACCCTGGCTTCGGCCCAACGGCGTAGGATCTTCGCCGGCGCTGGCTTCAAAGTGGCTGTGGCTGTATCAAAACCTGGACCGAGCAGCAGGTGCTGGCAAGGCGAGAAGGGCCCGACGCCGGGCTGGCCGCTGGGCCGCAAACGCTCCAGGCCCGCGGCTATCGCTCGGAGCTTGCCGCTGGGGGAGAAAACCGGATGGCGGTGAGGGCGTAGTGGCAGGAAACTCGGCGGTGGGCGATCCTTCACCGGCCCAGCGGCCGTAAGGATCCACCTGCTCGTTGAACCGGTGAGGAACTGGCGGATCTGCTGAAGAAGGACTGAAAGTCCTGGCGCGGCATCAGGGTCGCTGTCGCCTTCGAGACCTCCCCGTTTCGACCAGCACCTCAAGCAAGCGCAGTCCTTTCCTGACGCTCATGGTGGCGCGCCAGGTCGCGGGCTGAGCAAAAAAATTTCCCAGGGGGGCAACCCCCGGAACGGCAGCAGGGCGTTGGAGGGTCGCTGTCGAGCGCGTCGCTGCTCCGGTGGCCTGGCCCATGGTTGTAAGAGCTGCAGCCCTTGCTGCAGGAGAGAAGCCGCCCGCTCGAAGTGCCGCTGATCGCGCAGATCGGACGAGGCCTGCGGCAGGACAGACCACCAACAAGGTGAGATCGCGTTTCGGGCGGGAGCTGGATGCCAAGGCCGGCGTCTGGGGAGGCTGCAGGCTGCGTCGTGCTGCTTCGGAAGCTTGTCCCAACGGGCTGACGGCTCCAGCAGCAGCCAGCAGTCCGCCCAACTCCTTGCTTGCTAGGCACGTCAAGTCCGGGAGCGCCATCTCCGCCGCTGCCCTCGAAGGCAAACAGATCGGCTTCATAGGCACTGCGCCGATCTTCGTCGCTAGCAGGTCGCGCGCTGGAGCGGAGCAAGGCGGCCCTGCTCTGCAGCGCTTCGTGCTGAATCCCTGTTGGGTGGGTGATCCGACGGTGCTGCAAGGTGCGCAGCACCGTCTGGCAGTCGGAGCAGGGACTCACCCCAGCAAGCGTAGTGATCGATCGGGAAGTTCCAACATCGCAGCGCTCCAGACCGCGTGGGTTCGTCAGTGCGCCGAGCTGTAAGCAGCGGCACGATTTTTGACTTCCCCTTCGAGTTATGGACCGTACAGTCGCCATTCAATAGAAACCCGCATCCCTGCAGACCAGGAGTTCTGTCACCACTCCCCGCTGAAGCGCAGAGAGCGTCGGCAGCCACGCCAACGCCTGGCCGCCTTCGCCGCTGGCGCTCCGGCCATAGCGCTCTTTCGCGGACTGAAAATCTAAATCATCGCATCTTATATCAAGGCTCATGCTCCACGAACTACTTCTCTTGTCACGGGACATCACGACTGGCTATCAGCACTACTAGCTCATTCCCCTCCGGTCTCCCCTCTACTCCCTAAATCTCATCACATTTTCACCTCGTGAACCGTCGGAGGGCTGATGCTCTACCGGCGCGAACATGACCCTGGGGCCGGCGCTTATGAAGATTAAGTGCGCCGAGATGTAATTACAGGGGCAAGATTTCGGGCTCGGTGCATCTTTATAACGGCCAGGAAAAGCCGTTCGCCACCGGGGTGATCAAGCGATAAGGGCCCAGCACGACTGTTCTGCAGCACCTACCGCGACCAGTCCATTGCCCTTAGTTGCGGCGTGCGGCCCGTGAGGTGATGAGCGAACTGTTCGCAAGGGCACCGGTTGCAGCAAGGGCCGTGCGGCTCCATGCACCTGTTCTACGCGAGCCCATCTGCTGGGCGGGTATGGCCTTCATCGGCGAGGGATTCCGGTGGCTCTCGGAGGCCGCCTTCACAGCCGCTTACAGCGCGATTGGCCTCGGGGATGCCAGCAGCGATTCCGTCCACGCCGCCTTCTTCCGGTGACGGCACCTGCAAAACGGTCAGTTTCTTGAGTGCCTGACATGCGGCGGCGCTCTGGAAACTGCCCATTCTCTTCGTGTGAGACAAAAAGTGGGCGATCGGCATGGCCCACGAACGGGCCACAGTGAACCGGAGATCTGGCGCAACAGCGGCCGCCTTCGGCATGGCCGGCGAAAGAGGTGGATGGCATGGACGTGCTGGCCGGTTCGCGCGCTGCCCAAGCGGGCGGTCAAGCGGGCCAGAGCAGGCGACGGCCCCACGTGCTGGAGTGCTCACCTACCGCGTTCCGGGTCATATCCCTGGCCGATCCGACGAACTGCGCAGCGAGCGGAAAAAAGCCTTCTGGGCCAGCGCGATCCAATCAAGGCCCTGGCCGCCCAGCTGATCAGCGGGCGAGCTGGCCACGGCCGAGGAAGCTCAAGGCGATCGAAGCGGAGATCGAGCCGAAGTGGCTGACCGGTCAGTTTTGCTGTGGCGGCTCCGGACCCGACCCCAAGCGAACTTCCACCGCCACATCTGGGCTGAAGACTTGGTGGCTGCACTGTTCGTAGCTGCTCCGGTCGCGGTTGGCTCTGTGGAGGCCCTCAGCTTGCCTAGGGCCTTGAGCTCCACCTGGCCCGCACCCGCTCCCTATGGAACCTGCATCCAGTCGGGCGATTTCGGGCCAGGGGTGCTGCGCTGCGGCTCCATTGGGACGCCGTAGCGCATCTCCAGCACCTTGCGCTCCTGCTCGACCAGATGGCCAAGCAGCTCGGAGTTGTCAGGTGCATGGCCCGCTCCAGCAGCTCCAGGGGCTCCTGGCGGCCGGTTGGCCCAATCAGATCGCCAAGGGAACTGCGACCCTCGTCGCATGGAATCGGCGCATCCAGGCTGGATGTGGTCAGCGATGACCGCAGCAACGAATCAAGGCTCCTCGATCGGGATCGCCATTGGGCTTCGGCAATCTCGCTGCGGCGGGCATGGCACCCAGCTTTCTGGCCAGACTCCCTAGGCTCACCCGCGCACGGCACTGAGCCGTTCTCCAAGAATGGACCGGCAGCGAATCGTGCGCGAAATGGCATGGCGATCCCGGGTTCATGCTCTGCGCGGATTATCCACCAGAAGGCGTAGGTGGAGAATTTGTAGCGGCGGGTGGGGATCAAATTTTTCACGTGCCCGCTCCAGGCCCAGGGATCCTTCCTGAACCCAGGTCCAGCAGCTCCAAGCCCCGGGCCCTGGTACTTCTTGGGCGATGCTGACCCCACAGCCGCAGGTTGGCCTTCATCATCCGCTGCTTGGGCGCCGCGATGCGCAACAACTTCTTCTGACGGCTCGCGTTTGGAGAGGGCGGCTCACCGTCATCCAACAGCCGCATCACGTCTGGAACCTGATTGCCCAGTTCGATCTCCTCGGCTTGGGGGTTGAGCAGCGGTCGCGCCCGATCCGTGGCCAGGTACCAGCTGACGGGATCGTTGCTACCGCCGACGGACTGCTTTCCCTGAATTTGAGGACTGAGCGACTGGCATGGGATTCCTGAAAAGTTGGATCGCCAATCTCTTGGAAATACCAATTCCTGGATTGATTTCAAACAACTGTTCCAGGGCCTAAGTGCAAAACAAACACAACAAGATTTACTGTCACTGGCCTCTCGCCTTCGGCTCGGCTATCAGTGGTTGGCAGGAACTTCAGGGTTACTGATCTGGATGATCAGGCTTGCTGACCTCCCACTAGCCACCGGGCCAGCACGTCCGGCCAACTGCATGGGCAATCGCTGGGGCGTCGCTGCGCCCTCGCCCAGCTCTTGCAGCACGCCAAGCCGGCTGGCATGCTCCAGGGCGCAGCGGCCAGCGGGCCCCCGCCCTCGCCGCAGCGCAGCGGCCCCCCTCCGGCCGGCATAGCGGCCAGCACGTCTCCCAGTCCGCGGCGCGGGCAGCGGCGGCCGCCGCCCGCCAGCAGCTGCCAGCGCCGACCATCGGCGGAGGCCACCACGCTGCGAGCCCCCTTTGAGCAACCACCGAAACCTGGCAACGGCCCCGCGGCGGCGGCGGCGCCTCGAGCGGGGGCCTGCCGGCGAGATCGGAAAGAGTCGGGCAAATTTCGCCGGCATGGGGGTCAGCCAGGTCGGTCCCCGGCGCTGTGCAACCGGGTGGTGCCCGCCGGTCCCCCGCCGCTCCGCCCAGCGAGCCGGTTGAGGGCCATCGGCCATCGAGCACCAACAAGGCCCGGGAAGTCCTGCCAGGGCCTGCCAGCATGGTTCGTCAGCGCAAGCCGTCCCGCCGCCGATCCCCGATCCAAGGCCGAGCCGGGGCCGGCAAAACAGCTCGAGGCGGTTCCAAAAACCCCCGGTAAGCCAGCGGAGCCAGGGCCAGGCCCACCGGTGGGTTCCTTTCCTCCAGGCGCTCCATCACAAACCTGGGCTGCACCGCCCAGAGACCGGCCGCCACGGCAGCCGGCAGCGCAGCCCGGAGGCTGCCGCAGCCGCTGGCGCTGGCACCCAAAAGCGAGCCAAAGCCGCACCCCTTGTAACGAACGCTACCTTGCGACCACCAGCAGCCGCGCCGGCCGTATTTTCGCGGCCTCAGGCGGCAGAACAGGCCTGCGCGCCGTTTTCAGGTCGGCAGCGCCCAGAGGCCCAGCGGCTGACTCGAGAGGGGCAAGGTCGCCACAGGCGGCGGGCAGGGCCAGATCGCACGCTCCAAGCTGGCCACCCAGGCCAGGGCGCTGTCCTGCACCAAAGGCCCTGCTGAGCAATCCCAGGACAAAAACGTCTGGCTGGCGCAGGGCCGCCACGCGCCCCCAAAAGGGGGGACCCGGCCCCCTCGGCGCCAGAGACCGGTGGGCAACGTCGATGGCCACCAGCTTGGCCGGCTCGGGCGGCTGCCGCCGGCGAACAGCTGCTGGGATGCCTCAGCCGGGCACGCGGGTTGGCCGATGCCGGAAACAGGGCATCGATCCAAAAGGGCGCATCAACGGGGTCGGCGGAAGCCGTCAGGGCCGCGGATCCCCCAACCAGCAGGCAGACGCCTGTGTTCTGCGGCCAGGGTATTCTGGCGCTTCGACGGCACCAGATCCGCACGGCGACGCCCGCCAAAGTGCAGTTCCCCGCCACACCAGCCCGTCGCACGTGTGGGCCGGACCCACCAGCACGAGCACGCCACGGCCAGCCGCGCGGGCTGGGCAAGCAGCCGGCGGCTGATCTGCAGGGCGCCTTTTTCCATCAGGGGCCGCCACCGGCAGACCACTGGCGGAACACGGGCAGCTTCCAGGCCGCCATCTGCTCGGAGCGCACAGGCAGGTGGGCGCATCGGAAGCGGGCCATAGGAACCACGGCGGCATCGGCGCGGGCGTCCCATGGATGGGAGCAGCGCCTTAGTTTCTGCTACCGTTTCAGCGTTGAGGTTCGTCCGTTTGACCAGCTTTCCTCCCCCACCAGGCAACAGCATTTGAGGCGATCGACAGCGCCTGCGCCGCCTGGCCGGGTGAACAGCGCGTGGCGGTGGTCTCTCCGGGCGTCGAACAGCTCCTTGAGCGCGGCCTTGCTGGTGCAGGCCGTTGGCAGGTGGAAGGACTCACCCCTTCTGGCTGATGAGCGGCAGGGGCAGCTGCTGCGGCCGAGGCCTCGTCGATGCGCCGGCATCTGCGAAACAGTTGGCGGGTGCCCCATCACGTAGTTGATTTCGCGCGAACGTTTCAAGGCCGAAATCATCGATTTTTCTTGTTGAGGGCTACGCCGCAGGCGTGACCCCGCTTCCCTGCTCCGCTGCCAAACCGGGAAGTGAATTCACGCCCATGCCGAGTGGCGGCCGAGCAGCGGGGGATGGCCCGGATCGCCACCGGTCACTACGCCCGGCTGCTGGCCGGCGGAGCTGAGCACCAGCGGGCGCACCAGCTCCTGCGAACGGCCTCGATGGCAGAAGACAGAGCTATTCCTCTACGACCTGCCCCGCAGTCCGTGCTCGAGCGGCTGGTCTTTCCCCTCGGCGAGATCAGCAGGCCACACCGGCTGGAAGCCGACGCTCGGGCTGCGCACCGCCTCCAGCCAGAAAGCCAGACCTCTCTTAAGCCGACCATCACGGCTCGATGAAGGCGTTCCTCGATGCCTACCTGCCGCCCCGTCAGGCGAAATCTGCTGGCCGATGCACGGTTCTCGGCAGCCATGACGGCATCGAGCACTCACCATCGGCCAACGCAAAGGCTTGGGCGTGCCGGCGCGCGAGCCGCTTGCATGTGCTGCGCATCGATGCGGCCATGAACCGGGTGTGGTAGCGCCGCGCTCTGAGGGCGTCCCGTGGCGGTTGCCTGGTCGGGGCGGTCAACTGGGTGTCGATCGACCCACCAAGCGGCCGCTGGAGGCGGGCAGGTGCAGGTGCGTTACCGCAAGCGCGCCGGTGGCAGGCCCTGCTGACGCCGCTGGAGCCGAGCCTCGCCGATTGCGGCCGCAGGCCGCCTGCCCGCTGCAGCTGCAGTTTCAAGGAGGAACCAGTTCTCGATCACCCCGGCCAGGCGGCGGTCTTCTACGACGTGCCGTGCTCTGCGGCGAGTTGGCTGATTCAAGGCCGGACCTGCCACGGCGGCCTCTCACCAGTAGGGATCGCTGGCGAGAGACAACCCCCAGGCACCGCTGCTGGGCCCGGAGCACGCTGCTGATGCAGGCGCCGACCCACACGCCCATATGACCTCGATTTCGCAGGCCCCGCAGCTTCCCCCGCAGACAACCGTGGGGGATCAACAGACCTGCAGCCGCCGCCGCTGCCAAGCCAGTCACGGCCGCTGGGTTCGAGGGTAGTGCGGCCATTCGGGCCAGGTGATCCTGACCAGGGAAGGGGTTCAACACATGCAACAGCGGGCGAACGAGCGGCAGGCCATTCTGGTGGCAGATCGGTTGGACGTCTGGGCAACAGCCAGCAGCGGCTCCAGGTTCACGTGGGCCTCGATGGCATCAGCGAAGACGACGAGCAGGGCCTCGCGCTGGCAGCTGTGTTGGGTGGTCTTCGCTGAGGGCGGGCAGAGTCCCGTTGCCTCCGCAGTTGGATTCAGCCAGCGCGACGCCAGGGGCCACTTTCAAACCCATGCAGGTAGGTCGGCCACCACCCCACCGCCGGCGCATGGGCTGCCACCACCCAGATCTGGCCGCACGGCCAAGAGGCCGGCAAGCCATGGCCTTGCTCCAGGCCGTTCTCCATCCGGGCTCCCAAGACTGGCTTGAGCCCCGGATGCAACTCGAAACCCGCCAGCTCCAGATCGCGGAGCGGGCCAGAAGGGCCTGGGCCTGGCCACTGGCGCAGGGCCTTGGCGGCGCCGAAAGCGGGTGAGCAGCGGCAAAATAGCGAGGGCCCGCGCCACCCAGTGCCTCCACCCCGCCGGCACCGCGCCCCTCCAGCCCCTCGGATCCCTCCAGGGCCTTTACCCAGCATCTGCAGGCCACCGCAGAGTCCGACAGGTGGCCACCCCCAGCACCGAAGCGCTCCAGCTCGCCGCCAATGGGCTGGCTTTGAGGGCTGCCAGGTCGCCGCAGTGTCTGCTTGCTGCCGGGAATCGCACGGCATCGGTGGCGGCCGAGCGCCTCGCCGGGGCCAGCCAGCGCAGCCTCACGCTCGGTCGCTTCGAAGCGGATCGAAATCCTGGAGACAGAAATTGCTGAATCGACGCCAGCCGGATTCACGGCGATCTCCAGCTTCGCGTCGGGTATTACGGGCGCGCCGTTCAAGCAGATCGAGGGATGTCTTCGGGGGGGAAGAGTTTCTCGAGCCAAGGGATTCACCCCAGGCACCGAAATCCGGTTTTCCCGCTCCAGCAGGCGGCGGCCTTTCATCGAACAGGGAGCGCCGGCCGCGGAAACGGTTGATCAGGATAGCCGCCGATTCAAGGGCCTGCTCAACGGGGCCGCAGCATGGCAGGGTGGCCGATGATCTGGGCAAACACGCCACCCTTTCGATGTCGGCCACCAGCAGGCAGCGGGCCCCAGGGAACTGGGCCAGCGCAGATTGGTGAGGTCGCGGCGCAGGGTTCACCTCACCGGGCTTGCCGGCCCCCTCCAGCACCAGCCGTCCGCCGGGGATGGGAGTTCCTGAAAGGGCTGGCCAAGGCCCTGGCGGATTCGCCTGGCCAGCCGGGGCGAACCAGTCGCGGTAGTAGTGCTCCGCCTGGGCGACCCCCACGACTGACCCAGGTGAATTCAGCCGCTGCGGCTATCGCCCTGGGGCTTGAGCAGACCGGGATTCATCGCACCTCCGGCCTCCAGGCCGCCCGCCCAGGCCTGCAGGGCTTGGCTGTAGGCCATCTCGCCGCCATCGCGGTCGACCCAGGCATATGAGGCTCTTCTGCCCTTGAAGGGCAGGGGCTGCTCACCGCGGCGGCGCAAGCACCGGCAGAGGTCCGCTGTCATCAGTGATTTCCAGGCCCACTGCTGGTGCCCAGCACCATCAGGGCGTGGGATGCCCCAGCTAGGCGGGCCGCTCATAGCCGGGCCGGTGACGGCGCAGGTTCTGTGGATCCGCTCCGCAAGAAGGGCCGGGGAATCTCACCAGGCCAGCCGGCCAACCAGCTCCACGCCCATCGGCGTCAGCCGGGCACGCGCTCAGTTCAGGGCCCCTGGCCATCCACCTCACGGACGGAGCACCCGAGCTTGATAGCCAGAGGAAAATGCTTCCTCGACCCGTCGGGACCCTCGAGAACGAAACAGAACCTGCGCCATCGGAGCTGTTGGCAAAGCGCCTCGCTGCTGATTCGCCTCGCCCTGCACCAAGCGCATAGAACGCCCGCGAGAAGGGCAGACAGCGCAGACCGCTGGCGCACGGCTGAGGCGAGCGGGCGGTCACTGAATAAGCTGCAGGACTGCTGGGGAACGCTCTCCATCCCCCCCCACCCCCCCGGGAATTTTTTTTTTTTTTCCCTGGTCCCCCCTTTTTTTGGATAACCGGCAGCGACGGTCGAGGGATGACAGCCACCGTCTGCTATTGCCACGACTGGCCGATGCAGGCTCTCTTGCTCGCTTTCGCTCCCGCGCGCCGGCGCCTGCTGGAGCAGGGCCGCCATTCCACCAACCGCTACGCCCGTCAGTGGCGTTGACGAAGACGCGATTGGTCCGGGGCTCAGGCTGGCTAGCAGAGGGCTTACTGGTTGCAAACGGCTGCCAGGGCGAAAGCCGAAGCGCTGGCGGAAGGCCCGGAGTCGGAGTGGAGGAGCTGGTGCTGGTTTGCCGATTCCGTGCTGGTCTTGACAACGAGGTGTTTGGCAAGCCCGCGATGCCCGCCGAGGCGACCGGGCGCTGGCGAAGGATGGCGGGCCAGTGGGGCGGGCTCCACAACCCGGCCCACTGCCTGCGCCGCGGGCCGGCCGTATTGGCAACCACTGCAAGCTGACCACAGTGACCACAGGGTTCAATTCGCGGCCCTCAGCGACGCCGAAATTGACAGCTATGTGGCTACAGGGCGAACCATTGCACTGCGCGGTGGCGTTTGCGCTTGAAGGCCGGCGGGGCCTACTGGTGGAGCAGATAGGCTGCTTCAGCAACAGTGAAATCGCCTGAGCCTGCCGCTGTTGCGGCGCTTGGTTGCAAGAAGCAGTCAGCGTCAACGAAAAAAACAGGTTGCTGAAGGACGTTCCTGGAGGAAGTTGCTGGTTGGGTTTGAAATCGCTGCTGCTCCCCTGCGGCCCTGGTTTCCCCAGCTTGGATTCCGCGTTGACAGTTGCAGATCATCCCAGCGGAATGGCCACGGCCCCGTTGCGGTTGCTTGATCTGGGCGGGCCTGAGGACATTGTTGGCGTCCCCGCTCACCAGCCGGTCCATTCCCGGTTAAGAAAGCTGGTATCGCCGTCCATCACTGAGCTCCACGTTGTAGCGGTCCCATTGGAGTTTCGCGCCGATTGAGGCTGCAGGGAGCCGTCGAAAAGGCCCACGGTTGCCCTCGGCGAAGCTCACAGGAGCGGCTTGCCTTGGGCGGATCTGCTGGCGAGCCGTTTGTTTCCCAGGCTCCGTTGCTCCGAACAGTTGCCTGCTGAGCGCGTTGCTTTGACGTTCTTGGCCTCCCCGGCCGTCATTCCCAGCAGGTTTGCTGGCGCAGATCGCAGGACATTCCATCGCCACTTGAACTGATTTCGAAGCGCCGTTGCCCGACTGAAGTGGACTCAGTTCACGCTCGGCGTAAGCTGCCGAAAAATTCGGGTGTGAGCGCCAAAGAACACCTTGGGCGGTGTTAGCACCCTCCTGGCAGGCAGATCGCAGACCACGCCTCTTGGCGGAGGAAAATCGATCGTGCTGCTCTAGCACCACAGGCAGCAAGGCCAAGGGCAGGCGCATAGGCAGGACGCGGCGGTGAATGGATGGAGGGCACGGATCACAGCGTTGATCCTTCAAAACGTAAGGAACGATCGATGCGATCAAACCTGTCCCAACTGTTTCCTCTCAAAGGCTGAGGTGAGACAAGGCTGGGTCTGTTTCTGCCTTGACCTCTGATCTGTTCTGCCCATGAAAAACCCCGCAAATGCGGGGTAAGGGGTGAATGAAAACCTGAACGAATGAACCGTGAACGTTGGATGGTTCGCGAGATCAGTCGAGAATTCAGGCATGGCCAGGTGGCTCGGCTTGCGGTCGATCCCTTTACTCGAAACCGGGCCGCTGCGCGCGGGCGCGGCCCGCATTGCCAGAGGTGACGACAGAAAGAAGAAGGCCAGGATGAACTGGGTGGCAGAGAGCCACTGACGCACGTTCACGAAGGTTTCACCGAGTTGGGCTCGGTGATGATGCGCCCACGGGAGTTGAGGGAGGGCGTTCGGAGCGTGGTCATGTATTCAAGCCGCCCGGGCACTTGGCCAGGGCTGAATGGTCGTTCTGGAGGGCTTGTCGAGGCTTGAGGCCATTCGGGCACGCAGAGGGCCTCGAAGGCCACGGAGGCCGCGGAAAGTCCCAGAACGCATGGTTTCACCACCGAAGATGAATTTTCACCGGTGGGGGAGCGCATCAGGGTACTTTACCCAGGCCGGTGGGGCCCATGGCCGAAACCGATGTTGGCACCGAGGCGTTGTCACGCCCAGGAAGGTGAGCTCTGGGCCCTGCGAAGACTCGGGCATTGGGTGGGGGCCGTAAGAACTCGGAGGGATTAGCGGTGTTGTTGAACCAGATGAAGGTGGAAGCGTGAGCTCATTCAGCTCAAGGCGCCGAGGCTGTACGCTCAGGTAGGCCTCACGTTCAGATGAAGGCACGACGCAACCCAGGTGCGGAAGGCTGTGGTGATCACAGCCAGATGCCACGAAGATGCATTCAGGCCGACCCAGATGTGGGCCACCGATGATGCTTCCATTGTTGACACCGATGATTCCAGCCCTCGCCACCAAACGGAGCGGCGGTGAGATAGCCCGAAGATCCACGGCAGGCTCAAGGTGGGGTTGGTATCATGCCGCACGTCAACCACCACCGGTGCCCAGGTGTTCGTAGACACCGCGAAGAAATTGGCCTTGAAGGACAGCAGCAAGCGCCGACGCCCAGAGGATCAGTGATTAACCCAATGATGTTGGTCATCTGGTTCTTGTTCACCCAGTCCTGGGAGAAGAAGGAGAAATAGTTCTCCAACACCTTCAGGGCCACAGGGCGTGATAAAGCCGGCGGAGGGCCAAGCACGGCGGAGCGATCACGGTGCAGGAACACGGACCACAAAGAAGGATAGGGGCGGTGACTTCGCCGCCGGGGCGACGCCGTACAAGGGTGGCGACGTGCGGGAACAGGATCAGGGCCCTGCTCGTACATTCGGCATTATCCGAGGCTGTTAGGTGACCTCACCTCGAACAGCATCATCGCGCCTGCCAGAAACACATTCAGGCCGGCGTGTGGCACGGGGGGCACCCAAGCAGTCGGCCGAGAGGTTGAATCAGGCGGCATTGCCTGCCACCAGGCGTAGCGGTGGAGTCAGATTCCTTGGCCGCCAACGGCAACAAGGGAAGGATTAGAGAGCGTTACCAGGGGAGGACCTCTTCATGGAGACGAGTTTCATGGGCTTGTCTGCGGGCCATCCAGGCACGCAGGCCTTCATGTCAGAAGGAATGTTTTTCGTGTAGAAGGGTCTCGAATTCCGGGTTCTTCAGCCGCCCGCCGGATCTCCGGCTCACAAAAGGTCATACGCACCGGCAGGTTCAGCGCCAGGCCAAATTGATGCCGATGGCTTGCTGGTCCAACAGGGCCCATCACAGGCACGAACACATGAAGAAGTGCAGCCAGCGCCCTTGTTGGGAAGAAACGGCAATCCCGAAAGATGCTGGCTCCAGAAACGTTGGCCGTCACCATCGAGTAGGTCTCCTCGTCCTGGCTCGGCTCAAACGCCGTTGAAGGTGTTCGGACTGATCGGAATTCCTCAAACAGCGTGTTTTCTCGCACCTGGCGGCCGTGATGGGCGCACAGGCAGCGCACCCGCCCAGGAATCCCTGGCCACCGGCCCATTCATGTGGAACGGGTTTTCAGGTCCCAGGTTGTGGAAGCCCTTTGCAGGAACAGCAGGAAAAACGGGGAAGATCGCCGCCACACCGAAGCTCGGCGCGAAGGAAACCCAGCTGCTTCTGACCAGTTGGTTAGATCAGGAAAAGACGCTCACGAAACCACCGCGGATTCGGGCCGGAGAAGCAATCGCGTTTGTAGGGCGGATTGCCCACAGGCGAGCCAAATCTCGAAAAACTGACCGAGCCATGAAAAGCCGATCAAGCGAGGGAAAAAAGCGCGTTTGCAAGGCCACGGAATGGCCCAGAGGGCCACCCAGCTTGGGCCACCGCCAGCGGCACAAAAAAATTTCCGCCCCTGGGGGCTTCCGGGCCCCAGAAGCCAGGGCCAACCAGGGCTTTGTGGGCCCAAATTTCGCATCGGGCCGGGGTGGGCTCCACCCCGCTGCGGTTTGAAGAAAAAAAATTGCCCAGGGGGCCCTTTCCCAGGGTTTAAAGGCTTTTTTTTTTTTTTTGGCTGGGCCCCCCCGGGATCCTTTCTCTTTTT
>Ga0163217_1003708_pt1 | contig 16184 bp, 19 predicted proteins | sample SynspAceP_FD_185933 | JGI IMG/M metagenome (GOLD analysis project Ga0163217, IMG submission 185933) | Saline lake microbial communities from Ace Lake in Antarctica - Synechococcus sp. Ace-P (PacBio error correction) | ecosystem: Environmental > Aquatic > Non-marine Saline and Alkaline > Saline ... | reverse complement strand
CCCTCCCCCCCCCCCCCCCCCCCCCCCGCGCCCCCCCCCCCCCCCCCCCCCCCCCCCCCCCCGCCCCCCCCCCCCCCTCCGCCCCCGCCGGCCCCCCCCCCCCCCGCCCCCCCCCCCCCCCCCCCCCCCCCCCGAGTTGCTCATCGCGAAGCACACTGGATCCGAACAGAATGCCACCACCGGATCTCCACGGTCTACCGCGAAACCGGACGGTCGGAGTTCATCGATGCAACGTTAACGACCAGTCCGCGATTCCGATCGGATACATCACACAGTTCAAAAATCGGCAACCCAAGGCGAGCTATGGAATGGTGCTTCGGTGAATGCGAGAGGAGGTTATTGCGGGTTTTCGCCACAGCGCGGGGCTGCCCGTTCTCGAACCCTTCCTGCGCTTAGCCGCCGGCGGACGATAAGAAGAGCCGCTTCGTTGCATCGCTAAATTCGTACTTGCTGCGATCCGCCCCATCGCGATCCTTCCTCGGACTCGTGGCGCGGCGGCCGCGAAGACGGTCGTCACCGGACAGGCGAAACGTTACCCAGCCCGATGGCGACCTGGGCATGCAGGGCAGAGCAATGATCGCAATCTGCATTCCGCACAAAAAGAAGCGGATCGAGTCGCCAGAAAACAAAGAAAAAACTAGGTGAAGCCGTTCAGTTCACCTGGACACGAGCGAAGCCTCGACGAACAGGCGGCTGGAAAAACCGACGGTACAAAAGGGCCGCTCTGTCTGCACCCGCGTCTCTCGCTCAAAAAAACGCGCGCTCGCCGCAGCGAATTCGAGGCCTCGAGTGCGCCCTCTTACTTCATCGATGTCCCACAATTTGCGCCACCAGCCATTCGCGACCTGCTCTCTTCGGGTTCTTATGGCCACGATCTATCGCCCGCGTACCCGCTCGGGCGTGTTATGCGCGCTGAGCCCTTGGTTCAACGCCGCGGCATTGGACCCCCTTCATTCAATCTTTCACAACCCGTCAGTTCCGCTGGCTCTGTTGCTTTGGCGTTCACTCGTTCATCATGGTGGTTACTACGCGGTTATGCGCCGAGGCGAAACGTATCTGTTCAACAAAGCGTTCCTGATGTTCAGGCGGAGACGGTTGTTGTGCTCGTGTGGCCGACTTTCGTCAACACGACGCTCCGCGCTGTTGGAGCTGACAAGGCTTTCATTAACGTTGCCGACTACTCGCAACTTTACGTGTCGGCAGCGTTTGCTCAAGAATCATTTTGCGGCGAGTCTGCCGCTGATTGTCGCAGCATGAGGATCGTCCTCGGGTCCTTGGGATGGTGTTGATCGCCGCCGACATGCTCGCTCAGAACCCGGGGCCTTGGGCAGTTTCGCTTTCGACGAGTTTCAAAAGGGATCTGAACTGACGTACGCACGAATCCGCTTTCAGTTGGTTGCTGATCCGCATGATCGGAATTGGTCCTCGACCGGATCATGCATCTCCTCCGCATCTCGTCAGCTTTGGCAACCCCGCCCGGCGTGCGGTAACGGATCGTTCTCGTCCCGCAGTCGGTCGTGTGTGGGGACACGGGCGCTGGCGCGGACGTTTTTACAACACCGGCCTCTTCCTACCGCTGAATCCATCATGTCGAATTTCTGCTCTACAACCTGCAACGGGTGCGTCAAACGTCGGTCACGATCACGCCACTTCATCCGCTCCCGAACGATTCTTGCAAAGAAGGGGCGTCGTTGGCAAGGGTGTACGGCCGGGATAGCCGATGACTCGCAATTAGGTGTTTGATAATCTCAATCTGAACGTCCGCGAGGCCGCTCTCTCGCCCCCGCCCCCCTGTGGTCCGGTGTTCACGCCAGCGGCAAAGACACCTTTCACGCAGCTTCTCGCCGATTTGATCCAAAACCCGACTCGGGGCGATCACGATGAACGGGAACCGATCACCCGGTCCCTCGCCTCGCCCAGGTTGGCGTGTTTTCAAACTATTCGTTACTTCGTGGCTGACCCGTTTCCGCGGCAACACTCGCATCTCGTCCGTACACTCGGTGGTTTCCCGCGATTGGGTCCTTCCGCAGCGTAGACCGAGCCACCGTCGGAAGAATTCATCCGAGCATGGTCGCAGGTATTGAGTCACGCCGCCAACCGCTCGGCCACATCTGGAAACTGTCCGTCGCATGACGCAACGAACGTCCGTTAGCGCGAAACGTCGCTTGGCAATGCTGAACCCGAAAATTCTGTTACTCGACGAACCGCTTCAGGCACTCGGACGCCGTGACCCGAGCCCAAACCTCGGCGACGAGCATTCTAAAATTATGGGAAGAGAGCGCTCGAACGTGCTTGATGATCACCAACGACGTCGACTGAAGCGGCATCATGGTCGACCGACCGGATCGTAGCCACTAACCCAGGGCCACGTCGCCGTCCTCCGGTCCGGTTGTTCCAGCTCGGAATCCGTCGACCACGCCAACAAAGCCGAATTAACGGACAACGAGTATTTCAAAAACCTTCCGCACGCCGTCACCAAACTCACCTTCGTCGCCGTACGACCAAAAACACGCAAGCAAGAACAGGGCCGCGAGTCGACCACCTCTCACGTTTCGCTCTACGACAATCCCAACCAGCCGCACCCTGACACGCAAGGACCGCGGGACCGATAGCCTGACTCTCCGCACGAGTCGCGGGCATTGTGAACGGCGACAACAATTACTCGACTCAGAGAGTCAAGCTAGTAAGAACGCACAGCGAGTGAAACGGGTGTTTGCCTACGCTGTGCGTCGGGCTCTGTAAATCAACAGCCGTTATCCACAACAACTGCCTCATTCAAAAACTAAGATTTGCGGAATACTCGACGCCGAAACCCGTCGCCTCACGCAAAACAAACTGTCCGCCAAGCCACAACAGCCGACCACCAACCACCCAGCCACCAGGCACCAAACCACCAACCACCAGCCACCAGCCACCAGGCCAAACCGCCCAACCCCACCAGCCAACAGCCACACAGCCAAAACAGCCAACCACGCCCACGCCAAACCCTGAAAACCATGCGTGGCTACGCTCGAACTTTTCCGCCTCGGAAAAACCTTACGCCACCCACCAAGGGCCCGGTCGTGTTCGTCGAGGGATTTCACTTGAACCTCGCCGCGGCGAGTTAGCCGCTCTCTCGCTGCTCGGGCACTCGGCTGCCGCAAGAGCCACCGTTGCTGACGCATGATCGCCGGATGAAACCGATCCACGACCGCTTGGTGTGGTGATCGACGGTCGTGAACGCGATGCGTCCCGGCCCCGGGATCCGGAGTCGTCATTTCCTCGCCTTGCCTGATTGCGTGGATGACGGCACTCGACAACGTGCATGTTGCGAGTGTGAACAAGTCTACCGTCATCGCGAGCAAGCGATCGGGTGGACTTGCGAAGTTACTATTCTCAACCCGTGCGTTGGGACTGGGCAAACAACTCCACGTTGCGTGCTGCGGATTCAGCCAAGGGATGCCAACCCAACGTGTCGGCATCCTCGGGCGCTTCGCACTCAAAACCCAGCACTGCTGTTTGCTCGACGAACCCTCTCCGCATGCTCGACTCACTCCCCATGAACTCAAGAAATCCTCTTGGGATTCCTGGTTCGTGGATTACACCGTCCACCACCTGATGTTGGTCACCGATGACGCGCGACGAAGCCTATATTCATGAGCCGACCGTGTGGTGATGACTGACCAACGGACGCCGTGCGAAAGTCGGCGCGGTGTTCCAGCTCTCCCGTTTGCACGTCCAGCCAGAGCGACGGGCCGACGTGCTCGATCATCCCGAATATACGAATCCGACCGCGCAAGATGACTTCAGTTCCTCGAGAACAGGAACTCAGTCCGGGGGAAACTCCGCCGCCCATGCGCAGGGCAACCGTCAGACCACGAACACCGAGCATTCCGAGTCGCGCGAAGTCGCAGGCCACGTCATGACGACCCACTCTATCACCACCTTCGATCGCTGGTCGTCGACCTGAGCAATTTGCATCCTTGCCAACTCGAATTGTTCTCTTGGAGCGATGTCGCCGTGTTCGACGTGGACGGCCGATGGTGGTTTCACACCGAGTCGTCGCCCAGTGATTTCTGATTCGATCGCCGCGCACGGGCCGCCCGACCGGGACCGCCGGAAGCTTTCTCGACAAGGGTTTCGCCGTCTGAATCCCCTGCGGCGATTCGATTCCTGCTCTATCGACGCGGGCACGTGGCACTCACGTGTCATCGATGCTAGCGCGCGCGGCCGTCTTTACGCACCATCGCAAACTCATCCGACAGAGCGACCATATACAGACAAACCGACCGGTGTTATTTGAAAGTCTCTGGGAACGATCGGAACGTACCCCGACGTCGCATGAAGGAAAGCGGTACTACGGGAGCATGGAAGCCGGTTCCACCCCAGTCAGTTCGTTCTGCGTTTTGAGAAAGGCAGCGGATGCCCGGTCAGGTTTGGCCAGGATCGTCGTGGCCTGTGATCCACGACGCAACTGGCGACGCACCCGGAGTCTTACCCGCCGCCGGTGCGTCCGCACGAAACATGCGCAAACGGCCATCGGCATTCCCCAGTGCAGGGCCGACGCGTTTCCCGATCTCAGGACCCCGGTGACTTGATCGCTCTTCCCAAACGGCCGCTTTTCGGCCCGCCGGCCGCGTGGAGGCTCTGGAGCATGCGGACCCTGCATTTGTGACGATTTTGAATGATGACGCCGGCTTACGAGGGACTCGGCGACGACTACCGTTACCCATCGGAACGCGGCGATGCGCCGAACTATCGCCGCTCTTCAACGGAATAAGCCAGACATCGCCGATCGTAAACGACGACCCGATGCGAACTACTCGCCGGCGACCGCCGCACCCGACATGCGGCCCCCGCCTCCAAGTCTGTTTTCGGCGATCCCTTTTTTCACGGGAAATCACCACTCACCAGCGTCACCCTTCTCTCTCTTCTAGAACCTCGTGCCTCTTCCAAAACACAACATCACGCTACGTCTTCATGCTCCGGCACGCTCTCCACTTCATTCGAAAAACCGAGACACGTGCAACTCCGGTCGGTCCGCCGCTTGCGCGTTTTTCCAACAACACCGACCTGAAGTTTCGATCTCGTCTCGCGGTCATGTTGCTCGAACCAGCAACAGTCACTCAGCGCAGTGGGCGGTTCGCGACGAACCCTACGCCGCTCGCCGTTGAAACCCATCTCTATCCGTTTTTACTACCCCGCGCCTGCTTCCCGCAACACCGCACCCCGATGCCCAGGCGGCAACAACTCGCCTTCGAAGTCGACCTGGATTCGTGCAAGCGGCTTGCCAAAGCCTGCTGTCGTCCGCATAGTCAACGATGAACGACTTGACGCAATCCGAAAGCTGGCGCGTCAGGTTCGGGAACGCTCACCATCGGTGAACGAACACGAACCCGATCCGACACGTGATATCCCAATGCGATCGGATTGGAAGCCGGCCCCGTGAGATCCGCGGCCTCCTGGGATTCAGAATGTCACACGGCCTGCCATCATTGCGAAAGACCCGGATGTCTTGAACGGTTGGCCGTCAAAGCGTATGTGAAAGATCCGGTCACCGGCATCGTTCGCACCTCGATGACCAGTGCATTGCGGGATGCAAGTATTGCACGTATTTGATGTGTCCTTACGAGTCCCGCAGTACAGCAAACGATGGGGAATCGTGCGGAAGTGCGACATGTTTGCCATCAAACGTTTGAAAAATGGGGGAAGCACCCGCGTGCGTGCCAATCTGCCCCGACCGAGGCCATCGCGATTCGTTGTCGTCTCCGCAATTCTCCGAACACGCCGGATTTCCAAGAACGGGCTTAGGATACCGGAGCCCACTTCGAGTTTGACGGCAGCGACGACGCGTTATACGAGCCACGCGTTCGGGTCGCTTCAGTTGCACAGCCCCAGGACGCGGCAATCGATTGACGTTGCCGAGGTCCATCGGCAGTTTGGTGTTGTGGCTCCGTCCGCCGACACACCGCAGTCAGGCATGATCCGTTGCTCCGAAAGAGTCGCTCTCGCTCCTGTCACACAAGATGGCAAACAGCTTACGCCGATCGCGGCAACACGTTGCGAACGACGAGTGTTTCCCTTCGCATCGCGCATCATCGGATTGACAATCGCCGCATTACAACCTCGGCCAACCCCTGCGAGCCGTGGCGAGTGTTCCATCGGACTCGCGGACGTCTCTGGCTGAGCCGCGAGGCGTGTTATTTGGCCAATTCGCTGCCGCTCTTGCCGTGCCCGGTCGGCCTGCATTGGTTGCCCGAAGATTTTGAAATGATTCTCGCCGACGTCGAATCGGTGAGTGGAGTCGCCAGTCCATTCCCGATCGATCATCGAGGTGACTTGGCTTGCGCCAGCTCGGTGCTCTGATCGCGTGGTGTGTCGCGGATTGTGGACTCGCTCAGCCAGTGCGATGATCACATTGCGACACGCAACATTTCTGGCGATCTTCGCAGGACCAGCGCGTTTCTTATCACGGCAACTCATCCCCGGTGCAACGCTTGCCGCGGCACGCTCGCCCTGGGCGGGGCCGGAGACACAAACGGTCGCGTTCTGCTCCGCGATCGCCAGGATATTTCTGTCCAGTCAAAAATTGTATGGGACCAGGGCAACGTTTACGGTGGGCGATGGCGAAGAAACAAGGGCAGGAAACCGTTGGATCTCCGCAGCCGCACGACTTGTTGACGGGCCGTTTTGTCACGCACTGCAATCTGCGATGGATGTTGGGTATTGGCGCATCCTGTTGGGACTCTGTCGAGTGGGTGCTCGCTGGTGAATCGGGTGCGCGGCGGACGCGGACCTCGGCGTTTGCAGTGATCGCTTCCGCATCGCTTTTCTTCGTCAAGTGGGGAACCGCCGAACGATTGTTGATATTTCATGGGCAGTGTTGTTACGAACGGATGCCACCGGATGTTGAATGAGTATCGATCTCACCATGCCGCGAGAGAGCCGTCTTTTAAGGCTGCCCCCCGCATGTTGCAGGCGCCATGACGGCCGCGATGACTCCGCGAACCTGTTTCTGCATCCCGGTGAGACGGGTCTAGGCGCATGGATCATGGAGGCCTGGCCTGCGGAAGACGACGCAGCACGCGGTTTGTGGTCTTTTGTTGCGCCGGATGTGGGATTGCTGATTGCATTTGCGAGATAACGAGGCCCCGAGTCCGGCCTTGACGCCGAACACGAACTATCCGGTCAACCTCGGCCATTGGCGTGCCCGGACGGGATGGAGAAGCACTCCGCTGGCTCGATTCCCCCGGACAACGAAGGCCACGCACGCCTTGCTGCGAATTTGGAAGGGGAAATGCAACCCGGTCTCTTGACACGACGCGTATTGAGCACATTTGTATCAAAGGCGTCCGTGGTGTTCCACACTCGCGACACCGGTGCCGATCGGTCGCGTTCCTTTCGACCCGGACAAATCCCTCCGAGGAGATGGGCGTTCTCGGTTCGCTCGCTCGGTCGCCATGGGATCCGGCACGGCACGGGACCCACTCAGCCCAGTGCATCGGCGACGGCCGCTCGGCGATACCAAGGAAATCGTTCGAGCAGTTCCGATGCGCCCTCCGCATATACTACGACGATTTCGGAGCAGAGCGGCTGTGCTCGTGTTCATCGGCGCGGCAATCCTGTATCGCGCTCATCGATCATTGTCGGGATCGAAGTCTGCGGAAATCCAAAATCGCCCCCCCCTGAGATACATTGCTGATCGAGCCGCGACCGACCGAAAACCGCCATGGCGTCGACGCCCGCCTCGCCATCGACCGAAAAACGGATTGGGCCCGTTGCTCTACGCCGATCACGAACCATTACTAATCGACACGACCACGCTCGATCGAATTCGTCGCCGCACACGCACGCTCCGATTTGAAAACGTTGCGAAACTCTGTCGCGGCGGTTTGATATCGACCACGTTGCTCGTGCGCAGGGATCACGCCACGATTCCTTTGCCCGCGCCAGCCCGCGCATCGGTCGTGCCCGGCTGCCCGCGCGCCTGTGGTGGACCCGAGGCCAGGTGTCAATCAAAGTTACGAGGACACGAACCGCACAGCAATCATCAACACTCCGCATTTGATCACCCCGGGACATCCGGACGTCCCGGCACACGGAGCGATCCAAATAGCCTCACGGGTCCAATGCAACGCGCGATGCGTTCCGACTTTGGAGCAACACGACCAAACCTGCTCCGCGTCACCAATCGCTCTTCGAAGACGCCGACGATCGAGCAAGACAGTCGCCGAGGCCCCTCGGGCCTGGACGTCGCATAGCCCATTCCTCGACGACGAGTTGGAAGTACGACCAGATCATCCGCAAGGGATCCATCGCGGCCCGAGATCAAAGGATGTCACGGTGCTGGCAACCACCCGGCTCCACAGTTGGATTCGATCAACCGGACGTGCGCTCGAGTTGTGTCGGGAAATTGGCAGTTTCATGGTCCGTGCAGGACGATGACATCACACAAACCGAGACACGACTCCGCATGCTCACCTCCGTTTTACCTCCGGCGGTTGGGCGCCGAGAAGGATGGCAACGTTCATCAACCAGCGAGCGTCGCCTTACGGCATGATCCAACCAAGTCCCGATCGTGCGCCCAGGACGAAGCCACCCTCGCTTTCCAGATCTTTCCGCCAGGCCACTCCGCTTCATACTCGCGGTGCCCGCCGAACCAGTTCGCCCGACGTGGACCGACCCCGGCCGGCAGCCGGTGATTTGGGATTCCTGCAACGTCTCCAGTCGTAGACCCAACCCTGCGAACATCACCGGCAATCCGACGCTTCGAAACACATCAAAAATCGCCGCGGCGTCCAATGGCCGTCGCGCGGGTCGCAGCACGATCGAGACGCCCTCAGGAACACCCGAATTCCCAACGCGTCTGGTTTCGCCCAGATGCGCAGGTTTTCACCACCGAGGACGACGCGCTCGCCTGAATCGTCGATAGTGCAAACCCGCATGCCTGAACCGCGGACCAGGCTTATCCGATATTCCTGTTATGAGCGGGCGTCGCACAGTGTCAGTCAATGGCACACGCAAAACCGGACCGCGGCAACACGCGTCCGGTTTTAGAAACTTGTATCCCAACGAGCTTATATCGAAATCCAATCCGATCGACGCCCGAGGAACTCGAAAGCGAAGCACGGGGCAACCCGTACTGCGTTCCGATCACGCCGAGGAGAGTTACCGTGACGCGTCGCGTGACTTGCCCACGTTCGCCGAGGAAGGGCCTTCCCTGCGCTGCACTACGAAATCACCAACCAGCTTGACGTGATTCATTTCATCGCACAGTGGCACCGACTACAAAGACTGCGCCGTTCGGAATAATTTCAAAGAGCCTAAACAGGGTTTGGGGGAATTCCACCTGCGCCATGACCCAACACCCGCTAACTACACCCCCCGACACACCTCCCGAACCTACTTGAAAACTCGCCGCCGTACTTCTTCATGTCACAATCAACCAGCATTCCCTGAATCTCAAAAGCCCAGTACCTCCCAGCGGACTCGCCTTCCGGCGTCGACGTGCCCCGGGCTGTCAAGGAACTGCCGGTGATTGCGGGCGTGCCGACGTAACGAGCAGTCCGATATTCTCAATCCGAGCGCACGCAACACGGCACGGCCAACCGTTCGTTGCTGTCGGTCCGGACGCGGATCGCGCTTGAAGCCCAAGCGACGACGATCGCGGCCGGGACCAAAAACTGCACGAAGAACTCCCCAAAAAGCCAAGACCCGCGCATGCTCGGACGCACATCACTGCGCTCGGAGCGTACGCGCGGAACTATCCCCAACGGCACGAGTTTCTTGAGAAACTTTCACGGGCTCTTTCATCGTATCGCCCCCCCGCAAGATTCTTACATGATGCGGCAGCGTTCGCATTCCTCGGTGCGATTTGTCGCCGGGCATGCAACTGCGTGGATGGGCGAGTTTGCCGACCCGTTTCCGCAGCGCGCCCGGTACTCGACGTGACACTCGCCTCAACTTGCCGCTTCGAGAAATCACCCCGCGACCAGCCTGCAAACATGCCTCTAACGGCATCGGGGACAAAAAAAACACCTTTTTATCTTTTTCGGGGGGGGGGGACCCCCGTGATCGAGTGTCGGCCAGCAGTCGGTGATAACATCCGCAATTTGCACAGCGATTGTTTCGTCCGAATCCGATCCGCACGACCTCAATCAAAACATCCGCTGGCCCCAGGGATGCACCACTTCATCTAAAACCATCGCGAGCACTTTACGGATTGGCCGAGAAAGTTCAACATCCCGCGTTTGACGGTGGTGGCCTTCATCGCGTCCTCCGGAGCGCATACCAATGACATCGGTTCAAAAGCCTTCCGCACGCCGACCGAGCACCGGCGAGCAGCCCGGACGCACTGCCCGCCGTCGCCCTGGTATTTTCAAAACTCACCCTCCGGCCCGGCTATCACCGGAACAACCACGATTCTCGCCACGTAACACCGCGCGTCCTCTTACAGGCCCCCCCGAGTCAGTGCGTGCCGGTCGCCCGGTGGATCCTGCCGTCTTTTTTCCAGTGACAAAACGGCCGATCGACGGACCGAAGAAAGCCGATTAAAAATACGATTATCTAGATGAATGGGGTTTCGACAGCTCTCATCCAAGAAGATCGAATCGGCACACGGGCCCAACCGCTTCGACGGCGTGGTCCATGAAAAGTTGCTTGACGATTCCCCATCATGAAAACCGGCTCGCACAGTTGCAGGCTTCCATATGACAAAAACACGACCGCTACTACGTCGTCATCGCTCTTGCCCGTCGGACGCATGACAGCGATCAGGCCTCGTGCCGTCGCGACATCGCGATGGAATTCCGCCGGAGAAGTCTGCGCTGGACGGTATGGGCAAAATCTGACTCCTACTGGCTCTCGGCAACACGTGATATCGAGGAAGGTTCAAGCGGCGATTTTGGCGCTCGCGGACTCGATTCCGGGCCAGTCGTTTCGCCGCGGCCTCGTCGCGAGGTACGGCAGTGCCGGATCGCAATTCAGCGGGGCCGACACCAAGGCAACGCCCATGGACACTCGCCAAGGCTCTCGCAAGCCCAATGCGAAACTCGACCGTCTGAGCCGATTCAACATTACATTTGGGACCCGGGATTGTCAATCACAGTTGTGCTCAACACTACATCGGCGGAATCGCAGTGGTCGCCTGCTCGGTCGAACGAAAGGTGACGACATGGTCGAGGCGATACCACGTGATCGTCGGCGGCGCTCGGGGAGACCGCCAAGGCACTCGGTCGCTCGCTCCCTTGCAATCCATTCACCTTTGATGAGCTTTGCCCGTTGATCGCTGAACCTAATCGAGCTAAATTCGCCGACGAATTGGTCGAGGAACCCTCTCGTCGAGTTTGCCCGACGAAAGAACCATCGCAAGAACTCCAAAACGCTCACGGAAATCCACTGACGTCAAATACTCCCCAACCCATAAGCTATCACCATTATGATCCTAAAACCGCCCCCTTCAATTTGACACCGAACAACGAGATTGGCTCAACGGTTCTTTCGCCGGTCTGCCACCGCGAGGCGTGGGGATCCGTCGTCCGTCGCCCGACGGCTAGGCAATGATACCGGGTGCCGGAAGCGCCATCGCCGACGACCGCACCGGAGAGACAGACCTGCTTGGCACGAATTCTTTCCCTCTACGATCGTGGACTCGCAGTTCGCTCGCGAGAAGGCCCGTCCGAGCAGAAACGATCGATGGGCGCAATGGCGCAACTCGATTGGGATTTCGTGCGGCTATCTCTGCCAAACGTACAGCGAAGCGATCGCCAATGCGAGAAGAAACCAACCTCTCCTTATGGCAGCCCGCCGCAAGACACGAAGCAAATGATTGAAAGTGTTCGGGCCGAAGGCGGGCCGACGACAAGCCACAACCCAAACGCCATCACGCCAACGCAGTCTCTGCGAACGGAGCCAACACAACGGAGCCGCGCCAAACGAACAGCCGCCACATGGTCGACGCCAAATCCTCACAGCCAACACTCATCGAATCACGACGCTGAACTCTCGGAAGCTCGGCGAAGGACCACACGCACGTGTCGTCGACCTCTCCGGTCGGGATGGCCAATACCAGTCAGCGGTGACGTGTTGGGCATCTCTGCCCGCACTAACTGCCGGAATCGCACGAAGATTCAATCCGACGCCGGATCGCGGCCCGCATCCCCAAGTCGCCATTGACGACGCCGTCGGGGAATGAAACCGCTCACTCCGAGCACTCTGCGCAAGATATTGTTCGAAGATCCGAACACGCATTTATCGAACTGTTGATTGACTCGGATTCGAGCTCCCGCAAACATCGGACGCTAGTCGGCATGCTCGACACGCACCGCCGACGGTTCGACGTCGCTCGATGTGTCTCCGAAGTTCGCAAGGGAGCCCTGTCACCCGCGACCGAGGTCATTGAAAACTCTCGACCCGGCTCAACCACGATTCGTATTCCATCGCCAGCAGTTGAAAAAAGTCGCTGATCAAGTCCACCTGAACCGTCCCGGTTAAAGTCGTCTCGAGCGAGGAACGGCCGCGGCCGCACAGCGTCGCAGCACGATGCTCGCGACCGGACGGGACTGGAGACACCGTTTCGCCGTGGTTCTCGTCACCCAAACCAACCCGGGTTCACCGTCCCGCAGGAATCCTGAAACCCCCCATCATCATGGTCGTTCCACGGAACGGGATACGCCCGTTCGTTTCATTCTTGCAAGAACGGAGGAAGCAAAGCGCTCCGGAAAAACTGGCTGCTCTCTTCGGTGAACCAAACGAGGCTTCGATCTCTTCTATTCGCGCGAACTGCAAACGCCATCACACCGCACGGATTGCTAACACGACTCGACACCGCCTTCAGTCGCGACGACGATTTGAAAGTCTATGTTCAGGATCGGATCGCGAGACACACGCATCGGAGCTTTCGGCATTGGTGCAATCCGCGCCGTTGTTCTACGTTTGCGCGCGATGCCTCACCGAATGCGCCCCGGACGTCGACAAGGGCGTTACACGAGATCACACGCCACGAAGCGGACAGCGACGGGTCCCGGCTACAGTAAAGAACTCAGCTTCGAACGGCCACGCTCACCACCGAGACGTTTACTAGAGTAAGGCAGGTCGGCTAACAACGAAACACTCTCTCCCGAATCTACTAGGTCTTCAGCGGGATCCGCATTCGGTTGGCTCTGAGCAGGACGCGCGTCGTCACCGGGTATTCATTCGGCGGGTGATTCATTCGCGGGTGATTCATTCGCGGGAGAATTTCCGTGGGCGTTTTGAACTCGAAAACATTCACTCCAGTCCGCTGAGCAGGTCTTTCCCACCAGAACCGGCCCTTCGTCTCGATCAACAGCCCCGGCGCGTTGGGGTTTCGTTCAGCTGGACCGGTTTCGCGCGTCTCGTCTCCATCGCCTCGCCCAACATGCGAATTGGGAAAAACAGTTGCGGTCACGTTGGGCATCGCAGACAGTTTCGATCGGTGGAGGATCAGCGGATCCGTGGCCGCCGCTGTCTTCGCAGCTGGCTTTGGGCTCGAGTGATTTCTGCATGCCTCTGGACGCCAACTCGACGATTGAAGCTTCGAGCGACGGGTGTGGGCGGCGTCGACAGGTGATCGCGTTCGGACGGGAGCAGCGGTGAAACTCCTGTCGCTGGGAAACTCCTCAGCCCGATTTGTTGGCCCGCCCGGGACTGGATTTGATCCATGGAGTTGGACGGGTCGAACGCACGTCTAGAATCTACCTGTTGCAGCGTTGGCCTCGTCACGCACGATTCGTGATTTTTGCGGATCGCCCATCCGCGCGGTGATGATTTGTCCCGGTGATTTTCGTCTTTTGATTGGCCCGCGTTCCCGAATGGCAGCGAAAACAACCACCCGCAGGTTCGCTGCACCGGAACGATCGCAAGGCCATTACCGACTCGAATTTTTCGCCCCGGTACCGGGACAAATGCAGCGGCCTCGGTTCAACGTTTCATGCGTTAGATCACGGCGATCTCGGTCCGTGCGGGCGCGGGCAAGTTGTTTCGCGCGTCGAAGGAATAATTGTCTTCGAGTGTTTCGGGATCTGCTCGGTCGCCGTAGACCGAGATCGCCACGCGCGCGGTGCCCCGCCCCCGATCAATGCCCCAGTCGCACGGGTTCCGCACGGCCGGCGTAGGGCCGGTAATCCGGTAGGCGCGTCGGAATCTGATCGCTAGTCTTCGCGAACCCGATCCACAGAATTTCGGGGTCCTTTTCGACAATCATGTTTGATACCGCTGAAGGTAACGCGCACGTGAACCAGCCGGGTTCATCATTTTCACTCGGTGCGGTCCGCCCGTGTCCGCCCGATGAAACAGACGTTTGGACGGGCACGCCGCGGCCTCAACGCTCTCGGAGATCCGAAAGCCTGTGTCCGGGCCATCAGCGTTCCAGTCGATTGACATGCGTGCCGACATTAACCACGGGCCGGCTTGACTCGATCGAGTTGCGTTGAACCGGATCAATTCACGGCCCGGCAAGAAATCGTCTCTAGTCGCCCGCTTCTTGCGATCGACCCGTTTCGATTTTTGCTCGGGATTTCGCGCCAGTCGCAGTATTCACGAGTGTCCTTCGGGACGCCTGTGACGAATCGTAGAAGCACGTCGATGCTCTTCGCCGAATGTATCGCCGCACGTGGCGTACGCGCGACGTTGGATCAGGTAATTATGATAGTACGACGGTGTTGGGCTGCGACCGGGATGAACTCGCTTGAGTCTTCGACTCCGGTCCGTTGCGGGCGGCTAAGGGATGGTGCGTGTGTACGACGTGCCGGTCATGCGACGTTGCCGTCTGCACGCAAGGGGGCGTGACACGGTCGTTCCCCGTCGACGGTGGTGTAGCGTTATCGCCCGGCCGCATAACCACTCGATGGACGGCTTTGGGAGCGAGCGATTCGTTTTTCGCCGCCGATCTCGGGCAACATCGCGACATCCGGTGCCGGGTTGTGACGGTGGAAACGATGTACCGCGTGGCACCCATTTCTTGAGGTGTCGTTTGGAAATGATCGGACGCATGGCGGTTCGTTTGACGGCAGGAACTCGGGTCGGGTCCGGCGGTTCACATTGGAGTTCGCTGGCGGGCGTCCAGTGGTGTTCTATCACGGATTCACTGACGGCAGCGATAGAATACGGCTCGACCCGATGAACGGACGGCAGACGCAATCCCTCGGTTCGGTTTTCGCACGGGACGCAGAAGATGTGACTGCGACGTGGACCGATCAGGTTCCCGTCGCGTCGGTGTCCGATTCCGTTTCGGACCCAAAGGTTCATTTGTCGGATCAGTAATCGGAATCGGTGAACTCGGCGACGATCTGCGCCTCGCCGTTTCGAAAACGGACGACTTTCGTCTTCTTCCTTCCCCTCGCACCGCCGCTAAAGGGGACGCAGGATGCGACAAGCAGGCGACACTCGCCAACGATTTCTCATTCGATTTTCGATTATAGGGGTTTTTCAAAGGTGGTGGTGTGGGGAGGGTCGGTTGGTTTCACCTGTCGAGAGGTGTTCGTTTCGCCAAAACCGTGGCTACCTGGCTAACCCGTCGGGTTAGGAGCGCTTGGTTTGCGTTCAGACGGTCGGTTCGTGGGAAAACTTTCAAACAGGTGCTGATCGATGCAAGTCTCTCTCAACAGAATTCGAAGGCGACTTGAAAAATCCAAGCGTTGGCTCGATCGAAACTTGTATTATGAAGGTGGCGATTGGCCGTGGAAGGTGATCTCACGTCGGTTTTCACTCCAGTCCTAGTCTCAATCGCTATTCAGTAGATATATCCGCGCGACCGATCATCGGCGGAAGCGTGCGCCGGAGGTTTTTTAGGGCATGGCCTGCTGTCCCACTCATGGAGATCTGGTGGGCCGTTCGGGCAAACCGTTACAATGGACGACCTCGATTCTGCGCTTTGACGCCTCGTCCTTGTTTTCTTAATTAGCCAACATTCACCTGTTGTGAACTAGAGAACACGATGGCCGATTTGATTAATGAAAGGGTCGAGGCTTTCGCGGCAACCGGAATGGAACAGAACAAAGACGGTCTTGGCCTGGTTTGCTGATTTCGGGCTCGGGTGTTCCGTCTGGATTCCAATTCGTTCATTTCTGGTTGGAGCAGTCGATCAACCCCGATCGGATCCCTTGAGTGCCCTCCACAAATCGAGAATGAGACCGATGTTGGGGATTCTGGTTAAACCCGGGGTGGCCGATTATTTTTGGCCGAGACGG
>Ga0163217_1001680_pt1 | contig 16184 bp, 23 predicted proteins | sample SynspAceP_FD_185933 | JGI IMG/M metagenome (GOLD analysis project Ga0163217, IMG submission 185933) | Saline lake microbial communities from Ace Lake in Antarctica - Synechococcus sp. Ace-P (PacBio error correction) | ecosystem: Environmental > Aquatic > Non-marine Saline and Alkaline > Saline ... | reverse complement strand
AACGCGATGCGCTTCGGGGCGATCTTGGCTGGTTTGCGGCTTCGTGTTTTTGCTCTTTCCTCTGGGGCCGATCGTCGAGCGGGGCGCCGCAACGCACCCTGCGCCGGATACAAAAGGCAAGGGGCGATCTTCGAAGGGGGTGGACCGACCTGTTCACGCGTGAGCGCATCGGTGGAGCGGGCAAGGACAGGCCGATGGGGGCGGGGCCGACGGAGCTGTGGAGAAACCGCCGCACCTGGCTCTGCTTCCAGCTCGAAGACGAGGAGGGCTTACCTGGGGCCAGGTGCGTTTCCCGTGGACAAAGAAGCACCAAGACGAATCGCAAAGGATGGCGATCCGTTGCCTATGGTACTGAGCGAGCGGCCTGACTTCTCACGATCGCGGCCCTCAGCGACGCCTGTATCCCTGGCTTGAAGGCTCTTGGTCGGGAGTACCCGTTTTCGTTGCGGCCAGCCTCTTGAGGAGCTCTGCCCTCGCCGCCTGCCGCTTGAAGTTTCCATCACTTCCGTTACGAAGCGAAAACAATGTTTACGAACTTACGCCCATACCTAAACCGAGTCCACCATGAACCAAGTCACCTCCCATCGCACCCAACCAGCCGACGCGCGATTTCCGTGGCAGCCACCGTCACAATGGAAGACGGCGTCGCCTCAACGCTATTTTGCCACCGAGCCCGCATGGAAGTGGTGCACTTGAGGGCGGCTGGGGCTTCCACGAGCGGCGCCGAGAAGCTCAAATGGACCGCCATGGCCCATTGCCTCGGCTTCATCGCCCTGCTGGCCACCCGGAATTTCGCTCTCAGCGTGGCGAAGCCTTCACCGGGCCTAGCTCGGGCATCGGCTGAACGGGCTTGAAACGGAGACGGTTTTTTTACCGACCTGCTGATCACCCTTGGGATCCACTTCAACATTCAAAGCCGCAACAGACTTCTGTTGCCGCTTTTTTTTATGGTAGGTATCCGCAGGCCCGCGCAGGCTGACCGATGCGCGCTCCACTGCTGGCTCAGGTGCTCGGAGCCGGTCCCACGGTGCCCTGGCCGCCCTCGCCTCGCTTGAGGGTTGGGCTGCGCAGCGTGCACCTTGGAGGATCCACTCTCTGCGGAGCAGTTGCGCGGCGCCAGGGGCGTGCTTACGCCTGTCCATTCCAGCCTTCTTGCTGCTCACAGCGCCTGGGCCTCTGGCAGGAACTCACCCTGACCTGGCTCCGTTCCGGTCGCTCCAACTCTGTTGATCTCGGGTAGGCGGGCGAGTGCCGTTCAGGAGCGCCGATCTTGGGCCTGCGGCCCGCATGCACGGCCCACTGGACTGCGTGGGCTGGCGGTGGCAGACAGGCCCTTGTGGCAGCTTCTTCCGGAGCGCTCGAAGCACCATCCGGTACGGCTGTCCCTGAGAGCTGGTAGCAAGCAAGGGTTCTGCGCCAAAACGCCGATCTGGTCGTGGCCGCCGACGGCAGCGATTTTCGCCCAGGCCGCCTCACCTCCAGGCATCGGGCAGCTGGCGGCTGCGGCCTACCGGCAGGCCTGCCTGAGCGTTCCAGGTGCGCCATGCGCGAGCTCAGCGGCCGGATCAGGGCCTAGGGAGCTGTTCCCGCGACCCAGGGACCGTTCGCGGGTGCTGCCGCTGGGTTGGGATCACTTTCAAACTGGTTGGAGTGCACCGGCCCAGCGCCTGCGGCTCTGGGGAGCCTTTTTTTGATCCGGTCATGGCCTTCCTCGACCAGTCGCCGGAGTTCTCCCTTGATGGCCTGCAGGTCGAGGGCCCTGCTCAGATACCCCCCGCGCCTTCCGGTCGCCTGGGGAATGGCCCATCCGCTGTCACCGTGGGCAACACTCAGATGCTTGTGGGGAAACCCTGCACCGCTGCCATCCCGTTGCGGCCGGGGCTCAACCTTCTGCTGGCGGGATGTGCGCAGCCCCTGCAGAAACAGTCGGAGCGGGCCGCCCGCGGCCGGCTGCGTGGCTGCCATCGCCGCTTCCTATGCTGAACCCCGCCTGGGGGATGCTTTGCTGCTCACCCTGCTCGCCACCGACCCTGTGGGTGCGCTTGTTCTCCACGCCAGCCGTTCTGCTGGGATTTGCGGCGCCTGCTTCGGGCCTGCTGGGGAGCGGGCGCCGCTGCGAAGGTTGGAGTTGAAGGCGATGACCTGGGGGCCTTTGCCAGCTGACCGCTCCATGGTTCAGAGTGAAGAGTCCTCCCTGGCGTTTGCGTCATGGTGATCAGCACCACACCGCAACTGCCCCCGCCCTCTTGCCCTGGTGCGGCTACTTGCGCCTTGAGCTTGTCTCAGTGACAATGCCCTGGATCTGGCGTGAAGCAGGCCCAGCTGGAGCAGCGCCCTTGCCGGTCATTCTTCTGGCGTTCGGTCTGATTCAGCCTGGAGCAACTCGATCGCGGTCCTGGCCTGGCAGGACAACCAGGACTAAACGATCTTGGCCGGTCAAAATTTCAGGCGTTAATCATCAGCGTAGACGGATTCAGTGATTCCAGCGGTGCTGACAACAGGCAGGCGCTGGCGTCCCTCCAGGGGCTGCCAGTTCGGCCACGAAGCCAAAGCCGCAGGAGCTGCCCGCAGCCAGTGTCACCAGTTCGCGCGCAAGCAGAGGCCGGTGCCACCGTGCAAGCAGTCGTCGCATGATCAGCACCCGAGGGGCTCCCGCTGAGAGCAAACGGGCTGGATCTCCATGACGGTCGCTGCCGTACATCCAGGTCGTAGTTCGACGCCACACCGGCGCCGTGGCAGCTTGACCGGGCATTGCGCACGGCAAAAGCCACGGGCCACCACCGTGGCCAGGCGTGGCCAACGATGAATTCCCCGCGATTCGATTGCCACACGTCAGGGTCGGGCTGGAGCCCGTTCACAGACCTTGGGGGCGAAGCTGGCGCATCACCTCACCCCAGCCAGCGGATACGCGCATCAGCGCATCAGATCACCGGAAGAGGAGCCGGGCTTGGGAAAAATCGGGGAAATCTCCCGCACCAATCCGCCGCAGATCGGGCGTCTGGACTGGATGAACTGTGTGGAAGGGCTGGCCATGGCCATAGCGGCGCGTGACGAATCGGCTCGGGCGGCTCGGCATATCGCGCCATGGCAAATGCTTCTTTGGCCGAGTATTCCCTGGCTCAACCTCCCCTGACCCAACGGCACCTGGCCGGCGCCCGGATCTCCCGCCGCGGCTGGAGCGTCTTTGACCTGATGTTGCTCAGGCGTTCGAAGCCTCCGACTCAACGGGCGGCGAGGCGATCGTCTGGATGGCGCCCAGCTCGGCATTTCGGCAGAGCTCTTCCCCAACCGGCGTCGAAACTCTGGAAGCGGCGGTGTTACAACCACTGCGACTGGCTGCCGCCGCGGTGACTTGAAGCGAACCCGGGAACCGACGCCTGATCAGCCTGCTCTGCGGGGCCCTGGCCGACGCCTCTAATCCGATGCTGCGTCAATTGCTTTCCCTTTCCACCGAGCCTGGGCTTCACCGGCCCAGCAGCTGGGGCCTGTTCCAGGGCCGGCTGGAGAATTGATCCGGGAGGCGGCTCAACCCCGGCGCGGAGGTTCGGTTCAGAAACTTCTCCCGATCCCGCCTACGGACCCCAGCTGCGGCCGTCGCTGAATCCATGGCCTGGCCTTTGCGCCGGCCAAGGTGGGTTCCCGATCGCCTCAAGGCCAGCCTCATGGATGCTCCGCATAAGCTGAGTTACCGCTCGAGACAAACCAGGTTGCCGGGCTTCGCCTCGATGGCCTTGCCGGACTACTCGGCCGCGCAGAGCCAGGACGTTGATCGGCATTCCTCACCGGGCTGGGAGCTCTCCCTGCCCCCGGTCCACCCGGCATTGGAGGAAACAGGGAGCATCTCGCGGCCCTGCATGCAGGCCGTGCTCCCCTATGCCGCCATCGGTCAGCGGCGGTGGGCCGCGCCGCTTTGGACCCCAAGACAGCCGCGTGCAGATTCCAACGATGGAGGCGAAGGCGAAGCCTTAGACGAGCCACCGGGCTGCTGGTCCGCAGCAGCCAGGCCCGACACGTCCCCCCTGTGAAACTCGGCCTTCGACGATGCCGAGCTCTCGGTCCTGGTCCGCTGCCTGGATCAGCTGCGCGGGTGGTGGATCCCGGTTTGCAGTGTGGAACTCTCTCGCGCTGCCGCCGAGCGAACTTCCCCGCGGGAGATCCTGGAGCGCATCCCCCTGCGCCAACGCCTGGCTCCCCCCTGGCAGCCATGCAGCGCTGGCGATCACACCTCGATCTCGGCCTGATGCTTCCCGTGCCGCCGGCCGCCATGTCCATCGGCCACACCCGGCGGTTCAGCCCAGCGGCGACGAAGCCCGGCCTGAGCAGCAGTGGATCCCGTCCTTGAGGATCGCTGTTCAAGACCATCTGTTCAGGATCGTGGCCGTTGGGGTTCAAACTCTGATGTGCGACGCTGGCCGACACGGCGACGTGAAACAAAAGGCCCATGAACGACAAGCCCATACGGACAGCTTCGTCAGAGCTTGAGACGAGTGTCAGCCGTCTGGAAAACCTCCTTGATGTTGGTGGTGCGCAGCGATCGGAGGGTTTTTGCGGCTCAGCGGACAAGCAATTTCCATTCATCACCTGCCACCACGTGGCCAGGGCGACTGCACGGTGCAGGGCTCAGCCTGCGTGACTGTCCCAACGAACTGAGTGTTTGATTCGATTCCGAGCGCCTGGATGCGGGCGCGCTACAGCTCCTGGCTGAGCACACCGTCGGGGCCAAGAGTGGCCGCAGGCGGAGCATGAGCCATGAATCTGCTCAGTGACCGGCTTCAAAGCCGGCCAGGACCGCAAGGTCTTACGCAACGGCCGGTCGTCGCTCGCCCTGGCGCGAACTGCTGCTCGGCCTTGCTGAACATCCGGCATCGGCAGCGGGCATCTGCTGTCCTGATCCGTTGCCCGAACGACATGGATTCACTGCTGTTGCGTCAGCCATCAGGTGGATCAGCGTTCCTGCTCGAAGGGGATCAGCCAGATCGGCCAGGGATTCGTCGTTTTGCGGGCTGATTGCTGCAGACGCTGGGGATTCTGGTAGGTGGGAGCGCGCGATCGCGCAATGCTGCTGCTTGGCCCAATGGCCTTGTTTCGAATCTGCGCATGGCCCCTACCCCCCCCCGGGGGCGTCGGCCCCGGTGTGTTCCGGGTGCCAGCCGAGCTGAGCCTTCCGCATGCTCATGGAGGCGGGTTGTGCAGATCCGCACCCGATCGCGACGGGACCATGGATCGGAGCGGACCTAGTCGCCGCGGGGGCCAGTGAACCGGCGGCAGTTGCCAGAAACTCCTCGAGGGTGAGACGCTGCCAGTACGGTCACGATCAGCCTCGGTGAATCGCGTTAGGACAGCCAATGGAAACGACATCGGCCTCAGCAGGCTCAGTTGGCCCGTTGCGCGGTTCTCGGTCGGGCTTTCTGGAACATCTTGCGCAGCCGCTCGCCGAGGTTAATGGGTCCGGGCAGGCCAGCGTCAGGGGGCCGCAGGGATAAACCCGGCCGGCGGCCGCGTCAAGCCGCTTACGAAGTTCATTTCAAAGAAACAGGTGCCCCCTGGCCATTCCGCTGGCGTGATCCGGCCAATCGCCGTGTTGCGATGCAATCCGGCGAAACCAGTCTCATTCGTTTCTCCGTAGCCGCATCAGCTGGGGGAGTCTGGGGCCTGGCCCACGCCAGCGCCGGGCCGCAGACGATCCAGCCAGGGCGGCCCGAGGGCAACGGGCCAACGCCAGAGGCGCCCCGAATGCGGCAGAGAGGCGGCCAAAGACCCGAAAGCGGGCCGCATGGCAAGGCAGACAGCATCGGCTCCACCCTTATGGAAGAAGGGAGCTCACGCTTCAATCGATTTAGCTCTCTGACATGGCCCTAAAGCCATGACCGAATCCAACCGACAGCAGTGCCAGTCATGGTTGGACAAAGCCACGCCAGCGGGCGCCAAGCCGAATCGGGCAGCGGCTGCATTCCGGCTTCCATACAGTTTCAAGGACCGACCACCCCAGCATGAGGCCGAGTCCACACGATCTCGGTGGTGGGATGACGATCCGGACTGCGCCAGCTGACTGGGCACCCACCTGCACCGACCGGGACTATAGACGTGCGCTGCCTGACCCGAATGGCCTGCCACTGTATGCCAGGCTCCGACTTCCACGGCCCGCCTGCTCGTCCTCACCTGATGCCTGCCCGGTGATGATTGGGGCTCAACCTGCTGCCGCCGGCTACGCGATGCGCCGTGACGATCTCGCCCCGTGGTGATGCTCACCGCGCCCCGGGCCTAGGGCCGTCAGATCGGTATCATCGGGCTGGAACAGGCGCCGACGACTACCTGGCCAACCTCCTGCCCCCGGGAACTTCACCGGCCGCGGATCGAAGCGGTGCTGCGTTCGCGCGCCCCATGCCGGCCGCACACCCCTGGGCCGACTTGGCGAGGGGGTGATCAGCTTCGGGCACCAACTGCCCTTGATCTCTCCGCCCGCACCCTTGGTTGCGGGCGGAGAGGCAGGTGGTGATCCACCAGCGGCGAGTTCGCCTGCTGGCCGCTTTTGTCCAAGCACCCGCACGGCCGCTGTCACGGGAAAAGCGCCTGATTCGAACCTCGCCCCGCGGCCCGGCAGCGAAACCGGGACCAGCCGCAGCATGGATGTGGCAGTGGTCGCGGGTGCGCCGCTGATCGAACCTGACCCCAGCCGTCCGCTACCTACAGACCGTCTGGGGCTATGGCTACGTGTTTCGTACCTGACGGCTCCCCCCGGAGCGCTGATCCATGGGTCGTCCTCCTCTTCGACCTGTAGGCCCTGTGGCTTTGGATTGGGCGGTGTTTTTACTGAGGGTGGCTGGGCTTTCCAGTTTTTTGGTGCTCCAAGCCCGCTGGGGCCCGGCATCGGCCAGCCCAAAGTTGGCGCAGACTGGGGGCCCCCACGGTTGGGCCCATCAACCTGCGCCTCTTCCGAGTTGGCCTTGGAACGCTCCGCCCCGCTTGCCCGCGTCTCCAGCTCAAGTGGTCTGACAGCTGGGGGCTGGGATCCCACCAGCTTCTGACAACAAGCGGCTTTCTCGCCCGCACTCCGACAAACACCTTCAACGGCAGGCGGCGCAAACTGAGCTCGGAACTCTGTCGCCGCTTTGCGGCTGCCCCCAGGGTCGTTCCACCCACGGCACGGCCCGGGGCGTCTGGATCGAACTGGCCCTCGCCGCTGGAAGCCGGCTGGCTGCTACGCCGGAATCCGGCCCCAGCTGGGTTGGGCCAACCCGACCCCTTTTGCTGGCACCCCTCGCTGATCAGCAGGCAGCGTCGTGGCCGGCGCCCTGTTCCTGTTGCTGGAGTGCAACGGCCGCTGCAGCAACTTCAGAAAGCCCTCGTGTTCCGCGTCGGCCTCAGTCCGGCGAGCCACGCCCCTGCCCCAGCGCTGGGGCTCCGGAGGTGCGGCGCTGGCCGCACTTCAACGCCAATGGCTCAGAGCGCCTCTCCAACAGTGAGCAGGAGCGGGCCACGATGCTGGGCGGCATCGACCACCGACGTCAAGACACCCCTGACCGCCTCTGCGCTTTGCGGCTGTCTTTTGCTGACCGGCTGCAGGGCTGTCCGGGCAGAGGGACGCAGCAAGGCGGAAGCAGACCTGGTGATCTCGAGCGGATCACCGGCCAGATTCCTGTTGTTTGCGGTGGCGCAGCAGCGAGGCGGGCCGTGGAGGTTTCCTTTGCACGAAGTCCTAGCCGAGTTGGCGGCCCGCTTACGCGGCCAGCCCCTCGATCTTGATCTGGCCGCCGTTGACGGCCTCGATTCAGCCCGATTGCCCTGGGCCGCGGCCGTCGCCAATCTCGTCGGACAATGCCCCAGCTATGCGCCCAACCGCCTGTACTCTGCGCCTGCGCCCCCTGGCAGAAGGATGGCCTTCGAGTTGCGAGTTGGCAGATTCTGGGGACAGGGGCCGGCATCGCCGGAAGACCAGCGTTCCCAGGCGCTGATGCCTTTTCAGCGGTCTTGACGTTGGCCGTGGCGGCCATGGTCCTGTAGGATTGGGTTCTGGCGATCGCAACGGGTGGCCCGCGCGCACGGGGGCGAGGCTGAAGCTCGGCGTCGGTTGCCGTGACCTTGGGCGGGCGGAGCCAGGGCTTTGCGTCAGCCTCAACGGCCAACTCGATCAGCTGCCGCCAGGCAGCAAAGCGCCAGGGGGCTTGATCGGTTATCAATTGGAGCAGTCAAGGGCCAAGAGGCCGCTTAAAGGTGGGCCAGACTGATCCAATCAGACTGACGCCGATGGGTAAGGGGCAAGCATCATCAAAAAGGTCGAAGGGAAAGAAGGTGGGATCAACCGAGCCGTTCGCTCCGCCGCAGCACGGCGGGCCTTGTTCCTCACGAAAACGCTATCAACCCATTCGACCCTGCTGGATGATATCGAGGGAAGACCATCAACGGGGCCGCGGAGAAGCTCTCCAAGAAGTTTTATGAAGAAAAACTCGGAGCGTCTCCAAGGTCGGAGTGAGATGCAGTTTTACTGGATCAAAGCACACCGCGCTTTCGCATGATCCTTGCTGGTCGGAGGGGCGCGATTGCCCGCGGGAAAGGGGGAACGATCAAACGGACTCACCCGAACCAGATGGAACCCCGCGGCTGCAAAGTTGTTGCCCTTGGCACCCATCGATCAGCAGGAAGATCAATCGTATTTCCAGCGCTACGTGGAGAATTTCTTCAGCCCGGTGAATGGTTCTCTTCGATCGAAGGCTGGTACAACCGCGCTGGTGTGGAGCGGTGATGGATCCTTGCACGAATTCAAGCAGGTTGGAACAGTTCATGAAATTCCTGTTCCTGATTGAGAGAATGCTGGTCGATTCAGGCATCGTTTCTCTCAAATACTGGTTCTTCTGTTAGTGCAGAAGAACAGGACTGCGTTTTCAATCGCGGATCGACGACCCAGCCCGCCGCTGGAGTTGAGGCCCGGGATCTTGAATCGCGGGCATCGCTGGCTGGGATGCTCCAAAGCCAAGGACCAGATGTTTGCCCACACCACATTCCCGAAGCTCCCTGGTTCCACCGTGAAGCTGATGACACGCGTCGCGCCGCCTCAACGGCAATTGCCCACCTGCTCAGCAAGGTCCCCTATGAGACATCGGACTCCTGAGGCCATTTCGAGCTGCCGACCCCGCAAGAGTGGGGGTGGGACTACAGCGGGCCACGATGAACGAGCAGTTCTACGTTCCCAACGCCTATCTCTGATATGCCGAGTTCTTGATTCCGCGTCGCCCCGCCATCCCGGCCACGGCCCGCTGCGCGGCCGGCTGGTTTCCTTGATCTATTCCGGCAGCGATGGTCGTCAGTACATCGTCAGCGGCATGGCAAGAAAGGCCCCGGCCAGTTGAACTAACCAAGGCTGTTCGACCGCCCTTGCGCGGTGAGCGGCTGGCCTTCGCGACCTGATTCCCATCGTTGTCGGCAGTGGGATGGAAGGCCGCCTCCCCATGGCCTCAGCCGGCCAGGAGGCGGCCCTCGGTGCTGCTGGGTCAGTAACCCAGGCCCTGGAGAGGAAACGGCGATAACCCTGGGTTCGATCCCACCAGTTCCTCCTTTGCTGACAGGGCTGCCTTTCATGCCTGAAAGCCTTCACTCCTGCTAACGCGTCGATCAGCCGAGTTGCTGAAACCATAATCCCGTCCATTGCCAGCTGCTCAAAGAAGATCAGCAGGAATAGCCGTTTCAGCCAGGGTGGTCGCTTGTCGTCTTGAGATCCATCGGTAAAGGCAGCGGACAGCCAACGTTATCTGTTGAGTCATCGGGTATCAACGAGACATTCTGCATTCAACGAGACACCCGGAATCAAACGTCCCTCGCCAGGCAGCACGGCTGATCGGTTCCTTGCTGGCAAAGTCCCCAGCGCCCTCCCTGGGGGCCTTCGTTGCTCCAGCGCACACCTTGGCCTTGGCCATGCCCTGAAACCTCTGTGGGCCGTGTCCGAGGTAATCACAACAACGTTGGCTACTGGCGAGCAAGTCCATCCAGAGCCAGTCCCATCACGGCGGTCGTTGGGACCGCGGTTAGTCGTTAGCGGCAGTTAGCCGGGCGCCGCCGAACAGGCGCTGAGGCTGGGCCAGGGTGTTGCCAGGCACGCTCGCGGTCGAAGGGCATCGGGTTCGACGCTGAGGCGCTGGGACGCCAGCCCTTGGCCGCAGGGGCGAATCGGCCTCAACGACGGCTTGACCACCCGAAGCAGGCTGCCGAGGTCGGCACGGACGATTCCGCTCACGGCATGGCCGGAACAGTGCAGACCATCAGCGGCCACCCGACAAGACAGGAGCGACGGGAAGGGACCAGGTTGAATTACGCAGGGGGCACTGCGGGAGTTGATTCACCATTTGTTCGCTGCCGTGGCTACTGTGCCGTGTCTCCTTTCTTGGCTTTCCAGACTGGGCCACCGCTCCATCTCATATTCTCGGTGACGGGGCTTACCCGGCTGCGGCGGCCTGCGGCTGGCCCGCCGCATTCAACCGATACGTGACGCCCATGGGCCCTTCGGAGCGGCAGGCTTGGTTGGCGGAGGTTCCTGCGCTGCCGCGCCAGGGAAAACCGGTTTTCCCTCGCCTGCGGACTGCGGCGAGTGCGATACAGCTTTACATTGATCGTCTACCGGCTGGGGAGGGACATGCCCCCTGAAATTTCCGCCTTGGGGGCGTGAGCTGGACGTTCCGGGCTGGGAAAACGGCGCTGCGGCCGATGCCCATGGCAGGCCTTCTCAGGCGTTTTCCATCCGTGTCGACCCCTGAAGAAGCCGATCCACAGGAACTTGGAGCGCTGGTCGTGCAACCCCTCCAGCCTGGTTGTTAGGACGGGCAAGCACTGCAGGCCTGATGTGTCGGTGTTTCTCCAATCGGGAGAGATTGGCCAGCAACGTTTCGATTCTGGGCCTTGCTTGTCGATCAACAACCGGCACTCGCTGGTACCGGGCTCATAGCTCATGGGGTTTTCATGGGACTCAAGGGATGCTGAACGGCTCGGAAACTCTCAAGAACAATTTTGGCGAAAGTAGGACAGTGGCCAGCGAGGAACGATGGCTACGGCCGAAATCAAAGCTGGTCCTGAGGGGTCCTGTGGCCATTGAACCCTACTTGAAGCGAATCGGTCTGATGCTGTGTTGATTGGCATGGCCACAATTCACTCGGTCAGCTCTGAAGGGCGCCGCTGCTTCGCCCCCTGCTGGCACAGGACGAGGACAACAACCACCACCCAGGCCAGAACGGCCAGCACCCACAGGCAGTGTGATCCACCAACGCTGGCAGCAGAAGCCAACTTAGAGCCACTTGATGACGATGGCCTGTTGGTCAGGATCGTCCAGGGGCTGGGCACACCAGGGTTTACTTCGCCCAGAGGGAGGACCCGGGCTGCAGGGCGGGCTACTGCAAGGGCTGGCTGTCGCGGCTGGGTGTTGCAGGGCCGGGGCTTCAAGTTTTGCGGCTTGCCGCCATCGTCTTGCCAGCCACTCAAGCGGCTCAGTTCTTCCATCCCGTGCAGCGAGGCCGTACTCGGGGCGGGGGGGGCGGGCCCGGCGGAGGCTTCAGGAAATGGAACAGCAGCACCAGGGGACCCTTGGGGATCTGGTGAATATTCCCCTTCCTCACGGGCGAGATCCAGGGCCCACCTGCAGGCCTTCCTGCAGGGCCTCCTCAAGGGAGGATTGGCGGCCGGAGCCTTGCCGGCCAGCCAGAGGCGGCGATTGCCGGACCGGAGGTGCATGCCAGCTGGAAGCAAGCTGTCAAGGCCGATCGAATGTTTCATCGAGGGCATCATCCAGGGAGTTCACGCGGAATTCGCCATGGTGGGCACGAGGCTGCGTTCAGCATCCCCGGAAAAAATTCAAGAGTTTATCCTCAGAAGCAGCAGGAAACGCAATTCAGCTTGAGAGCAATTTTCCGTGACGTGCGCGCCCTTCTGGCGCCCTCTACGTGCCGGAAATGCCTGCCCTGCCAGCTCCACTTCGGCCCTCGTGCACGGAATGGTTTCACGCCCGTTCGGAGGGTGGGCCGAACAGGGTTGCTGGCGGAAGCTGGACCAAGCTGCCATCCAACCCCCAGCTGTTCGCTCTGGTGGATGGGAGAGCGCAGGCCTGAAAGCTGGCTGGGCTGGCCGGCCGAATCCAGACTTCCTTCGTGCAGCGCTGCCCTGGGGCCGCAGCCATGTACAGCAGTACCTTGCCCTTGTGCCGCTGGCGATCGAGCAGCTCGACCTCTTGGTACCCCACCTGGTTGATCAGCAGCAGCCATCTGGTTGGCAACGGGGATACCTCACCGCACCGGACAGTTGCATGTCAGCTCATGATACACACGCCGGTCGGCTACGCCTGGGACCAGATGCAACCCGCCTACCTGGCGGGGTTCGGCGGTCGCGCCGCGGGCCCGCTTGGTCCCTGGGTGCGGCTGGCCAACTGCACCAGTTGCCCAGTGGGATGTGATCAAGCAGTCGGCGCCCGAAACCGGTTGATCGCAATCGCGCTTCACGGCGCGGCGGATCCAGCGCTGCTGGGGGCGCCGTCTCAGGTTCTCCATCCCCGGTGAATGTGGAGCGATTTCCGCTGGGATCTGCACGGGAGGAGTACTACCTCTCGGTCTGCCGGTTGGTGCCTACAAGCGCGTTTGACCTGGTGGTGCAGGCGTTCAACACCGCAGCGGAACTTCCCTTCGATCGTTGTCGGTAGGGCGACCGGAGCGGACCGGCGACTTGAGCCCATGGCTGCCCCACTGTGACCTTTTCTGGGCCATCGCTCCCGAGCAGGCGTGAACGAAACTGTGGTCGCATTGCCGCGCCTACGTCTATGGCGGGCTGGAAGATTTCGCGAATCGCCGCGTGGACATGGCGCCGGTGCCCCGGTCATCGCCCTGGGACAGGGCGCGCTCGTCGAACAGCGTTCGCTGCCTGGCCAGCGGCGCCAGCCAACGACCGGACTGTTTGTTTGGCCAGCCAGACCAGCACTGGCCTCGTCGAGCCTGTCTTTCTTCGAAGAGGGGACAAGCTCTGAGCGACTGCCTGCTGAAAGAGCAAGCAGCGCTGGGCCGGCCAATTCAGCCCTGAGCGATTCCGCGGACCGGGCTGAGGGTCCTGTGGGAGCGTTACTGGGACCAGCATGTTGAAGACCAAGGCAACACCGCCACCGCCCCTCGCCTTTCCCCTGGCCTGAAGCCTCTGTGCCTCTCGCTGAGTGACCTTCGCGCGGTGGAAGCGGGAAATGATTTTTTACAGTTTGAGCATGTCGGCCGAGCTTGTACCAATTCACCAGCCCAACCCACTTCGGCCGAACCGCGCGAGCAAGCCTCTGGAGTGGTGGCCTGTGGCAACGTCCACGTTTACACCCGTCTGGTTCGTCCAGCCCTGAATCCAACGGCGGCGTTTCCCGCCATGCGAGCCATTCAGGGCCGTGCTGTTTCCCGGCCCACGCGACTGTCGGAGGCGCAGTCGAACGCGTCGGGGTTCATTCAAGCGAACAGGCGATCTGTTGTTTGTTCCCTGGCGGTCTTGGTGCTGGCAGCCCTTTGTTTCATGCTTGTTGCCATTACTTTGGTCACGTTCAGCTCACCGGGGCCGGTGATTTCTCAGTCCAGCGCGGGGTTCGGGCGCAGTACAGAGAGTTCGGCTGCATCCAAATTCCAGACAACCATTGCGTCACCGGACGACCGATGCCACTCCTGCACGCGCTATCTGGAGCAATCGCCCCGGACTTTCCGCCGAGTTCAAGAAAGACTTCAAACTCAGGCCGATCCGGCATTCACGCCCATCGGCCGGTTCCTGCGCCGCTCCAGCCTTGATGGAACTTTCCCCAAGTTCCTCAACGTGTCAGGGGAACAAATGAGTGTGGTCGGCCTGGGCCGATCGTCAGAGCCGAGCTCCGAACGCCTCGGAGACCAGATGGATACGGTGCTGCGGTCCAGGGCCTGGCCTCAGCGGCCTCTGGCAGGTGTACACGGTTCGCAACAACCCTTCCCTACCTAGGCCGGGTCAGGCTTGATTTTTCAGCTTACGCAGACCCGAGACCTTCCTGGTCGATCTTCACGATCTTCGATGCCGCACCATCGGAGTGATCCTGTTGCCCATGGACGGGGGGCGCCTAACTGAGCCGAACCCTGTCCAGCGTAGGAGCGCCAGGGCCAGGGCCATCAACAAAACCAAGCCACTATCCAGTCGCTGTTCAACGACAGGATTCCTCTCAACCCCCGGCTTGATTCGACCGCGCGAATCCGACGCAAGCAGCGGCTGAGCGACGTTCTGCCCCGGTTAAGTTTGATTACCCCCTCCGAGCTGCACCTGGGCCGCCTGGGCAATAAGGCCGCCTGGGAAAGGGCCGGCATGGGGGGAAAGGGTCACTGCGGCCCTACCCGAAACGCACATCCACCTGTCCCCACGCCTGCAGGCCCGGCCGCTGACCAGGGGGAGGCTCAGGGCCACGAAACCGGCAGGGCAAAACCAGGGTTGAGCAGGTCATCGAGGCGAGCGCCGGCGTGCCGAGCCACTGCAAAACCTTCCCGCGGCGTAGCCCAGCTCGCTCTCTCTTGGAGGCCTGTGTAGGCCCAGCCAGCTGGAGTGGCCCTGCAGAAACCTTTTCGCCCGGATTGGGGGTTGCTCCCCACAGACCAACTCCCCACAGGCCGATTCCCCCCAGCCCAGCCCCCACCCAGCATCCAGAACAGGGAAGCGAACATCCATCCACGCCGTTCTCGCCGGGCCGTTTCGCCGCTGCCCGCAAGAATGCCGGGCCCATCAAGATTCTCCACATTCGCGGCCGACGATCCAGGCCAAGCGAGCACGGGCCCGCTCCCAGCCATGCTCGCTTGGCCATCGCTAGCAGCCCCAGCCTTGTCAGCCCAGCCTTGCGGCCAGCCAGACCCGCCAGAACGCCTCGCACGGCCCGATCCCAGGGCTTTCACCCGCCAGGCAACTGGCAGGGCCAGAACAGCAGCGCTGGCCGATCAGAGGCTGCGAGCGAGCCACGGGATTCCAGGGCCCAACCCAGGGCCGCCACTTCGCCCACCAAGCAGACACGGTGATCGAGGCCACCGGCGAGGCCGTAGGCGCCAAGGGCTGATCACCTGCCAGGCCTTCGGCCCGTTGGCGCAAAAACTGGCGATCCACCACCCATTCACCTGAAACCGGATCAGCCAAGCCGGCGGGTTCGCCGATCAGCCGACTCGAGCAGGCAGGCCGGCGGACGGGCAAGCCAGGGGAGCAGGGGCAGGGTTGCGCGGATCCGATCAGGTGGTCTTGGAGCCAGCTGAACATCGAGCGCAGGCCCTTGCGGACATTGCTTCAATCGGGTGCTGGGGAATCCACGCTGGCGAGGCTGCAGGTCATCGCCGTTTGGCCGCCCTCCGCATTCGGCCACGAAATTCTTCGCGAAAGGTGCTCGTCCTCCTGGATATTCAACAAGAATGCGCCGCATCTCGCCTTGCGTCTCCGCCGTGATCAGGCGAGGCCACTCACATAGTCGCCGTATTCGGCGGTGTTGGAGATCGAATCGCGCATGGCGGTGAGGCCGCCCTTGTACCATCAGATCACGATTTCAAGCTTGAACCTCGTTGCAGGCAATTCGAAGTAGGCAGCTCGGGTGATAAAGCCCGCTTCCACAAGGTTTTCGAAGCCGGCTTTCAACAAGCTTCCACTCAGGCCTTCGCAGAGCAACCGCCTGCCTTCACCAAAGAGATCGGTTCGGTTTCTTCCTGAAAATTGGTTTCAAGGGATGCCGGCGGGGTGCCGCGAGTCGCCTTGGCATGGCCATCGCCAGGGAACAGCGGAGCCTGGCCGTGGCGTCCTGGTGGAAATGGCGAACCAGTGGCATTTGGAACGCCTGGCCGTTTCTGATACTCCCCAAGCGCACGGTGTGTCCAGGACCTTCGGCGCAATCATTCACCACGTCACATCGGCGGGAGGGAACGATCTTCGCCGAAGCGGATTGTTGAAACCCATGGGCGGACAAAGCTGGAGCACCTTGCGGGCGCTTTCAGGTTTGCCGGGCGCGATCCTTCGGCGCGTTTACCAGCGATTTTTTTCTGGGGTCCTCATTTTCCAGGGAGAGCAGCCACCATGAAATTGCCCAGTTTTCGCCTTGGCAAAAAACAAGGGGCCTCGGGGACCCGCTTTGTGAGGCCACCTTCAAGGGGGGACAATTTCCCGCCTTGGGCCCTTTTTTTCCAACCCGGAAAATTCTTCTTTTTTCTTTTTTCCCA
>Ga0163217_1051017_pt1 | contig 16187 bp, 11 predicted proteins | sample SynspAceP_FD_185933 | JGI IMG/M metagenome (GOLD analysis project Ga0163217, IMG submission 185933) | Saline lake microbial communities from Ace Lake in Antarctica - Synechococcus sp. Ace-P (PacBio error correction) | ecosystem: Environmental > Aquatic > Non-marine Saline and Alkaline > Saline ... | reverse complement strand
TGACTTGTCCAATATCATCGGAGGAGACTGTCTATTTTTCTCATGGTATTTGGGGATTTATTATCAATTAGATTAGATAAAATACTAAAACTAGTCTTAATCTAATTAATTGAGAAAGAATGTTAAGTTATTTGGGAAACAAACACTTTTTTGATTTATGATTCTCATCGTTGGTGGGTTCGGCTTTGTTAGGTCTCTCTACTTGCGAATTCATTTTAAGAAGAAAGATCCGGAAAAAAGCAACTGTGCTTATACTTCGAAACGTGGGTATATTTCCGACAGGCGCAAGTACAAAAATTGCGGGTTTCGCTTTGCTTTGGAAGTTTGACGAGATTTTTGGATGATTGCTGGCAGATGACTCAGGAAGAAGTAGTCAAACTTGTCGAGCGAAAGATATCAAGGCATAAGCTTTCGTATTCGGAACAAATTTGGAGATAAAGCTTTAGGGTATCGCATTCTTTGGGTATGAAACTGGTTGGATAAGCAACAATACTCGGCTTTGAACAAATGTCTGATATCAACAAATTATTGAAACCGAATTTTTAGAAAATTGTATTCTCCCAAGTCAAAAGAAGGAAAATTTGGCTTTTCAGATCTATTCAATCCGTGGTAAAAAATGGGTTGAGGTGAATTAGATCCAGGTAAAATATATGAATGAACCTTTGGGAATTTAGCCCAAAAAGTCGGGTTATCCGTATTTTGACTGGCGTATCAGTAGGTGGAAATCAATAAAGATGATGGGGATCGTAATAGCTGAAGATGTCAAGCTGGCGGGAAGGAAGTTTTTCTCGGTTTAAAGCTATCAAGTGGCCAAATCTTCCAATGCCTTCACACCAAAACTGATCGGAAAGATCTGAAATTTGAACCCTGGACGTGGTTTGATCTTATTGAGTGAACCAGCTATTTTAAATTCCTTGGAAAAGGGAGTGTTTCACTTTGACAAAGTTAGTTCGTTACTTCAAGAGAAGTAAGAGATTGGGAGACTCCTGCTGGGAAGGCGCAAAGAAATATGGATAAAGAGCGAACGAAATAGTATTAATTTCTCAGTCACCCAAAGATCAAAATCCCATTTACAGCATTGGCAACCAAATGTAATTTTCCCCGGAAAGGAGAATCAATTGGGGAAACCGAGTGGGACTTGGAAATTATGGCATTTGGAGGAAATTAAAAAATCGCCTTTAATACAAGAAAGTAGGTAAAAAAAAGCCGCGGCACTGTTAGACTTGGACGTATGGGAGTAGCCATAGGGGCAGGTAGGGTAAGGGAGTTGGCTTCACTTTTATCCTTCGGATCTAATTGGTAATTGTGTTTAGATTCACGATTTAAAATCACCTAAACACGATTAAATGCAATGGATTAACACGTACGCCAAAAGGTTTTTTAGGATGCTCTTATTAACCACTAGTTTTTTATATTGTATTTATTAATATAAAACATCAAGTATTTGGAACTGGACGGGCTTTTTCCGGTTCCAACCAAATGTATAATTCTTTCTTCTGCTGTGGCAGCCATCGTGGCGGATTTTCCGGACTTTGGCTATCTTGGGAAAACTCTCCAGACGGAATGGTAAAGCAGCATTCAGTTCTGCCATGTCAGCATCTTGATTTTATTTTTGATTGGTGCATTAGCCGGAACTTGGATGATCAGTTGGATCGTCCCAGCGATGATTTATTATGGCTTCAGGTCCTGAATCCAACTATTTTCTATTTGCAGCTTTGTTTTGTAAGTGGTATTAGTCCCATCTCTACAGGAAGTAAGCTGGACGACCGTGGCTACTGTGTGGAGTAAGCTTTGTTGGCATTGCGTTAAAAGCACTAGGGTTTTGAGGAAGCATCATTGCCGGTGCTTTTTCATATCAGGAGCCTATTTTTGGGGACAAAATGTCTCCCGCTTTCGGATACGGTGACTAATTTGCTCCAGCGATGGCGGGTACAGACTTGTTACTCACATTCGCTACATGGCAAAGAAACTATTCCCTCTCGATCACAATTACGATGTTCTTGTTTATAATTAATTGGATTAATTACGAGACTAGTGGAAGTGTCGATGATGTCCAAAATCAATTTCAAATGTGATTTTGGAAGAAATTTCAATATCACAGGATGGGTATTTTATTGTTCCGGCAGTAGTACTCGTGCTAATTGTAAGAAAGGTTTCCTTGCTATTCCGCATTGCTGCAGGGACTTTACTAGGAGGTGTATTTGCCTTAATTTTTTCCAACCTGATATTATTCGTCTGATGCAGGGGAGGGTGGCTTCATTTAGCTACCAAGCATGTCAATGGCAGTGATGATGTCTTTATACGGTGAAGTTGAGTGTTGTGACTTCCATGATATTGTAAACGAACTCTTAGTGACTCGTGGAATTGCTTCAGGAATGCAAATACCATTTGGTAATTATCTGTGCAATGGTCTTTTTGGTGGGATTATGGAAGTTAGCGGAATGGCTTCAGGTTTCTGGCGCAGGTGTATAGTAAGGTTCATAGCGTTGGGTCGCTGATCCGCCTCTACAGCAGCCACTTTGCACCGTGTTCTTCAATGTCACTACCTCAGATCAATATTTGGCCATCTTGGTGGCCGGGAAGATGTATGCGGATGTCTATAGAAAGCGAGGGCTAAAGCCTGAAAACTTAAGTTCGTTACGCCTTAGAAAGAGTTTCTGGGACAGGTCACTTCGGTACTTGTAACCTTGGAATACTTTGTTGGGGCAACTCAAGCTTCAGTATTGCGGTTGTGGCCACATTGGTCTATGCACCGTTTTTGTTTTTAATATTATTGTCCTATTATGACGATCCTTTTTGGTTATTTCGAAAATTTGGAATTCGGTATTATGAGGAGTGTGAATTTAGAAAGATGAATTATGATTTCCATTAAAAAATTTCAAAAAAGAAAATCAATGAACTTGCCTTAGGCCCAGTTTGAAGGGGAGATTTCTTAATCGAAAAGGACTTAGATGATGTAGCCGGAATGGCTTGATTTCTATGTCTTCAACTTCGTATTATAGGATTTGACCACTGAGACGAAGCCCGCTTTCAAAAAAGGGGTGGACCATCAGGTTGCTTTAACTTCAATGGTCAACTTTCAGCTTCAGTCTTTCTTATTCCGAACTCATAAAACTGGTTTTCCGGATTTGATTCGCAAACTTCCTTAGAAAAAAGAGCACATCATCAAAGTGGGGAGCTGCCGTGCATGATGATATTTCAAAGGACTTGCAAAAACTTACCGACTCTTTCCACCCAAAATTCATTTTTTGATTTAATGATGAGTTGAAAAAAAGTGTTTGGTTTTCGAAAATGTTAGGGATTCGGAATCTCTGTGGTAGGTATTGAACATGCGGATTTTTCAAAACATCTGAAGCAAGTATCTAATTGGGAAAGCAGTAAATCTTACCAAAGCAACAACGCTATGCAGCAACTGACGCTTGGGCTTTGCTAGAGATTTATAAGAAATTGAAAACAGCAGGGTGTTATTTGGATTTCGCTTTTTATTAGTCTAAAATAGTTAAGGGGTAAATATCTTTGTAAGAGTCTCTAATTTGATCTTCTTAGTCCAAAGTCTCACCTCTAGAATCATCTTACAGTCCAGACTCATCTCTTGCTCAAAATAATGAGATCGAATTGGTCTTTTACTAGTTTCATAACTTCATTTCAAGTCTGCATAAGGGAAATGGGATCTTAATCTTCGAAGTGATCAATTGCTCGACAAAATTTTATTTTCCTTCAATAGCCAAAGCTGCCAGGAGTTTATAGGCGTTGATCAATCCAACCTGATTCCAAGCTTTTGTCCCACCAAAATATCTAACCACCACTATAAGGGATATTGGTTAATTGATGTGCACCTGATTCTGACCTAGTCGGGTCCACCTGCAACTATTGATGGGTTCCACCATCATCATTCGCACGATTAATTTTCATTCCATCGGTTCCCTAGATTCCAGCTAGCAATGATGTCTTAGCGTCAAAGTGTTTCTTGCGCAAATCTTTCAAAGGACTTTTGATTTCCTTCCTCATCAATTACCGGGAAGGAATTAATAGAAAAAATTTACTGCTCCGATCTTTAAACAAGGGCCCGTACTTTTCTTAGCGGAAGTGTTAAAAAAAAGTTGTTTCAGGAATGTGAATCGGGGCTATTGGAACTCTTCATTGGAAAAAAATTAAGTCTAAGTCGAAGTTAGAAATTAACTTTTTATTTTAACCTTTATTCCTTTGATTTGTCTTAATTTTAAAGTGCACAAAAATCCAAAATGGAAAAAAATCCAATCATCCTCCAATCTCTATTTACTTGGAACTTCCGGTGAGAAAAGCGATAGTGGATCTTTGAACTTTGTGCGGAAAATATGACGCTTTTCCCGCAGGGAATTCAAGCGTTGTTTTTGGATTCCAAAGGTTGTGGAAGGAAAACCAATCGAGGTAATCATGCGCATTGGCGGAATCGCAGGTCTTGGTTGGCTTAAATGGAAATGCCGATTAGTTAACCGATGAATCTGCAGCTGCGAGAAAATCTTTACCTTACCTTAAACTCTCCTGCGGATTTCTGGGCCTATTTATTCCTCCATTACACTGCGGTTGAGCGTAAGTTTTTTCTGCGGAAAACAGTGCTCCTTGGAATGTCTGATTTAGAATTTTCAGAAGAAGATTATATAAGAGATAAGCAATTACTGTTTGAAAGCCTTAAAGAACGATATTCCTGATTCCTTGAGGTTTCAAGCCTTCGAATCTGTCCAACTCGCTAAAGATTATTTTTGGCAAAGATTTCCTGTTGAGGATTACATATTTGCACTTTGAAGATCAGAAAAAGGGGGAAAGTCAAAAATCTGGATTACTGTAGCGAATTACCCCAGATCAAACATTGCAGCTTTCCCTTCCCAAATTCGCCGTTGGAGGTTTTGGTGCGAAAAGGCTTGAAACTCTTACAGCTTTGGAGACCATTTATTAGAATTGGTCACTGGGACACTTTGAAAAGCCAAAGGCGGTCAAAAAAAAGCTTGACCATGTGCAAGGCTCCCAAAAAATTACGAGTCTAATTCTGATTTAGTAAATTTAATTCTTTTATTCAAAACTAGGTTGGAATCTTAAAGAATGTACTTCAGCCATTCAGTTTTGTATTTCAGGTTTCAAAAAAAAAAAATAGAAAAAAACCTTCTGGCTGAGGGTCCAAGAACTCGCAAAAAAGTTGAAAAGCTTCTGGTTTGACGACAAGTCATTTCAATCTCCAACTTGATTTTCTTAAAAAGATCAAAGCTTGAATAGTCAAAAGGTTATAAATGCTTCAATAATGAAGACTACTTGGTTCAGCAGGTTTTCCAGCTTCCAGACGTTATTTTCTACCTCAAATTTAGAGAGAGGGGATCAGGTCCTTAGGCTTCGTTTTTGGCAGGTTTTATTAACTTCAAATTCCATTATTTATTTTCTTTTCCTGGACTAGATCCTAGTAAGGAAAGAGAAGGGGGGAGGGAGATTTTTCTGCTTTCAACTTTTTTACTCGCTAAGGAACCAGAAAGTTGATTTATTGATTTTAGGACGATCAGATGGCGGAGATCGTGCAAATTTTCATAGCCTTATGTTTTCAAAAGCAAGGATTTTCAAATGATATTCTCAATAATATGAGCTCGAGAAAAGGAATTTTTAAAATGAAGATCGCAGCATCGAAGTTACGATTATTTGTATTGCCTTCAACATGAAAAATGGATTGAAGAGACGCCTTGAAAGTTCGTTAAGTTTCAGGATTATTATGCAAAGAGCTCATTATCATCGATATGGAGTACGGATCAAACTCCTGAAATCATCCGACGCTGGGTAAGTCAACGATCCGGAAATATGTCTGTTCAGACAATTTTTTATGAAAAGGAAATTGCCTTTATTGTGGGCTTCAATCAATCTCTAGGTACGCTTTCTAGTCCAGTACGTTGATTGATTTGTCGGGGGATTGACGTACTTTATCCCGATTCATTTATCAGTTCTATGATCTGTTGCGGAAAGCCTCCATATGCAGCCTTCGTATATTATCTGACGCCTATATTTAACTACAGATGGAGAAGTTTAAAAACTTTTTACAAGCCGCAATTCTTCTGGTGACTTAGGACGAGGAGATTTTAAGGGGTTGAACTCTATGAGGGACACTCATTGAGCATAACTACATTTGCCTCTCCTACCATAGTATTCAATAACAAAAATTTTAGAAAAGGAGGGGAGGTTATGATTCTGGCTTATATTTTGAGGATGTTGTATCCCATGAGGCTTGCAAAGAAAACACCCAGTCGTTGATTTTCAGATCATATTGGGTGTCTTGAAGCGTCCAGCACGTCAAGTCATTGTCATTTCTGGACAATATCAAACGATATAAAGTCCAAGATTGCTTTCCGAGTACATGGCTGTTTGTGAACAGGCAAGCATGATATTCATCCTGAGAGATTAAGGGCATTAAGAAAGAGAATTCTCTATGAATTAAAGCATGCAACTTTGGTCAGCTAATTCTCGAACTGCTGAAGGGCTTTGTTAAGTTGGGGAAGGAAATTGCGTTCTGAAGGGAATACGTTTTGCTATTATAAATTGGCTCAAAAAAACGTTTTGACTTTTCGGGCTTTACCTTCAAATCACCTAATCAACCGACCACTACTCGATGAAAGTTGGATCGGAAAATAAGTTTTTCCGATTCGTTGAATATTCTTCTGCAGTAAATCGGCTTAAGGAATTTTAGCTTTCCTTCAAAAAAAGTCAAAGTTCATTTCCAGAAGAAATGAACTGCCTTTAAACTGCGTCAAGTAAGTCGAAGATGAACTAAAATCCAGCAAGCATTTTACCGATTAAAATAATTCTAACTACTTCGATTTTCGTCTCTTCGACAGTATTCTCTACTAGACCTGAAATTTCTTTGTAGATCTCTCTCAACATTTCCTGATAATGTGCCTTTTGGACCATCGCGCTAATGACCCAATAATTGAAGTCACCAATCTCTGCCAAGCCACTGCTTACATCCCATAGATGACCTTTGTCTTCCTAAGTTTTTGATCCAATCTGGACCCAAAATAGCCCCCAAGAATGGTTGTTGAAAACAGGACAAGGGGGATTATAATTCCAGATGAGTCTTAGGGATCGACCAATAGCCTATTCGAATACTGCTTTACATGCAGATTCTCTGAACTCCTGCTTCGCCAGGTTCCACTTTGATAATTTCTTGGTAAGACTAGTTGATTCGCTTGCATGGGCTCTATTTGGGTGTGATTCAATTGCTTCGACTAATTCAATCTAAAACTCCATAGATCAAATCCCGGTGACAAAAATCTCTAAATCTTCCAGAGGTGTTTTTGATAATTTAGGAGCGAAGCATATCTTACTGTATCCAAAGAGGACTTCCTCTTCTGTAGCTTTCAAATCCGAAAGGATGAGCTTACTCCCAAAAGACTTTTTCCGCAACAATTGATTTGGCTCGTGAGGAAGTCTTTTCCATTAGTAAAGCCGATTGTTCAATTTGCGCTTGGGGACTTTCGTTTTTCGAGTACTTTGCTCTGGCGAAAGGTAGCTATTGGTAAGCAAAGAACAAAAAGTAGTGTAGAACCTTAAAAAAACATGTTTTTTTGGTCGAATATAAACCTAAAACCCTCTCTTGATAGGAAGAAAATGGCAATTCAAATTCAGCCGCCATTTGAAATCAAAAAAAAATCTGCCCTATTGCTTCCACCAGACTTTTCAGTCGTCCCCTCTTGAAGCATCTGTAAGTGAAAGATGGGACACGCGAATGATTTAGGGTAATGAAGTTCGATTACTTTCGATACTATTCTTATTTTCTTAATAGCCATCGATTCCCGGAGTCTCTGCATAATAAAGAACGGCCTCCATTTTTTCAGGTTTTTCTTTACAGGGCCTTTATAATTATCAAAATCATCCGGAATCTTTAAATTTCAGGAGCTTTTGAGCGGTCTAAGGACATTACTGATTCGGATAGTGTTATAAAAGCGAGAACTTAAAAGTCTCCGCTAAGTGGGTGGTTTGCGGGTCTGGTGGGACTAGGTTAGAAAAAGTCAACCCTATTTAGTAAGTCGATCAACGCCCATGCGTGAAATATCTTCTGCCACCTTTATTTTGGGTTTTCATTAAAAATTATCCAGTTTCGGCAAGGCAAACTTATCATTTGTAGTATATTCTACGCCAAATGAGATCATGACTTTCCTGGCATTTCTTCCGCAGAATCCTCCCGGAGCATTCACCAAAAGAACCAAAACATACCTGAGATTAATGGTCGATTTTAGAGGTCCTTCGGATTCGATCACCAAAATTACCATTATCATCCGTCTCTAGCGGAACCATCTCTTTAGTTGCATGATAGGAGGACTAGGTAACAAGCAATTTGTTGAAATCTAGTGCGAAAGTAATGGTGCTAGGGCTGGATCTGATGTCTAAGGACTAGCTGTCCCCCAATTTTCTAAAATTAGTAGGAAAAATTATAATCTAGTCTGAAGCTGGAATTATTAAGTTGATTTTGGGACCAAATATTGGATATACTTAACCCAAGGAAATTACCCTTCTTTAGATCCTGGAAAAAAATTGGCTTGGTATAGTATAAGACCAACATCTGTAACCAACGCTTTTTCCTGCGTCTTGCTTTTCAGATCCCTCCAACTGTAGGAAATATTCCAGAAAGATTGGAATGGATATAAGCGTGCTGAGATTTCCTAATCCCAATGTAGAAGTCAATTTTCTTGGAGATAGGTGGCCACCAATAAGCAATGTCTCTAGGATTTAAATTGTCTAATTCATTTTCCGCAAACTCGGTCAGTCAATTGAATATCTCCCATATTAAAAATATCTCAAGATCGAAACCAAATGCCGAAAAACCTCATTCTATTTTGAAGAATCCAGTCAGATAACTCAGGACCATGTCAGTTCACTAATTTCCCTAGCCATTGGAGAAAAGGAAAGTTGAGAATCCCATTTGGCATCAATGAAAGCGAGTTTTCCCTGAATTCCAATGAGCCGAACTTGCATCAGGAGAAGTGGCAACACAACGTCACCCATGCAGAATTGTCGTGAATCAGGTGCGGAAATTATAGCGAAAGCACCAGCAGTTGTTATCACAGCGTCGATCAGGATCCTGACCGGAGATGATTACACTATTTTGGTGCATAGGTGGTAAGGTAGCCAGGGTAAATTGACTTAAGAAGTAGGGTTATCCTATTAAGAATGGCTATTTTTTTCAATTTAATAACGATTATTTCCGCTTATTGAATCAGATGAATAGTCTAATTTCTGATTGGAGTGTTTTAACATGTAAATATAAGTTCCTTTTGCTGGATATTTGGTTTGATTTTGTGAGAAAAATCCAAGGACAAATGCCTTTAGTACAGCCTCAGCCTTGACTTTAAACGTTGGTTTTCTTCAAATAGTATTTTACCGTCTGCGAGTATTTATAAGGCTAAAGTATTAATGTTTTCCCGGTCCGGTTTGCTCGGTTTGGAAACTTACTTTCATTGCTAGTGGGGTTAGGGAGTTACGTTTTTATGATTGATGATTTTGGCAAGGTGCTGCTTCCTTCTACTAAGATTCTTGACCAACTCACTTCCATTCCCCAATCGTTATCCAAGCTTATTCCGAATTCGTATTTTTTCCTTCCTTCAGGGCCCTTAATTTTCCACTTTTGCGACTCCCTTCTTGGAATGTATTATTTGAAGCAAGATAAAAAGTACTAATAAAACCTGTTCCTCACCGTTCATTTACTTGAATTCGGCATAGATTCTAATGGGTTCAGATTTTGAGCTGTATCCCACTTTCATCTTAACTTTGCGACTAACGGAACAAACTGTTGCAGAGAATGTCAGTTGATTTTCATCAGAATTACCAAAATTATTGCGGCTGATTCGGGGGCCATTTTTGGATCCACTACTTGGGGCGGATAAAGGCTCCTCCGATGATTGAAATAAAATACCGAAAGCTTCGGTATTATCTTCTGAATCTGTTTTCCTATTTACCCGCAGATTCCCAGATCCAAATCTAAACTTTGGTGTTTTTTTGGGACAATAGTTCACCTATTGATCAGACGGAACTGATTGATCCCCTTCCTCCGGAAAAAGAGAATTAGGCACTCTTCTTCAAATTCCAAGTTAGGGAAAACTTTCATCACCCAAAGTTTTAACTACTTGTGGTTTTTATCAGGAAGTTCGAATTTCATTAAGTTCCAGAGAATTCTTGTTAGCTAACGAATTTTCACCCAAATCCACGGGACCTCTGCACTCGAAAGAAACCTTTGAAAAAGCTTTCAGTGTGGTCTAATTGGGAAGCAGACTTCTATGTCTTTAAAGCGCTATGATTTTGTATTTTAAATTTCTGGTCTTAGCCCAATCTCATACTAGGATCAGCCAATAAGCTTAGTTTCGATTTAAAGATCCATTCAATACTCCCATTCTTAGTTTTTTTTGGAAAATGGTACCGAGGTTCTTGAAAACTTTCCATTTTTCTTGCTTTGAAAAACCGTGTTCATGAACCGCTTTCATTCAAAGAGAAAATTCACACTGCTAAAAACGGGTCTTCCTGGTGTAAGTAATCGATCGCTCCTTTATTCGGCACTGATCAAAAGTTCCTCCGCTGGCCGACCTAAGAACGGACTATCGTTGCCTGCCAAATTCGCAAGTTAGCGGAACCCAAAGTGCTAAATTGTCCTGCTTTGCCCAATTTTGAATATCGGACACGAGAAAAATCCTCCCTCAAGCTGTGAGTTGGTCGTTTCGTTTTTGCCGTGACCAACATAGTTTCACCGAATAAAGTTGCCCCGGTCTAAATTGCTCCTCAAGTGCTTTTCTTCGTTTCTGGCGAGGATTGGGCGAGTTGCCCATTTTTCCTGCTCAAATCGATCGAAGATAAGAGTTTTTCCAAGTTTTGAGGCTCAGGGTGTTGAGCCAGCAATGTAAGCTGCATGGGCCTCCTATCTCGGAGGTGGGATGTTATTGTCTGCATCATCTGCTAGTAGGGTGATAGTTTTTTTTCCAATCAACCAGGTTTGAGTTTAGCTCGTTAGTCAATTATTTTATGATGACTATCGAAGCTTCTATTCCAATTAATTACAGGGCAGTCTTCCAAACTCCGATTTTCATATGCTCTCGCCTTCTCGACTCCTTCCAGCCCATTTCCCCATTCCAATAAAGCGAAATAATCATCCGAACCTGAAGGTGCTTAGTGCGGTTAAGCGTTTCCTAGAGGGTGTATATAGGCTACTAAATTTGGCCTTGCCTCCAAGTTTTTCTTTATATCAAAGGTTCCTTTCCTAAGATCAAGACATTTTTAATTCCCCGCCCTGCTGGTTAATTTGCCACGCGATAAAATCCGGATGGCATTCAAGTCTGGATTGCCGTAACCAAATGAATCGTAAATCTCGATTGAGATATCCTATTTCGGCAAAAAAACGCCGATACTCAACTTATTGCAGTAGAAGTTTCTCAGCTGAGCGCTCTTCAAAACTGCAGGCGCAATAATAATAAACTCTGGCCAGGTCCTTTTGACTCCGTTGAAGATTTGAGAAAGTAGCGTTAAAGGTTTTAATTCAACTGATTGATTCGGGTTCAAAAAAAACTACCAGTTTTTGAAAACCATTAGCTCCATTTCCATTCTGGTCAAAATCAAATTCTTTGGGGTTAAAGAAATCACTCACTCCCAAATTTTTTGTCAGTTTTTGTCGAAATAGAGATTAATTTTTTCTGAGGATTAAGTGGTTCCAGAGAATAAATTCCAGACTAGAGTAGGAACTTCCAATTCCAAGATTAGTTGAAAATGCCCGAGGCGTTTGGGATTCAGTTGGATTGAAAAAGAGAATCGGAAAGTCGGTCGATCCTATTTCCATTCGGTGAAAATCAGATTGATTTACTCACTTCTCGACCTTTTAATAGCATAAGTACTATTCAGAATCGGATTCAATTGCTGTGATGTGATTAACTTGACTTTACTGTTCCTCACGTTATTAGAAGCTGGTGCCAAGAGTTGCCTGAGAATGCCCTGAAACTTCCCAGGGTGCGTTATTGAGTTTTGAAGCGGGACAACCATATCCTCTGGTGATTCCTGGAGCCAAGACTTGGATACCCACGTCGACACTGAGCCTCAAGAGGATTATTTTCTTTCTTCCTTGAAGCCAGTCTCCATGGTTAGAGAATACCTTGAATTCTGAATTAGTGGCGATTCCTTCTTAAAGTCACTTATCCGCTTTCGGTTTTTGATTTATAGATACCAAAAAAACTTAATGAGCTGAGAATAGATTCGGACTGTTACTGAAGTCACCTTCTGATCATAACTGGAGCTGTAGGGGTCACTCAGATTAAAAAAAATTTTAATTTTCCCATTTTACTTCTTGAAGCTTGCCTATTTCCTTGAAAGTTCCAGATTTGCCAACTGTTCAGTTTTTGAGGAAGTACTCCAGGTAGCCAAAAATTTAGAAAAACCTCGGAAATGGAAGATGCAACCAACTTCTTTGGCTTGGCCTATCTTGTAAGGTGATAAATGCCTCCTGTTTGCGATTTTGAATTTATAACGGTTGCTGAGCCTTTGCCTGAAAAAAAGCAAAAGGAAAAAAGTAATATTAATAGTAGTTTTATTCCAATCGCGTCATGCGGGCTTTGTTCTATTCTCTAATACTGATAGACCTATGTACGCTATTATGATCCAAGGTGGATTTCCCGCCAAGGGCCAAGAAAATGGAATAAGTAACGCCCCCATTCCAAGAGTGCGTACCTAAAATACATTTGGTTGAATGAAAAGGTTTTTAAATTTCAGCGCTATTAAGGGATTTCCAAAACCAATTAAAATTGCCATTACCCAGGCAACGATCACTAAAATAAAAGGAATGTTGAGCAAACTCCGATTGAGGAACGAAATAGCTAGATAAGGTAAAAGTGCTAATAAAATAGTGCATTTGCGGTGTTAGGTAATTCAATGAACTGATCACCTTGGCGGGTATTCCAAATTTGAATTTTGCCAATCGATAAGCCGATAAGTAAAGGCAACTATTCAACGATGAAATATGGGAGCCACTCCCAGCCGGATTGGCACCTCCGCCATTTTGAAAAAGAGATAAATCCAGGCAAAACTCCAAAAGGAAACTAAAGTCAGCGAGGAATCCAATTGTTTCCCTTATTTCGCTGGAATAAACTTTTAAAATTTCTTGCAGCAAAAACCATCGAAAAGTCAAAAAACTGCACTGATTAAAATAAAAATAAGCGCCGGACAAAGATGTCTCCTTGCAAAACCCAAATTATCCCCAATATCCCTGAGAATAGATTTGAGGAGGGTAATTCCATTTGGGATAGTTGATTTGATTTTTCACGATAACAGGGCTGATTTTCCCTACAAATGGGTTGGAGGCTTTCTCAAAGCAACGGTCGTAGATTGCGTCCATGACCTGGAAAACACTTTTCATCAGGTAGAGTAAGCAATTCAGATTTTATTTTTTTAATAAAGCTGATGATTCCCCCTGGTAAGTCAGTTCGACCTATACTTCCTCGAAATTATGGTTATCTCCAAACAATTGCCTGATTACTAGGCTTATTGATAAAAACCAAGCATTGCCCAGGCGCATGCCCGGGAAACAATAGAATTTCAAGCTATTCTGTTTCCCAACTTTTAAGCTTTTCGCCTTCTTTTAGAAAATAATCTGCTTCAGTACTTTGAAGGTTTTAAAGCCATAATTTGGGACCATAGACTCGACGGGCTTCAAAACAGAGATCTCTATGATGAATTCCCAAAGGCAAACTGAAGTTTTTTTTCGCCCAAAAATTTCCCAAAACATGATCTACATGACAGTGGGTTATTGATCAATTGGGTGACCTTTAGGTTTTTTTTCTGTAATAAAATCAAGGAGATCTAGTTGCTCCTCTATCTCGTAGCATCCAGGATCGATCAATTGTGGCGTCGCCAGACTCATCATAAATTAGGTAGGTGTTTTCCTGAAAAGGATTAAATGTAAAAAGGACTTAATGTAAAGCATGGGTAATTGTCGGCCTGTAATCGAGCAAAATAAAGAATTGTTATACCTTTTATTTGGACTATGAAAATTGATTTGTTTACTAATAGGAGGGAGTATTGCCGGGCTTTCGTGGGGTATTAGTGCTTTAGGAAAGGCGGGGAAAACCCGTCCGGATTTTTGATCTCCCGAATGAAAATTCAATCCAGGCGAGTTCGCCGCAGGTTTATTAACCCATTATGGGCGAAAGATGGTTAAAACTTGGAAAGCAGATCAGCTTTTCCCAGAATCCCTCCCATTTCTATCAGGAAACTGAGGCAACTCACCTGGCAAGAATTTTCTGAATATTTCAGAAAATTTCCGTCCCTTTATCTATGGGGAAGAGCAAAATGAGTGGATGGGTTCATAGTTGCTGACCCGCATTAGCCTTATTTGGACGAAATTATAATAAAAGTCAGTCTCATCACTTTATGATAGTTTTGGGGAGTGAGCTGAAGAATTCAGCGTTTGGGCTTCAAATCCAAAATTCTTAGATGCTATTGAGTGAGCTGCTTCGAGAAGAGTTGATTTTCGATCATTTTGAGAAGATTTAAATTATCAAAAAGGAGCCGAACATATGGCGCTATAATAACTTGAATCTGATGTTTTTTTGATTTTACGAATGGTTTGCGGTGCGATTGAATTCAACTTTCTTAAATTTTGCGTTTGCTCCATGTCCAAAAGGTGAGATTTTAGAGAAGGGAACAGAAATTTTAATCCAGATTACATCGTTAACCGGAGGAGTTTTCAGAGTAGCGACTTTTGGGGCCTAATCTTCATCGAGTCGGGTCGAACTTACAGCAAACATGATTTGGATGGGGAACCAACGGGAATTCAGCGAAGGAGGAAATACTTAATCGACTTAAAGTCCTTTGTAAATGAGTCAATATATAAGTATAAAAAGTCATCAAGACAGGGGATAAGGCCAGCAACTTCGCGACAGAAAAGCCTTCTTAGGTAAACATCCAATGGAGAAGAACGTTTACATAATTTAATGGTTTTGGAGTAAAGGTGTTTCTTCTGTGTTGCCATATTTTTTAGAAAATTAATGACGGGGTATTTGTTGGGAAATTGACGCCCATTGAAAGTGAAGTGACATTAGCAACGTTATTTTTAATTATATTTAAAAAGCAACTTCTAGTAAAAACGAATTGCGATTATTCAACCTGTTTTCGATTGATTGTTTTTACCGGCTTTATGTTTAAGTTCTTTTCGCGACGCGCAGTTTGACCAAGATCGGGTATTTTCGTAAAAATAGACTTCAACACAAGGCAATTTGGAATGGTATTTCTACACTTCAAATAACTTCGAAGTCTATATTATGATCGGGGTGCGGCATAATGCGAAATTTGGCTATCGAATATTCTGGAGTCAGAACTTTGATCGATTGGACGCGGATGGATTGGCTTACGTAGCCTACCCACCAGCCAAGAATATTACATTTTACAATTCTCCTGAAGAGTTGCTTCAAAAGCAATTCTGGGCTTTAAATAAGAAAACAGTTCAACGAGGGAAGGACAGACAACTTTAATCGATTGATAAGCGGAAGTGTCCTTACAAAGGTCAAAATGGAATCGATTCCAAGATTGATTTGATTCTATGCTACTTTCTAAAAGTCAATCATTGAAGAGATGCTCTAGGATCATCTGGTTGCAGACGCTTTCCAGGTCTAACTTGATTTGGAATTTTCTTTCCAGAATGGGTATGGTGGACGGGGAATAGCACTTTACTTGGCAAATTGAGGCTGGAGTATGGAAATGGATGATTACATTCCGTCATTTTTTTCAAAGATGAAAAGGAAAAGCCTTAAAATCCTGAAATTTGGAAGGAAAAGAAGAGGGGCCGCTTTAGTCGGATTCAAATCTTGGTTTGGAAAAACTATGTTAGCTGAGAAGTATGGAAAGAAGATTTATATTTTCAAGTTATTTCTTAAATCTTTCCCGAAATTCAATCGAAACGAAGGAAAAACAGGGCATTTGCAAAAACCGTCGGTTTAAAATTTATAAAAAAACCTTCACGGATGATATGGAAGAATTATTTATTTGGCAAAAAATTCAAAACGCTCAGGTTAAAAATTTTTTCATTTAAAAAAGATATTAAGATCGTAATGCGGGGCAGTTAGCTTGGGAAGGACTGTTTTTTCACCTTCGGGTTAAATTCGGGGAGCCATTTTTTTTTTTTTAAAAAAAAAATTATTTCTCTCCTTCCCTTTTTTTTT
>Ga0163217_1011454_pt1 | contig 16188 bp, 14 predicted proteins | sample SynspAceP_FD_185933 | JGI IMG/M metagenome (GOLD analysis project Ga0163217, IMG submission 185933) | Saline lake microbial communities from Ace Lake in Antarctica - Synechococcus sp. Ace-P (PacBio error correction) | ecosystem: Environmental > Aquatic > Non-marine Saline and Alkaline > Saline ... | reverse complement strand
CTCCTCCGATGCGTTCTCAACAATCATCGTCCCAGATTTCCCCCTTCAGCGAATGACGTGTTGGAAAAAAACCATCTATCCTAAATCGATTTCCCACTGCCCGAAACTGGCGAGTTTTCCAACGAAAAAAAACTGTTCGACTGGAAAAAACATCCGACACAACGCTTGCCACCGCGTTGACCTCGACGACGGGAGCGTGAGGCCGATACGGCGACTCAGGCCTCAGCACCGACTCGGTCCGATCCACCACGCGAAAACGTATCCATTTCAAATATCGCCACGATGGAAATATGAGGGCATCGCCAATCAAACAGGTTTGGTTGTTGCCGATTCGGATTCCGAGCAAGACTTCCCTGGTCAATCAACGTTCTGAGGTCTTTGGTAGCGGCGTTTGTTCCCCCACGACGTGATTTCCATCCCCGTGCGGCCCCGCATTCCGGAAACGTTCCCGCGATCACCGGTTCCGATGCGGGCGAGGCACCGGTGTTGGCTGGAACTGTTTCCCGATCGTGGACTTGAGATCCATGCTTTGGTCTCTCAAAAGCTCCGCTTTTGGAGCCGCCCAGTTTCAAGTGGTTTTGTTCGGCTACGCCAGAGGGCAAATTGTTGAATGAGATCGGGGGCAAGGCTCAATGCCTCTGCTTGATTCGTCATCTACTTGGATCCTGGAAAGGGAGTTTCGCAACGATTAGCCGGTTGGTTTGAGCGCATGCGAACACCACCGGAATTCGATGACCGACGCGTTCCCCGACCCTGGAAGGGTCGCAGCCTTCGACCGTTGAGGAGATCCCAAAGACACTGTGGACACCCTCGGGGTCAGAACTCGTGCTTCTCGCGGATGTCCGGCGTGTCGCCTAACGCTCGACCGCTGGCTTAATCGCTGAAACGCCTTTAGAGTAGAGAACAAAAACCGGACAAGTCAGTCGCTCCAAAGCAAACGCTTTGAGCAGACCAGATCCCATGCAAGGATCTCGCTGTCGCTAAAAACCCTTTTTTTCAATCTGGAGGTGAGTTTTTGATCACATGCCGGAATTTTGGCTGGGCTCGGCCTAATGAGCTGGTTTTCTGATTTCTAACCAGCACAATCGCTTCGGCGAACGCAAACGCGATGACAAACACATGTTGCGTTGGCAAGACACGCCGCCAGCATTCGGGGAAGAATTCGTTCGTTCGATCGTGAGTTACATTGATCGCCTACGACCAACTCAATCCCAGGCACCAACGAGATTCATGGTTCGCCATGATCCCGGGTTCCCCGGTGGCATCTCCGTCTCAACCACCCATCGAAATCGATAATAGCGAGGGGATGCAATCACGACGGAATCGAAGACACCGACGAAGAAGGAGGCGACTTGAAATCAAGCTTCGCACCGTTTTGATCAGTGAAACGGAGATCACGATGGAGCAGTTTATGCCGTACGGGACAGCTCTACTATCGAAACAAAAAGAAAACGGTCAGATAAATTCCGTTAAACCACTCGAATTCGGTCCAGGCGATGGAGTCAACCGAGCCCAACGAAGTCTACGCCCGGACATCCATTTCCAATTCGCGATGTGGCACCGACGCGGGGCCGCTCGAGTGCATCCAGTACACAAGCGCGACAGTACACGAAAGTGGCTGAGTCTTGCTAACGAAACACGATACCGGTTGCCCATGCGGAGTCAGTGGCAACACGCGTGCCGTGCCGAGGGTCAGCAAGAAACCAGGCAGCGAAAAAAACCAGCAACCGAATCTCCCACAACCAACCTCCAAGAAAACGATTTGGGCCACCGGCCACGCCGTCGACTTGGGAATGCACGGCCTACCTGACTTTATTAGTACGCCGCAAAACTCCCCAAACGCTGGGACTTTCGACATGCGAGGCAACGCGGCCGAAGTGGACCGTGATCGAAGGGACACCGCTGCGACAGGGATGCGGAGACGGCATGTGGCGCATGGGTGGGCATCTCGACTCCGATGCCGAGGATTGTCAGTGCGGACTCGATTGATTCCGTTCGAAACGAAGAGGTTGTGGGATGTGACGATCCGGATTTTTTCTTCGCAGTTCCGTGGTGGTGACCTTCGAACGACGGATTGATGACCGGTTTCGAATCATCGCGCCGCTCGCCCCCACTGTCAGCCCAGGAGAAACAGATTGCCTGGGGAACCGGATCGGAGAATTGCTGGACGACGTCGATCACGAATCGACGAGGGCACCGAGGGATCCACGATCGGGCTCAGTGATCTCGTGGTCCGTTAAGTTCAATCCAGGGCGAGGAGAAACTTCTTCCGTGAAAACTTGGCCGTGCAGTCTTCTCTGGCGTCCGTCCTGTCCGATACCGTATTGGGATGACGGAAAATCTGGGGAAATCTGGGGACAGAGCACATTCTGGGGGGAAATCTGGGGGCGACAGGAGCACATTTCTGGGTGTTGCATTGATCCAAAGAAATCTGGGAAATCTGGGGGGAAATTCTGGCGGAAAATCTGGGGACAGAGCATATTCTGGGTGTTGCATTTGACTCAAAGAGGAGGGCAAGGCTGAGTTTCTGTTTTCTTTCAGTGCTTGACTTTTTCGTCTGGGAGGCGTGTGATGGCTCGTTTGGCTCGCAGTGAAGTGTTTGATCCTGATGAGGTGGCGATCGGTCACTTTTATAATCGCACCACCCGGCGGTGCTTCTTGATGGGAGAGACCCGATCTCGGGGAAAAAACTTCGACCACCGGAAGGTTTGGCATCGAGGAGTATCTTGCGCGAACTAGCGGGCGATGGCAGTTGGGATTTGCTCGGATCGCTATTCTTCTCTAATTCATTTTCCATTTTGATTCTGAGATCGCGTCCTGGATGTCGTGGCAACGTGGATGATCAAGAGTTGGCTCGCGATGGTTTGATGCTGTGCCCGCAACGGGCGCGGCCCCGATGGATCGCCGATGACGCCGGAACCCAGCCCGAGATTCATTCCATCGGCCGGATGCCCGATTCGTCGGCGGAGATCGGGCAAGCGACTTGAGCAAGTTTTAGTTGGTGATGGCGGCTTCTGTGCCAACGTGTTGGCATTGCGGGCCAACGCGAGGAGCAGGAAAAACGGCAGATTTTTCCCAGGATCGCTACAGGCCATCGCGGGTAGCCGGATGGAAGCCTCGTTGCTGCGTGTTGGCGGGCCTACGTGGATTGAATTTTGATCGGCCGCAATGCAAGAAACCTCGAAACGAGCGATCACACGTCCGTGCAGCGAAGAATCGAAACGTTGAGCCAGGACTCTGCCGAGGTCGCCGCCGTGGAACGCGAACGAGACGAAGGTGCTGATGAGAGGGGTGTCACCGTCGACGCCCGAGGAAACCCGCATCGTTTTCGGTCCCGTCGTCGACGACGAGTCCTCTGACCGATCGGTCCGTGTGCGAGTGAAATCAGGGTGAGCGATGCAGTGACAAGGATTCTTGCCTAAGGCGTTGGCCAATCGAGGACTACCTGGAAACTGCTGGATTGGAACGCCGGGCCAGGTGCGTTCCTGGCAAACGAGCAGTACACCGAGCAGCCTGCGCCGTCTTGCCCGGTTGGGTTGGATGCGGCGTGCTGGTTGCGAGCGGTAAGCGGACTATCGGTCTTGTTTTGCAGTGTGGGCCGGTCGTCCGGAGTGCGTCGATTCGATTGCCGATGTTCACGAACCCACAGCGAAGATACCACCTTCGACGCCGCCGCCCGCGGAACTTCTCCACGGGCGGGGCGACTAACCCGTCGGCTCCCTCGGATCAAGAAACCGCGATGAAAACAAGGCCGATCAAGATCGATGCGCGCTGTCCTGGCATGAGCGTTACGGGCTTAACGCATTTTGTGGCTTCGCGGCGGTCGAGTCGTCTGCGACAGCGACGCAAAGCCGGTGAAACTCGATCCTGCGCCCAAAAGTGGGTTCATTCGAGCCACCCAGAAAAGTTGCTCTGTCCCTCTGTCCCTCTGCTGTCTCTCGTCCCTCTGTCTCTTCACTGTCCCTTCTGTCTGCTTTGAACAATCCAAAGTCTCTCCACAGATGGTCCCAGATTCTCTCCAAATGATTCCCGAGCGATTGGAAACAAACCGACGACTTCGCATCTTCCACGCTGTTCGAAGCGACTTCGAGTTGAACGGACGGATCGTTTTGGGTCACTAACCCCGAGAGTCAACAAACACCGAATGTAGTCGCGGGGCTGAATTGGTCATGACCGACGACTTGCCCATGAGCGAGATGAGCGGATTTTGATTACAGTCCGAAAACTGCTTGCACGTTGGTAGAGAACGGTTTGTTTCACTTCTCAGTTCTTCACTCAGGCATCGAGCCACGGTTTCAGAAACACCATTTTCCTCTCGTAATAGCATCTCAACGAGGCCCTGGGCCTACACTATGGATTACCCCAGCCTTTTTACTCAAGTGCTGGGCTCAAAACGTGTGCTTAAAGTGCGTTGCACGCGTGCGCGTGATTGCGACGCGAGGTAGCATAAGCCAACATCACTGAAGTGAGTCCCATTGCGAAATAACCCCAATTTCTAGACCGGTTCCAACTCCACGCCAGGTCGGTTAACGATCAAGATCACGTTGGACGGAATTTCTTGGTCGTCGTCGTTTGCGCCACTTCCGATGGCAGATTGCCTGTCACTACCGCCCGTGATTAGTGGTCGTTGCACTGGAGAAGCGACGGCCACTGCTTGGAAGAACCCGCGATACCAAGAAGCAGTTCCCACAAATGAGGTGGCACACTTTGATGATGGGCCTATTTCATTTGTCGCGGTGATCAATGCGAATGATCGGACGACGGTTTGATGGGTGCAACGAAGCTGGCTTTTGCATCAAAAATTCATTGAGTAAAGATCTCAGGGTAATGACAAGCCGAGATCCGGTCTGGGCCAACGACAGTCATGAAAACAAAGCCTTAGCGACTTGCCGCACGGTTAGATGATTTCGCGGAGCTAACTGCAAAGCGACCGACAAAAACCGGTCGAAAGACTCTCGCCAACTTGGAGTCATTGATGCCGCATGAGGCGCAGCGATCTTCGAGTCGGGCCCGGGACGACTCCATTCGGATGGTTGATGTCAACGATCCATCAGTTGCACCGATGGGATTTTGGTCGAGCAATGTCTCGGCAACGGCCAACGATCACCTGCGGATCCGCCAGCGGTTACCTTTCATCGGCACTCTATTCGGAGCAATCGATAACTGCCGAGCCAAAAGTGTTGCTGCCAGCAACAGTTGCCCCTCCGGATCCACGGTACCTTTCATGACGCGACAATCTTTGCCGCGATCTCGCGAATGGACGATGGCAATCGGCCTTTCCCGGTTCGATCAACGGAGCCACCGGGCTTCTTCCTGCCCAGGCTCCCTACCGATCAAACGATCAGTCCGTGCCACGACCGTTCGGCAAGTCGTGATCGAGGGAGTTGCCGAAGGGGAAGGATCCTCGCCACGACGATGTGACCATGTTGGGAGACCCGAAAAGTCACGATTGCGATCCTTGTTTGGGCCAGCGTTTCGGACTATCGCTGATTCGGCGACCGAACCGACCGCGCGCAGAATCGCTGAGGTGGCTCTGTTGCTTCGAGAATGGTGCATCGTATGGGCGCGGAACATGTGATCATACCGCTCGCTACCCGGAATCTGGGAAGACATTCTGTCCTTGGAGGGGGCGTATTTATGCGATGACCACGACGCGATGGGAAACCCTATCGAGACGCTGGTTCTTAAATGTCTCGTCGTTGACCCAAATTCCACCAGTATGGCTGATCAGGCCATGGACGCGTTGCAACGCGAGTTAGACGAACTGAGAACGATGTGCTTAACGGCACTCGTTTCAACGAGCCATTCCTTCCTACCCGAATCCCTTGACGCACGATCCCAAAGCAATGGGCCCTTTTTTTTTTTTTGGGGCGGTGTGGCCATTTGCGAATTTCATAGCGATTAAACCCACCAAGGGTGCCGCCAACTAGTCCGCATTCTCACGGAAACAGGAAGGGTTCGTCACAGAGGCGTGTCAAGCCTGACAAATTGTCGACGGAGTTTCTCGACAGTTATGACATCGTTCGTGATGCCAGGCGGGATCAGGTTCGCGCAAGCCCGACGCTTGCGGTTGATGATGGTTTCTCAAATAATTCGAGACTTCGTTGCCGGCGGAGGAGTTATGTTCTCGGAATCTGTGCGGCGCCTATTGGCCAGGCCTCACAGTTATTCGTTGGATCGCTGCAACCTAATCAATGCCGAGGGTGTTTGACCGTGGCCACTGGCTCGTGTCCAAGGCGATGTCGAACTAAAATGACTCCAGTTTGGAATTCCGTCAATTCGATACTGATTGAATTGGTTTCCGTCTTAACTACGGCCAGGTCGCTGCTAGTCCAGAATGATCATGAGGACTTGCCGCTTACGAGGTCTTGGCCAGCTTTGCTACCGAGGTTGCTCTGAAAGGGGCTCCCAAGCGTGCCATTGACGGATACCCATTGGCATCTCCGCTCAACTACGGCGATGGCCGTGTGGTTTGCTTCAGCCACATCCCGAAACCAAAGGCCGGTCCCAACGAAATTAATTTAGAGGTGTTGCGTTTGGGCGGAGGACAAATTGGACGCCCTTGAAGGTCTTGGAATGGCCATAGTGCTTTTGCATCACCATGGTTGCGACAGTGAATGCGAGATTGCTCGAATATTTTCACGGACGATTTAAGAAATGTTTCCAAGGAGCAAACAACGCTGGTCTTGTGATCTCTTACCAACTGGAAGGGTGCGCGTTTATCCATTCATGTGGTTCCCGGGGTGTCGAATCCTCCCGTCCTGGAGCGGCAAGGACGCCTTTCCATTACATCCAGTTCCCAGGAGCCTTTCACGCCTCGGGTGGCGGTCGAGAACACTCTTGTCTTCATCCGCTGAGTTGCTTTTGAGGTGTGCGCGAAAACTGATAGCGTTTCTGCGTATCTTGCGCGTATGCGAATTAGGCAGCAGAAGTTATACTAAGGGCGATTTATATGGCCGACAATGCGACGCTCTGCTTCGCATGAGAGCGTGCTGTTGGAATCAGGATTCCCTCAACGATTTCTGTCCTTTCGACGTGAAATTTTGGGGGAAATTTGGGGACAGGGGAAATCGGGGACAGAGGGGAAATTGGGGGGAAATTTTGCGGGACAGAGCATGTTTGGGTGTTGCATTGACTCCCAAGGAGGGCAGGCTGATTTTCTGTTTTCTTCAGTTGCTTGGACTTTTCGTTCTGGAGCGTGTGGATGGCTCGTTTGGGTCGCAGTGAAGTGTTTGATCCGGTGAGGTGGCGATCGGTTCACTTTTATAATCGCACCACCGGCGGTGCTTCTTGATGGGAGAGGACCCGATCTCGGGAGAAAAAACTTTGACACCGGGAAGGTTTGCGATCGAGAGTTATCTGCGCGGAAAACTAGCGGGGCGATGGGCGTGGATCGGCTCGGATTCGCTATTCTCTCTAATTTCATTTCCATTTGATCTGACGAATCGCTCCTGATGTCGTGGCAACGTGGTGATGTATGTGAAGGGTGGCTCGCCGGTGGTGGATGCTTGCTGCCCGCAACGGCCGGGCCGATGGATCGGGCGATGACGCCCCGACCCAGGCCCGAGATTCATTCCATCGCCGGATGCCGATTCGGCGAAAAAGGCGGAAGATCCGCAAGCGACTGAGCCAGTTTCAAGTTGGTGGATGCGGCTTCTGTGCCAACGTGTGGCCATGCGGGCCAACGCGAGGAGCAGAAAAACGGCAGATTTTCCTAGGATCGCTACCAAGGCCACGCGGTTAGGCGATTGAAGCCTCGTTTGCTGGCGTGTGCGCCTACGTGACTTGAATTTGATCCGGGCCCGCAATGGCAGAAACCCTCGGAAACGAGCGATCCACAACGTCCGGTGCAGCGAAGGGATCGAAAACGTTGAGCCAGGGAACTGCCGAGTCGCCGCCGTTGGAAGCAACCGAGACCGAAGGTGCTGATTGTAGAGGGAGACACCGTCGACGCCCCGGAGGAAACCGATTCGTTTTCTATCTCCGTTGTCGATCGGACGCCAGTCCTCTGACCGATCGGTCCGTGTGCGAGTGAATCAGGTGAGCGGATGCGTGACAAGGATTCTTTGCCTAAGGCGATTGCCGATCGAAGATTTATCTGGAACTGCTTGATTGGACCAGCCCGGCAGGTTGTTCCTGGCCAAACGGGGCAGTACACGAGCCAGCCTGCCGCCCGTCTTGGCCCGGTTGGAATTGGATTGTGGCGTGCTGGTGCGAGCCGGTAAGCGGGACTTCGCTCGGTTGTATTTGCAGTGTGGCGCGTTGCGTCCGCGAGTGCGTCGATTCGATGCGATGCATCGAACACAGCGGAGAACCACCTTCGCCGCCGCGCCCGCGAATTTCTCCACGGCGGCGGACTAAGCCGGTCGGCTCCCCTCGATCAAGAACCGGATGAGCGACAAGCCGATCAAGATCGCTACGCGCCCCGTTCCCTGGCATGAGCGTACGGCTAACGCATTTTGTGAGGCTTCGCGGCGGTCGAGTTGTCTTGCGACAGCGACGCCAAAGCCGTGTGAAACTCGATCCTGGCCCCAAAGTGGCGTTCATTTCGAGCCACCAGAAAAGTGCTCTGTCCCTCTGGTCTTCTCCCTCTGTCTTCTCTGTTCTTGTCTCTATGCCGCAATCGATTTTTCCGATATCCCAAATCCACTCCCCGGCAAAGACGGGGCACTCTTTGCGATGGTCTTTGAGGGGTGTGTAACCGGCGTTTCCGCCGCTTCGATTCGGCGGGTTCTTGCGGGAACTTGGGTAACAAAAGAGCGGCTTTCCTGCGATGATCCGGTAAGTATATCCGTTTGACCAAGGCAGGGAGGCCGCTTTCGTGACTCTTTCGCGAATTTAAAAACCCCACTGTCAAGACCACTTCGGTATCGGAGCAGCCCGCTGCGGTTCGCAAAGCAAGCAGCGGAATGATGAACTTTGCTGACCCAAACTCAAGACGATGGCGTTACGCCCGCTGCTGCGAGCACGAATCCGTTCGACCAAACTGAAAAGAACGGCACGCGAAAACGACTCGGAAGAATGGGCTTCCAAATGATTTTGAATTGTTCATTCAGCTGCAAGGCAATGGCGATTTGGGCGAGTCCATCGTTTACCGAAAGAAGGCAAAACCCTTACCGAGCCGAAAGTAACCATCAGACAACAGTTTCGATTCGACGTTCGGCACCCATTACCTTCGAGCAGTTACTTACGCACCGGGAGCCAAGAAGCCTTACCCCAACTGCGGGCCTGTTCAGTGCTCGAATTGCTGTTGCCGCAACGCCAGTGGTCCTCCTTGCTCCAAGAACTTTTCCTCAAATGATGGCCGTCGATCAAGCCTAGGACCAAGCAATGGACAAATCTCAGCGAGATCCTGGGGCGGCAACTTCTCCGTCGATACCGCTTGAAAATATCAACGCCGAACTGGGGGTCGCCGCCGGTGACTACTTTAGGCCGAATTGCCCGATTTCCGCAGCCTGAAGCGAAAAGCAAAATTGCTGCGTCGTATCGCTGACTGCAAAGGCGTGCCCTTGTCAAAGAAGACTCTGCCAAGGTCGCCTGCCTTTTGAAACGGCCAAAGAGAACCTGTGGCAAATCGTCGTATGGCGACCGTTGCCAGTGTGTACACAGGTCGACCGCATGTGCGAACTTGCCGAAAAAGTCACCGCTTGCTTTGTTTTCGCGACGAGCGAACAAGGACGAAGAAAGGATAGAAAAAAGGTCAACGGCCTCGACCGCAAAATAAAAACACGACAGCTCATTTCCCGAGGTGCCAGAGAACGGGACGCATTGGGAGTCACTGCCGATCAACGGATCATTGTGGGCGATGGCTTGTCATGGGACAGGTCGGCCGCTCGCCGCAGGGCCTGGGCAGGTGCTGATCCTGTTGATGGGGACGGTTCAAGAGAGTTATGGCCAACAATGATGCTTCATCTCTCGTTCGGTTGCACGCACGATACGATATTGGATTATCCTTCATGCGTTGGCTTATGTGTGGGGAAGCGTCGAAGGCTTTTTCTCGAAAGACTGACGACGTTCGGCAAAAGCGTGTACCACGATGCTCGATTGCTGGCGAATTTTACGCGGTTGAAGTTTTACGAGGGCGTGATTAAAGGCCTTGCGTTCGCCGTGGAACAACCCGCGAAACCTGACAGGCAAAGCGAAAAAAGGATTCTTGGCTCGCATTCTGCAACTACTTGGAAAAGAATGCGGGATCGGATGCGTTACGATGAGTCCTACGCCGTGGTTATCGGATTTGCTTCAGGCGTGATCGAGGGAGCATGGTCGTCATTTAGTGAAAGATCGGATGGAAGCGCAGCGGGATGAGGTGGACTCTCGATGGAGCTCAAAGCATGTGAATGTACGGGCAAGCGTTTCTAAAGCGATTCACTGGCTGGGTTTCTTGATGATCGTGATGCAACAAGGGAAGTCGCCAAGCACCTCGGCACCGAACACTCAATCGCTGACTACCAACCCTTCGCTCTGGCCTTTGCTAAGCGATCCAAAGGACGAGCGGCGGAACGCCGGTTACACCGCTTTGAGAGGGGAACCGATCGGAGGTCTTGATTCCGGATAGAATCCTCGGAGAATGACGAGGGAGAGTTGCAGTGCGACGTATTCAAACCCATCGATTCACCTTGGCGAGCGGTCACTCTGGATCTCAACGAGAAAGAAGTATGGATGCGAGAGGGAGTTCATCGCGAGACATACCTGTCCAAAACGACGCCCCTACTTGACTGGTCTGCGTCGGCCAATTCCGGTAATTCCGTTCGGCTCTGCCCCGCTCCTCGAATGTTTTCACAGTAAGTTTGCGAGATTGCAACGAGATCCATTTCTTTTTAGAATCGGTGGACCATGTTGCGATGGTGGACCTTGCCACCCAACGCTCGTTCTTGTGAACGGAATGACGTGTGTTTGATTTCTGGCACGTTCACTTTGGTTCGGGCGCGTCACGTCTGAATGGCCGAAAGCTGCAATAACGGTTCTCGACCGCTCTTCACCACTTCCAAATACTAGCTCTCTTCGCCCAGATCTCTTGCCCTTCATTTTAATGAGCGACGAACTTGGACGCTTTCATACGGGCCAATTTGCGTTAATACCATTCGTGGCCTCCGGCAACCCTTTCTCGCTTCGATCAGCTAAGAAACCAACCTCTGGCGTCTGTGCCCTGAACGGAACGCATAAAGCGCCACCGTCGATCACATCGAGTCATCGCTGCCATAGCGGAAAGCGGCTGAGCGAGGGAGTCGAATTTCGCGTGCAGACATCTTCGCTATTCGCCGTTTTCCGCACTTGAAATGTGGGACATCCGCACGGCAGATTGACGGAGTGCGAGGTCAGTTTCGAATTGAGATCACTGGCTGCTTGGGAACCGCAACGCCACTGGGAAACCCGCTTGTGCGGAACCTCCATTTTACGGTATCTGCCCTCCCTTTTCCCTTCAAGCGGCTCGGTCGCGAGCGGACTGAAACTTCGTGCGAACCCGTGTGGTCAATCGGAGATACCCACTGATAGATGAACCTGAGGGACAGTTGGTCGGCCGATCAGCGTCCAGACAAATTACGTTTCCGTAAATCTCGCCGGCGACTGGATTGGACCAACGGAGAATCGAACTCGGTGAAATCCAGTTTTCGGGCGGCTTACCTGTAAGCTCGAAACGAATAAAGCTTCGCCGCGGATGTCCGTGATTCCGAGGCCTCGCTGACATGTCATCGGAGGTAAATCTCCGGCATTTTTGCTCGATGCGATCAATAGGAGCGATGACGGGGCCAAACGCCGAGTATCGGCCAATTTCGATTAAACTAGCATTGTCTTCGCCGACCTGTCGTTGAAAGTATTAGACCACCCCAAGCCAAAGTCCAGGCAGCCTATCTTGAAACGACCACACGGATTCAAGACCCCGTGTCATATATTGATTCGGCCTAGGTCAGGCTTGCGACGGAAACGGCATCCACATCAACTCCTTCACCCAGGGAACACCTCACTGTTCGATAACTGGGCACTCGTGTGCACCACGCTTAAAGCGGTCCGCCGAAGGTTGGCCGCTTTTCGTATTGCGTGTGACACATGAAGTGGTCGCTTCCAAGCTTCGGAGTGCGTCCCGCCACGGGGTCGCGTTTGCACGCCACGACGGGTTGTCGGATTCTTGGCTCAGAAGAGAACGAGAACTGACGCGGCAGTGATCTAGAAACCACAGGTTTAGCGACGAAAGGGCCGTTCCTCAAATCGTTTATCGGACGCTAAGGACGCTTGTCTCGCCTGTTCAATGCGCGTCATTCGTGATCGTGATCGATGCCACCACCAGGCCAATTGATAGCATTCTTGGCCTGACCTTCATTTGCTAAGCTTTGGATGATGGGTGGCACATCTGGATTAAAAGGTAGTCATTTGCGGTCATCACAATGCACGCCGCGTCGATGAGCGGCAAGCAAACACACCGCAGGCACTGGCCGTGATGGTTTTTGCCTTCTTCCCGTCTGCATTTCGGGCGATTCGACGGCAAGGACAGTGTCAATGCCGCCACGATCTGAACCACGCGCATGGACGAATCCAAGTTCACGCACGGTCGCTTCGAGGGACAACGCTATTCAAGCGATCTTCATTGCGTGGATGCGTCTTGCCACCTCGAAGTTGGGACGGATGTTTCTTCGCTTGTGCCTTTTCAATCCGAATCGGAAAGCGAATTGCAAGCAGGTGAGTCTGAAGGATTCGTTTGGCTCGACGCACGAACGGGAAATGATGGCATCGAAACAAACGAACGCCGTCCGAAATCCGACGCGTCTACCCTCGGTGGAGTGAACAGGAAGCAAGCGACGCCACGGGCGTCGCCTGACTATTCATTATAGTTTAAAAGCTGCCGTGACTGGTGTAGAAAAGGCAGGCCTAGCAGGTCAACAAAACTCCGCCTTCAATGCATCCCTACCAGTCCACCGAGTTTGCTCGGTCCACGTGCCAGCACGTACCGGCACCCTTCGCTGGCAAAAACTTTCCCACAATGCCACCCATTCCTTTTCTCAGCAAAAGGTTACGTTTCCTGGTGTTAGTGAGCGGTAAGACTCGGAGACGTTACAGACCTTTGTTTTGAAGAGCCGACTTGGCAAATCACGGTTGGCGGAAGTAACCACAAAAAACACGTTTGTTTTGGGTGTTGGGCCCAACGTTGGGCGGATCCTCAAGTGAGATCACAGTGTATTTCGCAACCCAGCCAAGGTGTCATTGGAGGTGAGGGTGGTAGGCAAATTGGCGCAGCCACGTGAAGGGCAAAGCGATTTCCTTCGTCAGCCGCGTTCCAAGTCTCTGTGAGTAGGCAGGTCAGCAGGCAGCTGCATCATCAGCTCCGCGTACTGAAAATCCTCTTTGTCCTCCGTTACGGACATCGCTTCGTCGCTTCAGTTCCCTGTAGTTGAAGATCACGACGCGATCCGCCGACGAAATGACAGTGACCGCAACGGACGGCCCGCTCACGACTGGAAAAAAATCTCCTAAGATGAAAAACTCTTCGGTTGGGGCCGAAAACCTCAGTCAATATGTTGAACGATTAGCTCATGATTTCTTGAATCTCCTTTGCCAGCCGTAAGAGCGTTCGTTGGATTCCGCCATCAGAGTCACTCTCAGGTGGCATTGTGCACCCAGGCCGCCTCAAGCAATTCTTCACGATTTTCTTTTCCCGTCCCTGTTTCTTCTGGCATACTTCAACGCATTCAAAGTGCCCATCTTCTTTCCGATACAACGCATCCCGGTCGAGTTTCCGTCGAGAGCAACCACTCGACGAATTCGGGCACCGTACCTTCAGCAATGGCCGTTATAAGAGGATTTTCGTGAAGGCTGGCGATACCCAAATGAGCGCGCGTGTGAAGGAATTGGCGATCTCAAGCTCATTTTCTTGGCTCTCCCACGAATCGGTGCGCGGTGAATTTCGTAAAGGAAATCGTAATTGATTGGCTTTGGTTGGCCGCTAGGTAGGAAATGGGCGTCGTCGGTTCACTTGGTCGAGCGTTCTGGCATCGGAGTGCTGCAATGAACTGAGGGGGCGAGGCACTCCGCTCAAAGCTCTTCAGAATGGGGCCGCCCCTTCCACGTCGCGTCACACGACTCTAGCAAGTGTTGACAGGTCGATGTGACGGCGACGCGGAAAGGGGGGCTCATCGCAATTTTTTGGCCAAAAAGAAATGCACCTGGCCACCGGCTTTGAATTATTGATGCTGTTGCAAAACGTAACACAACATCACGGCAAAGCCAGATGCAACTGAAAGACTATCCCTCAATCGACGCCATCCTCTCAAGCGTTTTGTTTACGGTCACGCCCAAAGATCCGTGTGAAAGCTCTTAGTCTGAGGGTCAACGCCCTAAAAAACGCAAGCCGAAGTGCGGGCGTTTGGCAAGCGTCCGGCCCGCACCTACGACACTCGGCGATCGTTCGATTCGAGTTCATCCCGATTCTGGGATTGAGAGTCTTCTTTCTTTTACGCGATGCGGCGAGTGGACTTGCCGACGTGCGGTGTCAAAACCGAATTCCCTGGAGTGTCCACCGGCAAAGAGCAGATGACCAACCGCCTACAAGTAGGTTCCTCAGCACTTGGCTCGCCGGATGTTCTGGAGCGAACGGGCCCGAGTCTTTTGAACCAGGGCTGGACGCGTGTATCGCAGTGTTCAGCACGGCCGTTCCGCGGTGGGGGAGTCGCCCGACCGCACGGTTTCACAGCCATGGCATCGACGAAATCGCCTGCCAACGGGGCCATCGCTACTCACGCTGGTGTATCAGATCGATGAGCGGCTGCCGCCGTCTATTGTGGGTCGGTCGGATCGCAAGGAGAAAACACTGATGGTTTCTTTTGACCTGTTCGAGGGACAGCGTGAAGAACCATCTTCAATTTGTTTGCAGCGATATGGTGGAAAGCCGTACCTCACGTGATCGCCAAGCGAGCCGTCACGCTCTGATTTCTAGAAACGCTATATGTGATGGCCGAAATGAACAAGCATGTCGACAAGGTGCGAAGCCGAGGAAACTCGGCAGCTCAAGAAGGATGGCTACGAAACCGATTCTTCAAAACACAGTCGTTGTGCTGCTAAAGCCGTTCCTGGGATCGGAACAGCGAAGCAGGACATCGAAGTTGCGCGAAAGCTGATTGAAGTTACAAACTTGCGGACGATGCGAGCGTATTTGATTGAAGGAAGACTTCCAGCAATTCTGACGTATCGAAGTGGGGGACGTGGGCGGGGAATTCTTGGACGGATGGTGCGCGCGGGCGAATGCGTAGCTCAAGTTGGAACCGATGAAGGAAATGGCGGACACTGCGGTCGCCAATCGAGGCTTGTTATGAACTTGAGTTCGCGCCAAGGCGAGCTTCCAGACGGGAGTGTGGAGGGCATGAACACGAAGGGCAAAAGTGGCGCTGAAAGAAAATCGTTACGTTTTTTCAAGACGTACGAAAGTGCTACGAAACCGTGTATATCACCAAACTTGGCGACTTTCCTGAAGCATCAACTCGCCCCACCAATTCTGTTGACGAGGCACAATTTTCAAAGTCCCATAGTGGGACTTTGATTCTTCGTTTGCCCTGCAAATGGAGGTTCAAACGAACCCAGGACCACTTTGCGGCCGTCGGATTCCGGGAATCCCAAATGTCATCGCCGAGTGCCCACAACGACAATTGAATGATAGGGGGGCGGGTCCATTGCCCACCCCAACGAATCTGCTGAAGTGACGCGAGGAAAGTTCGTTCTCGCTCTACTTTCGCTTTTACAATGGAAACGGCTGGAGAAACAACCTGATTAACCCGGCGGACGGTATCTGCTCGAGCGATTGGGTAGAATGGGGTAAGCTCAACTATTTGATTTCTAACAGGCGTTTTTAAAAGAACAAGGCCATTTCATGTTCGGGACAAACAAATGACCACGATTATTTACTTTCCACCATGGAAGAGGGCGGGGAAAATTTTTACCGCCGTACCAAAGGGACGGATTTTGTGACAGGGGCAAAAGGGTAAAAAAACCGGCTCGTGGAGGATGGACGGGCGATGATTTTTGACGAAAAATTTTCCACGGTTGGGGACAACCCCTGGGAAAAAAAAAACCCTTTGGTGGCCCACCCCCAACCCTTTTCCCCCTCCGCAAGTTTTTTAAAAAAAAAACCTTTTTTTCCGTTCCGGGGGACGGCTTTTGGAAAAAGGGGGAAAATTTATTTCGGGGAAGTAATCTCTCTCTTGGGGG
>Ga0163217_1109296_pt1 | contig 16190 bp, 28 predicted proteins | sample SynspAceP_FD_185933 | JGI IMG/M metagenome (GOLD analysis project Ga0163217, IMG submission 185933) | Saline lake microbial communities from Ace Lake in Antarctica - Synechococcus sp. Ace-P (PacBio error correction) | ecosystem: Environmental > Aquatic > Non-marine Saline and Alkaline > Saline ... | reverse complement strand
TAAGTTCCGGTTCAAGTCCGCCCGGCGTGTAATACTCCCTACCTCGTATCCTGCCTCAGGCACTAGCTTCAATGGTCAGCCTGGCATCTACGAGAAGGGTCCCAATCTATTGTCCGAGCAGGGCTGAAATCGCAATCACCAACCAGCCCTGTATTTTGCTCGAGAAATACATTATATTCTCGATCAAGCTTCTCTGGGTTCTGGTACTGCACCACGACCAATCATATGCATTTATCTACATTATAGGAGCGATATTTCGGGTGCAACATAGATTCTTTGTAACTTAATCGTCAGTATCAGCGCCTCTTATATAAGCACGCTCTACCTTCATACCGAGGTCTCCTTCGTCCAAACCAACCGGACTTGCATTGTGAACGTTACGCCTGACGTAGAACTTCGCCTTTAATCTACAATGCTTTCAATCCATGCAGCGACTCATCACGAATCTACCCTGCCGGGAAGTCTACGGTCAACCTGCCTAGGGAATGCATCGCCGGCCACTGCATTGTTGCTCCTAGTAAGGGCTCTGTCCTTATCCTACGATCGCTACGCCCTTCATCGAGGTGATCCACGCCATTGCTGTCGGACATACTTGTAGATAGTCGATTGCCAGAAGCAGGGCTGCGAGCAGCAGGGCAGCCGGAGAAGGAAGGTCCGCATCCTTGCAACCTCGATGAAATGCGATTGGCTAAAGTCAGGAGTCTAACGGCTTTTGCGCGGGCCGTGGCGACCCGCCACAAAAGAGTTATATTCAATCAGCGCGCCAGGTTCGGCGCTGGGTGCAGCGAGTAGGTTAGCGGCAGATGGATGGCAAAGCCTGCAAGCCGCCCTTGATACCGCTGGTTTCCGCCTGATGGCACCAGATCGCGCAGGCATGCAACATTGATCGTGCCATTGGCGCTTGGTACGGCCCCAGATCTGCTGCAAGCGCCAAAGCGCTTCTCGTAAATTACCTTTCAGGGCTGGCTCTCGGCCAGGACGCGCTGCATTTCTCTCGTTATGAGCATCCAGCAGGCTGCTTTCGCGGGCTTAGCAGGCGTTGGCACGACGGAAAACAGGTGGCGCACGGGATCGTCTACCCGGTTGCATTCCTGCTTGTACCAGTGGCCTTGATCACCAGCTTGCGATACTGCGCCCATGATCTGGAAAGCGGTTATTTCAGGATCGCCATCGCCCGGTGTCCATTATCCAGCGTCTGCTTTGCCCTCGACCTGGTGGCAATAGGTGCAGTGCGGCCGCACCTTGGCCAGGCCCGAATCTATGCTGGAACAGGCGAATCACATACCAGCCCAGGTATCGAACTACCCACTTCTTGACCGTGTTTACAACTTGCGGTGATGTTGGGGTATTTATTGTTGTTGCAGCTCTTCACCGCCAATCAGAATGCCCCAGGGCATGATGTTGGTGGCGGCGTCCTTGCATTCGAAATTGCGATAAAGCCCCAAAGCATTGGCCAGACCGTTGATCACACCGGCGGCATTGGACCGGGAATCCACATCATCTGCACTGCCATTACGGTCATGCCAAGCACGCCGAACAGGGGCCAGATTGATGACTCGCAGCAGTGTCCACACCCCCAGCCGGGAAGCGGCTGTACAGGTTGCGCTCGACCCAGTCATCGGGCAGTTTCTTGCCGTAGATGCCAGGAGGGTCTTCTTCATTCTTTGGCCCTCCATATACCAGTTCCGCGCCTTTGCGCAGTTACTGTAGTTCAGAACCCTTGTGCACTGGGCTGTGGGGTCTTTCCGGGGTTTCGCATTTGGCGTGGTGGCTTGCGTGATGGCCGTCCACTCGCGGGTGTTCATGCTGGTCGTCTGAGCACAACCAGAAACGGAAAAAGTGCTGCCAGCGCAGCCGGCAGTTCAAGTGCACGGTGGGCCGAGTAGCGATGGCAGATAAAACTGGTGACGCTGGACGATGGTGACATGCGTCAGAACCAGGAGTGAACGGCCAGAATGCGCCAGCCGTTGAGTTGCAGTAAACCCTTGATACACATAGGGCTTATTTTCCTCTTCAGCCAATCCCGGAAAACACCGGGAATTGCCGATTATGGCCCAGGATTGCTGGCAAATGACACGACCGTCAGACAATCGGTGAGATTGCTATATTGCTTTCAACATCTGATTACACCGATGAGTAATGCATGACTTCCATCGCAGCGCGGCACATCGCTCTCTTAATATGGGTTGTAGCCTATCCTCGTGGATTCTGATTCAGTACAATCTGTTGCTGTGGGCGGGGTGTGGAAGCAGCACCCAGCAACGCATGCAGACGTTCAAAGGCTTGTTGTTTGTCTTCGATTAACCGGTGCATGTGCCTGTTCTATTCCATGCGTTTATCACTTGCGTCGCCGCAGGCAGCAGGAGCAGATACTGCAAACGCAGTGAGGAACGCTTCGACCTGGCGTTGCTGGGCTCCAACGCGGCGTCTGGACTGGGATTATCCTCTCTGGCGAGCTGTATTTCTCGATCGCTGCCAAATTGATTCTGGGTTCATCCGCGCCCGACTTCAACCATGAATCAGCGGGAAACCTGGCTCAAGCATCTGCACCCTGAAGATCGCCTGCTCACTGGTGGCTGACTTGCGCCGCCATCTCAAGGCGAGACGAGCGCCTGGAGCACACCCAACCGCATTCGCCGCCGCGATGGTTTCATATCTGGGTTAACCGCTCGTGGGCAGGCCGTGCGCAATGCTCAGGCAGAGCAACACGGGATGGTCGGCATTGTCTGCGAAGTGACGCAGCACAAACTCAACAGCGAGCGGTTGCAGCAGGCGTCCGTGCGTGTTCGACAGTACCAATGAACGGGGTGGTCATCAGCGACAGGCCGCAATCGCATCGTCAACGTCAATAATGCGTTCTGCCGTATCACGGGTTATACCCATAAGAGGGTCGTTGGGCAAAAGCCTACCCTGCTGGCAAGGTCCGGCTGGCATGAGAATTGTTCTACAGGGAAGATGTGGAAGCGTTGTCCGCTACTGCACCTGGCAGGGAGAATCGGAATCGACGCAAGGCATGGGGAGATTTCATCCCCAAGTGGCAGACGATCAATTGCGGTACGTGCGCAGAAGTGTGAGCTGACGCATTATATGTTGCGGTCTTCTCGATATATCGGGCGATGCTCAAGCACAGTCGCGCCAGGAAATCGATTTTTCTTGCCCCACCACGTCCACTGACGCGCCGCCCAACCGCTTACTGCTGGTTCGAGACTGACCAACGCGCTTGGTGCGGGCAAAAGCCGCGCGAAACAAGCGGCTGGGGCTTGATCTTTAATCGACCTGGACCGCTCAAGACCGTCAACGACCAGGCCTGGGCCCACACCGCAGGGATGAGTTGTTGCGTGTGGCTGGCGAGGCAGCTCGGCCTGTGTCGCGAGGAAGACCACGGCTTGCCGCGTCTGGGTGGTGACGAATTCGTCATGCTGGTCGAGAACCTGACCGAGACGGACGACAGTAACGCCCATCGCCCAGGCGGCTAACAGAATGGCTTCAGCCAAACCCTTCGAGATAGAAGGGCACAGCATCCATCTCAGCGTTCAGCCTGGGCATGATATTTTTCCGGATGATGGCGAAGGAGGGTGCCGAGCCTACTCACCAACGCCGACCCGCCGCCGTGTCCCAGGCCAAGGGCCAACGGCGCAATACCTACGCGTTTTTACCCAGGCCAACTGACGGACAAGGCGCGGCGGCAGAGTTGTTGCAGTCAGACCTTTATCAGGCCATTCAAACAGCAGCAGTTACAGGGTCTTTTACCAGCTCAGGTCGACATGCAAAAGTTAGGCCAGGTGTTCGCGGAGGCGCTGGTGCGTTTGGCAGCATCCGTCGCGGGGCTGATCAGCCCCGGTGGAGTTTTTTGCCAGTGGCGCAGCACGTCGGTTTACTGATCGATTGACGAATACGTCTTCGCCAGGCCTGTTTACAGATGCGCGAATGGTTGGTGCGGGTTACCCGTTGACCTGTGTCGCGTCAAACATGTCTGGCTCCACCCTTGAGCGCGGGGCGATGTGCTTGGCACGTCAAAAAACCGGCGCTGCGGCCGCTCGCTTGCCGGCAGAGCACCTGGAGCTGGAAACTCACGAAGTGAAATATGGCAGCAGGTGATCGCTTGCATTGGAAAAACGCTGGATGCGTTTGCGGGCGCTGGGGCGTCAGGCTTTCCAATTCGATCATTTCGTACGGTTATTTCCTCTCTGTTGGTCTCAAAAAACGCTGCGGTCAACACCCTGAAATCGATCAGGCTCCGTCGTTGCCGACTGCAGGGCTCCGCCCACGAACAGCGCCATCTCCAGCCATTATCGCGTTGGGTCAGAGCCTGCACCTGGACCATCGTTGCCGAGGGCATCGAAAACCAGGCACACACGAGTTGCTCAAGGGATATGAAGTGCGATACGGCCAGGGCGATCTTACAGGCAAGCCGGCAGGACGCCGCGGGATATTCCACCGCCCATTTGGCGGAGTGCTTCAAGGTCTAGGTGGTAGGACAGGTTGTAACATTGAATTGTACAAAAGCATGAGATTAGTTATACAGATCCTGTACCAAAGGTTAGTGCAACTCACATAACACTTCCTGGAGAAGATCATGATTGCACTCACCCAAACACCTCGGCCAGCGCCTCACCACCGCGCCCGCACCTGATGTTCGCGTATTCAGCGCCAGCCTCTGGTCGAGCCACCGAGTGCACGCCGATCACCCATGGCGACAAGAAAGCCGGATGCTGGGACATCGTCGACACCGCAGTAGCTTGCCGGCAACTTCGAAACCCTGGCTCACCGCAGGTACAGGCCGCTGGCCTGGTTGACACCTTTGAAAAAGGCGAAGGCCCGTTCACCGTTTTCGCACCCACCGACGAAGCCTTCGCAAAGAATCCCCAGGCTGACCTGGAGGCCCTGCTGGCCGAACAAGGACAAACTGACCGCCGTTACTGACCTCACGTGGTAGCAGGCAAGGTCATTGGCGCTGACGTGGTCAGCATGACCATGCCGAAACCGTCCAGGGCAGCTCACATGACGATGGACGCCACTGACGGTGTAAAAGTCGATACCGCCACGCGTAACCGCCACTGATATCAAGGCCAGCATGGCGTGATTCATGTGATTCGACACGGTGCTGATGCCGGAGATTGTAAATACCAGGCATTGCTCGATTGGTATGAAGGAAGGGCAGCTTGGGTCTGGCCCTTTTTTATGTCTTAGGCAACCCCACCACTTCACAGATTCTCCTCATCAGGACCGGCTCAACTTCTCTGCCATTGCTGATCGATACTGAGGTCGGCAGAGGTATCGGCGGTTTCCCGCCGTGTTAATCGGCGTTTGGCGTTAGTAGGGCTGGAAGACCGGGGTTTATGGAGGCAAAGCGTCTGTGTCGTTTTCCAGCACGACGTGATTACAGCGCCTGGGGCATGGACAATCCAGGCTTGATCAAGCAGTTATCTTCAGCAGGCGTATGGCCTCGCTTCGTCTTTGGCAAAAGTCGGTGTCGCGCTTGGTCGATCCAGGCCAGAAAAACCGCATTGCGCCTGCGTCGCTAATTTCGGCGATCAGCCCTGTTGGTGCCGCTGGTTGAGGATGGCCGGGCATGGCGTGCAGGGCGGTTACGCCCGCTTCCACGGGCCTGATTGAGATCCGCCGATCGGGCACGTTGGATGTTGAACTCGAACCGGCGCAGAGGATTGCGGCTGAAGTTGGGTCATCGCTGAGGTAAATGATCACACTGTGGTATTGCGCAAGAATGGTTGCCGTCTCGGGTCATCAGTATCGTAATCCCGGGAGGTAAGCCGCATGACCTTGCCGGTGAAGGCACCCACTTCGACCTGTGTCGCCAATTCGCGAAGGGGTTGCGTGCGCTGAGTTAGCACGCCGGGCCAGGTTAGTTCTCGACGATATTGCGAAAAACGCAAAACCGAGCGGATCCGGCCACGCCAGCGATGCCCAGCACCGCGCCGACCAGGGCGGTAGCGTCCATTACCTCCAGGGCATCAGCAAGCCCCCATGCCGGTCAGGCAGTAGGACGGACGAATACGTTTACCCCAGATTGGAGCCAGCTCGCGACAGGCCAATGGCTTCGCAGCCAGCCTCATGCGTTTCCGGCCCAGCGTCCTATCAGCGCGAAAACTGAAGGACAATAGCCAGAGGCAACCAGGGCAACAGGCAGGGCCTGCATCGCGTTAGGCGCTCATCTCCTTGAATCGTCGGGTCAAAGGCTGGACGCGTGGCAGCGATATTAGACGTCGTCGTCCGAGGCGGTTTTGTACATAGACCACCCCTTCACGCGGCTGGCCGATATTCGCAATATTCGCGCGCAGCCGCGTGCCGGCTGACCTCGCCGCTGAGTGTCACCACTCCTGCGGCTCACCTCGATGGCCACGTCGTCCAGGCCATCAATACGCTTCAGCCACTTGGGTCAGCCGTGCTTCTATAGCTTCGTCCTGGGGTGCATCGGACCACACGTAATTTCAGCATCCAGCGTCTGCGCATCCGGCCCGTCACCGGGCGCTCAGGCTCAGCCAGGCAGTTGCGAGGCGCATTAGGAGTTGTCTGATCATGGTCTGGCCCTTGGCGAGTAAACTGCTGCTTTGAAAGCGATTGTTGCAGTTCAGGGCAACACGGCCGGGGAGCCTATCCGGAACCAAATCTTGCTTCTCCCGGTCACACATAAACCGAATTGTTATTAAAAGAGTTACCGATGCGAACTAAAAGCTGACGCGTGTGCCTCCCGCCCTGTATTTGCATCGGGGGGAGTGAATGGCCAACCAACCCAAATTGTATATGGGGTAAAGCGAGAAAAGCGTTAATTGCCTGAACGGGCATATTGGAATTGCCTGCCAAGCTGGGATACTGGGCGGCGGTGACCACGTCCCTGAGTGCGCAGAACATTCAACTGTTCAAGCGCGGGGACGGGTGAAGGGGACTGGGTGCGCTTCGAGGCTGGCGTGGAAGGCTGAGAACGAAGCGCAAGGAGCTGGAGCTGCCAGTGGTGCGACAGCCAGATCAAGCGTCGCGCGGCTGATATCCCCGAGGGCGAAAAACCAAGGGACTTACAACCTCTCTCCCAGTGATCGAGATGAAGGTATGCATGGTGATGTGGAGCAGGATATCGGAGTCAAACCTGACTGACCGATACGTCCTTTTCCTATCCGTTCCTTATTGCTTCTACGGCCCTGCAGCGTTTTGATGCGATGGCGATCCCAGCCTGAAGTACTCGGCGGGTACCCGCCTGTACTACTTGAGCCGACCTGAAAACTGACAAAGCCGGAGCCCTTGCTCGGCTTTGCTGTTCTGGCGTCTACGGAAACATACGCGGGCCATGGCGTTTGGCGCATCTTGCCTATACTGGACATTGGACTCGGGCGCCGGCATTAGCCGGCCAGGTGATGCAAGGCTGGGCCACAAGCGGCTGCACAGGAGGTCGGCCTAAGGCCTGACCGATACTCACTGTCGCGGCGCACATGCGCACCGATTGAGGAGATTGACCATGTTCCGCAACAGTGCAAACTCCCCTATACCCGCTTGATAGAACGACCAGGGTCAGCCGCTGCGAACTGCCGCAATGGACCTCGAACCACAGGGCCTGTTGTATCCCATGTACCAGAATATGCAAGCAGTGGGGCGCAGCTTTGATCAAAAGTGCGTGGCGCTGCAGCGCACCGGCCAGTTGGGCACCTATTGCCCGACCCTGGGGTTCAGGAGGCGATCGCTCCGCCGTCGCCGGGCGATGAGCCCTGAAGACGTATGATCCCCCTATTTACCGTGATTACCGCACGCAGCTACAGCGCGGGCGTGGGGATGCACGAGATTCTGCTCTATTTGGGGCGGCGACGAGCGCGAAAGCGCCTGGGAAAACCCCGCGGTGGCGGAGGACTTTCCGATTTGCGTGCCTAATCGCTTACCCAGGCCTGCCACGCGTGTGGGCACGCGACCGCCTTTTCGCATTCCGTCAGCAACCACGCGGTGCGGACGACCGCGGCGGACGGCGCAACCAGCAAGTCGGGACTTTCTGGAAAGCCTTACCTGGCGGATGGTGTGGCAACTGCCGGTGGTGTTCGCCATTAACAACAACCAGTGGGCTAGTTCGGTGCCCCGTAGCTTGCAGAGTGCCGCGCAACGCTGGCGCACAAGGCGTTGGAGCGGGTGTGCCCGGCGAGCAGGTGGACGCAATGATGTGCTGGCTGTCTATGACAGAGTCAAGCAGGCGATAGAAACTCGGGCGCGGGCAGGCAGGGGCGAGCCTGATTGAATGCGTGACCTATCGGCTGGGCGATCACACCACCGCGGATGATAGGCCAGCCGCTACCGCTCGGACGACGGAAACTGAACGAAGCTGGAAGCACGAGCCTGTCGGGCGCATGCAGCGCTTTCTTGCATTCGCGGGAGTTGTGGACGAGGCGCGTGCGAAATAGCCTTGCAGCCGAGCTGGCGAACGCATCAATGATTTGCGGTTGGCGCGCTACAAAGAGATACGCCCCCGGCCGGCACCCACGGCCTTTCTTTCGATCTCTTTTTGCGCAGCTGCCCAGCAGTACCAAACAGCAACGTGAGAAGCTTGGTCAGCGCCGTGGCCGCGTTGGCGCGGAGGTGATCATGAGTGAAGTCAAAACCGGTGCATGGTCGAGGCTATTCCAAACCTTGCATTACACCGCGCCATGCAGGACGACCCGAAGTCCGTGGTGGTGGGTGAAGATGTGGCCGTAACGGCGGGGTGTTCGGGCGACTGGTGGGGCTGCATGAGCGCTTCGTGCTTTCGCCGGGTCATTGGACACGCCCCTGGCGGAAACCTTGATCGCCGGCATCCATGTGTCGGCATGGGCGCCAAGGTTGAAGCCGGTTGCAGAGATTCAGTCATGGGCTTTATCTATGCCGGGAGGGAGCAGCTTGTTCCCATTGCCGGGGCGCCTGCGTAGCCGTACGCGTGGTCGGTTGAGCTGCCGAGGGGTCGTTGCGTACCGCATGGCGCTGGGATTTCACGCTCCAGAGCATCACGGCGAACCACTGAGCCCTTTTTGCAACATATTCCTGCCTGCTGCGCGTGTCATCCCTCTTCGCCGCGGCGCGCCTTATGGTCTGCTACTCGCGCTATTGCCGATCCCGATTCGCGTGATTTTTCTGGAGCCGCACGCCCTTGTATCGATCAAGTCCAGCAGCCAGTGCCGGATGACGGCAACCGCTGCCTTTGACACCTGCTTTACCTGCGCGAAGGCCAGGATCTTACCCTGATCAAGCTGGGGCGCAGCCTTGAAGGAAAACCTGGATGCTGCGGTAATCCTGGCCGATGAAGGAGTAGATGCGGAGTTATCGATGTCGCCCCCCCACGCCTTAAAACTCTGGAGCCGGACCCTGGTGCATCGGTGAAGCAAAACCGGGCGCTTGCACTGATTGTGCACGAGGCCGCACGCAGCTTCGGTGGGGTGCCGATGGATCCGCGCTGTTTGCACGAAGGCGCGCGTGGACGGCGTTGCGGGCACCGGTTGCACGGGTGGACCGCTTTGATTGTGGATTCCCTATTTGCGCGGCAGGAGATGGGCGTATCTCCCCGATGTGCAGAGGCATCTGCCATGCGGCCCGGGCCACAATGAAAGGAGAAGGCCGTATGAAAAAACCATTCAAGCTTGCCCGACCTGGGCGAAGGCTGCAGAAGCGGAAATCGTTGCAATGGCATTGTCAGGCGGGCGACCGGGTCGAGGTTGATCAACTACTTGTCTCGGTGGAAACCGCCAAGGCCATCGTCGAGGGCCCTCGCCGGCCAGGCGGGGTACTGGCACGGCTGCTTTGGCAAGCCCAGGCGATCCGTTGCATGTGGGTGAAGCCGCTGGTGACATTCGAGGGCGAAGCCGAGAACAGTGGCACCGTGTCCGGCAAATCTTGGTCGCCCGGAGGCCAATGCCGGGCCTGGCGGCAGGAAGATTTTTCATATTGGCATTGTCGCCCTCCACCCGCGATTTCCAGCCAGCCAGGGCCGCGCCTGCGTGCGCCCGGCTGGCCACAGCAATGGATGTTGGATTGACACGGCTGCACAAGCGCCACTGATTCGGGATTGGATTACCGAAAGAAGGGACGTGCGCCGCGCTTGCTGATCCCGTTCGGCCAAGGGCAGGGAAGCGCTGCGCAGCGTGCGGCGGACCATGGCCAAGAATATGGCACGCGCCCACGCCGAGGTGGTGCCGGTGATCTGCGTGAGGATTGCTGACTGCATGCCCTGGATCGCGCGGCCGTGCGTGATCCGATGATCCGGCCTGACGCGCGCCATTGCGTTGCCTGCAGGCGCAGCCGGGCTGGAATGCGGCCTTTGCGTTCGGCGGCTTAACCATCCAGCAGCATTTGAGAAGGTTGATCTGGTGGTTAGCGGTTCGATACCGCCAGGCATGGCCTTATTTGTGCCGGTGGCTGCCGCGATGTCGCCCGGCGCGATTCCAGAAGATCTTCGCAAGCGGTCTGGCGCAATTGCGCGCGGACGTGGCCAAGCGCTCGATACCGCCCAAGGAAAGCTGATGGGTGCGGGACCATCACGCTATCCAACTTCGGGGACCCTGTTCGGCCAGCTATTGCCAATCCGAGTCTGGTGCCGCCCCGCACGGTCGCATTATCCGGCGCGGGTACCCTGCGCGAAGCAGGCCGGTGGTCTGGGAAGGGCAGGTGGTCATCCACCCGATCCCTGCCGCTTGTCGCTGACCTTTGATCACCGGGGCAAGTTCACGGTGCGCGAGGGCCGCGCGGTTTCTCAAGCGCTGGTGGCTGATTCTTGCAGTTGCCGGGAGTAGGCAAACTTATTCTGTGACAAGCGCGGGCACTGCAGCGGTCGGAAACTGGCGTTATGCTTGCGGACTACTAATCTGCGTGGAGATTGCCTTGGCAGGTTCCTTTAACCCGCCTGAATATGGATCGCCCGCCTGGACGGTGCTGGTCCGTCCCGGTGATCAAACAGTGGGCTGGATGCACCCAGCGCCGGTAAAACGCTGGCCCTGGAGGCGCGAGCGCCGGAAAAGCGGTGAAGTCACCAGCCTGCGGTATCGCCCGGCGCGCAGTTCCCGAGCCACCCGCCACCCCAATGGCGAAAGAGATAACTGGTTGCTCAGCGGGGTGTTCAGCGATGAGGGGCGGGCGATTACCGCCGCAGCTACCTGCGCAGCCCAGCCGGTTCCCGCATAGCCCTTTTTCACAGCCGGCTGCTTGGATCTTCGTCAACTCAATCAGTTCGCAGAGGTGATATTGAGCACAGTGCGGCTTGCCGACAGCAGGTGGTCTGGCAGGCCCCTTGATCACGGCGTGGATCGAGGCATGGAGAGGGCCCCACTGCACGCCTTTGCAGATGAAGTCAGAGCATGCAACGGTATTCCAGGGCGATGCCCGTGCAACTGCCAAGTCAGATCGGGGCGAATTCTTGGTTTGACTCTGAAGCGGAGCCTTGACATGGGGCGAAGGAGACGCTACCGCGGGCAGTTTGGCTGCGTGCGCCCAGCTTTTGATGAGCTGCCACTGACGGCGGTCAGAACACCACGGATATTGGTCAAAAGCCACCAAGCTAATCGTAAGGGATTTCGTGGGTTTTGGACATAAGCCTCTGCTTTTCGGGCGAGAGAGGGCGAGCCTGCCATTGGAAGTTACCATCATAAGGCCCTTCTGGATGAACCACTGCCAAACAAAGCGTCCCAATCTCAATGGGTTTCAAGGCAGCCGCCTGTGTAGCCAGGCTTTGGCCAATGTGCCGCCGAGGGGCAAGGCCTGAGGGTAATAATGTTCGATAATTGGTCACGACTTTTGCCATCAAATCGACAAATAGGCCTCTTCGCGGCTTGAGCATCTCATCACGTTACCCACTCCGGATATTTATTTCTGACGCGAATAGGTTTGGGGCGGTTCTACCTAAGGATTGCCAGCGTAAAAGACTATCTTGGGCAAATCTATATTTGTCATTACGCCTCATTGGCGCCGGAACCCACCACGGTCCAGGGGTCCCAACCAGTAGGGTCGCCACGATTTCTCTGGAGGGTTTGAACGAGCCAATCCGCGTGAACCCGGTAATACGCAAGACCTCGCTGGTCTAGGTACATCGACGCTTTTCTACCCAGACTTCCATATGTAGTTGGGAGCTCCCAGACCGATACTCCAGCGGTCATAGGCGTAGCTTGGGAGGCGGGCGGATTCAGCGGGTTCTTCGCGCCGCAGGCGCTAAAGGCTGAGGATTCAGACCAAGCAGCAGACAAAAGATTTCATTGCGGATTAAACCTTTTGCGGTTGATCGGGGTAGACAGCTCGACCGCCGGATCTGGGGCGATTTTGATCAGCAATCCTCTGGACGTGGTCCAGTGGGCAGAGCGGTGAATGTAATAGCCGTGGAGGAGGCGAGACCTCTCGATTCAGCGGGGCACTGAGCCCGCGTTCAGCATAACAGATACTTTGCCAGTGATAGGCTGCAGCTCTGCAGGATGCTTATTCGTTCATCAAATTTCATCAAGTGGGCTGAAACGCTACGGAGTGCTGTACTGCCAGCATATGGCATCACCCGCAGCGCACACTCTCGCAACTCCCCTCTACCCTTACCGATCCAGACCAGGACCAATATTGTATCCGGTAGCGTCCAAATGCGCTGGATTCGGCGGGCGACTCGGCTGATTTGATTCCGGTCAAATTTGCCATCCCCCGCAAGGGCCAGTCCCATCACCTCATATGCGCCGTATTGCGCTCATCCACTGCGGTAGGTGCGAATGGCAATTTGCGGCTACTGTTGTCGCTGCCCCGTTGATAGGGGATCACTCTGGGGCGAATCAACCAGCAAACCGCTCGTGCATCAGCGGCGCGCGTTATCCGCCACCTATATCGAGAATTGTACCCCTGGCAAGGCGCATCTTGATGGCTGGATCAACCTGATTGAGCTGAACAGTTGGCCGCTCCTCATTGTTGGGCTGTTAGGCTGCACCACCTATGCGCGCGCAGTTTGGCGGTAGATACAGATTGATGCCGGGATTTCGGCGTTTCCGGGGCTCAGGTCACTGCGCACGGGAATTCAACCATTGCGGGCGACCGTATCAAATAGGCCAATTAAAAATTTGATGAAACAAGCATGTTCAGACCAGTCAAAGTTGGCTTTGAAGCAGGAACGTTTTATTGAACGACTGCGCTAGCAAACCACCTTCGGGTTCAGCAAGTTTCATTGGCAAAATGCCGAGCGGCTAGCAAGCGCACACGGCTGAATCGAAGATATTCGAATTCAACGCGCTCGATAAGCAGATGGGGGTTATTGCAAGCAAGCGAACGTTAGTTGCTCATTGATCAAGTCAGGGCTTTGAGCCACCCGCGCAAGTTACGCCAGTATCACCTTGCCCTGTTGCCATGCCTCGAAGTGAGTCCAGAGCTGGGCGCTGCGGTACCGCATGGCCATCCAGATAAACTTTATATGACCATGTGGGGCGTCTGACGGAATCTGTTGGTAAGTTTGATCTCATAAAGATCAAACAACAACGCCAACATTGTCATGCGCCATTGCCATAACTGCTCCCCGGGCATTCTGATCAAACAGGCCGTCACCATTTGGTGTCGCGGGTATTGCCTGGCTCACACAGCCGGGTAAAACGCCTGTAGGGTCTCGGGGTCGAAGTCTTGCAGATCCTGGCTCGGCACTGTTCGGTCAGGGCTGCGTTGGCCAGATTGTTGCGGTGCCGTCGAAAAAACATTGCCCAGGCGCAAGGTGGACTATTGCGTTGCTCGAGGGGAGGCTCGGTTTCTTCTTCCTCTTCCTCATACTCCAGTGGCTCGGTGCGGCGATTGAGGGAGACTGCTGCTGGTCGGCGCCAGGGGCCGTGGGTGTGAGTGCAGTTGCTGCGCTGGGCGCGCCGCTGCCAAAAACTCACGCGCCACCATAAGATATTCCCCGAACCGCCCCACCAACCACGTCGCCGTGCGAGCCTGTGCTGGCCGGTGACCACAGCGGGGCGGCCGTTGATCAGCACATTGGGTAATTGACCTGCCGCTTGATGGCGCGCCCACAGGCGGTGTGTGCCCTGGCGGGCGGCGGGGATGCCGATTGAACAGCACTCGGGGATCACTGGCAATTTCGCATTGTGCCGTGGCGCCTTTCTTTGGGGGCATTGGGTTGGCGTCGCCCAGACGCGCTGCGGGTTTACCGGTTACATGGCCTTGTTCCTTGGCGTGGGGTGTTCCTGTTACCTGTTGCCGAGGATTGCTAGTGCCTGAAGATAAACGCGCGACAAGGACGGCGGGCCTGGAATGTGAACGGTAGGCACGTGGGCGCGCGGCATACCGGCCATGATCAACGATTACAGGAATACCCAAAGCAGAATAAAACCCCAGCGAGAATCCGGTAGATCACAAGGTTGCTTGGCCGATACGATGATAAACGCCAGGAAGAAGGGATACACGGAAGGCGGCTGATTACCGGATGCCACAACGCCGGCGATCATTTGAAGGTCAGTCTACCGGCACACCGGCAAGTCGCCAGACATCAGGACTTCAGCGCGCAGGCGATCAGAATGACCGGGATCGACAGCAGGAATGAGAAAACGCGCGGCGTGCTTCGCGGCGGTCAGGCGGAGCATAAGGCCGGCTGTCATGGTGATGCCCGAGCGGGAGGTGCCGGGGAACAGCGCCCACGCCTGGGCCAGACCAAATGAACCAGGCACGTCCTTCCAGTTCATTTTCCTCGACTTCACGCTTGCCCTTTGCGCCAAGTCGGGCCCAACCCAGCAACACAGCCGAAGACAATCAGGCCGATGGCCAGTAGATGGGCAAGCGCAGGACGGTTTTCGATACTGTCTTGAGCAGGCAAGCCCATGATGCCAAACCGGGATGGTGCCCAGCAAGAAAACCCCCAGGCAGCCGTGCGTTTGCTGTTCCATTTCCCTATGGGTGACCGAGCGCGTCCAAGCTATGGTCAATATTGATCAGGTCCTTGCGGAAAATACAGCATTCACCGCAGACAGAACTGCCCAGGATGCAGAGCGACGTCAAAAACGCCAGCCCCGATCTTCCCAACTGGTTAATTACGGCGTACCAGAATCAGAAGCGGCCGAGCTTTGATACCGGGAGAAATCGGTAAGGCCTTTGAAACAAGGGCCAGGACAATAACTTGCAGCCAATCCATGTGAGTTTCCTGTGTGAGTGAAGAGAATTCGGTCGGCAATTAAAACACGTTGACCCTGCATTCGGCGACAGCGACGCCGCGGCCTTTGGCCGCGCTTGTAAATGTTGGTTTCAACCACGCTGGGTTGATAAGGATTTGACCCGCTGGCACTGCCGTGGATCTTGAGAATCAGGCCGGCTTCGACTATCAGGAGATAACGCATGCGCTGCGAAAAATCGTCCGCAGGGCTCCAAACTGGGGTGACTTTGGTGTTGATGATGAGGTTGGGAAGGGCTCAATCTTGCTGGACACCAGAAAAGGTGCTTGCAGGCGTCGCCGAGTCGTGCGCGAGGGCCGCTGCATTCTGCCTTTCAGCCTGCCGCTGGATTACCCCGGCGGCAGCGCTGAATTCGCTGCGCCATCCGCCTCGCGCGATTCACCCCGGGCGCGGACCGACAAGCCTCAACGGTTTACAATTTTGCGTTGAACCGCATCAACCCTTTCGTTTACCACGTGGTCAAGCGACTGATGCGGTGGTATGCTGTAGCCGAATATTTCGACCCAGTGGATGCGTTGCGATGTTGGGGCGCTGTTGATGCAAGAACGGTTGATGGCGAAGCCGAGGCCGCTGTATTACAAGGCTGGCGCGCCGGAGAATGATATTCAGGGGCCCGGGCTGGGCACGAGGACGCGCTGGGATGTGTGTGCGCAACGCGCTGGGCATTCGAAAAGATGGGCGGAGACCGCCGGTCAACGGACGCGGGCGGTTACTGATCGACCTGGAAGAAAAACACTTGCGGCCAATGAAGCCGGGTGTTGGTCGATTACCCGGCCGCGGGCTACAAAAAGCAGATCTTGAACGCCCAGGATTGGGGTGGGTGGGTTTGAGGGGCCCGGGATGAGGTTTTGCCTGTTTACACCGGCTGTGCCGATGGGTGCTGGAACATTGCCACCAAGAAAAACCCGGATGCGCAAAAGGGACGGTCTGGAAAAAGATAGGCTGCGCGGTTTGCTGGGACGGTCGCGATCCGTCAGCTATTGCAGTGGATCACCGATCAGTGGCTTGAGCGTTACTGATTTGCCGGACAATTACGCTGTAGAGGAAGGCCTACCCGGCCATCTCTCC
>Ga0163217_1003786_pt1 | contig 16195 bp, 15 predicted proteins | sample SynspAceP_FD_185933 | JGI IMG/M metagenome (GOLD analysis project Ga0163217, IMG submission 185933) | Saline lake microbial communities from Ace Lake in Antarctica - Synechococcus sp. Ace-P (PacBio error correction) | ecosystem: Environmental > Aquatic > Non-marine Saline and Alkaline > Saline ... | reverse complement strand
GGCGAGTCGGAAACGACATCTCAAATCGCTTGGCAAAAAAAGCGATCAGCGCCACCGTGGACGGCTGCGGCACTTTTCGATCTGGCCTGGCCGATCAACACAGATGGCCGTACTCGCGATCCACACCATGGGCTGACGAAGCCCACAAGCGAACGAGCTGGTACGCAACGACCCTTTCACATATTGGCCCGGACGCCGATGCAGGACTTTGTGGCCAGTACAAAATCTCACCACCGGGCCGTCATCAAAGGACGGCTCGGTAACTATTGATTGCGAACCGCAAGAATCTTTTCAACCCCGAAGACCCTGGCCTCATCGAAAGTAAGATGAAGGAAATCATTCAACAAGCGTGACCCCGTGCGCACCGAAGTCTGGGACCGCGCCCCGCCGCGAGTTCAGCATTACGAAGACCTGAACGAAACCCTATAAAAAATTTTAAAAAAAAAAAAAAAAAAAAAAAAAAAAAAAAAAAAAAAAAAAAAAAAAAAAAAAAAAATGGGTCGAGCTGATCAACAGCATCCGCGACGAGCCGACTGGCCATGTACTGCACGGCGACTGGCAGGACCTCTGCCGTGGCCCCGCACTGCAACCACACGGCCAAGTCCCGGCCGACGCGTGCAAACTTGATGTCGATTTCGCGGCGCATTAACTGGCGCGGCACAGCGACCGCGCGATGCTGCAACGGATTACGCGTGGCCTTCACCGGCAATAAGAAAAGCTGAAAGCGCACCTGAACATGCTCAAGAGGCCGCCAAAACGCGACACCGCAAGCTGCGGGCCGCGAGATGGACCTGTTCCACATGCCAAGGAAGAAGCGCCGGGCAATTTCTTGGCACCCCAACGGCTGGCACATCTATACCGAGCTTCACGGCATTACATTGCGCCGCAAACAACGGCGCCGGCGGCTATGTCGAAGGTGAACACACCGCAGGTGTGGACCGTAAACTCTGGAAAGCCTCCGCGCCACTGGGAAAATACCCAAGGGACCAATGTTTATCGTCGATGGACGAGGAACACGCCCGCGAAAAAATCGGTTCAACGCGCTTGAAACCGATGAACTGCCCCCTAGCCACGTGCAATTCTTGTTAACCAAGGTTTGATTCCTACGCGACTGCCCGCGCCATGGCCGAATTCGGGTTGCCTGCAACCGCTATGAACCCTCGAGGCGCGCGCTGCACGGCATATTTCATGCGGTCGTGCGCGGCTTTACCAGACGACGGCCACATGCTTCTGCGCGAGGAACCGATCGAAAAGCCAAGACGCCGAAATTCATGAATTTCCTGTTCGTTGCATCTACAAAAGACCTCGGTTCGAGAACCTTTAGCGTTCAATTCTCGGACCGGCCTCCGAAAAACGCGCCGGCTCGATTGAAAGTCTGGGACAAGGCCGAGCCGCGTTGCTCTCTGCACCCGCGCGGTGGCATCGAACCGACCCTCAACCCCGGCAACAGGCGCGTTCATGGCCCGAAAACGGGATTACGTGACTGACCGAATCCATTGGCCGCGACTGGCAATGTTGCACCATAGGTGGATTTTGTGCTGCCAGAACGGCTGAGGACCTATATCGGGTCGGGGATGGCGCGAAAAACACCGCCCCGCATGCTGGCACGGCGACATTGGATTCATTCGCAACGTTTCATCGGCATCCTGATCGAAGAACACGCAGGCAAGCTGCCCTTCTGGCGGCCCCGCGTCAGGTTGTCGTGGCCCCACACCTCAGAGGGCCGATGGACTACGTCCACGGAGGGTCGTCGCCACTCTTAGCACAAAGGCGTCCGCGCCGAGGCGGTGTCCGGACGAAAAGATCAACTACAAGGTCCGTGAACATTCGGTTGGCAAAGTGCGGTGATCCTTGCGTTGGCGTCCGTGAGGTCGAGAGAAAACCGTTTCGGTGCGTTCGTCTGGCGAAAAAGCAAACCTCTCGTCCAGGCGCCTATCGGACGTAGGCAATGCGCTTTTTGCCATCGAAAAGCCACAACCGCCGATCTGTCGCGCGGGCTGAAACCTGTAACAAGACCTCTCGGGGCGCAATGATCTGTGCGCCGAAGATGTCACTATTTTTCAATATTTCGCCCCCCAGAGGGTAATCTCGGCGAATTTTACAAAAAACGGCGATCCTGACGCCCGCGGTTGGACACACTGCGATGTGAGAGATTTGTTCGCACTGCCTCCTTTAATGGCGTATCGACACGCACCAATCAGAGGAAACACCAATGTCCAACACGATGAAAAACGCTCGCCGTTGGCCGGCCTGTCGCCGCAAGCCATGTCCGCACATTGCCACCACAGCAAGCGCGGCATCAAGGAAAAAGCTTACGGCGTGGCGGCCTTGCGGTCGAATATTGCGCAGCAGCCCCGGCAACCACATGCGCCGGCACATCCGTCAACCGATACCAGGGCAAACGCCTGGACGCTGGTTGACGCAGGCCACCTGCGCAGAGAGTGGACTGCCGAAATGACGACGCTCGCACGATGGCTCGCTCGAGCGCTGGACCGCGACATGCCAAGGCCTAAGGCCCCTGCGGGCTATAGGACCCCTCGCGCTGTGCAGGCACGGAGCATCCGGCGCGCAGGCCCTTACGCCGACCCTCGGATAGGAGCCTCCCATGCCAGACGGACGCCCGTTTGCCCACCTTGCCCGCCACAGTCGGGCGTAGGATATGAAACCCCAGCATTTCAAAAGACCTGCAAGACGATCCTGGTCCGTAGAATGGGGTCGAAAATTCCATGCACGAGAATTACATGGGCGAACGGGCTGGCCGCCCTTGCGCAAGGCTGCGCGCGGCTGTCCGAAAATTCGCACCTGTCGGTCACGGTGTCGCCCAGCATCGGTGGCGAAAAATGCACTGGATCGTGAGCCATCTGCCGTCTGAAAAAGCTGTGTGGCTGGGAGCAAAGCCCGCCAGTTTTTCCGACATCTGGCCTGGTCCACCATGACAGCGAGTTTCTGACGACGCTGCTGCCCTCCCCTATACGAATTTCAACCCTGTCCGTCGTGGTGACATTATCAAACAGGTTCAGGGACACCAATTCGGGCGTCAAATGCTGCTGGGGAAATCCCTCCAGCTACCTCGCCTTTGGAGAATCCACCTGTCTGAATGCGACCTTTTTTTATCAGAACTTTACCCACCGAAAGCCTGCGGTTTATTGCTGGATGTCAACAATGTGTTCTTTCGGCCCAAAACTTGGCTCTCGCCGCCCCGAGAGGACTACAATCGACGCCTAAGTCGTTGACGCCGTGGGCAGCTTCACTCGGCGGCCCACGAAGAAGACAAGCGTTGTGGTTCAACCAGCCGCTTTTGATCGACACCACAGTCGCCCCGTGTCGATCCCGGTCTGGGAATTTGCTGGCCTATACGCTGGATCGCACGGGCCCCAAGCCGGCTGCTGTGGAACTGGACAACGACCGTGCCCCGACGGCCCACCCTGCGCGCACGAGGCGTGCGGCGCGGCATGTGTTGCGCGATGACCACGCTTCGCCGATTTCGCGCGCCTTACTCGACCCGACCCACAGGACCCCTGAGGCTGCGCCGGTGCGCTGGCGCACCGGCGGACCCCGCTTATGACGTTACCGAACAACGTGAACCATTCCTTAAATTGCAGCCGCACAGCGGCTTTTCCCTTGGTGCTCAAAAGTATAGGCACGCAGAATTTCGACCGGGTTGGCCCCTGGCTACGTCCGCCGTGCGCACCCCGCCGACCTCTCCGTTGAGATGATGCATATATGCCGCTGATTTTCCTGACTTTTCTCGCCGCACAACCGCAATTGTCAAAATGGGCTACCTGCCCGACTTGCGCCCGCTCGACTTGCCCTGCGCCGTCCTACCACGCAGCCGACAGTGCGCCCTTTGATCTCGAAAACTCGTTCCAAGCAGCTTACGCCAGAAGAGATGATGCAAACACAGCTCATCCCCGCCCCTGCGACGTTTTTTTGCTTGCGTCAAAGCTGCGCTTTTCGATATCTGGCGGTGGTTCAACATGCAGGCCGATGCCCCAAGCCGCAAATGGCAGGCCAGGCGTGTTGCATCAGCCCGCCCGAGTTTGACCCCGCCCCGCATCTGTTGACCCCCGCGGCGGCAATTGGTTCGCCGATTTGGCGAAGGCGCAACATCGACCAGACCATGACCACACGGCTGGCGCTCGCTGCCTGATTTCGCATCTTGGTGGGCCGTAGGGCTGTGCTTTGCAAAACTGGGCATAATTTGCGCAAAGAACGGCGGATAAAGATTGCTGAAGACCCTCACCCTTATGACCGCGCCACCCACTGGATTTCGCGCTAGGACTGGCTGCTGCCGACGCTTGCCCGGTTTCTATTTGCTGCTGTACTGATGCAATATTCTGGCCTCTGGCCTCACCAAACTCGACGGGCTGGTGACGCTGGAGCACCGGTGCCTATGTCCAGATTTTTCCCCGCGCGTTCGAGGCGGCGGGCTATGACGCACAGCGCTTTCGCGCTGCACGGGCTGGTGGCCTCTGCGGGGACGATGCGGATTTGTGCTGCCGCCTGATCGTGATGGGCTTTCACGCGCGTTGCGGATGGGGATGTGGGGTTTTGTAGTCCTGCAATCGCTCACGGATCTTTTACGCGTCACAAGCAAATGGAAAAGCGCGCTTGGCCAGTGGTTTGACCGCCTGCGACGCGGACCATTCTGGACCAGCGGCGCGCCTTTGGTATGCTGCTGTTGTGTGCTGGTTGGTCAAGGGGCGGCGGACGGATGGCGCTGACCGTATTTGCTGGGCGCGGCCGCCCCTGAGCATTTACTGCGGCTTTGACCTCGCTTGAGGATCGTAGTCATTCCGAGCGAGGAAAAAAGATCCTCCCCCCGCGGCGTCAGGCGGGACGTTTCATCAGGCGGGATGGGCGACCAAAAAGTTCAAGCGATCGGAGGCGCGTTCGCATCGTCCAGACCACGCCATGTGGTGGAACGCGTGTTCACAGTGCTTGCCGCCCAAGCGGGCATGGGCCCGCGGGCCAGCAACCTCGGCGGAGGGACCCACCGGTCCTTGGCGGACATCGGACCAGCGCCGTCGGGCAGCGCTTTGTCGCCTTGCGCAGGTATCGCCGGTTTTTTCAGGACCGTAGATCAGCATTCTCGTCTCACTTTTTTCGGGTTTGCATATGTGCTAGGATTAATCGTGCGCTTGCAAAAATTTTTGATTTTCGCCACGGGCGAACAACCTTTTACCGCATTGGGAGCGGCGGAAAGCAATTTTCGGGCCTGCGACAGTTGAGTAATGAGGAGCGTTGAGATATGCTAGGGTACAGTCAAAGGTCTTAACACCACAAAGGATAACGGATTATCGCGCGGAAGCGGCGGGACGGATATTTTTGTCCATATTTCGCAGTGGGAACAGTCCGTCGACCGGTACTGGCGGAGCACGATCAGAAGTGTCGTTCGAGATGTCGAGGGGCGCGACGGGCGCTCAATGCGGACAGGAACTGAACGCTTGTAAAAAAACCCGAATGCCGAGGGCGCCGGATTTTTGGTTGGTATTCGGCATTCAAACGGTGGCTGCGGCTTAGCGGCAGCCCGTTTTCGCCCGGACACGCAGGAATAAGCTGGCGCGGCGGGGGTGATAGTGGCGGACCTGTGCTTTTTCGCGCGGGGTTGCGAAATCATCTGGCTGATAGCTGGGTTGGGGGGGGGGGGGCCCCCGTTTTTTTGGGTCCGGGGCCGTGCCGCAGCAGATCACGCCGGAGGATGTGACCGGCTGAAAGCCCTGCGGGGGCAGAAGTTGGCGGAGGGCCGGAATAGGCGATAGATTTGGGCTCTGCCGAGAACCTTGCGCGGGCAAGCAAAAACTGCGCCATCAAACCCCAATCCGGCGATCATTTCCTGTTGTCAGACGGGCACGTATCCCCGTTCTTTTCAATCCTTTAATTGGCCCCAGACTTAAGCGCCAAGTCTAGATTTTTTCGCCTTTTGGGGCTGGAGGCTGGTGGGATTGGCGGGGCGGGCTTTGCGCAGCCGTCGGGCCTCGGGATTACCCATGGTAAGTTAACCTATTGTTATTTGTTTGTTTATTTTTGTTATGGGTGCGTTCGGTTGTGCGTCGTTCTTGGTGGGGGGTGGAGACCCCATTCCGCAAAAGCGGATTGACATCCCGTGGACTGTTTCAAAGTGACGCGGAATGGGCAAAGCAATTGCGCTGGGGATGAGTGAGGTGAACTCAATGGGACTGCCGCACCCGCCCGTGGGGCGGTTCGGGCGCTCCCCAATCGGAGATGGGCATGGGTTTACCGGCATACGACGTCTGATTAGCGCCGACAAAAAGCTTTGAGCTAGGTGACCGACTTCGTCCGAAGCGACTAACAGCCAGTCGTTATACTCTTTCGCGAAATTTCTATCTTTATAACAAAATTTCGGGAAATTTGCTAGGTTACTCGGAGCCGCGGACTATCGCGAATAGAGATCAATTTTGGGAAACCCACAACTCTGTCAGCGCATATTGCAAATTGCCATCGCCTCGTTAGAAAGCCCTCGTGATCATATTGCTCGACAGATATAAAACATTGCATTGTCTGGAAGCAGCGCGAACGGAAAGGCATACCTTCCTGCCCTTGCAAAGTCTTTCAGGTAGTGCTGTCCTTACCGTAATTTGACGTTCTGCATCTCTGATCGGTCATTGTTCCGAGCTTCGACGACTCTTCTGACAATCTCCAACTACCTCTTTCGGGTATCTTTGAAGAAGGTCGGATTGGATATTCGAAGATTAGAATGATAGCTATCAGCAAAGTTTTTTTGTGCCTCCGGAAACCCTTCTCATCATTTCGATGAAAAATATCTGAGCGTAAGTCACTAGTAATTCTAAATGTTAAAAATTTTCGCCGCGTTCTTATCAAAGCGTCGAATTTCGTCAACTAGTTTGCAGGAAGTTTATCATCACAGTACCGTAAAGCTCGTTTTTCGACCACGTCAGTCGCGTTTGACATTCTACCGAGTATTGTTGTTTCTCTTGAAAAAAATATTCGCCGGATTCTCGATCTGAAGCTGAGAATTTCCTGCCTCATCTCGTTTGAATATAAGAGTTCGCCGTACCCTTCAATAAATCTTCGTTGGAGCCTACTGGCAAGTAGTGATGCCTTGGATCGACTAGGCAGGCATATAACTCCCCTTGGCCGCGCAGGTTTGCGCACCGTTTTTGAAAACTCAAACGCTCCACTGGAGCCTTTTTGAACCCGCTAGCGGGGTCGTTCAAACTCCCTTAACTCCCGCCATTCCCCCTTGCTCATGCCAGAGGTGCCTCCTGGCGTGAACGTCTCACCTTCGACCATCCGGCGGATACACTCAAGAGCTGTATTGGACATAAGTGCCACCACCTAGACGGTATCTTCGAAGGCCGCGGGTAGGCGGGGGACCCAGTCGGCGACGACGTGCAGATGGCATCGGCGTAGACGCGGATTTCGTATTGGGCCGTGGGCATCGGCGCGCAGACGCAGAAGTGGAACAGGTTGTTGCAGGTCCACTTTCCAATACCATTGCGTGTAGATGGTCGACGGCAGGTGCATCCCGCCAGCTCTCGTGGCCAGGGCCGGTCCTGGGGTTCGCCGTCGGGGCCGTTTGCTGATCATCGCTCGTTAGTTGTCATAGGCGCGGTTTGCTGTCGGATTTGAGGTCTCGGGCACGCGGGCGCCTCGGCTTTCCTTCGAGCACGCACGCGGCCTTGATTATTACCACGCTTTGCGCGTTTTACATGGGCGGGGTTCGGGGATGTAGAATCGCGATAAGATCGGAATAGCGGGCGGGTATTCGTTTACGTTGGCGGTCCGTGAGGATCCACTGGCGCGCCGACCAAAGGACGGGCCAGTTTTGACGTGGAGCTTTGATCTCGCACACTCGAAAGGGGGTGGAGTGCCAGTGGCGCATCAGGTAGCGGATCAGGCCTTCGTCATTGTGGACGATTTCTATGCCACGGCCATAGCTGACGGGGGCCGCCTGACAGACTCGGCTTCGTTCGATGGCCCATATTAGTCTGATGACGCGCAGCAAAAGCCGGTGGTCGAGCAGCAGGAATGGCGTTGTAGAGATGCGGCCCTCCATCCCCGAGACGGCACGCAGGGTCTGTTCGGCTCGGCCCGCAGCGGCGTTCGATTTGAGCTCTGTTGGTCGGGGCTGATCGCATGGGGGGGTCGGTCCTGCATATGGGCTTTGGATCGGGTTTTACTATATCTGCGCAGCAAGCCACAGGAACCGCATATGCGGTATTTGTTATTTGGGCATGCACTTTGCCGGCAAAGCACGGGCGCTGCGGATGTAGCGTTGACGACGGGCCGCGGGGTATTGGCGACTGTCCGTGGCAATAAACAAAAGAAATTTTCGAGGAGACAGTTATGAAGATTCGGGACATCAGCCGCTGGCGCTGTGCGATATTAATTGCAGCATGCGGCAACGGACACGCCGTTAACGGCAAGGTAGACGTCGAACAAATGGGCACGGACTGGAGCACGTGGGGAAAGTGCGAGCCCCGAAGCGCTGATCAATGACCTGAAAGAGCTTTAGCTATGTCGGCGTCTGGGAACGCTGCGATCACCGGCGTCACCGCAGATGACAGGCGTTGTCACGTGCTGACTATCGCCGCGCCCCGGTTTGGACCGAGCAATGGCTATGAGGCCTTACACGCGCAGGACGGGTCGCTGGACCGCCACGCACACGCTTATGTCAAGGATATTCGACGCACCCGCGCGGATATCGTGATTACGGGCACCTCAGTTCGGCAGTCTTTTCAGGCGCCGGCCTATAGCAGCACATCTATTCGCGCCGGGTCGACTTGCGGGCGCGCAATCCGAGGGCGGGCTGGTGACCTATGCGGGGGATTATGTGGGGCTTTTTGTGAACGGACCCGGGTTGATGAGGATCTATTGCCCCGTGACAGGGGGGAACGGCGTCTGATCGCTATCGAAACAGGCCGCAGAGTGACCGCAAAGGTGGTTTGACCGGAGACTGACAGACGCTGTGCGGTTGCAGGGATCATCTATGACCGCAAGGTTACCGACATTAATGCGGCTGTGGTCTTGTCCCAACTCGGGCCCGATCCGTCAAACGCGAAGATATTGCCCTCGACAAGTACTGGCTATCGGCGGTGATGGCACGTTCTTTGGCACGGCGTCCGCAGGGAATATTTACGGTCGGCGAATACGCGGCATTTTGGCGGCTTGGGCGACGAGGTGGCAGGGGGAATCATTGCCGAGACCACATTGAAGATAGGGGATCAGGCACACCCATCGAATATGGCGCGTTTGTGCTCAGCAGTCGGCCAGCCCGGTGAAGACCCGTCTGCGACCAGCCGCCCGATAGCCTCGTGCGTATCGCAGCCCTATACCCAGCAGGGAGGAACGCGCGTTGGCCTGCGGCTGCCTGTGGCGGGGCTGCTTCTGTCCATGCAGGAACCGTTCGGTGGGGTCGTTGACCCTCCCCGAAGCGCGGGTCGTGGCCGTGCATTTGCGTTTGCAGGGGGATCGGACCTTGCCTCGCGTCGCAGATTTGCCGCAGTTTTGTGGTTGGCTGCCCACGTTCGCCCTATGCGCATTAGTGGGGATTTGGCACGGCACTATGGCTGATATGGGCGACGCGGACTTGCGGGGCGAAGATCAGCCGTCGCGGGTTACCGCTATGCCGAGATCGACGGTGAGAGTTCAAGAAGCAGAAGCTGGGCCGCACGCCTACCTTGCGAAGGGCATCCGACACGCACACGCTTTGGGCTGCGGCGCGCGGGTGCAGGAATGCGCCTCCCGAGATCGAAAGGGCAGCTTGCACGGGGATTATGCGTGTGCGGCGACGGAAAACCCGTTTCATTTTCTATCAGCGTGGGCGTGGAGCCATCGAGGCAAGCCGTCAACAACGGGGCCGACACCGCACAGCAGGTCATCGACGGGCTGGCGTTTTCGGGGCGGTTATGGTGCGTGCGCAGGCGCCTGTCGGCGTGGTGGCACGTTGACGCTGTCGCGGGCTATCGGTTTGCGCAGCACAGACCAGGCACGCAGACCTCGCTGCGCGATTTTTGTGCAAGTTATGCGCGATAGATAGCAAATCGCACACCTGCGCTGAAGTACGCAACCGTGACTTCGGCGCGAACTTATGCAGGACGTTACATTGCGGCAGACTATTGCGGTTGGGGCACGAGGCAACACGGTTGATGTGACGGGATCGGTAGGTGAATATTGTCCCGGCAGGCAACCGCAGCTATAACATTTCGCCGCGGTCGTCGGACTAGGGCACCCGTTGGAGTGTTTAGCTGCGACTCCGTTGTTCGTTCGGGGGCGCTACGAAGAGCGTTTTAGCGACCGGGGCGCATTTTTTCGATAGCTAGCACTGCGTCGGTAAACGCCGGGCGCGAACACACGGTGGCAGGGGGCGACGGATCGGCTTTCGGTCAACCTGCGCAAGACGAAAGCGATTCATCAATCTATGCGTCGACGGCGGCCTTCGCTGACGCCCTGACCATTAGTTTGCCGACAGATTGGTCCGGCCTAGTGAAGGGCGGGTCTGGTCTTGGGTAAAAACCGACTATGACGGGAATATGTGCCGCGGTCTTTAGTTGTGCCGGCGGAAAACAAGGATTACGGCGACCTATGCCGATGTGAACGTCCTGCTGCCGGCATTGTGGGGGATTTTTAAACAACGGGCGCGGCTTTGCCCCTAGCGTGAATTTTCGGGCCGACGACACGTTAAACGCAGCGGTTTGAACACCGCGAGACTTTCGGTCGCTGGGGTTTCAGTCAAAATCTGCACGCTGGCAAACTGCTGCAGCCGGTTTACTCTGCGTGTCAAAGATGTGAAGCAAGGAGCCGACCCCATTGCCGATCAAATATTGCACACGATGGTGCGCGTCAAGATTTGGAGGAAATCGCAAGCATTCCTATGAGCTGCTGGCCTGAAGAGCGGCGCCGAATCGACAATGAGGACGGGGCGGTTTTCGTGATCTCATGTGCCCTCCGGATGCAGGGGACGACGGCCATGCCGATGTGGAACTGAGTATAACTGGGACGGGCGACGAGCGCTGCCGAGACAGCCGCCATTTCGGGCATCTCGCCCTAACGTTGAGATATTGTACGAAACTTGCAAAATGCCTTGCAGAGACGGGATTCAGCGGATCAACGGCCTCCGCGGCGCGGGTATATGGGTAATTATCCGGTCTCCGACAATGTGTCGGTTGAATTGCTGGCAAGAAGGTGACGGCAGAGCCGCAGGAACCCCTGAGGGCAGCATGGAAAATACGGGCCACTGGTAGGCCGATGATTCCGGGCGCTTTCCTTCCACTTTTGCGCTGGGCTGTGCACCTGTACCTTGGCGGCAGAGTGCAGGCTGGCGCTGGTTGATGGCGATGGACGTGTCCAGTATCGGTCGATGCGGTCGAGGACCGCTTTACGCGTGGCGGGACCGCCGCCAGCGCTTGCTGTCGACCCGGTCGGCGGCGTTTTTCGCCAGCGATCTGCCGGTGGCGCTGGCGGTCTATGAATGGTCGGGCGCTCATAACCAGAAAAATGGTGCTGGACTGGCGGATGATTAACACGCCCGAGATCTGATGGCGCCGCGGCGGCGCGTTGGTGGCGGGCAGGCGCGCAAGGTTCTTAATTGTGATTTCCCACGGCGATGGGCTATGCGCGTGGGCTTTTGGCGCGGCAGGTGATGGCCAGGCCCGCTTTGTTCTATACAAGACAATTGTCTGCGGGTTGACGGCAGAACACGGTAAGGATTTCTTGGCCCGCAGGGGCTGGCCTATCAGTCGTTGGTATTTGACGATGTACGCGGTGAACGGATTGGTGGTAAATGCCGGCCGATTCAGAGGCCGGGACAGGGATTGATCGCGCTTTTATAAACGCGAGGTTTTGCAACGGGCCCGGCGCGTTTTGGTGATGCGCCACGGGTTCGAGGAGTTTTGAGCCGCCATGCGGATCAAGCTGGACGCGAGCTGAGCCTCCTGCGATCGGGCGGGCTGCCTGTGGCCGAGGGACGCGGGATGATCCGCGCGGTTGCTTGGGCTGCTGTCGCGCAACGCTTTGGGGCGTCGGCGGGTTTGACCGAAACTGTCGCAGGCTTGGGGCGCTAGGGCTGGATGATGTCGGGGGTCCGTTGATGCAGAGAGTATTCACTGTGCCAATTGGATGGCGTCGCGGGGGCCTTGGACGACCCTTTGGTCGCGCGCGGCGGATTCTGTCGGCACCAGAGGCACCGGGTTGTCCTGCTGGTCTTGAATGGAGCGGCCGGCAGACCAGCGCGTGATCGCACCTGGCGGTCGATTCACGGATGGTGCCGCTTTGAGGAGGTTGATGACAGTTGCGCCAGGTTGAACGCGCGCGCGTTCGCCCGGGACCGCGCTGGCGGGCTATGGCGGCGGGGCGGCGTAATTTGCGCAGCAGCCCGACTGTTCAAGCACACGTGGATATTTCAGGCGAACAGGGCATCTCTAAGCCTTGGGCTCCGCCCTCGCGATGTGAAACAGCAGTGGCTGGCAAAGACGGTGACCGTGAATGCGCTGGTTATTGAACGGGGGGAATGATGCGCCCTGACGGCTATTTCGCGGCAGAGGTGCGTCCACCGGCCCCGCAGGTTTTGCCCCGCCGTGCGGGTTTGACGCCTATCAATCGGCCATGACCACCAAGCTTGCTGCGCGACTGGCAGTGCTATCGCTTGGCGCAACTGGCCGAATAGGCATGCCCTCCGCCGTCACCGCCGTTAGTAGAAGTAGCGGAAATCTGGTCGTCCGAGTATGTTCATCCGTTTGAGAGAGCGGGTGTGTCATCCATGGCCGGATGCGCCCAGCGCGCGCCCTTGTCATCAGCCGCGGCGTGGCGGCCAAACAAGGTCCGAGACGACGGCCGCTGATTGTGCCGCCCTGCGGTCAGCCGCACCCGTTACCGAGCGGCGGTCGATCTGCTGTGGTGCATATAGCCCATATTCCACAGTTTTTTTCGATTATTAAGTGGACGTTGGCTGCCCTTGATCCAATAGACCGCGGGCTTTTCAGCTATCCGGCGGTTTGACTTCATTGTCGCCGACATTGAAACAGCAGCAGCGCCGTGCACCCGGAATTGGGATTGATTCAATCACGCCGACACGTTCGAATGTCGTCTTGATCAGTCCAGCAGCAAACGGTGCAATCGTTCCAACCAGAACCCAAGTTGCGTCAGATAGCTTTGCATAATCCAGCTGAGGGACGCGGGAAGGGGGATTGGGTTTATTGGATGCTCATATTCAACTCCGACATTTGCGATTGGGGCGGAAGCTGAAGATAAGAATAAATATATTCGTTAAACTTGGGAGGATGCCGCGCAGCCGGCCGACATGTGGAGGCAAAACTGCGCCTAAAAGTGGGTTTGCAGCCAGATGAGTCTGGATGTCCGCGATCGCGCGGCAAAGGATTCGAGGCGCGGGGTTTGACCGTAACCCATTGATAAAGATCGTGAATTCATTTTCGCCCCGCTTAGGGGGGGGGGGGCCATTTCGTTTCATAGAGCGACAGCGCGGCGTCATCATCGGCCGCTGGCGGGTTTGAGGCATAAGAAACGGTAAAATAATCCTTTCCTTAATACCGCGCCGCATGGGAGCGCATATGCAACGTTTGACCTTGTTTCGTGCAGCTCAGGCCATTGTGTGTTCCCTTTGAAAATCCGGCCCGTAGTTCTTTTTCGAGACGGCCCATTTGTTCGCCGTTTTCAAAACTATCGGCGCGGCAGGGTCGCTCAGTCGATCAATGTTCTTTGGGTTTGATGTTGTCATCCGAGGTCTGGGCATCATCGGGGGCGTCGATCCGTCACCCTCGCCCATTGATCAAGCCACATCATCGACACGCCCAAAACGCCGCGAGCGTTCGCCAAGCGGTTTTGGCGCGGGGTTCGGACAGGTCGTTCTTCCCAGCGCGCAGGGTGGATTGTTTTGATCCCCAAGCGCTTGGCTAAGCGCGGGCGTGCGTTATATCCGGGCATTCTCTGCGCGCGGCAGCGACCGGTCGCCAAGGTTGACGTTCGGATGCTGTAACCAGTCTTCGTCTCGGCCATGGTTCTTCTGTTTAGACGATCTGGCTTTGATCGGTGCGGGGGTGCGGCCCTATGAGGGTGCTGCACAATATCAAATGAGGCCGAAATGGAAATTGCATGTCAAAATGACCCGTTGCTCGCGAAAACCGTCGCCACCATCGCCGTGACCCAAAAAAGCAGCCGGAGCTGAAGGCGCAGGCAAGGATGTGATCGGGCTGGGGTGCGGAGGCCGGATTTCGACACACCCGCAGAACATCAAGGGACGCAGGGACGCCCGCGATCACGCGGCAAGACAAATACACCGCCGTTGACGGCTCCCAGAGCTGAAGCAGGCGATTTGCGCCAAAGTTCAAGCGCGATAACGGCTGGACTATACCCCGTCGCATGTACAGCGTCGGCAACGGCGGCAGCAGATCTGTAACAACGCGCTGCATGGCCACCATGAACCCGGCGAAGAGGTCGCGTGATCCCGCGCCCTAATTGGGTCAGTACCCGATATGTGCTGTTGGCGGAGGCACGCCGGTGATCGCGACCTGCCACGCTGAGAGAAACGACTTCAAGCTGCACCCCGTGAAGGGCTGGAAGAGGGGCGATCACGCCCAATACTAAAATAGGTTCATCTTCAATCGCCTCGAACCCACGGGCGCGGGGTATAGTGGGACGAACTGAAGGCGCTGACGGATGGTTGATGCGCACCCCAGTCTGAGGGTGATGACGACGATATGTATGAACATCTAGCGTATTGATTGATTTCAAGTTCTGCACGCCGGCGCAGGTGGAGGCCCCGCGCTTAGACCGTACTGCTGACGGTCGAACGGATGTGTCCAAAGCTATGCCACCCCCTTGAGGCCGGCTGGGTATCGGCTATGCTGCGGGGGGCGGAAAAGTGAATCGGCGCGATGCGCAAGGGTACAGTGCAATCCACGTCGAACCCTGCACCGTTAGCAGGGCCGCAGTAGAAGCGACTGAAATGGGCAGCAAGGATTACATTGGCAGGGAGAATAAACAAGATGTTACCGCCGCCGCCAAATCTGGTGGTGGAACATGCTGACGAGATCGACGGCCGTGATCTGTCCCAAACCCGAGGCGCGTTCTATGTCTAATTCCGTCCATCGCAGGGCTGATCGGCAAGACCACCAAAATCTTGGGCGTCACCATCACAGATGACGAAAGTCTTTGCCACGGCGCTGCTGGAAGGACACTTGGCGTTGCCCGTGGTGTTTTCGGCGCGGCTTTCGGGGCTTAGCCCGAACTTCCGTATCAGCTATTGCACCTGGATGAGGCACTGAAAGAGGCTGACGCGTTGTGCTGAAATTTGCGCCAGCGTTTAAGCTAAGCCGGACCCAAAAAGGAGCGCCAGTCGAGCGATCTGCCAGAGTATTACTTTTCGCGTGCGCGAGAATGGCGCGGCTTGTGTTTCGTGTGCGACGCAGGAAAACCGACAGCCGCCGGATCGAAGATGAACCAGAATCGCGTTGTGAATATCCGGCAACGGCGAGATCAAGCAGCAGGGCGACCGTGTGCTATCGGATGTTTGATATCGAAGGCGTATCCGCAGGGGACTGAACGCGCGCCGCACAGTTCCTGGCGCAGGCACGCGACATTGACGGCATTACGCGCTGTGGAATCACCCTAACCTGACCACGCAGTGGGTGCGCTCAAAGGCCACAGATTGAACAGCTTGATGCCGTGACGGATGCGAGCTGCTTTGGGGCGATGGCATTGATCTGCGCAAGCACCCGCTTGGGTGCGCAAGGAAAGCCGACGGCTGCCCTTAAGGCGCCCGGATCGCGGGGTGGTCGTTTACGCGGCTGTGGGTGCGGTTGGCCCCCAAGCCGTGGCAGCACGGCTGCCCCAGAAAGGCGTGCGTTAAGCAGGATTGCCCGCCACCCAAGGCCAAAGACCCAAGGCCCGAGCCAGACCCACCCCTTTCGAGGTCGGAAGGGGGGACAAAGCCCCAGCAGAATTACGACGCGTGGGCTATTGGCCCAACTATTCCAATAGCTTAAGCCAAAGCCAAGGATCATTTCGGGCACCGGGTGGTATCCTGCCCAACCCGCGCAGAATTGGCCCAAGGCCACGGGCTGCGCGCCTCGGACAAAGCTTGGAAAACCAGCGGGGACGGCATCGGGCAGCAGTGGCCACCCCCCGGCCGGATTCGGGGTGCCCAAAGGGATATTCCTCTTTTTCTTCTTTTTTTGGGTGTTTTTTTTTTTTTTGG
>Ga0163217_1119468_pt1 | contig 16200 bp, 11 predicted proteins | sample SynspAceP_FD_185933 | JGI IMG/M metagenome (GOLD analysis project Ga0163217, IMG submission 185933) | Saline lake microbial communities from Ace Lake in Antarctica - Synechococcus sp. Ace-P (PacBio error correction) | ecosystem: Environmental > Aquatic > Non-marine Saline and Alkaline > Saline ... | reverse complement strand
TTTGAGGATTATTTCGGATCCTCCGGAACTAGCCCAGCCGAGTTTTTCCAATTGGCATGGCCTATTGCGTGATTTTGGATAATGATGGTGACTTAGATTTGGTTATCAATAATATAGATCAAGAAGCCTTTGTGTATGAGGAAAAACAAATACCTCTGAAAAGACAAACAGTAATTACTTAAAAAATTCTTTCTTCAAGAGAGATGGTTTCCATTTAAGCGGTATTGGTTTAGTAGAATTAAAACTTATTACCGAAATGGGGACCCAAAATTTAGATCAAATGCCGGTGCGAGGGTTCCAATCCACGGTATCCAATATATTACATTTGGGTTAGGTTAATTAACCACCACTATTGATACGCTGGGAGGTGGTTTGGTCCGATGGCAAAAATTTCTTTTGCAAACAAGCTGTTTACCTGTCAATCAACTTTAACTGCTAAAATAAAGAATATGCCCAGGCTAAGTCGCAAACCTATTATGATAAAAGGGAATTACTGTTTTTCAAAGCATTGATGAAATTCATGGATACTAGAGTTTTTCCCATTAAAAGAAAATGATTCTTGATGATTTCGAAAAACAGATTTTACTTCCTCACCAAAAGTTCTCAATTTGGAACCGGCCATGACGCTGGCCGACTTTAATAAAAGACGGCATCGAGGATGTATTATATTTTTGGAGGTAGTTCGGGGAAAAAAAAAATGCATCTCTATATTTTTCAAAATACCGCAGGTAATTTATTAAAACAAGAAAAACACCATTTTTGAAATAAGCCAAAAATGCCGAAGAGGTTGATGCCATTTCTTCGATTTTGCAAATGATGGGCGATTTGGATATCTATGTTCGTCCCGGTGGTTAATGAATTTGAACCTGGACATCTCCAACTATTAAGGATATTTCTGTAACCTAAAATGATGGGCAAAGGAATTATTCACGGACGGTTCCCATAAATTTACCAGAAAATGCAAGAAGCGGAAGTGTAGTTAAAACCTTTTGACTATGATGGGCGATGGTGACTTGGACCTATTGTGTGGGTACCAGGACATCTCCCGCATAATTATCCTTTCTCCGAGGTAGTTTTTATTTATGAAAATAAAGGGTGACCATTTTGAATATGTTGACCCTAGGAATTGCCGAAGGGAAATTGACAAACTTCGGGTATGGTCCACGATGCTATATGGCAAATATAAATTCTGATGACCAAGTAGACCTGTTTTGGTTTGGGCGAATGGATGAGGCCTATGGGTTTTTTACTGCAAAATAAAGGAAGGTATTTTTGAACGTGTCCAAAATTGAAGATTTAGGTTAAGTGACATGACTGTGTTGGTGGTTTTCGAAATAGAACAGGCCGATATAGATAATGATGGGGATATTGACCTAATCGTTAGGGAATTTAGGGAGAAAATTTACAAAATCAAAAGCAACCATTGAAAAACCCTTTAAAGTTTTTCGCAAGAGGATTTTAATGATTCAGGAAAGTTACAGATATTCGATTTAAGTTATCCCCAGGGGGCGGAATTATTTATCCTGTCGAGGTTAAAACAATGTTCCTCACAAACATTACCGGGACGTTAAAGAAAAAATTTCAAAGATTATAATAGTTTTTGCCCAGCAGATATAACTACCATATATTCTGATTTGGGGCCTGTACCAATTGCTTGTAAGAAATAAGATGCATTCAACTTTTCTTCTTTATGTTTTTGATAAATGACCAAAGGGATCTTTAGAAAGCTAAAGATGCCCAAATTATGCGCAGATCATCTATTAAATGATATCCTAGTAGAAGTTTTTTGATAATGATGGTGTTAAAGAGATCTTAATTGCAGGTAATTCTTATGCTTCTGAAGTAGAGGACTACTCGAAAATTGATGCCCCAGTTAGGCTTCTGTTACTAACTTGATAAGGAAATGGGGGAAAACATTGCTGGCCTTAAAAACCTGGCGGAAAGTGGTCTTTCTCTATGGGCGGCATGTTTTTAAAAAAAGTGGTAAGATTAAAATTGGTGGCAGCAATGTGGTATCACAGCTACCAAATTAATGGCCCTATTTTCAATACATAGTTATTAGTATATAATATTTAAGGGACTAAATTTTCACGTTGGTCATGTACTATTGTAAGATAGAGAAACCCGCAAGGAAATGTTGAAAATTGGGCGCTTACCTTTGGAATTGAGGCGTAAGCGTCACTTTACAAGTAATAAAAATCATCAGTTTAATTAGCAACTAAGCATAAAAAGTATGAGGCCTTATAAACCAAATTTATTCCATTTGATAGTCTACGTTATTGTGCTTGTGCTTGTTATTCCAGGCTTGTAATAAGACAGGCCGAGAAAAATATTTTAAAGTTCAATTGATAGTTAACAAAAAGGTTTCTGGACAAAAATTCGCAATTTAAAGAGAATAATTAGTCCCGGGCTTTGAGGTCAGATTGGAGTTGGACTATAATTTTGTAGTACTTGAGATGATGTCGACCACCTCACAGCGATTTCAAAGTCGGCTTTACTTACGACGAGGGGTTACAAATTGAAATCTGTGTAATGAGCTAATCTACCCAAACGGATGGATGAAATTGGCCATTCCTTTGCGTTTTACACCCAATTACCAGATTGCTGCCAAATGATATTGGAGGCACTATTGGAATCAACCCTCAGTTTATTCGGGGTGGTTTAACCTGGGAGGAGAACGTGGACCACTAACCGGAGTTGATTCAATTGGAATTAGAATGGCCATATTCCTATAGGTAATCCAAGCATTATAGAATACGTTCCATTAGTTTGGCACGTCAATGACCCGGGTGATAATATTGGGGTGATATACCTGAGTTTGATGAGTTTGGGCAATTCAATATCTTATAGATTTCGAAGAAAAAATTAAAGGTTCCATTGAACAATTTAAAATCTGAATGGAAGATAGAAGAGGATGAATTGAACCAAATAGAGGATTTTAACTATTTCAAAAATATGGAGGGATACTTTAATTGCCCAGGTGGAGGGCGACTGGTTTTTTTTTAGAACGCAAAAAAATGTAGAAAATAAATGGTGGTTTGTGATCCAGATGTGCTATCAGTTTTTATCATTAGGGGTCGATGTGTTATGCTCCAGGAGTGTGTAATGTTAATCGATTGGATTAAGCGTACAAATTTTATCAAACAAGCACCACCAGAAGGGCTGGGCTGAACTTGGATTAACCCTAATACCTTATTCTTTTGGGACCTGGAATTTTTGTTTCGTCGATTTGGAGAAGATTATTGACTCTTAAATCCAAAGAAAATGATTATTGACAGAAATGTTCTAATTGCGGGTAATAAATACTATTGCCAACTGGCTCCAGTAGGGAAATAATCAATTTATGAACCAAAAGGCCTTTTTATGCTTCAGCTTTATGGTCTTTTGGTATTGTTGAGTGTAATGGGCTTGCTGATGTATATGCTTCTGAGTTTTTCAACTAAAAATAGATAACGTTGGTAAGGAGACTGTTTTTCTCCCTACAAGGAGGAATCCCTGGCTTATAGGATAACTTTACGGGTAACGGAACCTTCATGGCTTGGCCAAGAATCCAGATTTTAGTTTGCGATTTAATTTTTGGAAGTAAAGGTAAACAAACCCATCAAAGAAGTTCTAAAACAATATTTAGCGGAAGCGTGATTACACCAGAAAGGCGAAAAGAATTTATATATAAAACCTTCAAAATATTTCTTTCAAACAGTGGGAGTCCTCTGTAAGAAGGCATGACCCAATCATCTTACCTTAGGAATCCGGTTTGGCGCATATTCCCTGCAGATGAAATGGTTGGAAATTTGCAAAGGAAGTCTTTTGATGTTTTTAGTTTTAATTGTTATGAGTTGACACCTCCAAAGCGATTAATGGATAGAATTATGAACGTAACGGGCTTGCCAATGATTATAGGCGAATACCATTGCAGAACTGTAAATAGAGGCACTTGGGCCCAGGCACTTGTTTTCAAGTTGAGAATCAGGAGGAACGAGGGTTGCCTATTAGCTTTACACAGAGCAAGGCTTTTGCGATCATCCAGGGTTTAATCGGTGTAGCTTACTTTCAATGGCCCGATCAGGATTTGACCGGAAGAGCGCTATGACGGAGAAAATTACAAATTGTGGGATTGCGTAGATGTTAACCGATCGCCCTTATTTAAGTATATGGTTAAAGCAATTTAAGAAAACAGGCCAAAATTTATATGATGTGCATTTCCAGAATTTGGGATGCCTTTTTTGATCAAAACCTTCTTAATCCTTTGTGGCTATGGGACCAATTCCTGATTTATGGAATGAATAATAGCCGAATTGCAGTAAAATTTATTTTAGAGCGGGAAACTATTGGGAAAATTCTAATTAGTTTGGATTTTTAGGTTTTTGAACAACGTCCTTTTAATTGTCAAGTATGCCAGGTCAAAGGTTTTAAAAAGATTATAAAACGAGTTTGATTGTTGATAAACAGTTTGGCAAGCCTTCTATAATCCCATTTCCTTGTTGTTGATAGGGATTTGGTTATTCGATTTGGATTTTTAACTGTTTGGCAGGCTTTAATTTAAAATATTCGGACTTATACTTAAAGGAACTGCTGGTTTTATTATCTTTATATTTTTTTTTTTAATCCTCATCGCAATAGTTAATTCAATTTGCCACTGTCTATCGCCCAGGTATTTTAGGCAGGTCGCATTATGACGGGTTATCAATTGTGATTTACAGCCTATCTGAGCAGTTAGGAGGACAATTGTAAGTGGAATGGATTAAAGCTTGCTAGAAAAGTGTATATATAAAGCTATAAAAATGTGGGACGACGATACAGGCTTATCATGTAATCCAAAATATTCCATAAGTACTGTATTTTTCAATCTTTTTCCTTCGTCAAAGTTTGTGAATAAAATGTACAATGTTTGCATATGATTTGGATTTATTCTAAATCAGCGCTAATCCGCAGAGGGAAGTTAATATTATGACGCTGATTGGTTTCCAAGCCATGGTTGCAAATCTCATGCCATAAATTCCCCAGCCATTTCATTTACAGGCATATTTAATATCCAGAAAGTAACATATAGGAAATATCAGGACCATTATTATCGAGAAATGATCCAATGCAATTTCCGTTCTTAAATTGTTCAATTTTTGGAATTGGTGTATTGGGTGAAAACAGTTTGTTGTGTAAAAAAAGAATTACTGGATCGTCCATTCAATTGCAAAATAATCTGGTATGTCATTCTTTTTTCTCTTTGAATGGGTATCGTTAATAAGGCCTGGCATATTTTTGGTCATTATATCCATCTCATTGGCCGAATTCGTAATTTCGTGTTGATTATAATCCCTTTCCTCCTTACATATGGAATCCTGGATGCGGTTCAGTAAATTTATTAGGCCCATAAACGAAACCAAAGCGCCCTAAGCTCATGGGATTGCATCCAGCCAATTCTTTTTTAAACTCTTATTTTTGATTTTCTATAAATTTTAAATATTTCATTTTTTCTGAAATAATCTATAGCGATGATTTTGCCTTACATTTTGTGGCCATTATAGGTAATAGGACTACTATATAGTATGCACTGTTAATATTTTCTCCCTTCTTGGTAATAATGTTTAAAGATGGGCATCGAATAGCGTTTAGATTATTTTTCCCGTGTTATTTCAAACCTGTTTTTTCCAGATTTTGTCATCTTCACATTCTGGCGCCTTATGTCTTGCCAAAGTCATGCCCATGTACTCATCTTTTGCTGTAACCATATTTTTTCAATAGCAGCAGTATTAACATTTTAAAAAAGCTTAATGTTTTCTAGGTCATACACCATTTAAGGCTTGTGCGCGAAATGTCTGAAAAAAGGTATGTATTTTTCTTCGGGATACCTTAAAGTGATTCGGTAATACAATTTCCCTTGGTGATATCGTAATTACAATGTCCAGAAAACAACTGCCATCTTTATTTCCTTATAGTTGTTCCACACCCTTGACACCAAATAATCATATCTTCCTTTTGAAACCACACGCCATTGGCATTCGAAAAATTTCCATTTTCGCAAACAAAATGCTTAAGGCGGATCTTATTCTTACCCAAGGATCATCCTTATGTGCTAAATTGCGTAATTAGTCTTCATCTTTTAAAAGAGGTTTTGCATTGGAATATTCCAGTGATGTAGGGCTTCCTTCACTTATATATTTAAACTTTAAGATTGTTGGTTGAATCTTGTCGTAACGCAGTATTTTTACAATTGGAAACGTTTTTAAGGATGATTTAATTGGGCTATTCTTTTTTTTCTTGTCCGTTAACCTCCTGTATTGTGGCCAATTCCGCCAATAGGGATTATTGGAAGTGTAAATTCATGCCTAGACCAGATTCGTTTACATCCATCTCCAAGACCCATTCCTTATGCTTTAAACCTATTAGGAACATTTCAAAGAATGATTGGTGCCTTTTTTATATTCCTTCCCATGATTTTTGAAGGTAAATCAAAATCTCCAGGATAGAATAAAACTCCTTGGAAACTGTTTCGGAAGTAAATGATTGAATCGGCGGTTCTGGCATATCCCAGGACATTTTGGAATGTATTCAAGATTCTTGAATATAGGGGTCTTCTTTCATCCCATCTCCACCATGAATACTTGTTTCGCGTTCCCATATTCCTTAAGATCACCTTGTTGCTTGTCTTATTATTGCTAATTTACTTAGTAGAATAACCTGGAACTTTAGCCTTGTCCAATTAAATTTTACATGTTTAAGATATGATTCAATTTAGATAATATATAATGCAAACGGCTTATTTTTCAAATACCGTATGTGCTTTTATGCTTTTTGTTACCTTTTTTAATTGGTGCAGAATTTCCTTTAGTGAAATTGGTAATATTACCCTTTAAAAAGTGAGGATGTATTATACTTTAATCTTATTTTAGGTACCAGTCTTAAATGGGATCCGTGTTTATTGTGTGTAAATTGTAATAATGGGTTTGTCCAGGTACCATCGGGCATACGGCCGACCGGTCATTGGTGACTGTGCATTGGGTTCGACCTTAGTTTGTTATTCAAACAAAACTTTCTTGGAAACAGCCTTAAAAGATACGGGTGTATTCATCTGTCCAGTACTTGGTACTATCGAAATAAAAGGTTTGTCCGTCTTGGGGCCATTTAGAATTAACATAGGAGGTTTGGACGGGCGGATTTAGTGGGTGCGGCTTTTCTTCCAAATTCAAAGGGCAGTCTAGCCTTTGATATCCGTATTAAACAATGCTTGTCCAACAAATGAAATAGTCCTGCTTGTTGTTCCCTACTGTAGAATTTACAGCGTAACAGTTCTTTTGAAAACGTAAGTTATTCCGCTTCTATTTAATTGATTAGATAAGCTTGCTTAGCGTACGAATGTTAGAGCATTCTAAATCGCGGATTGATTATATAGTAGTAAGTGTGCGGTTTTAATGGATTGGCAAAATCGGATGTTTCACTTTTCCACCATTGTTCTCCCCTGTTGGGCAGACAAAACAATGGGCATAACTTCTGGTATCACTGGAAGAGGAATTCTTTTGGTAATCAAACCTTCTGTTCCAAACACTCTAATAGCATTCACTTCATGGTGGTTTTGGTTAATATGAATTCTTTGGCTTAAGTGGCTACATTACCAAAATTCGTTGTGTGGTAAGCAATGAAAATTAAGATTTGAATCTGGATCGGACTAATCCCAATAATTGCTTTATCCCAAAGCAGTTACTTTAAATGCTTACCGATATACGTTCAAGTCCAGGCAACAATTTTACTTGAAACGTCGGTTTCTTGATGTTCAGGTAAAGATGCTATTGTCCATATAAAAAAGCCTGCCGGGATTTGCACGGCAAGCAAATTAGTTATCCTAATTAAATTATTGGCAATTTTCGCATTTCTTATGATAAAATACCCCTTTTCATTTTATGCCATTCTTTTATAATATGGCCAGCCTGTTCCATATGACAAAATTGGCATTCTTTAGAGGAATAGCCAAGCTTTTTTAAACGGCCTTTGTGCGATAGAAATCACGACCGTAATTTTATAAAATTACATCCTTGTCTTCCATAGTATTGGGTACCAGTATATCAAAAATGCATGGTCTTGCCGTATCTTCAACGGGGCACGTAGGTGTCCCAAACAGATATTTTCATGGTGTTTTACTTTTTAAAATTACTTATTAAGATATTAGGAATCCTTAACTTCAGAGTGTTAATTTTTTTTTAAACCCTTTTTACTCTGCCAGAAGCCACCGAAATGATGTGCGGAGCACAATGTCCAGTAGGAGTAAACTTAAAAAAGCTGAACTCGATTTAACCAACCTGCTTTTTCGGGCTTCAGGAAATGCGCGATTGCTGTTCGAAAAATGTACGATTTCGACATTGTCCGTTTCCAACTAGTTCTAGGACTTTCATTGCTCTGCCACTTAGGCATTACTAGGACATCCTGCGTGATAAAAAAACTGATTTTTTCATTTGTTGTCTGAAATTTAAATTTACTGCACAATTGCCTCACAAATATAGTAAGGAATCCTAACTATACAAAATTAATTTCTTGTTTTTTATGGTATCACTAATAATTTCAGATTTAGTCATGACGGTGGGGAATCAATTGGCAGCCACAATATTTATCGCTATTGGCCTTTTCAAAGCATTTCTTTCCCTTCCTTTAATAGCGCAAAATAAGAAAGTGCCAGGTACCCATACTGTTATATAGGGAATGTTCCAGATTGTCATAGATACCACTACTGATCAACAGGATTAATGGACATATATACGCAGACCATGGTACAGTGGCATCCGAGAGAATAGCGGTTCTGAATTTAGTTTTTTGCCCACATTTCTTTTTGCCCAGAAACCAACATCCACATAAATGGACAATTGAGATGATAGATATTACTACGCCCCAAACCGTGGTAATGGGTTTGTGACCACTCCATATGTCTATAGAGGCTCGTAACCACAACAGGGCCACAACCAATCCGTAAAAGGGCTAAGCCATAATCTCAAGGCGGTTTCGTTCAAATGGGGTCTTGTTACTATCAGGTTTTTTTGAAATTCGGATAATCATATGTGCAATTCCAATACCGGAAATGACCTCTAATAAAAACTGTCCGCACCAAAAAACCGAATTAGGGCCAGGGACTTTTTCGTCATTCATAATCCCAAATAGGTAGAGATAAGACCTCCGCTATTATTGTATAGAATTATGGTAAATAGGCAAATCCCAGTGGCAATTTTTATAAAGTCGGTTATTATCTGTGGTGGCTGATTATATTTCCCATGTGGTACGGTTTATACAGCCGAATTAGGGCTGTTGTTTTTACGGATTATTTTGAATACGATCCATTTGGATTTGCGATATCTTTGAAATCCTATTTAAGTAAAGATATTTAGACTTTAGCGGAAATCTTGTCTCCCTTACTGTTTTAATTAGGGTTCTTGGACAATTCATATTCAAAATACCGGGCCGATGCATTGTGGATTTATTGGCGATAAGCCAGCAATTTTTCCACAAAACCATGGTCGTTATATAATTTTATGGCCGATTTCATTAAAAGTCGGACTGTGTCCAATTTTACACTGTTGTATTGTAGTTTTCTGCGGCTTTTAAGACATTGCTTCAACAACTCAGTTTGCCCTATTCCAAAAACCCCCTACTATTCGTTTTACGTACATTCTTTTTACTTTCACATTCCAGCTCGCTGAATCTTCGGATTACCGGCGATGCCCAACTGCCTCCTCGTTTTATATAGGCAATAAATAACCGCCATCCTTTGGGTTTGTACATTGCGGTAAGCCTTTCATTTCTTCATCAAAAATTTTTGAAAAGGGACAGATCAATGCCCAACCAGGGCAAACATACTCCAGGGGGACAATCTTTTGGCAACCGAGAAAAGTCGGTCGCAGTTTGAGCTATTTTATTTTAATCTTGGGCTTTCATACAGGATAATTAAGTGTGTTTTAATTTGGGGCCAATTTCCAAATTCCGATCTCCAAAATTATATTACCCAAAGAAGGTAATGTTTTACCTCTTGATAGGTTAAGGGCTGGCAGCAATGCAAGCTTGCAATTCCTCTTTCTGGAATGGGGTTCGTCTTAAATGAAAAAATTTATGGGCCCTACTGCCTTCGAAAAACTTAAATATATTGTTGAAAACCATTTAAAAGGTGGGTACCAATTTTTACTGGCTACCACTTAAAAGTACATGGCATAATGATCTGGGTTTTTGGTTTCCAATCTATTCTAATTTGTACTGCCCATATTGGTTAAATAACTGGGGTTTCGCTCATCTTCAGGCGTTTCTTCAATACTGTTAGGGCCCTTCTGTTTTCTTGGCAGATTTCTATAATTAAATCCGCAGGTATTCTTATTTTCGTTCGTATCTCAGGGAGGGTAATTGTCAAAAAATCAAAAATTCACCTTTGGGTTCGACTTTAATCTGTAAACTTGTCATATTGATAATTTGGATTTAATATAGTTTGCAACCATCATATGGTGGAATTTTATAAAATGAGTAGATAAAGTAAATTAATTCCAATGGAATCAAAAAAACTTCCCAGCATACCCTGTTTTATGCACCTAAAGTTAAAAAAAAAAATTACGAAAAACTTCTAGTTGTTAACGTTAACGAATTAAAAAATAATGCCTAACTTTCATTGCAAAAGAAATAGCTGTCGATTTATTGTCCATAGCAATATGACTTTTTTTGGATTTACTTAATGTCCTTACGGGGGTTTGTTGGGTCGAAAGAAATCAAGAGTCTACTTGGCTAAAACTAAGTGGTCCCATGCGGGCTTTAGCTTAAAGGTTTTAAACCAGTGTATGTTATGAAAGTCTAATAAAATTTACCGCTGTAATTATAGTAATGTAAATATTAGAGTCAAAAATGAAAATTTCAACGAAGAAGATCCTTTATTAAAAGAACGGCTGTGGCCGGATCCGCGCTTGTTATTGCTAGCTCCTACCATAATTCTCATCCACAGTTTTTGGAGCCAACGACCGTATTAATGCGGGCCGTTTTTGGGCGTCAAATGGCCGTAACCGTGGAAAAGCCCATATCCAAGGGCTGATGCACAAAAAATGTACGTAACCACCTTATGTGACCCGGACATTGAACTTGTTGCCGGGAGCGCCAACAGACCTTTAAGGAAACCTATTAATAAAGATGTTGCCTTGGAGGCAGGATCTTAGGCCGGCGGTAATGGATGATTAAGGATATTGACGCTAGTTAGCTATAGCAAACGCCAAAACCATTGGCCACGCCCTTTCTGTAATTGGGCTTGTCAAGGCCGGTAAGACGCCTATTGTTGAAAAACCGGATCGCACAATAATCTGGCGAAGGCCGCAAAATGGTGAAGCCGCTGAAAAGTATGGTTCGATTGTACAGCACGGGAGTTTCAATTTAGAAGTTCTCCTGCCGTTAATGAGGCTATTAATTCTAATGCGCAGATGGATATTAGGTCGAGTATATATGGCCAGAGGTATTGTTTTTCGTTGGAGGGGGGAAGATATCGGTGACCCAACGGGTTTCTCGCCTGTACCAGCAGGAATAGATTACGACCTGTGGGACTGGGCCAGCTCCAAAAGCGTCCGTTTTACGAGGAATTTAGTGCATTACAATTGGCATTGGCACTTGGGATTATGGAAATGGCGATGTGGGCAAAACCAGGGTATTCATGCAAAAACTGATCTTTGTATGTGGGGATTGGATGTGGGGCTTCCTACAAAAGATTTACTTCTATGGGTGTAAGTTCCTTTGGACGATTGCAAGGAAGTGCCAGAAGTTCTTAACGTCGGTTATATAATTATCCTGAAAGAAAGGAAAATAAATACAATTTGAGGTAACGTCCCTTGGTGTTACCAAACTCGAAAGAAGGTGCTACTGTAGGCAATTTTCTATGGAGATAAGGGAATATTGGTCGGGACGGTTATGAACAAGTATAAAACATATTTAGGACAGGACAGAACACCAGTAAATCTGGTGAGGAATGTGGAGAGTCTGGATCTGGAATGGACCCGGGTGCTGGGGTACGGAACGGCCCCATTTTTTGCCAACTTTATTAGAGGGCCAGTGCGCAAGCGCGATAAAACTATTTTGAACGGGCCAGTAGAAACGGCGCATCTTTCTTCTGGATTGGCGCCATTTGGGCAATATGCCTACAGGACGGGGGTCGTGTCCTGGACTTTTAAACCCAAAATCTGGAATCTTTTCGTAAAAACGATGCGGAAGCGGATAAGATGCTTAGAAGGGATATCGTTAAAGGATTTGAGGTTCCTTAAAATTGTATAAAATTAGGACAGAAGCGCCTATATTAATGCCATTTTACATTGGAATGGCTTTATGGCAGCTTTAAAAACACAATGCCAAGGTTCTTGAATCTTGGGCAATTGTTATTATTATGAATATCTTTCCGTTTTTTATTCGGCGAATTTTTTCACCGAAAGGAGAGAGGTTCAGAAAAAACTGCAATTTTTGGTTAGTCTCGGGCGACGTAAATAAGAAAAATTTTCGGTTTTTAGACTCTGAGGTCAATATGACCGCCTATTTAATTATGGAAGGGTAATACTATGTACTGCTTTTGCGCAGGCAGATCCCCTATAGCTTGCCATTGAGATAGTCTGTTTGAAGAATTGGACTAGGTTTTTTTTCTTTTTCATGGGGCTCAGTGTCCTGTCCCGTTTTCCTTCTTTTGCTAGATATATTTTGCATAATACCGTAAATTCTTTTGTAAAAATTATCTAAGTCCCAGTGCTGAAGGTTTTTTAAATAAACCGACAAATTTTTTTTTAATTCGTAAGTTAGAATTAATCTATTGATTCGTCAAAGAAAGGTTGGTAATGCCTAAAATTTAGTGTTTATAGGTTGCCTAACATTATGCCGAAAATCATGTGTATTCATATCTTTCTAGTCCCTTCAATATAGTTTCTTAAAAGGATTCTTCGGTTAATAAGCTCGGTGTAAGCAATAGTAAGTTCTGATGCCAATTCTCTTTTTGCCCCATATTGCAACAGGCAAAGTTCATTGTTCAAAATGATTGCCTCTTTCAGCCCGTTATCTGTTTTTCACTTTGAAAAATTAAGTTCATCATTAGCAATGATTAGTTCATCTTGCCCGGATTTTTGCCTTTTCATTCCCTTGAAAATCAAGATTATTTGTTTGCAGTGATTAGTCATTGGCCCGTTTTTGTTTTTTTTTCCATTTTTTTGAAAAATAAAGTTTCTCTTTGTTTGCAATGATTAGTTCGGCAAGCCCGGTTTCTTGGTTTTCATTTTATAATTCATTTACATTTTCATTATTTTAAATTTAATTAGTTCAAGCTTTTAATTGTTTCAATTTCTACATTTATGAAAACACTTAATTCTTCTTTTTAATCTTTTTTGAAAATAAACCTTCTATTTCTATTTACCTATTTTATCATTCATGATTGAGAGATTTGAAGTGGCCTTACTCCATTAAAGTGGGTTGGTTTCAAAATTCGATTTAAAACAGAGGTCCACGAAGAAATCCTACTTTGTTTAAGGTAAGTGATTTTTTCTAATTGGGAACGGGGATTAGGGTTACTTAGGCGGATGTTCCATGCTGAGAAATAAAAAATACCTTCTTTATGATAAAAAATACATGTAGGTTTTTACAGGTTTGAATATTTTTTTATTGTTGAAAGCTTCAAATGGGAAAACTAGCAGTAGGCTCGTATTCATTGGTACTGTTTTTTATACAGATTTCAGGTAGGGATTTTAGTTTATTATCTACTTTATCAATCCGTTTAATCCCTTGCCGTTGAGCAATTTTGCACCATCATTTTTCAAAGCCTAGATGTCTGTTTTTGGATTGTTTTGGGTTGGGAAAAATGGAGAAGAATATCCTCTTTGTCGGCCCTGCGGCGATGAGCGATTTTCAAAGGCCAAGATTTTAATTCAGGAGTTTCATCCAGTTTCTTTGAAATTCCTCTGCGGCACTGTATATTCCTTGGTCTTTTTAAAATTCTATTTTTTTAGCCCGGGCTCTTTTCGACCTCCATGGGCCTCAAAGATATCAGCTTTCAGGGTTGGCTTACCATCCAGCTATTTCCTGAGCATGGGTAAACCTGATCTGCCCGTGCTGCCTGTTTACATCTCGGTTTGTGAATAAGGATGTTATTGGTTATCCTTTAATAGGCACCTTTGTGGGAAATAGCAGGGCACAATATTCTTTAAACTCATGTATTAAAAACAATGTTTGTTTTGCTTATAAGTATAACAAGGTTTTGCCCCATTTTTTAATTCTTCGGTATAGTCCACAGTCACGAGGAATAAGCTTTCTCAATTTGCTTATAGGCTACCTGCCAACTTACCAGCTTTATTAAAGAAAAAAAATCAACTTCGGGATGTTCCATAGGGTTCAGCGTTTATTAAGGAATATCATCTATAGGGGTTCTACTTTTGAATAACAACTTGCGAAGTTTCCGAAACAGAGACACTTTTTTTTGAATAAAAATTAAGGAATCTATACTGTTTTATAAAATGAAGGACTTTATGCGGAACTGATCGCATATTTGCCTTTGGTTTATTTCATACCAAACAGGCTTTTGATTCTTTTTGTAGCTTGTTATTCGCTTTTCAAATTTCAATTTAATTTCTTTTGATTTATTGATGCCTGAACTTTGAACTTAGCTTCCAGTTAGTAATTTTACGTTTATCATTAAAAAAATTTAAGCCTGGTTTAGCGTGTTCGTTTTTTTGTCTTTTTGTTAAAAATTACCCAATCAGAAATGAAAGGCCAAAAGTTATAATGTGCGAAAAAACTTCTCGAAAATTTGTTTCTCAAAAATATTCCAAGGGTTGTTAAATTCCCAAAAAAAATCACTAAAAATGCCCATAAGGCTAGGTTCAACAATTGGTTCAGTGGCTATAAATTCCTTTTAAATTATTTTTCCTTTTATTAAAAGAATAGCGAATAGAAAAAAAATTGGATTGCCATTGGAAATAGGTTTTCAAAAACACTACATTGAGAATCATTTTTTTAGTCTTCCTCCCCAAGCGATTTCATAGGGTATTATTTTTAATATTATACTTTAAATGGAAAGAGCATTATTCGCTTACTAAAGGACCAGAGCATTAATCTAATTTCGCAAATTTAGAATTCATTCTTGGTTTTCAATTTTTCTTGCAAGGGGACATAACGAGTGCCTTAATAAGATGGTCACATGTTAATGCGGCGATAGCTCCTAGGCCAACCCGTGTTTTTACTTCATTTTCTAATTTAGTCCGATTTGCCCATTTAGATAGTGTTGGCTGCCCGCTATTATTAGGTTGTTCTTAAAAAGTCATGTAATGTAGCTTCCGGATTTTTTGAATTTTGTACATCTCATATTTCAAGAAAACTCCCCCATTTTCAGGGCATAAAAAGCCTTCTTCAGGCCCATACCTTTTGTTCTCCAAAACTGGACGTCACTTGGGTAGGCGTGAGGCAATAAAAAACGGGGTTGGGAGAAATCTTAGAGCCAGGCCAAAAACCGGCACTGCATACCTCCTTGCGAATAGGCACTTCCTTGCATTACGTCCAAAGGCATATTGCGCATTTACCTCCTTTTGAGTGAAGAGGGAAGCTGGGTTTCCTGAAAAAATTGGGTAAACTGCCAAAGTCGAATGCCACACCCCAAAAAACAAATTGGACTGGACTGGCTTTGGCCTATAAATCGCTTTCTGAATTTCCATTAAAAAACGGCGATTCACTTTTTAACAGGGCTTCTCCAAAAGTTGGCATTTCCGCTATTCTCTGGATCATTAGGATTTTGTTGATCAACATTCTCAGAGAAAGGAATTGGCCAGGGTCCATTTCATTTTTGGGCTTTGGAATGAAATTATTTTATATTTAATTTGCCAATTACCTGGATTAAACGTTTTCGAATTAGTTCCGTTATTAAAAAGTTGGGCAAAAACAGTTCTTTGGTTTTTAAAGGTTCCATAGGGGGGGGACAACTTTGTTTGCTTTGCATTTGGGAACCATGAAATTAAAAGAGTTTTATGCGGGTTTTTTGAAAATTAAAAAATCTATTTTTTTGGAATTTATTTAAACCCTTGGGCGGGGGAAAGCGTTTAATTTTTTTTTGGCCATTGGGTTGGGGGAAATATTTTTTTTTTCCCCTTTGGGGGTGGTTTGTTTTTTAAATATTTTTAAAAAAGGGTTGGATATGCCAAAGAGTGATTTTTGCCAGGGCATGGAACTTTTTAAGGGGAAATCCTCCTCCTCCCT
>Ga0163217_1119741_pt1 | contig 16201 bp, 16 predicted proteins | sample SynspAceP_FD_185933 | JGI IMG/M metagenome (GOLD analysis project Ga0163217, IMG submission 185933) | Saline lake microbial communities from Ace Lake in Antarctica - Synechococcus sp. Ace-P (PacBio error correction) | ecosystem: Environmental > Aquatic > Non-marine Saline and Alkaline > Saline ... | reverse complement strand
TGCGGCCGGAGTCTATGCCGGAATGGTACGGAAGCCGATCAGACCGCTGGCTGAGCAATTTGGTATTCCAGGCGCACACACCCTTGCCATCCTGGACCCATGTTGCAGATACCTTACGCAGGACCCTCTGTTCATCATTCGCCCTGGGTTTTCCTTCCAGATCGATTGTACGTTCTCGAAGGCTCCTGTTCTCGGCCATCACCAACACGAATGATGACTTCAGACGGCCACGGCATTTCAAGCATTTACGACGCAAATGTTTCGTCCAGTACCGAAGTGCAGTTCGCACGCGCCGGGAACCTTGATATCTCTGCTTCGCCTATGCTCACACGCGATCTACTCTTACAGCAGTCCTTGTCCAGACCCCTTATGTACAGCTGGGACGATTGCCTTCCTGCGCAGAACGGGAGTTCATTGACGGAAGGTTATGCTCACGGTGCTCGTCAACTGGCAGGGCTTCACGCTTCAACGTCTGCGATACCGGGTCGGAATGACAGACGGCAAAACCCGCTGATGCAGACGATGTCACGACATGCGGCACTTCGTCCACGTCAATGCGGTCCAGACGTACCCATCAGGGAGGATACGACCTCGCGCTGCCATCGACATCGAAGCAACACCGCGTATCGTCTTGACGCGCGGGCATTACGGCCCACGCGATCACACCCATGACTGTTGTATCCGAGCGAGATCTGCATCATAGACGGGCCTTCGCAGGTAAAACCGGGGCGTGCGGGGACGTTATCAACAATGCCTGGAAAACAGCGAGTCAATCGATCCCAGATTGTCGTTGGCTCAAAGACCGGCTTACACGATTTGATCCAGAGGCGAAAACAATCGGGAAATCCCGTTCTGCTCTTCGGGTCGCACCCAGGTTGTCGAACAGCTCGAAATCTGGTCTACACCAATAGGCAGTGCGCCCGGAACAGGTCAACCTATTCAACCACAACAATCGAAGCAAAAGCAAGCCTGAACGCCTTCTGGTTACGAAGCGCGTTTGCGCATGGGCCTCTGCGATCTACGCTGCAGCATACGGAATCACTCACATTACTCGCTCAAACTTCACCGCCGAAATCGGCGTGGACGGTGTCAACATGTTGATTGGTGATCTTCCAGTGATGCGGATGTCTTGCAGATGGTAATGCCGCGCTCTTTTCCTGTCGTTGGAGTACCATAGGCGGCTCGGTGTCGAGCTCATCGCTCGACGTGCAGATTGGCACGCAAGCTTATCAACAGCGTGGTTTACGTTGAGTAACGTGCGCCAATATGGCAATGTTGCGATTTTCTCGAATCACTATGGAAATCTGGATTGCTTGACCGCCGTCAATGCTAACTGAAAAAGAGTTGGGCATCTATACAACCCGGACGTGACAGTGTTGTTTTTGTACGCCGGAGCCTATTAATCGGTCATTTTAGGGTTATTGCCTAAAACAGGCGCCTGCGATGATGTAAGTGCTGCGAGGATGAGCGCATATATATGCTGCCAGCAAAATAGCCTTCGCGTCTGAAGCCCAAAATAAATAGCATCGAGACCACTATGTGATCCCTATTTTGGTGCGCAACAAAAGAATCTTGCTTGCGGCATTTTCCACGGCCCGCAAACAGGCTTTATAGCGAATGCTCCGCAATGGCACAATTTTTGCTCATTGTATGCAGGCGGTAAGCTACGGTGGGGGTGAAATCCGCTCAATTTAGAGGCGCCAAGATGTCCGGCAAAATGATTCCTTTCTGGGAGGAAACCAGTCGAAAGCGAATTCAATTGATTCAAAGAATTTGACTGAATGGGTTTGACCTGCGCTCACCGATACCAAGCAAGTCATGAGCACGTCACATGCCTCGAATTTGTCAAGACGACTTTCTTTGAAGAAGGCCAAGATGTTTTGACCCTCGATTGCCGCTGGAAAAAGCTTGAAGCTTCCGACTGATCCTGATGCCGATGAAGCAACTCCGTTATCGACCCCTTCACGAAGAGCGAACGCTGTTCGGTTTGCGACATCATCGACTTTCACCATGCAAGCTATGAGCGCGCCCGCGCAGGTATTCGCCAGCGCGCGAAGGTATTGAAGTTCACCGTTCGGATAACTTTATTTGTTGCCAGAGCCCGAAATTCTTCATCTCACGAAGTGAAGTTCAGTCTGACATTTCCGGGTCGATGTTTAGATCTCTCCAAACAGGCTTCCTGGAACATCGATGCGAATTCAAACCAGCAAAGGTCACCGTACGGGCGTTCAAGGGTGGTTACTCCCGTGCCACGGCGTATCACGATCTGAAAATCGTACTGCCATGTGTAGCTATGAAGGATGGGCCGACCTGAAGTGATCCACGAAGTGGCGACTGCCGATCCAGAAGACATTCGGCGTACTGTCAACCACTGTGGTAGCAAGCTAGACGAAAGTACATAAACGCTGAAGTATTGCGCACAAACGTCGCGAGCTTCGGCCAGACCCATAACTTTCATGCATCCACTCTACGGCCACGAAACGCCTTCCGCATGCACGTGCACATTCATCTCCAAAGATGCAAGAAAACTTTTGCGGTGAGGTACTCGCCTGTCGATAACGCCTGTTCTCATTGGCGGCACACATCAGCACGCAGTTCGCTGAACGCCTTCACCAACCCCGTTCTAAAGCTACCAGCCGCCTCAGTACCTGGTTTTGAAGCAACGGTCCTCTCGGACCTACTCGAGCCCGCAACGTCCCGCCTCATCCATATAATTTTTATTTTTTTCCCTTTAAAACCCGTTTCCAAGCACGAAAGCTCGCCGAATATCGAAGCTCGCTTCCCTGAATCCGTCACCCTACCTGTGCTTCGCAGCACTGCTGATGCGGGCCTGCAGTATCAGAAAAGACCTAACCTGCGTGCTGCTGACAAGAACCTGTATGTCCATGACCGCCGAAAGGTTGCATATCCTTCAGGTATTGTGCAGCCTGAAAGAAGCGCTCTATCCCTGGACGCAGACGCGAGTAACTTGACCAAAGTTGGCGTTTTCACCCGAGCTATCGATGTACCTCGAGCTGAAATTCAGTGAGTAATCAGTTCCACCTTCGTCACCCGCTGGAAACGACTGTACACAGCGTCTGATTTAAGCTGGTTTAGCCATAAAAAGGGTCCTTCGCGACGCCCTTTTTTCGCCGTCTGCGGCGTTGCCAGTACATTGAAGTCAGTCTTAAGGACGACCGAAACAGGCAGTCAATATCATTGCGCTATTATCTGCCCACTGAGGACTTGCCGCTGTCACGTGTGAGCTGCCCGTGCTCGCCCAGATCTATACTGGAAGGACGCCACGCCAATCCATCTATTACCGGACAGTCCGCACCAGATGCCAAACCATCGAGCTGCGCACACACCAAACGGTGCAGCCACTCCGACCCCTCCTCGCACAAAAAAACCGTGACTCGCAGGAAACGAAGTAACGGCGGCCAGCTCCGGTGCAATATCGGATGTATTGGAATTGCCAGCCCGGCAATGGACGAAGCAATCCCAGACAAATGAGGGCGTGTAGCCTACTCAACACGTCCTCCACCTCTCACGCATATTAGCGCTTAGGTTGGATGGATGGCGAAAACTGCGCCGGGAGCCGTCCACAATGTCAGGCATCGCAAAGCCGAATTCTGACGCACTTGAACCGGGGGTAGCCACACCCTGAATGCTGTGTCTATGAGCACACTGCAATGTGTTCCAGAGCACGCCGCCATTACTGTGGCTGTGCACCACCTAGGTAAATTCAACCTAGGCCCACGCACATCACGCCACCGACCCGCGGAACCCCAATCAGTCAGCTCAGGTTAATAATAGTGCGGCGACAATTGTAGTACGCAGTGGCTAAGCCACCGCGGAGCAGCACCACACGGGCCAACTGGAGCCCCAATTTACATTCCATCGCCCAATCAGCCGCTCCGCAATCACCAATTCTTGTGCATACTCGTCGCAAAGCGGTCCTTTTTTTCGATGCACCGCCCGCCACTTGTCGATTCGCATTGCCTTGCAAAGCGCTGCAAGGCACGGGCCAGAGACCGAAGATCGCCTAATTGCATTCCCAGCGCCAAAGCAGGCCTCTCCACGGCCTGATCCTCAGCGAGGCATGTACGCCACACTCGGCCGGTCTATCCTAGGCAGCGCACGACACAAGCAATACGCCCTTATTGGTTCGCTTCTGCATATTGTCTGCAACACCAGAATTGTCATGCTGACCGATTCATGCTACCTACGCAGATTCCATAACTTGCCATCAGCTCGTGATCCTGCTGGTGCCGAGCTGCGCCGTGAATTACATGAATCCGCCGCTGAAATATGTGGCTGGTGACGTCGCGATGGCGCATGCAGCAGTTCGGCGAAACTGCTTCAACGTATGCCGAGACCGCCTTGCAGTTCGCTGAAAGTTCGATCAATCCGCAATACGTTCACAAGCGCGAAGTCAGTTAAGCTGACCAACGGCATCGCTGTAGTGTGGATATTCGGTTCACGCGATTGCAAGCAAAGTTACCTAACTGGATGCTGATGGTAGCGCATCCCCGACCGACTGCTGCGCATTACAAGAGAGGCGCAATACCAAGCAGAGTCACAAGTGCTGCGTCGCGGCTGGCGTCACGAAATCAGTCCGCTCGGCGGAATCGTGGCGCGCCCAATTGCTGGCCGGAACTGCCGAGCAATCATTACGTGATACACCTATTGTTCATTGAAGAGCGGACGGATGCGCATCTGGCTAGGACGGATGCCTCGGCCCTACGGCCGCCCAATCGCAGCCGTTGAATATCACAGATACGAACGGTGTTCGCCGGATCGAGGCAGAAAAACCAAGCGAACTGGGACCTGCCGCATGTAGGACCGAGCATTTCCAGATATTCTCGCAGACCTGAGCAATGATTCAGGCGCTGTCTGAAATTCGTACTGCAACGCCATGCAAAGGATCGATGGAAAGCGGCGACTGCCGCGAGCCGAGACTCACGCTACGCACCGTGGCCGCCAGTTTCCATCGGCCAATTTCGCCACCGCCTGGTTTGGCGCTGGAAGTGAATTGATAACAGGCCCCGCATCCCTCCGAGATTCGTTAAGTATTTTTTATCCCAGGGTCAGCGACACGAGCCGAAGGCACGGCTGGGGATTTTCGATTACGCAGAAAATCGTTTCAGCCAGCTCAGGCCTGATTGAATCGAAAGCACCCTCCGGGCGCACCCGATTTACCTGTCCTGCCCTGGAACCATACCGGGAGCACTACCCTATGAGCCGAGCTGAAAATCGTCTGGATTGGTGAGCGACCGATCTATCCGCTGGGTGCTGGAGAGGCATTGCAAAGGAGCATGAGCCGGTCTGCTTCGACAGTGCGACAGCCTCTGCAGGCTGCGCGCCGCCCCGATGTCTGATCAGCGATTATCCGGCATGCCGGCACCAACGGTTGGATTCGCTGCGAGTATTCGTGAAGCAATTTCGAAAAAACGGCGTCTCTCCATGACCGCGCATTTCTGAACTCGCAGCGCGTTACCTCTTACAGTCGGAGCATTTCGATATACCTGCCAGCCCTTCGATGTGGATGAACGCGTGCGCTGGTTCCGCCGCGCGCTGGCGCAAGCCGCAACAGGAATGCCAGGAGGCCCAGAAGACTGCGCAGGGCTCCGCAGCCGGAATCATTCGGCGAAGCACCGGCATGCAGAATCTATTCGACGCCATCGGCCGCCTCTCGCACTCCAACATTCACCGTATTGATCCAACGGTGTGATATCGGTACCGGCAAGGACTGTAGCACAGCCCTGCACCCCCACAGCCGCCGCGCGCGCAATCCTTTATTGCAGAACATGCGCGAATTCCAAGGAATCGATGATCGGACTATTCGTCACGAGAAAGGCGCTTTACGGCGCTGCCGCAGCGCCGGCTTAGAGCAGGCGACGGGGAACTTTCTGTGATGAGATTGCGAATATGCAGCGATGACCCAAGACCCGCTGCTCGCGTACGGCGATGGCAGTTTTAACCGATGTCGGCCATACGCCGATCAAGTGATGTGCGCCAATCATCGCGCCACCACCAAGAATCTAGGAAGGCCTGGTGCAGGCGCGGCTTCCGTGAGATCTGTTCCACCTCTAAACGTATACCGTCATTCATATTCCCAAAATCGCCGAGCGCCGTGATACATTCCCGCGCTGGCTCATGCATTCTCGCGCCGGCTGCGCAGGAACTGGCCTCGAGCAAGCGTTCTCAACCTTCAGACAGGATTACCTGGCAACCTGCCCTGGCGGCAACTCAGGCAGCTGGAAATACCTGTCGCTGGATTACGTCATGGCCTCCAGCGCATATGCTGGTCAAAGGACCTTGCCCCGGAATTGCTCACGCAGGCCAGGAGTGCGGCGTGGCATGGGCCAACAGTTGCGCACGCCACAGGAGCTGGCGTGGGTGTCCAACCGCTGGACATTGCAGTACCTGCGTGCAGCGTCATGATCGAACGCCCAACACACTGGGCAGACGGCCAGCGTGACCCGCGCATTACTGGGCTGGGGCCGTATACGCTGACCGGAAATCAAGAAACTGGATGAATATCGACGCGCTTGACCGAGGATGACGCAATAATACCGCGCCCCTTAAAGCTGGCACGCTTGTATGCTTTAGTATATACTGGTTATTTGGGGTGACTCTTGTCAGGCAGGCCAAGTCCGCCTTTTTTTATGGCATCGGAAAGCAGCTGCAGATCAACTGCAATCTGCAAGCTTGCAAGCATAATCAGTCTTCATTGTTTGGTAACTCCCTCCAAGAGCTGCAAATCTCGCAACATCATTTCCGCACTCACCGCAACTTGCCGCTTGAACCTCGGGCGCCTAAACACTGCCGGACTCATGGCCACATCGATACGCGCCATGTTCCATATCGCCTGCTCGAACCTGAATCCCGCCACACCGCAATATCATCCCGCACCGTTGCGCCAAACACTGGCTTCCAGTATGCACATATAGAACCTGGCTTTAGCGTGATGGACAAGCGCTTGCGTCGTCGGGCTGGAAATTACCACGGAGTTTGCGCGGTAAAGACTTTCGCATTGAGAAAGCCTGCCTGGCGGCATCAAACCGACGCGGGTATTTGCCTTGGAGCACCAAGGCAACAGGCTTTCAGTGATGCGGCGTCATCCGGGGATTGTTTCGTTTGGCGGAAATGCCGTGGCGCGCAGCCGAGTACCGGACGCCCTGCCTGCGGAGGCAGGTGTTACGGCTGCCCAATGATCCCGCAGACAGCAGCCTAAACCTGTCCAACGTGCTGCAGTTGATACAGGCGTGCGCCAGCAAGTTTTGCCGGGCCGACTGAGACTCGTGGCTCTTAACCACGACTTTGCCACGGCCTTTCGTAGCTCAGTACTCCAGAGCGTCTTAACTCGTCGAGGCTGTAATAGTCCAGGAACCAGCGGCTTGAGCTGCTCGCTGAACCAAGTGCAAAAACTGCTGGAAGTTTTCCATATGGCCTGATGGCCGCGCTCGAGCGAAGTAGCCCAGAAAACACCACAGGCAAACCCTTGACAGCTCGCCAGGTTGGCTGGGAAAACTCCGGGGATCCGACACCGCTCGGCAAAACCTACTACAGCAAGCCGCCCTTCCCAGTATCGAGCGCACGCCTGTCAAAAAGTCACACGCACCGGATCGTAGATTCACATCCCGCCACTGGCCCATTTTGTCAGTCCTTAAGACGCATCCCTTGAGTGATTCGCTGAGTTGTCTAGTTCATCGGCGCCAGCGGCCCTTTGCCATTCCAGGCTTCCTCGCGCTGGACGACAGCAGCAAATGACCCCGCGCACCCATGCGCTGAACACAATCCACAGCGCTCAGGACCACACCACCGAAGGCCGAGCACCAGAAGGCTTTACATCCCGCTGGATATTACGCGCGCTTGAAGCGCGGGCATGGAGTCACCGTGGTCATGCTGAAGCCCACCCGTGACCAAAATCCTATATCTTGGGCATAGGCAGCACGCGCATGGATCAATGCCAACCTGCTCGCCAAAACTACTCAAGCCGGTACAGCCCATTGACCCGATCACCTGCTTAGAAGATGCTTGACCTTCTCGCCGACGCTGGCGATCACGCCCGCCGCTCGCCCACCGGGCAGGAAAAACGGGCAACGGCTCGAGACTTGGTATTTTTTCCCTCGATGATCGCAAGTAAGGGAAGTTCACCCCAGCGGCCGTGATGTGTATCACTTATTGGCTGCGAACTGGATTGCCAGTTTTCAGCACAGGTGCTCGCGTCCAAAGGATTTACACAATACGCTTATGACGACTCATGTTATCGGAACGGTTATAAGTTTTCACACAGTTAGTCGCTCATTGCGGCAACGGGTCAATGCATGCCCTTGAATTGATTGGATAACCCATAGAGCGCAACAGCCAGAAAAAACACACAAGGTTGCGGGAACGCGCAGACGAAAATTGCGGCACTGCTCTCGCTATCCTAGGCCAACCTAACCGATTCAGACTAGATTGCTAGTGAGCAACACCCTGTATGCCCTGACTGCTGGTTCCGATGCTTCTGCTTCCCGCTCAGCTAATGAGACCGCGCCCCGGCTGCCCAGTATGTGGTAAATGAAACCTCCTTTGTGGGCACCATCGGCCTGGCGCGCATTCCAAGTACCCATGAAGGTGGATGTCGCATGCGGTCAATGAACCACCGCCGTGAGGCTATCAGTATCACTATCTTGATCCGCAAACCTGGTAGCGCTGTTCGCCGGCGCCACGAAGGGCTTGCCACGCTGGAGGGCAAAGGGACAGCCTAGGTGAACCATGGACTGATCCAGCACTACTGGAAGAGAGGGAAGGCACCTGGTGGATGTGATCTGTGTTCACCACCTGTTACCCAAGTACCCTCCAGGCCCACGCAGTGAATTTTCCCGACTCTTGCAAACGCCTGTGTCTCAGGCGCGTGACTTAGATACTTTCGACAAACATCAAAGTCCATTTCATCTGTCCGCTCGATCCGCCGCCTGTCGCCAGTATATGCGGCCTGGCTTTACAGGCGCGGCAGGCGTCTACGGCATCAGCCGCGCGCTGAAACTCTCGGCATTGGCCCTTTGATGCGCCAGCGCAAAACGGAAAGAGTGTTGTTGTGCTCGGCAGGCCTCAAGCGACCCGCGCCGATGGTGGTCAGCGCGGGGTTCTCAGCTTAGCTGCGCTGGACGACAGGCTGTCGCTTAGGCATGACCTGGTGCTTTATCACAGCAGGTCGCGCACTGGGCGTATCGTCAGCAGTGCCAGACCCATTCCTTGAGATCGCGGAACTGTCCGTTATCCGTTAACTGCAAGCCCGGCTCGGGCCACGCTTGACTGCCAGAGCGAAGTTATCCCCAGGGCTCGGTACAACCTCTTCGAGTCAGCGCGGGGGCTTTCCTGCAGGCCAATAGAGCAGGAAGCTTGTCTGAGAAAAGGGCGCTGGGCTCGGCTCTATGCCAGGGGCCACGAGGGATCGATATTCTGCAGCGCACTTTCAAATATATTCACGCGCGTGACCGCCGGCGTACCGGCTTCTCCCACTGCGCGCATTCGCGCTTAGGGCCAATCGGGCTTGTAGAACTCGTTTCGATCAGCCAGGTGTATTGAGTCTGAGCCAGACCCTGGCATCTGCGTACCAAACTGGTCGTATCCTGCGTCGGCAGGTTGGTCCTCCTGCATGCTGCGATGTAACTGCGAGGCAATGTGTAGCAAACTTCAGGCCGGACTGGGCGTGTTTGTTGTGCCAGTCGTCATGCGAGGTCTGGTGGCTGGGAGGCAGCAGCTCTTCTCGCCAGCTGGCAACAGCGTGAACACGCCTGAAGAAGGTCGCGCACACGCGGAGAGCAACCCAAAACAATTACTCAGCAGCGGCATAGCCGCGGAACTTACGATCAGATCCATATACGCTCTACTGAAAGTCTGCAGCGAGGCGATTCACCCGCCTGTCTCTAGATGCACCCCAGAGCGGCCGCAGCAGGAAATATGTAGTGAATACGAGCAATACATGCACGCACTTGCCCGTAAACCGTAATCGCAGCACAGCGAACATCATGCTTGAGATGCCGACATTCGAGATGCAGTACCATGACGGTGTCGGCATCACGGGCGTGCACTTTCAGGGCATTGGATCGTCCACAGCAGTTCATATCCAATTGCTAGTAACGAGCGGAATGGTTACGTCCAGTATCTCGAAGAGTCTCAAGCTAGACTGACCGGTATCAGCTCAATATCAGCGCTTCGATAATCTGGTGATGTGGATGGTCAGCGCCGAGCCCCAAAAGTTTTGGGGGGGGCCAGGGGGGGGGGCGGGGCTGTGGCTTGGTCCTAGAAGCTCCCTGAGGGTCGTACGCAAGGCTTTCTTTTCCGATACCATGCTGACACATTAATCCGTTCGCATAGACCGTATGTGACAAGAGCTGGAGGTTGCTGAAACGTTAAGTGACAGGTGCCACTCCTGAACGCTGTCGGCCGCGGGCCGAGATGCGCCCAGCGTTGACGTGATTAGTAGATAGATCGACGCGGAAAATGCCAGGCCTTGGCGACCAGACACCTTCCTGCATATGCCCATTCGACACCACGGTCGGGTACCCAAATGTAACCTTGCCGAAGCTTCCAAGTTCGCGCCGATCACCTCCACTGGTGTAATTGATCTTGCACTTCCACTGTAAGCGTGATTCAATGTGTTCAGCACGCGACTGCAGCACACATCCGAATCCCGCAGGGAGAAAAATTGACTCCGCATGCATCCGCCATTACCATTGAAATGATCCTCGTTCGAATCGGCGCAGCAAAGGCACAGGCCCTTCTCCACGCGACTTGAATTCCACACAACAGCTTGAAAGGCTCCATGCGGTTCTCGCGATCTCTTGCAGTTTCGGCTGTTGGGCTCATGGTCAGCGCTTCTCATGTTCTGCATTGGCGAACAGGTTGGCAAAGGTACCACCGCGGCGTGGCGAACCAGTAGCGGCGATTGACCGCTCCTGGATTTGCCTGATGTTGCCACGCCCTGCCGCTCCCTGTGGCCGCGTGATTTCGGCCTTTTCACGCGGCGCCGCTCATCGACAGGCGCATGTCAGCTGATGCGATGGGGATATCCACCCCATCACTGACGCGACATATCGCCAGCCTGACCACATCACGCGGGTCCTTGACAAAGTTTCACTGAAGCATAGGAGATATGCAACCAGGCCGTCCTGATGCAACGACCGATTTCAACAAGGCACCAAGTTCGCCACAATGTTGACGACGCCTCAACTGATACCAGTTGAGGTCCTAATCTCTCGACGACTTCCGAAGTGCGGACCTTTGACTCCGACGTGCGGTCACGGCGGTTGTCCAATCCTTAGAGGATATCGGTGAATGGTCGGTGCCGAAATGCTCACGTATAGCGCAGCTCAAGGCTGACCAGAAAACGCCGAATTCACACCAGGCTGCGTAATATCGCGCCCAGGTCTGGTGCTAATACGCTCAACAGCGGATAGGCTCGGGTCACTGCCGAGCGTCCAGTGGATTTCTGCCATTTCATCACCGCAGAAAAGCCTCGCTTGTTCAAAGTCTTGTCCCACAGCGGGACCCTTGAGCAGTTCGGCGCTGCGAGGACCGTGCTATGCGACAGATAAATCGACGATGTTTGCGCAATGCTCCGATTCACCTGAAAACCCGTGTCACAGGGGCGCAGAGCTGTGTTCAGGTCACGCAAACAGCGTTACGCGTCTTCAACCATCCGCATCCAGGCTGCCGCCGCCAGTTGACCTGCGAACGTATAGTTTGTACTGGCCACACGATTGATTTCGGATCGATACTTCACCAGCCGCAGTGGATCCTGCAGCCGCCGGCGAGACGCGCCGCGAAAGTCAATCCAGCTCGGAATTCCTTGCGGCCAGTTCCGAGGCCGAAATACACGAGGCACCGCCCCAGACATATCTTCTGCACGCACTGCGGCAGAGCATACAGCTTGCCGGCCAGTTTTGTCGTCTCGCGCGAGCCGTACCGTTCTATACCACAGGTCACGCGTGTGTTTTTGCTCAGTGCGCCAGCTACGGCAGGATCGTTCCACTTGTGCGTTGTTAGGGCATGGGAAGATTATGTAAATCACCAGACTTGCCGGTGCATCCACGAACACACCTTAACCGTACCAGTCCCGGATCAGACCCCAGGTACCCGTAGGCCAGGCATGCGTCTGACGCCAGACAGAATCCATTGGGTTTAATGGCGGAAACCCGATGCTCGTCTTTCAGCCGCCTTCGTCAGTATCAACCAGCAAACTCGGTCTCCAGTGCCAGCAGCTTGAACCGCCAGGTTCCAGCGCCCACTCGCCAGCACTTGTCTGCCGCGCAGCCCTGATCATGCGAATGCACGACGCCTTGGGCGATATCTTCACAGGGGAATTGCGCCGCCCTGCGCCTCGCTTGTCATCCCAGCTCCAGAGCAATGCTCAGCATGCCCTCGTTACGACGCGCAGAATCGACCAAGGCGCGATTTGTCAACGGGCACTTGCTCAGGCTTCGGAATAGTCGAATAATCTCTGAATTTGCGCCGTCCTGCTCTTTTTGCCCGCCACCAATTTGAGAGACAACGCGCCTCTTCACGCAGCGCCTGACGCAAGTTTCGAGTCAGCTGGACTGCTCGCTGAAGCTTCCATCAGAATACTATTTGGGCCTCAAGGCTGCTTTCTATCGAGGCAAACGCCTTTTCGCATCACATTAGCCGGCTGCGATCGCTCAGGATTCACGTGGAATTCATCAATAAGCTGATCGCCACGGCTCAGGCCGCTCTTTTTAGCGATCTGGCCCTTTTACGGCAGTTTGGTCTTGATTGTAGCAGTACAGATCTTCCAACCGAGGTCTTAGGTTCGGCAGCGCGGAACTGTCCGCTCCAAGTCGCGGTTCAGGCTTGCCACGCTCGGTAATGCGGAGAGAATCGCAGTGGCACAGCGTCTTCCATTTCACGAGGTAGCCGCAGCGCTTCTTCCAGATAAACGCCAGTGGGTATCATCCAGGCTGCCTCACCTTTACCGTAACGGCAAATGAACGGCACGTGGCGCCCTCATCAAGCAGTCTGACGGTGCGTCGACTGTTCCGGGAACGCCTTCGCTGCTTACGCGACAATAGTTCATACTAAGTATCAGTCAAAGTTGGCAGGACGGCAGTAGGGAACCGACAGACACCGCTTGGGGCGGCGCCGAGGACTGGCCAGGGGCTGGGCTAAGGGCTGGCTAATAGCGTAGAAAACTGTACAAAAGAAAACCTCTTTACAATGCCTGAGCACTACGCAGGCGACTTCGCCACAATGCTTTTAACAACTTGAACCAAGGTGAGGAACGCATGACCACTGCGAAGGCGAAAAATCCTGATTGTGTGGACGATGTTCGATTGCATCAGACTGCTTGAGCGCTTTGACTGAGCAGGGTTATCGGACGCGCAGGTGAAAACCACGGCAATGACACGCTTGTCTGATGGCCCGTGAGCTGTATTCCCTATCGTGATCGACCTGATGCTTGCCCGCGAAGATGCCTGAATCGACTGCAGCGCCTGCGCGACTCAGGAAAAATACCAAGCCAGCATCATCATGCGACGCAAGGGCGATAAGCCAGCCTGATTCTCGCCTGGAACAAGGCGCGGAATGATTACCTGCCAAGCCGTTCAACCGATGGTGTCTGCACGTATCAAAGGCCGTTCTGCTCGCCAGGCGCTCAGTGCCGCGGACACCGGTCGGCGAAGCGAAAATCACCTTCGGTGAGATTGTAAACTCAGCCTGGCACTCGTACTGCGCCGTGAGCGAAGAAGTGCACTGCTGACACGGTGATATTTAGCCGTCTCTCAAGGCTGTTGGTACAAGCATCCCCGAGCGCTGACCCGCGACAACTGCCTCCACTGCCGCGGCTCGAGTGGACTGCGCTGGAGCGTTCGATACGATGTGCATTATCTTCGCCCTGCCGCATCTGACTCGATCCGTCCAACCGCGCTAACCAGACCGTTGGGTGTGGGCTAGCTTTGTCCGGACGGCAAGTATTCTGTGAAAGGGCCCTGGCTGGCATCCACTGCTGCCACGTAGCTCTCTTTGCTCGCCCATATCCTGTGGGTGTATGGTCCCTGTCTCCAAGTGCTCACCATGCTTACCTGATGAGCAACGATGACACTGCTAGTTATCGCCATAACACCCACGGCACCGGACGATGCTTATCGGTGTTATCTGCAGCCGCCGGACGCTGCGCATTGAAAAAATGACCGCATGACCTGTCACCGCTATTACCACAGGGACCGCGCGGCGAAAGTTCACTGCCTATCCGCATCTTACCAATCAACTGCGCGCCAAAGTGGTTGACCACCGAATACGCTGCGATCAGCGAGCCGCATGCTGGTCACAGCCGATAATCAGGACAACTGCTGAAGAAAGTCCCGTCTATCGCTACCCCTTCGCGCACGTATATGGGATGTGTCTCTGTCCTGGTACATCAGGTCATTCTTTCGAGGCAGTGGCATGGATTTTCGCTGCGCCAGTTGAACAAACCCTGAAAAAGCTTAGCATGCCGCCGCCGCGTAATCGCAAGGCCAGGCGTGCGCCTGCTGATACCAGTGCCCGCGGAAAATAGCCTGAGCTCTACCGACGCTTCAACCAGATGGCCCATGATGATCGAACAGGCCAACCGGGGATCGCTCAATGTTGTGCCGGCCGTCTGCATGACCTCGCACCCCTTACCCGCATGCGCTATCCACGAGCTGCTGTCGCTCCGACCGGCCTACGAAGTATGATCGGTAATCGAATTAATATGACCATCGCGTATCATGTTCATGGCCTTCATGCGCGTGCAGCCACCATGGCCATTTGCTGCCTGAGAGTTATCAACGAATATTCGGAATCGCGCTTTGACACGGTGAGGAAAAGTCCGCTGTGCTAGCGTTCCCGCCATTTCAATGCTGAGCGCTACAGATCGGTATATGACTAACTTGATCGATCAACGCCTTCTATAACTGGAGCTGGCCATGTAAATGTGTTTTTTTTTATGCGCGGCAAGCCTCTCCTGGTGGTCTGCATTGCTCGAGCTCTTTTTTTTTCGTACGTTTATGCTACCGATCGGAATGTTGTATCGCCTGTTTTCTTACCGTGTTACTCGTCCTATTATCTATATTGTCGTTAAGACGCATCGCGAGGCAGGGGGCGACTGGCTCAATTTTCTATTCTTCTTTTTTATTTTTTTTTGGCTGGCACCGAGGCCGCTCAGGTTTGCGATGCTGACGCTCCATGTTGGCTGATGTTTGCTTACGCTTCCTTCACCCTTTGCAGAGCCCGGCCTTATGGCTCCAGATCGGGTTTTATCGGTTTCTATTTTTTTTTCATCTTGTGTTAGTTCGGCTATGTTATGCCTTGGGCTCATCCTCGCCGTCTCAGTGATTTCTGCACGAGAACCTTTTGGCTTGAAGGTCGGATACTCCCATCCGCTTACATAAAATGCCACTCCTCCCGTTTCACTGATGGCATTCATTAGTCGTGCCGGTTGGCGTCCGCTCTTCCGCGCCTGTCCTGAGCAGGCTGTAGGGTCGAACCAGACGGCACCTGCTGATCAGCACGCGTCACCCGAGCAACCAGTTCGGTGCACCGGCTTTGTCCGGGTAATGCGGAAGCTGACCAGTTCGGCTTACCGCCACGTTAGGCAGCAAATAATCCTTGATCGGGTGGCGGGGACAATCAGCCCGTCAGGCTTCCATGCATCTGACATGCGCTTCCTCTTGAAAATATTCTCAGGCTCGGGCCGCGCTCGCTTAAAGCCCACCGGCCATGCCTGAGCCAACCCAGGTTATTGTAACGCCGCGCCAAGCGGCCCACCGGATTCCCACCCTGTCGCGACTGCTCAGACCGGGCTGCCGCTACTGGCTTCAGCCAGATGGACGCACAAGGGGCGGCCACTACAGTTGAGTCCTGAGTCCAGACCTCGATAAACCCCTGAGTGGTCCGCAGGCAGCCGGCAGGGCGAGGGACTTACACCCGTTCTTCGCCCATTTTAACCGCTGGAAAAACAAAATAAATTCGCGCCACAGGCTGGGGCCAAAGGTTGTCGCCCAACTTGATTCGAGCCAAGCTTGTTCTATCGGGGACGGGCTGAATTAAAAAAGGCCCGGGCCCCAGGAGATGCGTTCAACTTTTTGAAGGGCTGGGGAAAAAAAACGGGGGGGCGGGCCCCTTTCGGGGGGGTTTGGAAAAAAAAAACAGGGCAGGGCTAGGGCGGGGAGCCTTGATATTCTTCTCTTGAAGG
>Ga0163217_1038124_pt1 | contig 16201 bp, 23 predicted proteins | sample SynspAceP_FD_185933 | JGI IMG/M metagenome (GOLD analysis project Ga0163217, IMG submission 185933) | Saline lake microbial communities from Ace Lake in Antarctica - Synechococcus sp. Ace-P (PacBio error correction) | ecosystem: Environmental > Aquatic > Non-marine Saline and Alkaline > Saline ... | reverse complement strand
GCGCAGCCGGATCACATTTCAGCCAGGACTGTCTCTGCTGCTGTACACCGGTGAGCCCAGGCTAGTGGCAGAAGTAGCGGACATTTGCCTGGGGAATAGATTCGTAACGGCTCAGATGGTCCTGCCCGCCTCAGCCAGCTTATATCAGCGCTTTTAACCGGGATATTTGCTGGCCAAAGGGGCGTGCCTTGAGCGCGCCGACATTGGGCGCAATGGCAGATTTGGCACGGGCTCCAGCGGGCCGCGATTTCAAAAACGATTCATGCCGCAAAAGGCACTTGTCCCGAATGCGTTTAAGGGCATGTTTCATTTTGCTGCTTGTCCACCGTATCGTGTGCGCCCGATGGGCAGGCCGCCGAACTTATTCCTCCGGTTTACGGCGGGCCACTCTAGGTGCTGTACTATAACATCATATTGCTAGGAGCTTATCAGGCCGTTAACCCGCGACAGACCCCATCAAAATGATATTTGCCGTCCCTGGTACCGCCATTGGGCGTTTTTCCATGGAAGTCGATTCAAGGCCATTTCTGGCATGAAACATTCCTGCTGACGCTGTTTCGGATTCATTCCAGGCGATCATCTGCACGGTTTACGTGATTCTCAAGCACTGATCGTTTTCGCAGTTGATCGCCCAGCGTGTCCGCTACGCGGAACAAAACACGTAAAAAACCCGGACCAGCCGGCGGGTTTTTTAATGCAGGTGCGACCTGAAGCTATTACAGCCCGAAAGCGCGCCTTGAACTCGCGGCGGCGGCGGTGCAGAACCGGCTCGCTGTAGCCGTTAGGCTGCACGTTGCCCTCGACCGCACAGCTCAACGGCGGCTGGGACAGGCGATTTTGCTGTCAATCGGAAGTTCGGCGCCATTGGCTTGTAGGCCGGCATCGTTGGCACGTTTCTGACGTCTACCACGGGCCCATACGCTGCAGCGGTTCATCACCTGCTCCTTGCTGCACACGCCATGGACGGCAACCAGTGGCGATATGCTGGCTGGAAAACTACGCAGGAGTGGCGCGGTCTTTCCATCAAGGCCGACATTCATTGATATCCGGCACCTTGGAGCAGCCCACAACCTGGTCAATCCAGAACGCACCACGTAACCGAGCGATGGCCCTGGGCGTTGGTCCAGCTCCTGCGAATCTCGCTAGCGGGAACCCCAATGTATTGGGCAGCCAGCGGGAATGGTCAGGACTGTCATCCACCGAGGCCGGGGTGCGCTGGCCATGTTCGGGCCTGCGCCATCGGCCACGATTGACCTTGTTCGGTAGTGCAGTGCAGTGCAAGGTCGACGGCAGTGGGGGAGGGGTACCAGCCACGGTACTTGGCACAGCCATAGATGGTGACCGATCTTCTTCCTGCTCCCAGCATCGGGCCATCAGATCAGGCAATGGCCCACATGCCTTTGCCGATTCTGGGCGCGGCCCTTGAGGCCGGTCGCCAGGACGAGTATCGACGGTTGTTTATTTCGTAAAGCACCGATCCAGACGGCCCTTGATGTCAACCCTTGCGGATGAACGGGCCCGGCTTCCATGGACGGTGTGAATCTCGTCACCGGTGCGATTCAAGGGAAACCGGGTGGATTAAAGGCACACGCTCGCTGCGCGGCTTTATGCAAGCCTTGAGGTGATGTGGTGCGGCGCTCTTCGATCCATTTGATGCCGACCTTTTCAGCGTATTGCGCTGCATGCGAGGCATATCCTCGATACGGACCGAAACAGCTCGCTTGGTGAAGGCCCCACTTCTTTCCCGGGCCGTGATCTTCGGCTTGACGATATAACCGAGCCGGTACGGGTGTTCTTGCGGCGGTGTTGCCGTTTCAGGTTGGTGCAGGCCGATTCAGGCTGGTGAAGGCGCCATCATGATACCTTCCGGTACTTCGTGCCCGTCTTGTCAGGAATCGCGTTGTTGGTCATCAGGTTGACCGACGTTACGGAAAACGATTTATGGATGAACAGAGCGAGCGGCCGTTGCGTTCAGGGTCGGAGCCGTCTGCTTGGTTGTTACTCGCGCGATCCGCGGTTCTGGTCCGGGTAAAGCGCTGACCGCCTTGCGCGACGGCTTTCGCAGATCAACCCTTCATTCCAGGCCCAGCCAGTTGCCGTAGACCACGGTTCTTGTCATCTTGATCGAAAACCGCAGCGAATAGAGTCTTTCGCAGTCCATGATGGGTCAGCGCAGACTCATGAGGCATGGTCCTTTACGCCGGGCAGCAATCGGTTGGACCGGACGTGCTGCTCGGATCAATCTGGATTCCGAATGCAGGCCTTGTGCTTGAGCAGCCACACCCTGAGGCGTTCGGCCTGGCGACAAAGCCAATAAACTGGGCTGTGTCCTTTAGCCGGTAATTGTCGCTGCGTCCTGCAGAGTAACGGCCAATTGGCCGTTTCTTGCATCAGGTAGGCGGTGGCAGTTCGACATGGGGAAACCTTTGGCCAGTGTGCTGCCTCATCGAGGGAGGCACGGGCGAAGGCCAATTCACCTTGTTGCCGGCGGATTTCATTGTAGCCAGGCCCTTTGCTGGCGCCATCGGCTTCGGAAATCGCATCGGTACCGTATAGGGTCGTCGTACAGCGAAACTCCCAGCGCGCCAGTTGGCAGCGTTCAAGGCAAAGCGTGCATTCATGACTGGGACACAAACTGCGGCCCGGCCAGCTGTGCAATTCTCTTCATTCGACGGTTGGCCGTAGTGGCCTAGGAAGTCTTAGGTTCTGGAGCAGGTAACGTTTTCCAGCAGGAAGGCTTGCTGTATTCAGCTGCATTATGAGGTTGACCGACGCGCGCCTGGTGCCAGCTGGTCGATCTTGGCCGCAAGGCATCGCGCTGGCTAGCAGTGCCTTGGTTTTCGGTGCCAGATTCATTGACCAGATGTGTCCAAAGCCGGCCCAGAAGGGCCTCGGCATCGGACGCCAGAAGCCGGGGATGGCTTGCTGATTGATGAAGTCGGGAGAACCTTGGCAACTTGCAGGCTCCGACTTGGACGCGTTCAGTCATTGGAAAACCCCCTTCACTCTGCAGACAAACCTGCGCGATCGTTGCGGCAGGACGTTGTCTGGAAATTTGGAGCAGGGGCATGTTACAGATGATGCGCGTTTGACAAATCATGTTAGAGGCGTTGGAATTCTGTCCGCTGCGTAGGCGCGCGGTAAACCCGCGCCAGCGCTCCTTAACCAACGGGGTTGTGGAATGGATCAGGCTTTTTTGGGATTTGTTTGGTCGAAGCAGCTCCCTTGCTGGAAACGGGGCGGCCCCTTGCGATGGACCCCGCACGCCGCTACGCCGGCTAATTACGGGATCGATTTTCAGCGATCATTCTCCCCAGATCTCGTCGTATCAGGTCGATTGAATTTAGCCGTTGGCCGTGCAGGTCTGGCGCCCGGCCCCCAAGCGCACGGCACCCTGATTATCCTGCACGCGGTACTATGCATTCATATGGCCTGTATCGCCATCTTGATCAGTGGCGCCTGCAACGGGATTGGCAGTACTGGCCTTCGATCTGCCCGGCATGGCTGTCCAGTGGCGAGCGCGCCAGCATCGATTGTTTCCTGCGTATCAGAATGTCCTGGATTGCGGTGCTGGAGCATGCTGCGCTGTGGGAGCTGCCTGGCGCACCTGGCATCTCTGGGGCAAAACCGGCGGAGCCATTCTCATCGACAAGCTATTGCTGGGCCCTTGCGAGCGAGCTTGGGCCGCACCGTCTGATGGCACCGTTGGTGCGCCCACGGCAATGGGGCATGTTCACAGATGAGCCTGCGGCTGCTGGGCGGGTTTTGTTTGCAGCAAACTGGGGCGCAAGTTTACGACAACTCACAACGAATCAGGCCTTTCTCGACTTTATTCGTGAGCGCGACCCGCTGCAAGCCGCAGGATTTGCCGGATGGCCTGCGGTACAGGCGCTGGAAAAGTGGATACCGCGTATCTGAATCGGCGCAGAGCAGTGGTGCATTCGCCGTCTGATCATTCAGGTCGGATGGACAGGACCGTGGACTGCAGCATTAACTTTGCGGGGTCCGGCGAGGACAAGTTTCTCCAAAAGCCCGGAAGTGTTCTTTCTGGAAAAAGCCCGCACCTCTGGCCACGAAGGCGAATCCATTCGCCGGAATGATCTGCGTTGGCTGGGTGAACAATTTGATGAGGTGGAAGGAGGCCTGAGCGTTGGACGCGCCCCAGGCCTTTTTCTATCAGGGTTCAGGACATCCTGCGCTGCCAAGCTCCATCGCCCTGCTGGTATTTTCTGCCCGTTCCGGACTGGGCCCACTCCAGATACTGCTTGAGCTCGCATCACTCAGATCGCGATAGACGTAAGCCAGGATGTGGAAGATTCGCTCCATTTTGCCGCGCAGGGGTGTCGCGGCGGTTCGTCGGCCACGTTGCCGGGTACTGGAAACAGGCCCGCCTAGCAGGTTCGGTTTGGCGCTCTGGGGGCTAGATTTGGCCAAGAGACATCGACACCTCCACGCCCAGCTTCCAGTGCCGCAAGGCTGACGCTAAGGCTGGCGCAGGGTGTTCAAGCGCCTCAGCGATTGACATTCCATCTCCGTATGCGGCGCTGGCATGCGGCAACAGAGGTGGCAGAGTGGCCTGGGTTTCAATTGCCGACGATCTTGCGGCATAGCGCGGCTCTGATAGAAAAGCCACTGCCTGTTTGATAGGCTGCTTCTATTGGCCCAGTGCCAGGCGTTGCCTGAGCACGGATCAGTCATGCCTGCGGCGCCAAAGCGCTGAGTTGCTCAGGCCGCACCAGGCTGTCATTAAACGTTGCGCGGCAATTGCTGCGAAGCGTAACGCTTGCTGGCGGCCGTCAGCGCGTGCTGGAAAAATGATGGTCTGGTGAGTGGCCATGCCAGACAGTTTCATACAGCTGGTCAGTGTTTGCGCTGGGCGGACATGCGTGGGTCAAGTATCAGCCGCCCGCCAGAAGCGACATGATCAGCAGATGCAGAGGTTTAAGGCGCATAGATTCTCGCAATAGTGCGGCTAAAGGGGCCTGCTGGGCAGCGTTGCTTTGGATACCAATGCGGCGCGATCCCTGTTTTCTGATATGGTTCTGCTACGGGCTGTTTTCGTTTCGCTACTTTCCGCGCTTCTGCGGGGGTGAACACCCTCTTTCGAGTTCTTTTGTACCATGGCAAGTTCCCTGTGTCGCCTAGCAACCTGCTTTGAGCGCGTGGCAGATTGATCTCGCTCAACAGGTGTGGTCAGTCAAGGAGCATGCTTCTGGCCTGACCGGCTGGGTCGATTGATCTGGCCGTGCAGTGGCCAGTTGCTCTGCAGGGTTGAAGATCTGACGCCGCAGCATTGGGGCCGCTGCGGTGAGGAATTGGTGATTCCCTCCATCCGGGGCGACTATACCCGTTGGCCGTCAATGCCCGCCTTGCCCTTGCCAACGAGCATTTCTGCAGGTGATGGAAGACGTGCGGATAACCCTTAAACCGCGCCTTGTTTCTGGGCCTCGACAGCTTTGAAACCCACTATGTGCGTTGTATCCACCGGGCCGCAGGTTATCGCAAACACCTGGATCGTTTCAGCGCAATCGCACGGACGTATCGGTGGTGGGCGTTACTTGAATCGCACTGGCAGCCGGGGGGATTGGTGGAGAGTTGCGTCTGGCATCTGCCACAGGGGGCAAAGGACATTGCGCCGCGCGGCGGTGGCAGCCTGGCGGTCTTTCATTGAGTGATCAGATCTGCATGAAGTGCTGGCGGGCCCATCGGCGAACGCGCCAGTCTGGTGGGCTTGTTTCGCCGTGCCGCCCGGACAACCCGCTGTTACGCTAGGTTGCCGGGGCGGGCTAAGCCGCGGATCAGAACAGGATGCGGGCGCGGATAGTTGCCTTTGACCTGCTGAACTTTTTCCAGGCCAATTCCGAGGCCTCTGCAGTACTGCGTCAATGGACCACATAGCCAAACCTTTGTCGTTGGTTTGCAGGAAACTGAACCGCAGATGTTGATGTTGTTTGGCGGCAACCACCTGGGTTGATTTCGCTCATCACCGCCGGAACGTTTTCAGAATGTGCAGCAGGGCGGTGCCATGCCAGGGTGGAAAAGGCAGCGCCACTTCGGGGAAGTTGACCGAGGTGATGGAGGTGCCCGTTGTCGCTGTAACGTACCAGCTTCTCTGCCACTTCCAGACCGATATTGGCCTTGCGCTCCCAGGGTCGAGGCCACCCACGTGTGGGGTCAGGATGCAGTTGTTCGAACTCGCGCAGCGGCTGACGAACTCTTCCTTGTTGGAGCGCGGCTTCAACCGGAATACGTCGATCGCCGCGCCGTTCAGGTGTTTGTCACGCAGAGCGGCCGGCCAGTGCATCGATATCCACTACGGTTGCCACGTGGCAGCGCTTGATTCCAAAATCCCGCCGGGCTTCATCGCGCGGATGCCTCTCGCCCATCATTCCACTTGGTTCGCAGCCGTTTCCGGCACGTGCGGGGAACGATATCGGGCCATGCCAGCAGCTCGGTTCAAGCGAGCGACCTGAACGGCATTGCCCAGGGCAGCTTGGTCACTACATCGCTTTAGAACAACAACCTGCATGCGCCCCAGGCCTCTCGGCCAGCACGGAAAGACTGAGTGCGATAGAGCCATAACCGACGATACGAGTTCTTTGCCGCGGATTTTCGTAGGAGTTTGTCGGCGCTCTGTGATCCAGCCACCACCGGTTGGCAGGAGGCATTCTCTCGGGATACCGCGCAGCAGCAGATCGCCTCAGCCAGTACCAGCTCGGCGACCGAGCGGGTGTTGGAGTAGGGCGCTGTGGAATTAACTGCCACGGCCCATCAGCATGCCGCTCCAAGGTCTACCTGGTGGTGCCGATGCAGACAGCAACCGCCGACCAGCTTGTGCGCGTGGGCTGAACACCTCGGCGGGTCAGTTGGAGTGCGCGGAGCGAAATGCCGATAAAGTGGGCGCGGGCAATGGCTTCTTTCAGCTGTTCTTCGGCAGCGAGCCAGTTGATACCGATATTTGGTGTAACGGGCTGCCTTCAGGGTTATCGGATCGGCAGGTCTGGTGTACGCCTCGAGGAGCAGAAACTTGATCTTGCTTTTTTGTCCAGCGAGGTTAATATGGTGTCTGGTTATCCGCCAATGCTGCATTAGGATGAGCCGGCAGGAAAACCTGTGATTATTTGTCGGCAGACAAGAGTCCTGTTTCGGAAGCCGCGTATGCTAGCATAATTCTCCCTTTTTTGATGCCTGTCCCTGCCATGGAAAAGTCTCTCAGGCTACAGCAATTGAATCCTGTTTGAGAGAGCCGCCCATGACCCAAGAAGCCGTTATTGAAAACCCTTCAAGACCTGTCGAGCCGGACAAGGGTACGTACCGACCGGAGTCGCTCCAATACCTTGGCGGGCAAAGGACTGGACCAAGCATTTCGATGCCCGCACCCCCTGGGCGATTGTATTCCAAGAGGCGTCGAGCAGGTTGCAGGCCATTGTAGTTCCAATGAGCAGAAGCTCGCGGCTGGTACCTTTCGGCGGCCGCACCGGGCTATCGGCGGCGGCAACTGGTGGCGGCCAATGGGCGAGATCGTTGCTCTCGTTCGACTACATGAACAAGAGTCGTCGGAGTTCAATGGAGTATCGACCGTACCGTGGTGTGCCAGGCGGGTGTGATTTACGCGCAGCTGCAGGCAGTAAGAGCAGGGCTGTATTACCCCGGGATCTTTGCTGTCGGGCGGGCTCAGAGGCCCAATATCGGCTGGGCCAAATACTCGGCACTAACGCCGGCGGCATCAAGGTCATTCGCTACGGCATGACCCGCAAAACTGGGGGCTGGCTTGAAAAGGTCGTGACCGGACCGGCGAGCTCCGTGAGCTGAACAAGGACCTGATCAAGAACGCCCCGGGCATGATCTTGCGCCAACTGGTTTATCGCCGCCGAAGGCACGCTGTTGGCTTTGCGTTGAAGCGAACCAGTGCGCTGGAACGCGCGCCGGAAGAACCCCTCACCGCGATGGCTTTGCGGCACGCCGGATTTCGATTTCCCCATTCATTGGCCCGGTTGGCTGCACGCGTTCCAGGGCAAGCTGGATCTGACCGCCTTCGAGTTCTTTTTCGAACAAGGGGCGAATGGCCAGATCAATGGGCCGGGGCGATGTGCCGGCGCCCGTTCGAGACGGATTGCCCGTTCTACGCCCCTGCTTAGGAGTTTGAAGCATTGAACGAGATTATTGCCAACGAAGCGCTGGCGACCTTCGAAGCCTGCGTCGGCAGGGCTGGGGACTGACGGCGTCATGAGCCCAAAGCGACAGCAATTGCAGAATCTGTGGAAGCTGCGCGAATCATCTCTGAAACCATCTTCCCACTGGACGCCCTACAAGAACGACATTTCCGTTGACGGTCGGCCATGTGCCGGCTTCCTGCACTGATATCGACGTATAGTCGGCGAGCCACTACCCGGATCTTGAGATCGTCTGGTTCGGGGCACATCGGCGACGGCAAAATCTGCATATTGAAAAAAAAATTTTATTTCCCTTTTTTTTTCAAGGGGGGGGGGGGGCCGAGGAGCATGGCAAGGAAGAGTTCTTTGCCAATGTGCTCGACGGTGAACAAGTGGTGTGTTCGAGATCGTGCAGAAAATTACAATGGTTCGATTTCCGCCGAACACGGCGTTGGCATATGATCCAGCGTGACTATGACTAACAGCCGCAGCGCGGGCGGAAAAATTGCCGTGATGAAGTCGATCAAGGGCGGTGTCGACCGAACGCCCATCAGAACCCAGGCAAGATTTTTGCCGCTGCCTGCGGCCTCCTGCAGTACCTGAACAAGGATTGATTTATGTTTATCAACACCAATTCACCGATGGCGCAGTTGTCTGAGCTGACCATGGGCAAGGTTGTATGTGTGGGGGCGCAACTACGCCGAGCACGCTCGAGAGAAACTGGATAACCCCTGTGGTGCTCGAGGCCTTGCTGTTCATCAAAACCTTCTACCACGGTAGTGCCCCTGACAGATCCCGATTGCTTCCAGCCGCCGGGGGCCCGGTGCACTACGAAACTGAATAATTGCCCTGTTGATCGGTTCGACCCTATCCGGTGATGTGGACTGAGCAGCAGGGCCAGTGAACGCAATTTGATGGTGTAGGGCTGGCGCTGGATCTGACGGCTACGTCGAGCTGCAGGTTCAGCTAAAGGCCAAGGCGCATCCCTGGGGAGCGGCCAAGGCATTTGACGGGCCTGCCCGCTGTGATATTTATCGCCGGAGCAAGCGCCGCGCTGACGGCGTTTGGCCCACTGAGCTGAAAATCAACGGCTAATGTGCGCGTCAAAACAGGTTAGGCAGTGCCCGATATGATCACGCCCATCGTGCGCTGCTTCAGGCATAATTGCGCAGGTGTTCACCTGCTGCCCGTGTGATGTTGGTTCCATTACCCGGCACCCCGGCGGGTGTCTGCGTGGTGAACGCGGGCGATGATCGACGTTGGCGATGTCCGGGCGCGCTGCCAAGTGAGCACTGTTGGTCAGCGCGAGTGAAGGATTGCTTGCCAAGGTTGAATCTGTTGCGGTAGGTCCCTTCGTGTGAATGGCCTGATCTGGGTTCTGCGCCTTGAAAAGTTAACAAAACTGGGTGTTTGCTGGTTGTCGCTGCCGTACTGGCGGCTGGCGTTGTTTCTGCATACGCTGCCCCTCTGGACGACTGCTATTGCAGGAGCTGGAAAACTAAACCGTCAGCAGATTGCCTGAGCAGGGGCATTCAATCTGGGCGGCGTTATTTAGGTCGATATCGAAGCTCTCGAAGGTCCAGGGCATCGACGACGACCTATCTGCACGACATTCAACTCGGATACAACAGTCTGTTGGAGTGCTTATGGCAAGCCCGTCATGGTAGAGCTGTCCCTTGGACGCGAGCTGCCTAGTTGAAAATCCCAGTGTCAAGGGTGTTATCGACATGAAAGTCTGAACCCATGTCGAGGACGATCTTTTACGTGATTGCCGAAGAGCCGCGTCGCAAAGGTGATTCTGGCGCGCATGCTGCGGGGACACGCCTGAGCCTGGATCTGAGGAGGCGGGCCGGCCTTGACCATTGGGGTTTCGGCAACAAGGGCTTTTGAGGGGCTGTCTGGGGACGGCGAGGAGCAGCGCTTGCTGACCGCCGCAAGAGCGGGATCCATGCGCTTTGCTTGGCGGTGACGGGCCTTCGTTGATGGCAAATCCTGGCGCGCCTTTGAAACAGTATCACGGAGATCAAGCCGCCGTCGTCGCCGCGGCCTGTTATGAATGACCTGTCTTGTCATTGACCCTTTTTTTTGGGCCAATTTGGATTTGGGGGGGGGCGAGGCGGCCATATGCTGCTGCTCAGCGATGAGTCGCGCATGGGGTCGTGGAGTATGACGCGAGGGGGCGCGCCGCTCAGCCTGTTGGGGTTGGTGGCGCAGGGCTGGCCGGCCTGCAGGCCTCGGGCTACCCCAGGCTGAGGCTTAGGCCGTAGACGACGGCCGGCGCATGTATTATTGTCAGTGAACCCAAATCTGTTCTACCTCTTGTTGCCGCAGAGATAGCGCTCAAACATTAGACCAGGGCAGAGCTAATCATGACGCGGGTCCCGGTAGTTTGGGTGGGCGTTCAGGCGCTTCAAGGATCTGCACGCCAGTCGCCGTTACCCCGAGCCAGCAAAAATGTCCGCCGGGGCGAGGCTGGCAAAAACGCCCATTGCAGGACGACCCCAGACAATGGCATGAGTAGCTCTTCCCAGCTTGCGACGGATATGGATCATGCATGTTGTGCACACAGAATCACGTATGCCGTTATCAGAGATACACCAGCCTTCCGCGAAGGACGAGAATCAGCGCACCGCCTGACAATCGCCCGCAGCCGAACGTGGCTGGCGCACATGGCGGAATGACCTCGCGGCAGCGGTAAAACTCGCCCAGGAGTGATCGACCACCAAGCTTGCTCTCGCGGCTATGCAGATCGAAGGTATGGGCCACCGGCCCGGCGACGATTCTTTCACGCGTCCACGTGCGGCGCGCCGCCCTTGAATTCAGCCAAGGCCCGTTGGTTCGTCGTCACCACGGACGCTAAATAGATCGAGCATGACCGTGCACGCTGTTGAGGTCAATATACCGGAATTGCCGTGGGTTTGAGTAAGATCGGCGTGGCGTCCGAGCTGCCACCGCACCATCGAAAAAGCCCTTGTAGGCGCGCCAGAAGCGTCGATAAAAAACAAATTGGCAGGTTAGCCAGTAACGCGCCGATGATGCTCTTGTCTTCCAGCGTGGGCAGCAGAAATCTCGACAGCCGCCTGGCCGGACGGCCCGGTTGAGTTGCATCTGCGGCTACTGGGTGTACCTTTTTAGCGCGGCGAGTGGGCCTGGATTATTACGCGTCTAAATGCTGTGCGTGTACGCGAGCAGGCTGGTCGATTCGCAGAACTCGTTTTATCCGGACAAGCAGAAGCGGCCCGCAGCTGGAACACCTACGGTCAAGAAATCCTCAGTCCCGTGTCTGTGATGTCGCCGGGAGACTCCTATCCATGCAGGCGCCCTTCACTGTCCGCGCGCCTCGCGCACACACCTACCGTTTGCTGCTCAACGCGCGAGGATCTCAGCCGGCTTTTCTCGTTCCAAGATTCTGGGGCCTTACAACAAACTGGCCCTGTTGACGCGCATGAGCAGCGGGCCTGCCGGCGTTGTCACGGCATCGGCGGGCAATCACGCCAGGCCTGGCATACGCGGCACGGCATATGGGCGTTCAAGGCGACCCATCGTGATGCCACGCACTCAGCCCGGAGAATTCAAGGTGCGTATGCCGGTCAAAAGCGCGTGGGGCCAACGGTAGTGTGCATTGGCGACCGCCTTCCGTTTGCGGCCCTGGCTTACTCCGCAGAAGCTGATTAAGGAAAGGGGCTGGTCTACATCCACCCCTACGATGACCGGACACCATTGCTGCGGCAGGGCACTATCGCGATGGGAAAAAAAAAAATTTCTGCGCCAGAATCAAGGCCGCCGACTGGATGCGATCTTCGTACCTGTGGGCCGGCCGGCGCCTGGATCGCCCGGCATCGCAGCCTACTGTGAAATATGCTGCAGCAGACCGGAATATCAAGGTGATTGGTTGGAACCGACCGATGTCCGGCCTGCTCCAAGGCCGCGATGGCACGCGGGCAGCCGGGTGGTGCCAGCAGGTCGGGCTGTTTTGCCGACGGTGTTGCGGGCTGGCGCAGATCGGGGAGCATACCTTCGAGGTATGCCGGCACTATGTCGACGAGGTGCATCACCGTGTCGACCGGACCCGAATGTGCCCACGAATCAAAGGACATTTACGATATACCGCGCTTCGATCTGCGAGCCCCGGCCGGGTGCCTGGTCGCTGCGCCGGCAGTCAAGAAAATATGTTGAACGCCGAAGAAGCTGTTAGCGGCAAGTCTTTTATTGCTTGCGATTGATTTCCGGCGCAACGTTAACTTTCGGACCCGGCCCTGCGCCACTGTCGCCGGAGCGCGCGGACAATCGGCGAGCACGCTGTCGACGCTCGCTGGCGGTGACCACTTCCGGGAAAAACCCGGCAGCTTTATCAAAGGCGTTTCTGCCAGGCCATGGCAAGCGGTGCCGATCACCCGAGTTCAATTACGCTAACACGAAACCCGACAAACAGGCGCATATTTTCGTTGGTGTTCTGTACAGACCCATCCCAGCAGGATCCGCCGCAGCGAATGGTGGCGATGCTCATGCGCATCAGGGGCTTTTCGGGTGATTGGACCTGGGACCGAAACGGAGGCTGGCCAAGCTGCACTATCGGCTTATGGTCAGGTGGCCATTGCGATCAGTCGCCGATGAAATGGTCTATCGCTTCGAGTTTCCCGAGCGCCGGGCGCGCTGTTCAACTTCTGAAACAAATCGGTCGGGCGCTGGAAATATCTCGCATGTTTCACTACCGCAACCACGGCGCGCGTTGGCGGGTGGTGGTGGGTGCAGGTGCCAACGACAGAGCGCGCAAGAGTGGCTGAAGCGTGGATGAGATTGGCTATATGTACTGGGACGAGACGGGATATCCTGCTCTTTACAACTGTGATCTAGGCTGTCTCCGCAATCCTGGTCAGCAGGTTGTCAGGCGGGTTTCGTTTATCGCAGAACATGAAAGCTCTGATTGCGCCCAGCGGCCTTGCTGGTAAAGGGCTTTGTCCGCGAGGGTTGATCAGGTTTTCCGGGCGCCCTTTTCTGTCGCGGGTAGGCTGGCTGCGCTCAATACTCACGGTTAAGCAGCGTTTTGCCGGCTGGAGGATGGGCACATCATGTAACTCGCCGACAGCTTGTGCAAGCAGTCGGGCAACCTGCTCCTGGGTGATATCGGCCCCCGGGCCAGAATGATCGCGAACTCCTCTGCCACCGTACCGGCATACCGCTCGGCCTTCGCGGCGGACAGTTGCACTGGTACAATACAGCATCCTGGCCAGCTGTTTGAAGCGCATCGTCCCCTGCCTGGTTGACCCAAAACTGTCAATGAAACGCAACTTGAATGATCCGACATCCCAGGCATCCAAGGGCCAGTGATCCTGATTGTCTGCGCAGGGCCCCGGTGCCTCCCTTGAAACGGCGGCCATTTCCGAGTCTAGTACTTCGTCGAAGTAAACGGCGGTTGACAGCCCGCGTCAGGCCGTCCTGCTTGGGATAGCTGAAAGCTGCAGTCGCGCCGCCACTTCCAGTTGTTCACTGTTGTTGCCGGCCCACGCAGATCAGATGACGCGTGCCATTAGCCGGTCCAGGTGCTGAACGCTGCTCTCCAACGGAATAATGAACACTGCCTTGCCGGGTGGTGACGTTGCGACTGGAAGCGTGGGGGGAGCATTGCCGCCGCGTTCGGCCAACTCGCTGAGTTCAACCGACCATGCATAGCATTTCAGCATTGAATCGCCCGGAGGCGATGGCGACTGATCTGCCCGCCCGTAGTCCTCTTCGCTATAGCCAGACTTATCCAGCAGGGCTGCGTTGAGATTAGACACAGCTCCTGCGGTTCATCAATAATAGAACAGCGGACGTCATGAAGCTGTCAGTGGTCAGGCTACGCAGCAGTTTGAACTGAGCCTGGTTCTGTCTGAGCTTTCTTCAACGCTCTCGCCTGCGCCACGCCTTTCCTCGCCTGCAACTCGGTTCTGCGCTGGCGCTCAGTTCAGCCCGCCTGGGCGCTTAGCAGCGCGAGCCCACAGTGGCGTACGCATAGCGACCAGGCTGGCTAGCACACGCTGATTCAGCATCAGCCAAAAGGCCAGTGTCTGGTCGCTCGTCGGGCACGGAGGGCTGGCGGTAGCGCATGGCAGTGATACTAAAAATCGTTCGTTTCACCCAGTTTGCACCGGGCTGCTTGAATTCAGCTTTGCCTTCAGGGTATCGGCTGCCTGATGGCTGAAACAGGAAGCTTGCCCTTCCTCCGCGAAATTCGACGCTAGAGTGAGGCAGTTGCGGGTTTCACGCAGCAGGTAACTCCCAGTTAGTACTTCGACCCGGAAAAATTGCCCAGCACGAAAACCGTCAAAGCTGCTGGGTCGCCCGGAGTGCGATAAGTGGCACGTAAGTAAGGCCAGCCCAGGGGTCCGCCTTGCAGCAGTTCGAAGCCTATTGCTCAGTAGCGGGGGCCCCCAGTGCGGGACCTGTTCAAAGGCAGGCGTAGTCGGATGGGCAGATGGTATAGACGAAGTCGATTACTTCTTCGTTCGCCGCCAGCGGCGCGATCAGCGCATACGGTTACTGGGCGATCGAGCCACTCAATCGCCTGGAAGTTGGAACCCGTCAAGCAGGCTGATGGGACGTCCAGCTGCCATGTAAGCACGCGGGTGCATCGTGGTTGCCCCGATTTGCCAGCGCAGGCCTAGCGCTGGAGTGCTGGGCCGTTTGGCAAAAAAAAAAAAACCCCACAAAAAAAAAATTTTCGAAAGCGGTCTGCAACTGGTATGGCCAAATGGCGCTTTTGGTTTCAATTTGCAGGCGCGCCTTGACTGGTGTTCCTCGGCTTTGGAGCAGTGCCTAGCCACCCACCCCAATGATTGCCACTGATCAGAGTGACAATGAGCCAGCCGATAAGCGCAATAGGTGATTCTCTTGGGGGTGGGGCGGGCGCGTTGGGCGAGCATGAGCTGATCTTGAAAAACGGGGCTCATTGATGCATATTGCCCTATGCACCTAATCAGCAGAGAGGCGGGCTTTGCAAGAGGGATGAGACTGTTTTGCACTGCTATTGCAGTTCCAATTCGTCAGTCATCCGGCGCGGCTAGATCCGGCAGCCAATTTCAGTCAAGGCTTAATCCAGTGTCGTCCGGTGATGATGGCGTCCAGCGGAACATGGGCCGAACGGGGAAGGCGGATACTCTTCTCCACTGCGGGATACCAAAAAAATTGATATCACACTTGAGGTGGGTCAACCCAGCAAGGGTTCAGGACCGGGCCATCTTGACCGCCGTCCGCTCGCGATTAGGCAAGAACGTCGCTGATCATAAAGGCCCGCCGTCTCCATGCCAGACGGTGCCCTGCGGATCGAACCCACCAGCGGCTCAATACCAGCGAAAGAGCGCCAACGCTGGCACCTGATGCTGCTTCTGTCCAAACCGGCCTCCACGAATGCCCCGAAGCGATTTTTTCTGCCAGCGTTGGAGTTCGGGTCAGCCTCTGGAAGCGCATCTTGGCTACATGTCGAGGGCCAGCGGGCTCAGCACGGGTAACGTACTCAGGCTTTGCCAAGGACCGGGCTCGCGTGTTGTCATCAGCGGGGCCCGGATCCCAAACCGTTCGCCATCGTGGCCCAGATAAAAGGCAAACTTATGCCGACTGCGGACGACCAATGGGATCGTTGGCAAGGCGGCGAAACAGCTGCTTTTGCGGGGCTGCCGTTCGCGCCCTCGCCGCAGAAACATTTCTTGCGCGGCAGTGGCGTAGGCTGGCGAACAAGTCGCGGTACGGAGAGGCAAAATTCATGGCAGTCCCGGGGAAATTGCCAGCTGTCCGGGTTGGCCTTGAACCGAAAGTTCCAAGGTGGGGGACACGCCACTGCAATCCTCAGGCTTTCCGCGTCATTCGCGGACATGCACCCACTGGCAGCAAACGCGTGCGCTCCTTCTACAGGAGTATCGGCCTCAGGACACTCACGACTGGGCAAACACCCCCAGGGACAGATGCGAGATTACCAGTAGCGTTTTTCACTGCGCTCTTCCACTTGGCTGAATTCGGCGCGCGCATTCAGTTCTGGTGCGCGAGCCAGGCGCCTGATCAAGCCGCAGCCCTAC
>Ga0163217_1090788_pt1 | contig 16203 bp, 19 predicted proteins | sample SynspAceP_FD_185933 | JGI IMG/M metagenome (GOLD analysis project Ga0163217, IMG submission 185933) | Saline lake microbial communities from Ace Lake in Antarctica - Synechococcus sp. Ace-P (PacBio error correction) | ecosystem: Environmental > Aquatic > Non-marine Saline and Alkaline > Saline ... | reverse complement strand
CCTACTGGCCCCCGGATTCTGCCTTCCTCTTGCAGCGGCTTCGCCAAGAACTTTCTACCCCGCAAGGCGCAAATCGCGCCATAACCCAAACCAAATTACCATTGGTGAAGTGGCGCACCGGCCTGCGCTACAATTGGTGGCGCGCACACTTGGCGCTCCCCCTCCGGCCTGCGTCAGAAATACGCGCCTTTCTACATTACCCGATACCCCGGCGGGGTCGAGGGGATCAATGTATACCGCCACCCGTGGCAAAACACGCCCATGGCTCTGCCCATCTACCACACGATGGGGACCTCGGCATCGGCTGAGCGCATTGAAACCCTGTTACAAGCGGCACGTCCCGTTCTACTGACTTCTCGGCCCTTGCCCCCTTTTTCGGGGAGATCCAAACCAGAAAATCTCGGGTCCCGCAGCTTAAAAAGATTGGCGGAACAGTCTGGCTAGTGCGTTGATAAAATTCCAACCAAAAATGTCGACAAAAGCTAGGGGTGCCTTTACGGCTACAGCACCACCTAGATTTCAGTTACCTTTTTTTTATCCCAGTGGTTGTCACACAGGCTTCTCATTCTATTGCCTAATCGGGTGCCGCCAAGCGACGTACAGGACTTGGGACAGGGATAGGTAAGACCACCATGAGCAACCTCCGTTCGGAGCGTCGGCAGGAAACATCTGTTCCGATGTAGATTGGCCCTTCCGTATTTAATCGGCTTCCACGAGGGGCTGGTGCATTGCTGAGCTAAGTTCACGAAAGCGACAATGAGGGTCAATGGCGGTTACCTCCATGTCAACGAAGCGTTGGTCGCAGCTACAGGCTGAGTTCGCAGCGCATGCGGAAAGCTCGTCACAGAGGTTATTCCCGAGTTGTAGAAAAACATTGGCTTGAAGGGTTCGCCTCGGGTCGCGATCGATCAGGCAGCCTTCAAACTTTTTTGGCCCTGTTTCACGAGCCTCTGGGCGCACCTTACGATAAATTCGCGCATTCCCCGTCAGCGAAAATCGCTTCGGTTTGGTTGTTTTTTGACCGTCACGACCGCGACCAGAACGAGCTGCGTTTGAAAGAAAACGTGCGAGTTGAGCTGGAAAAATAAGATCAGGCCTGAAGCTAGGCGCTAGAGCCAAGACGTGGGACGTTTCCCCGCGGACATCCAAGTCGTCGCAAATCACCTTGAAACTTCGAGCAGTGTACCCGGCGATGACGCGGTCTTGGCCTGGACGCAAACAAGATCTTGCATCTACCCCCTTCCCAGATTCTTGTTCACCCCGATGATCTTGAAGACACGCTTCAAGCGTTCGAGGCTGGCAAGAACAAACCAGCCTGTTCTTCGGTTTCGTCAACCGGTACCGCCACCGGAAAGCGGCGGCTATCGCTGGCTTCGGGTTTTCAGTGCCTAACGATGGGCAAAATCTAGCCACCGCACGAGACATCACTGAGGAAATGGCGCGGGAAAGCCGAGCTGGAAACCTTCCGCCGCGCCGAGCGCAGCAAGCTGTGGTCGCGTCGCCTGATCTTCACCTTATCCTTTCCCTTGAAGGCCGCCTAGCTTGAGGCAAGGACGCTTGGAGAGACAGCTGGGTTATTGCGCCAGCCGCTCTAAAGGGTATGCTGTTTGACACGCGCATTGCCGAAGCAGACAAGGGCATACGCGCACGAACCTTTTTCGCTGGGTTGTCGGAAAACCGGGAAAGTCGGTCATTCTGAAATCAGGATAGTAGACACGCAGGGCAATCGGCATTGGTACGGGTGGACCGCTGTTGTAATGGCGGGGTTGATATTTGCAACAGGACGCAATGTCGACGAGCGTCGGCAGCAGGAAGAACAGCTTTAGGCCAGACCGAAGAGGCGCTGGCGGCGAATCCCGCAAGATCGAGGACTTGTGGGACAGCTTAAACCGGAAGGCGTCGCGCACGATTTCAACAACTTACTTGGCCCCCGCCATCCAGTTTCTAGCCTGCACCTCTTGCAAAAACATGCGAGCAATGAGATGCGATCAAGGCAAATGCCCTGCCTGCAAAAATGCGCTCGCAGTGCGGATCGCGCGGGAAGCGGCTCGTCAGCATATTGCTTGCCTTCGCAAAGAAACAGGAAACTTGCGCCTAAGGGCTGTAGGGACCTACAAGCATTTTCAAGACATGAGGACCAGCTTCTGCGCGCTCTGTTGGACCCGGGAATCGAGATATCGTACAACTTCGCACCTGCACTGCCTGCGGCTATGGTCGATATGGGTTCAGGGAGATGGCGGATACTGAACCTCGCAGTGGAACGCACGAGATGCACTTGACGGCAAGGGCCAGCTGATCAGTGAATGTCCAAGAAGCTGGAAACGGGACGCACCAGCGGATTTGCTTGACGGGACTATTTGTCCATTCGGTTATGCGACGACGGACCCGGGAATGGATGCCCAGACCCCTATCCCAAGGCCACCGAGCCTTTTTTTTCACGACAAAAGGCGGGGCAAAGGTACGCGGGCTTTGGTTTTTGAGCATGGTTCACGGTCCTTGCAAAAAAACAGTCTGGGGCGGAGCAATTTCGGCTTAAAAAGCGCTCCGGGCCAAGTACGACCGCGGAAATCGTGCTTCCGAGTTTGAGCAAAGAATCAATATCGGTGAAACGAGCAAGAAGCCATCCACAGTCAGCCCCGGCCCCTCCTTGATAGGATCTTCGGATACTTGTCGTCGACGATGACTGTCTTGTTCTGATGGGGAACGGTCGCCATACTCGGAGGATATGGGACATGATGTTTGGATGCTACGAAACGGTGATGATGCGCTCTCTATTCTTGCGGAAAATTCGGAATTCGACCTTGCATCACGGACCAGGCATGCCTGAAATGACCGGCGTTCAGCTTTCAGAGAGGGGATTGCGGCGCCACAAACGGACCTCCCCATCATCCTTTGCACTGGCTACGGCGAATTGCCGGAGGGGTCCTATCGTTACATGCAGCACGCCTCGCAAAAAGCCGTTTCGCGGGACCCAGTCAGCTCGGGACGTAGTGCCAGGCGAAACTCGCTTCCGCTCACATTGAGCCAAGGTAATCGTGATGGTGTGAATTGAGCGCTGACCTTCTGTGTGAGCTGCCTTCTGTGTGAAGGCGTTTGATCCGTCAGGAGGCCACGTTGAAGGATTAACCCTGCCCTTTTGGATAAATTCAGGCGAGCACCTGGACCTTCTGCTTGCAAACGTCTGAAATTCGGGAATTTGGAGTGGGGACGCCGTTAACGGGCACGGCACTGCTGAAATTTGCGACATGACCGGATATTTGGGATATGACAGTCTGCTTCCTCATTGGGAGCGCAGAGATCTTCCTTAAGCATGCGTAGAAGAAGACCGGAGCGGGTAAACCGCCTTGTTGACCGCGCCCTGAATGATCGGGAAATCATGGTCCTCTTGAGACGCCGCATACAAGGCGCGCGGACGGCGTTGGATCGCTGGATCAGCGCAAAGGGGATGCCAAAGTTTTCGGATAAAGGCGAAAGGATCCACCAAGCTTATTGGCCATGTCATCGATATTTTAAAACCCCCGGGGAAAGGGGGACAAAAAAGCAGAACGAGGATCGCCCAGACTGCTTATCAAACGAGCTTAAAAACCACGCGTTTCGAACACCTTTACGATCATGAAACGGCCATGATCCGTCAAACGTCAAGAAGAAATGATACTGTTGACAGTTCGCAAACACACTGGTAGAGCGTTTTGGCCGCCCTTTCCCGTTCAAATAAAGTCCTGATCGCTAAAGAGGCCGATGCGCTCAAGCCTGTCCGAAATATGAGAATTTGCAGATGGATGTGTTCGCCGACTGCAAACCCGTATTTCTGTGACTGCGCAACACAAGCGTTTCTGGTATCTCGGGTGAAGGCATCCGAGGCCCTTGCTATGATCTTTCACGAGCTTGCTGGAACAAATGCGTTGAAAAACGGGGGCGCTCTCGGTCGCGGCAGGCAAGGTTCAGTATCCATCACCAGTATCGACACCTGCGAGTTCATATCAGATGGCAGAAGACGATGGGACCACTGTTTGCTGCTGAACGCAGCACTGGCATCGGCTCAACAATCCTTGCAAATTCCCTGCGGGATATGAAGGGCACTGTAATGCTCGATTCGCACCTCAGGTGTTGATATTGTTGACATCGTTTCATCAAAGACAGCTTTTCAACGCGGAAACGCGGACAAACCTTACGCCGGGCAACCTACGAAGGACACGAGAGCAAGGCCTCGAGGGTGGTCCTTCCGGGCCAAAGGATATTGGTTATTGGAAGCATGATCCCAAGCATCGGTCTGGACATCCGCAGATATCCTTTGAGACTTCGAGGCGCGACAGTGAGCGGGCCGTTCACGTCCGCTGGCGAATGCGCTGGGAAGCTATGCCGTGAAATCCAGACGCCGCACTACTTGATGTGAATCTCGTTCATGAGACGGACCGATGCCATAGCGTCGCAGCTCCTTCTGAGCTGTCAGTCCCGTTTCTAATTCAAGCGTCAGGAATAGCGTCAGATTTTGGGATTGCCTACAATGGAGCATTCCATCATCAGCAAACCGTTTAGAGACAACAAGACCTTGTGAACGAACTCTCCGGATTGTTTGTTAAGACTAAGCTTGCTGCAATAGCGATGTCGGCCAAAAGCGCCGGTTCTTGGACCTGTTCGGAAAAGCGGCATATCCATCCGGCAGTACAACCAAGGTCAATGCCGCCAATGCATCGTATTGCTCCCGAGGCGGAACCTGACCTGCCCCCGACGCTCCCTCATTTATGATGAGGTTTGCGGGGGTTTTGTGAAAGCTGAACAGCAGGTGCAATCTTGCACCGTGAAAGTCAGCTCGGGATCGCACCGCGAATGGATTTATGAGCCGCAGAGCGGGTCCTTCGCTGCCAGTAAAACATGGCGATGTCCGGCTTCCTCATTTCGCAGCAGTCAAAAATTGTCGCGGGCTTCAACCGGCCGCAGGACCAAATCCGGTTCGAAACGCTAAGACTTCCACCATTCGGCGAAACCGGACTATCCCAAATCATCATTTAGTCTGCTCGGAAGTACAAGGCGTTGCCCGCTTTTCGCCTGACATGCCTGAATCCTGATCAACGAAGCCGTTAGCGACGGTTCCGATGGCGGACAGTGAGGCAGTTTTATTCGTATCGGAGAGTAAGGGCAAATGCAGGCGCGAGCTGCTGCTCTCCCCACATATGTATTATTAGTAATCTTTTTCTTGCATATGTCGGGTTAACTACGTATTTGTACAAAATTGGGCATTACAAAATATTGACACATATGTTGCGCGGGTATAGCTACATTCCTTAAGGCTTTCGGAGGAGCAGGCGTAGAAGATTCTTCGAAGTTCCGGACCCTGAACGTATCCGCTGCGAAAGGGAGGGAGAGATCGTACAAAGCGCTATTTTTCCCGAAGTGCAAAAACTCTACACCAGGGAAGAAAGTAAATGAACGAATTACAACCTGTCTGGACGAACCCGCGACAAATTACGCCAAGCGTCTCGACAGCCTCTGTGGCTACCGCGCTTTACAAGCCGGGGAAAATGCGCAAATTTCAGTTCGACAGGGCGTCACCGCCGGTTAGAGCCGCAAGGGTCAGTGGACCATGGAATGGGGCAGGCTTTTTACGCTGCGCTACATCCCGGGCGCGCGAGGAAAATTTCGCAACCCAATCACCGTATTCCGCATCGTGACCACAAACAGGCGTGTTCGCCGTAGAGACTTGGCCTCCGAGGGGCATGTGCCTGGTGATTGACGCGCGTCGTAAGTATTTGCCGCGCTGCAACAGCTGGTTCGATCCTTATTACACGCTGCACAACCGCGGTGGTTGCAGTGTGTATCCGAGGCGGCGTGCGCGACGGCGGCTGCATTGGCGCGCTTGGATATGCCGCCTCATTTTTGCGCGGGCCTTCCGCCCCTACGAACCTGGACCCTGCACGAGGCGATCGATATCAATGTTCGATCCTCTTGCGGTTGATGCAGCAGTCTTTCCTGGCGATGTGCATGCTGGTGATGGCGACGGTGTCGATAGGTTCATCCCGGCGCATTCTCGCAGATGGAAATCGCGGACGAATGCAGGCGAAAATGGAAGGCCTATGAGGATTTTGTTCTCGCAGCAAGGGGTCAATGGATGGCGCGGGCGATCATCGGCCTCTACCCCCGGTAACCGACGACGATAAGCATCGTTGAAATTTCAACGCATGGCGAAAAAGCAGGACGATAAATATGACATTTCACACCACATGCGCACCATCTGATTGCTGGCAACGCGCGGTGAGCGCTGAAGCAAATTTCCCTCCGCACCGGCCCAGCGGGCGCGGCCTTCGAATTACTCGGCCGGTTCGCCCGAAGCTGTCGCAGATGCCTGTTGCTAGGCCGCACATGCTTGCCTTCCCTGAATTCGCCAGCCACCTCACGCGAAGAGCGGGCCGTGCTGCTGGAAACCATCGCCGATTGAGATCGACCGGCCCGTGGGCGCTCAGATCACAGAGATCGCACCGCTGAAAACCGGCCTGCCGCATGCGCGGCTTGAGGGCGAGCGCGGCCCGCACCCACTGTCAGCTTGGCGTTTTGTTTCGCAAACTCATATTCGGATTGGTGCCTACCTCGACCCGCCGCCCACGAACACCGCCCTGCCGGATCGCCAGCCGCTGGCCGCGCCCTTGATCTGCGGATGATTGCAACGCCCCCGGCCCGGTTTGCCGTGTTTGGCGCTTCGGAACTTCCCTCTCGCTTTCTCCACCGCTGGTGGCGGACCACCGCTGCGGCGCTGGCAGCGGGCTGTCCAGTCGTGGTCAAAGGGCCATGGCGCTCACCCCGGGTACCGGCGAAATTGTCGGGCGATGCCATCGTTGCGCGCTGGGCCAAACTTTGGCATGGACGGCGGCATCTCAGCTTTCGTGCAAGGCGGCAGTTCGCGCGGGTGAGACGCTTGTGACCGATCCCTCGGATCAAGCCGTTGGCTTTACCGGAGCCTTGGCGGCGGCGCGCGCGCTGTTTGACCTTTTGCGCCAATACGCCCCCGAGCCGAATTCCGTTTCTTTGGGCGAGTTGGCAGTGTCAATCCGATGTTTCGTACTGCCGAAGGCTGCAGCCGCGCGGGGCGCCGACCTGGGCCGGCTGGGCCGCGAGCCTGGCCATGGAGCGCGGGCCAATTCTGCACCAATCCCGGGCATCGCGATCGTTGGGTTAGAGGGCCAGGGAAGGAGGATGCCTTCGGAACGCTGCCAGCGAAGGTCTGAAGCGTGGCGCCCAAACCATGCTGACCGATTGGCATGGCCGATGCTTTACCGTGCGGCGCGCGACGCGTGGTCCGAAGGGCTGGCGTGAAATCGCTGCTGAACCAGTACCTGCGATGGGCGATCCGCCTGCGCCCCTATCTGTTCGATGTTTCGGCCGAAGATTGGGATGACCCAAGAAGAGCTGGCGGAAGAGGGGTTTGGCCGCTGGTCTTGGGTGATCCGGGTCAAGGACGCCGAGCAGATGCAGGCACGGTGGGGCCGCCAATTTTCAAGGGTCAGCTGACACGACGCTGCAAATGGACGACGGTGACAATCGATCTGGCGCGCCACGCTTCTGCCTGTGCTTTGAGCAGATGCCGGACGGGTAGCTTGCCATGGCTTCCCACCGGTTTGGTCGAAGTGGCGGGACACGATGGCCGATGGGCTCGACCTTTATCCGCTCGACCAACTTTTGGCGCGACATCGTCGGCACCCTGTCGATTCGGCGGTTCCTGCGTCCTTGTCTGTTTTACCAAAAACTTGCGGGAGGCGCTGCTGCCTGCCGATCTTAGCAGAATTGACAAAGAAGGCGCACAACAGCCCGCCGTCCCTATGTTCGGCGGGCTGATCCGAAACTTTTTGGGGAGTGGACTTTACACCTTATGCGGAACGCGCCGTCTGAATAGAGGTTTTACGACCATTATGAATGAATTTGGCAAGTATGTGTATTTTATTCCGAACAAATATTGCACATAAATAGGTGAATTTAAGACGGGTTTATCGGGCATTATTTGTGTTGGATTTGTAAAAGATCACTGCATAATGTGACTGAAGCTTCAACGGCCACGCCCCCATGGGCAGCACCCGGTGAAGCCAATTAGGGCCAAGGCGGAAAGGGGAGGGAATCGCATCGACCGTATCGGAGGCACAGCTTTCGTAGTTTTCCGAGCGCAAGACAAAGACGGAACTTGGTGCACGTCGTGGCCTGCCCACCGCCACCAGAACCGTAGCCATGCGATAGCGATCTATCGGCCCCATGGCGCAGCCCACCAACGACAATGCTGACAACATGTCAGAATGCCGAGCCGGAAAAGCGCAGCTTTTCCGACCAGTCGGCGCACGCATGGACGCCAGACTCCGTCTGGCCCACGACATCTGTAGAGGAGGAAAAACAGATCATGTTTTAACAAAAGCTGAAAGCCACATTTTGGTATTGGCGCTTGCGCAAGCCGTTCTGGTAAACAACCGTCGCCCCCTTACTTACCACGGCGCGGATTCCCAGCCGTGATATCCGTCTGATCGTGCCATGGCCTTGCTGGGGCGCGCTGACGCGATTCTCGCGCAAGTCAGCAACATCGCCGAGCAGGGATTTGCCCAAATCCATTCTATGTGGAAAAACCATCGCCGGCGCATCAACCGCCACCGGGCTGATCCAGATGACCAACGCGGCCCGATGGACACACGGTTCGGCGTGCTGGAACCTATGACAGCATCATTCACCCTGCCCCGCGCGAGATGGTGCCGGGCTATTCGCTGGGGGACAAGATGAAGCCGATCGCCGCATCACCTCTTGAGGCCGACGCCATTGCGTCTCCAAGCATTCGGCGGCATCGAAAGCTACGAGGACCTGATCTTCCGCGCCAAGGAAAACCCCTGGCCAAAGTGCGGGTCGGCGTGGCCCCAGGGGGCCCCCTCGGTCCGTATCTTCGGCAATGCAGCTGGAAAAACCTGCTCGACGTGGATTTCAACGCGTATCACCTATTGCGGGCTCGTCCAAGCGCCGAAGCCGAAGCGCTGCTTCGGTGAGTTGGATGCGGCCATTTCGAGCCTGGCGACTTCAGCGGCATCCGGGCCTCGGGGCGATGCAAGCGTGGTGGAGCTAACTTCGGTGCAGGACGCCACCTTTACACCGATGTGCCGACCTTGAAATCCAAAGGCCACGACCTGCAAACGGCAGCTTCATCGTGCTTCGCGGCTCCCGGCCAACACCCCCCGATGAGGCGCGTCGAAAACCTTTGGAGGCCAACCTTTCAAAGGCTGCCTACGAACAGTCTCCCGAATCAAGACAATGGCTGGCGCAAATTGGCGTGACGCCGATTGGTTGGCTCGGATGAAGTTGTCGCTTGGATCGACGAATTTGCAGACCAAAGACGTTCACGCGATGGACGAAACTGAACCTTGTAACCCTCATGCCCCCAGTCTCCGCGGCTCGACGGGTTTGGAGACATGGTCGGCGCGGGCCAGCGATACGACGTGAACCGCTGGCCAACCGCTTGTTTTACGTCATTCGAAGTCCGGAAGTTCGAAGGCACCGCGCACGCGGGGCAATGCACCCCACCGCCACCGAAAGCCGCTTGTGCGGCGACCCCTCACACCATCCTTGGAGAAGGACGATGCCTCATTAATAGGCAATTGGTATTTCTGTACGTCACTCGTGCAGTGTTCCATTGGTTATCTGGTTACGGCCCTTGAAAACATAGCGCACCGATTAAGCACGGGGGGCTGACACCTGCTTTCTTGCCGATTCTTTTTTTTTTGTTGGGGGGGCGCAGCAAAAACAGCGATTGTCTTTTGCAGCCTTCCTGATCGTGCAGGGCTGCTGCGGGCCGAGGGCCAGAGACCCGCCCACCAGCCGAGCAGACGCAGCTACACCCATGTCTGGGTGTTGTGGCGAATCTTCTTCTACATCGTGCATTCAAGCCGTGGTTACTTCGTTTCATCCGGCCTTTTTGTCTTTGCCGCTGATCCTGTTGTTTTCGCCCTTCGAGAAACTGGTCCTAAAGTGCCATCATATCAGCGGCAATTCGTCGCGGGTCGCCTTTGTCATGTTTCCAGCAAATTGTCGGGGTTCGCCTCCCGACCCTGTGGGGTTAAACCATGGACTTCATCTCCTCGTTTCAGCAGTTTTTCCCTTGGCTGGCCGACCGGTTTCAACTTTACGTATGTGATCCTCGGCTTCGTGATCCCGGCACGATCTTTGCCGCCATTCCGGGCTGACCGCGCCACTGGCGATGGCGCTTCTTGCTGCCCTTTGACCTACACGCTCGCGTTTGGAGACGCGCTTGATGGCCTGTTGCCAGCATCTATGATGCCCGGCATGTGTGGTGGGTCAATTACCGCACTACGATCAACATTCCCGTGCGCGCCGTCCTCCATGATGAACCGGCGCTTTTGACGGCTATCCCATGCAACAGCAGGGCAAAGGCGCGCGCGCTGGCCATGGCCGCATTGGGCTCGGATGATCGGCGGCGCAATCGGGGCGCTATTGCTGATTCGCTCGCCCCTTTCGTGGCCGAACTGTCGCTTTTGGTTAAAAACCACTGGGCAAGTTTTCGCTGCTGCCTTTGCGATTCATCGTCGTGGTTGACGCTCAGGCGCGGGCGCATTCCGCAGGCAGGGCTTGCTGCTGCATCGGTCTGATGCTCGCTTTACGTTGGGCTTGACGCAATGGAGCCGATCACCCGCGTTCCACCTATGCCTATTCCAGCCTGACCGCGGACGACTTGATGCCGGTGATCATCGGCACCTTTGCCATCGCCGAAGTGCTTGACCCCAAGCAGTCACGCGGGCGATATCGGTGCCGGCCGCCGCCAGCCGCAGCGGACAAGGTCAAGATTCGCCGACGGGATTCCTGCCCCCCTTGTCAGACATTCGCAAAATTCGGCTTGGTTGCTACGTCAAATCCAGTCTGATTGGCTATGTTCGTCGGGCCACCCTGCCGGGCGCGGGTGGCTCGATGGGCGTTTTCCTTCGCCACACCGAAACGTCCGCCACCTCGAGCGACCCGAGGACCTTTGGGGCAAGGGCAACCCAAGCGGGCATTGCCCGCGTCCGAAAGCGCCCAACAATGCGGTCTGCGGCGGGGGCCATTGGTGGCCGATGCTCACCTTCGCGAATTCCCGGCGATCCGATCACCGCCATCATGCTCGGCGTTCTAGGATCAACGGCATCCAGCCCGGGCCACAGCTGATGCGGAATCCAGGCCGGGCTTATGTGCCCGATGCTGGCCAGCCCGCTTACTGTTTCATGCCGTGGTGTTTTGATCCCACTGACGCTGTGGTTTGAGCGGGCCCTATTCCATCAGATCGTCCACGGTGCGCAAGGATGTGCTTTACGCGTGATCGCGCTTCTGGCCGTGGTGGGCAGCTAAATGTTTCCCACCTATTCGCACCTTTCAGAGTGTTTATAGGCACTGGCCATGGTGGGTCTTGGCCTTCTTACCTCGCCGAAATGGCTTTCCAGTGATCACCATGTGCTGGGCTATATTCTCGGTTCCGAAATCGGAGGAGTTCCTGCGCCGCTCTCTAGCGCTTGTCGAACGGCGACCCAACGACCTTCTTTTACAAAAAATCCCGATTAAGCCTATTTCTTTTTCGTTGCTCACGCTGGTTTTTCTTCTTACTTTGTGGTGATCCGAAAACCCGGACAAAAAAGGCCCCAGCCGTTCGGCACTTGCAAAATAGCGACTCGCGGCCTTTGACCGTCCCTTTCGAACGGGCGCGTCAGTCATATTGCAGTTCGCGCGCGCGCCACCCCTGTCTTTTACTCCCCAAAACGCGGGCTATAAAGAAAACACACCCGCACGTCCGGCATTAAGCAAAGGAGAGTTCACGTTGTCAGAAAACAAGGCGCCCTCACTGGCAGATCAAGTATATGATCAGCTCCTGACCAAAGATCCTTGAAGAAGAGTATGCGGTACACAGTCGACTGCCGAACCGAAGAGGTGCTTGCAAGAAAAACTGCGGCTGTGTCGCGACCAGTGAGTGCGCGGAGCGCTGTCGCGCCTGCGCGACGATTGCATCGTTACAGCTCGCCGCCGGGGATCGGAAGCTACGTTACTGCGCCCGTCCGATCGCGAAAGTTGATCAGTTTGTGCCACTTGAGTCCGGTCTCGATGTCCCAACGTTGTTAACGAGCTTTCGCATCGAGTCGAGGGGCTGCAGCCGCTTGGGCGGCGCGGCGGCGCGATGACGAGATTATGGCGGCGATGGATGGCGGCTTACCTGGAAATGCGAGCAAACCTTTCAGCAAAACGCCCCGGGCGTAGGAGGCTTGACCAGCGTCTTCGTCTGGCATCGCCCGCCGCAGCCAAGAACCCGTTCTTTTCTTCAAGTACTGCGAATCCTTGAGCGAACAGATTGCTTATGGCGTCAACTATCGCGTTCCCTGACCCTGCCTTGACGCCCCGGTCAGGAGGAGCTGGTGCTGCAGAGCACCTGTGCCATACTCGACGCGGATCCGCTACAACAGCCGAAGTGGCGCAGGCTACGATGCCGCCACTCCACATCACGCTGCGAAAGACCGGATGTCGTGGACCCGCAAGAGAATTCAACGCGGAAGATAGGTATCGCGCTGGTTTTCTACGGAAATGACACAGGACTTCTGCCAAGGAAAGCATAAATTCAATAAGGGAGCGTTTGCAGAGAATATTTTTCACATCTGTTGGCCATTTGGCGGTCTTCTAGGATCTGATTGGGGAATACATTCGGTAAGGCTCGCATCTTGCCCATCGTGGCTAAGGTCAGCAACAAACCCGTTATGGATCGATGCTACACTTTGCGCAAACCTCAGCGCCGCTGAACAAAAGTTAGCCTTCTGGAGCAAGGAATAACCGCTTTTTACGCCCAGGATATAGCGCCGGCGATAACGGCCCTTAGAAAGCGCCGCTTATTCCAGAAAAGGTTCATGTCGCTTGGCGACTATCACAACGTCGGGCTGGCTTCTCTAATTGGGATGTTCGTGAATGCAGCCGAAAGGAGCCATATATGGTACTAGCCCTCAGGTTTCCAATCAGGCTGGGTTGCAAATGCAGACAAACCTCTTTTCCGAGTTGATCCCAATGGGGTGCTTTGTCGCGCTCAAATTGACAACCTCAACGTCCAATACCAACTGGCATTCGTCCATGGGTCGTGCCAAGCGTGAACGTCAGATGATCTTCTTAATCGGGTTATTCTTTTCCATAAACTGGACTACCGCAATTCGAGCAAAAGGCACTTAGTAACTCTGAATCCTTTCCGGATGAGTACTTGAATTCGCTCAGTTTTCCGCTCAACGCTCACTTGCCTTCTGACATTGAACATGGCACCTACTGTTATGACCTGTTCCGCTTAGCGGCGACACTCTTCACAATACATTGCGCAACCGACGCATTTGGCCGCCCTTCAGCAAATATATGTGACTTCGCCGCAAAGGCATTTCCCAAGGTATTTTATCATGGGTCGAATACTACAGAGCCAACCAAGTTGCGCAACCACGGCAAACCGCCCACAAAGAACCGCTGTTGAACGGATTCACCGCAGGTGGCTGGGGCACCAAGGCGAACGGCAGCTTTGGGCCGTTCGCGACATATTACCATCTCCCAGCTGTAACAAAAATAGCGGCCCGTTCACCCGTTATAATCAAGCGAAGGGCCTTGGTGCCTTCCAGCGCGCGCCATAAAGGACATCCCGTTCCTGAAGCCGTAATCCAGCATCGCTCATACCCTCACCGCCAAAGCAAAATGTTTGTGGTATAGGCGTCCCCCTCCACCTCGCGAATTCGGGAATTCGCCCGCTTCGCGGGCACACAATGCTGATTCCCGCCCCTATATTAGCCGCGGTCCTGAAAACGCTTGACGGCATTCCACACTAATTTATTGCGGACGACGACGCCAGCTAGACGATATTTTTTCCCTATTCTAATTTTCTAGAATAGGGTAAACGCAGTTGCCGAATGAGAAGGTTTCAGACTTGTTCGTTAAGGACTGGTACTCAGGCCTCTAAGTCATCGCCGAGCAGTCCAAGGCATAAAGTAAATCCAACCCCACCGTCGGGCGACAGAGTACGATTACAAAAACCGGACGGCTTAAAGTGATTCCTTATGCGTGCTTCACGCGCATCAAAGTCCCCAGCATGTAAAGGTAATTCCAAGTTCGCGTTCGCGCCCCTCGCCACGAAGGGCGGGAAAGCTGGACCTTCGTGGCGCTCTGCATGGAGGCCCGCAGGCGGGCGAAGGGGATCTTGAATTGTATTAGCATGAACGGCAAGCTTTCCACAGGTTGACATTATTCCCATATTTGGGATAGATCCCAAATATGGGAATCAAACAACATCAAACAATCGAAGCTTGCCAGTCCACCTGCGTTTAGCTTGCGTAAACAACGATGATATGGACGCTGGCGGTCTTCGCAGCAGCGCAGCGGGCTTGAGGCCGGGCAACAACTTTGTCCCGGATTAGAGAACGCCCGATGTGCAGCCCTTACGCGCCCGGAGACGCTTGGGCAGCTTGCAAGCAGTCTATGCGCTTCCCATTTCCTCAACTCTTGTCACCACTCGAACATGGGTTTCAACCAGTTCTTAGGCGGGCGCAACAATAGCGGTGTGGCCGCGAACCCAGGCCACCGAGTTCGTTGCGCCGCAGCGTGTCGCCCTCAAATGCCCAAAGCTCTCCGCTTGGAATTGATCGAGGGAGAGCTGGGTCCTGAACAACTGAATCACCTATGCCGCTTTCAAGCGATCCCCGGTCAGGAGCATCACGTCTACCGTCCTGTCCCGGGCAGATGCAATCACCGTTGAAGGCAATTGCCCATGATCTGAGCCGGGTGATTGCCTTTAGATACATTCTGTTCGTGAGACAATTTTCAGAAACTTCAAACGCCTTTCGTGCAGATATGTGATTGCGCTTGCCATGGACACCTCTTTCCCCCCACATTTCCGGACCTCAACGCCACCGACATCGCAAAAAAACATGTGGACGATCTCTGCCGCGTGCTGTCGTGGACAAGCGTCGCAGCGGCGGCCGCCTTCAGCTTTTATGAACACCTGTTTCAAAGCGGATGCCGAACGCTTTTCTGGTTGCAGGGACGTAACCTCTGCTGTGGAAGACGGAAAGCAGGCCGTTGTTTCGGTGCTTTTGTCGATCAAAACGTCTGGTGGGCACGGTCCACGTTAGTCCTTCCGAATGCCTCCCAAATCAACCGCAACCGCGCTGAAATCTCGAAAATGGCATCGTTTTCATCCGGACGCGCCGCCTTGGTCTGGGCACGGGCGCTCATGAACACGGCACGATGGGTCGCCAAGAAAAGCGGGAAAAAAAACGCTTGTGGACGCTGGATACGCGCACGGGTTGACGTGCGCCGAACCGCTCTATCGAGGTGGTTGGTTTCAAAGAGGCCCGGTGTCATTTCCAGACGTTCGCCTATTTGATTCCGGGACGAGCGGCGAAGCATGCGACGGAACCTATATGTTATAGGCACCTCTGATCCATGGGCAGGTGTCGGCCCTGGATCTTTGGTGGTCTTAGCGTTTCTGGGGGGCATGCTCGTAGCGGCTCAAGGGCCGAATCTATGCGCGACTGGCTGAAGGGCTGAGGCAGGAACTATCTTCTCGCCGTTTTTTTCCTTGCCTTTGCAACCGCCAGCGCTTGTTGGACCAGGGATCATGGGCTTTGCTAAAACCCCCCGGGGGGGGGGGGAAAAGGGGGGGGGGGGGGGTTTTTTTTTTTTTTTTTTTTTTTTTTTCTTTTTTTTTTTGTTTTTTTTTCCCCCCCCCCCGTTGTCTAAGGCGCTACGACCACTGAGCGGTTGCCCGAATTTGGGTTCTGGCTTGGGCGGTATGTTCGGGCGCGGTCCATGTGGGTTTATTCTCAATGCAAAGTATCCCTGCTCTTCCCGGCGTCACGCTTTTTCTTTGTTTAATTCGGGTGTGGGACGGGCAATCTCCGCCGGGCGCGGCTCTTTACGATTCATTTTGGCGCTATGGGGGTTGGCTTGCGAGCCGACCGTTTTTCTTTTGGTCAAGGCATTTGGGGCTGGGCGCTGGTGGTTTAGGAGTTGGTTTGGTGGCGAGGAGGCCTAAAACCCAAAAAGCCCGACGTTTTCATTAACATAAAAACGCAGGGCATCGGTGAAGTCTGGGGCCTTCGGAAAACGGGCCTTTAAAGGTGGCGTGTGGTGTGTTGGCTGAGCGACGACAAAAAAATTTCAAACCATGATTAATATAATTTCTCTTCTCCTTCCCTGTCCGCGTGG
>Ga0163217_1037870_pt1 | contig 16206 bp, 6 predicted proteins | sample SynspAceP_FD_185933 | JGI IMG/M metagenome (GOLD analysis project Ga0163217, IMG submission 185933) | Saline lake microbial communities from Ace Lake in Antarctica - Synechococcus sp. Ace-P (PacBio error correction) | ecosystem: Environmental > Aquatic > Non-marine Saline and Alkaline > Saline ... | reverse complement strand
TGCCTTTAACCCTCAAAACCATCCTGAACAAACTTTGACCATCTCAAATTGGGGGTAATTCGGGAGAGGTATTTCATTGGACAATGGCTTGCGCAGAGGCTCGTCATCATGATTATAGTTTTTAATCATTGTTCGTTGGGAATTTCAGTTTTACAATAAAAATTTGAATCGATCTGTCCTGTCTCCAACAAATCCTTCGCCCAAACACTAGAATAATCGTCGCTCTGTGACAGAATTCAACCCCAAAGCCAGTGCCTTTGGCTGGAGCAGCTTCTGGTCATAATGGATTACTATGGGAAAATTCATGAGGTTAGTTTTTGATTTTTTGAATAAGACAGATCAATTGAAACTTCTTCAGTCACCCCAATAGAGCCCATACTTTATCGCATTTTCCAATAAAGGCTGGATGAGCAATTAGAGGGGTTGGCAGGGATTTCAGGCCCCTTCTTCATCTCAAAAATTAATATTCAATTCGGTGTCACTGACTTTCTCAAATCCCAAATTATAATCGGAAGATAGGGCCAAAACTCTCCGAAACCGAAAACCGCATTTCTGAGGTCTTGTTCGGATTGTTCACGGAAGAAATTCGGACGGAAAGCTGAATGACCCATTTTCTCTAGCTTTTTGTGGCTTGGATCGGACCAAAGGGGCGATTTATTGGAATTTAAGACTATTAAATAAAAAAATTGAGGCTGAGCTGTGACGAAGTTGGGTCAGTTCTGCTTTCTTTTAGAAAGCTCCTTCACATTGCTTCGGCTGCTGAGATTCTTCTTGCTGCTCCAGCTTACGAACTACAATGCGATCAGTGCGACCAGAATTTTGCCAATCCCAATACTGCCCAACGTAAATACCGTGATCAAGTAGAAATTGGGTGTAGTCCGGGTCGGCACGAAAACCAGACTTTGGATGTAAGGCATGAAGGACCAGACGGTAATCAAGCTCATCAGGGAGCGGAAATTAATGAGTAACAGCCAGTGTTCCCACCTTTGGAAATATAAAGCTAAAAATCCCTCTACACAATACTCCAAGCAAGAAGGCCCAAGGCTGAAATAAACCTGGTCTGCCCAAAGCTAAACTCAGCTCAATTCCATAGAAATAGAGGATGAAAAAAACACCCAGAACCAGATGAGTCCGGCTCCTTGGAGATCCATTTCTGCTTTGGGAGGATTGGGAAAAGCTTTTGCAAATCAAAAATCTCAGGGTTTTAGAACCCTTCTTTGAATCTCAGTTAAATAAGATTTGCATTTCCAAAACCCCCAAAGATATTGTGCCTTTGATCAACGAGCACTTTGTCAGTTATCCACTTCAGATTGACGTAGTTAGATATCGCTTTATCCTCCACCCCCGCAGGCAATATTACTTTACCTCTTGGTGACATCCCAGTGCAGTAGGTTTTACGATCATTTCATTCTCCAAAAATCACATCCACTGAAGCTGTGACAATCCCAGAGAAATCAGATTGAGTCAGGGTCAACGATCCCTCCAAAAGCTGCATGTCAACTTTCCACCTTGAAAAATTCTTGACATCACGCGCTTTATTGACGCCACTTAGAATCGACATCAATATTCACTCGATCTGAGAAAGTGATCCCGACTGTCCCTCCTATTCCTGTAAATCCTGAACTCCCCCGATTTTCGCTTCTTCATTCGAATTCAGAATTAATCGTGCTGGAAACTCTTTTGATGCCCCAGTTTTAATCTGAGATCGGATGTCATCTACTGATTTTCTCGACGCATTTTGCGTGATCAAATAAACCCGTAGGGCAATCAAAATAATAGGAAAGATTATCAGCGCTGCAATCCGAAATCGAAGTCGAAGTTCCGCTCAAAAAGGAAGTAAACTCGTAGCCAACACGACTACTCACCGAAAAAGCTTTTGAACTCATGCTTGATTAAAGTAAAGGGTACGACAGCGATCAAGATCATTGCAAGATAGAATTCTCAATCGGGGAAAAAAGACCCTAGCTTCTTAGAAGAAGCAATACACCTACGGCTAAGATGATGAATCCGAACCATCTTATCCGCCGTCATTTCGTTGTTTTAGGTCTGCTCATAATAGAATGGTTTTTTTTAAATGATGCTCAAACCTACCCTAATCACAAGAAATCAACGAGACTGATTCGACTAAAGCGGCCCGAAAAGTCGGTAAAGCCCACGGTATTAGTCGGTGTGAAAATGTAGGCCTCAGATTTTACGTTAGTGCTGAGCAAGGAATTCGCATAATCCCATATCCTCCGGTGAAGTGATTTTGATGTTCTCTTAGATTTCGGATCAGCTGTACCTGCCAGCCTCTGATGCTCATATTTACAGGTTGGGGCATCGTCTTTGAACTGCTGAAGTTCTTCAACTCGCAAAGCCACTTTGATTATGACTTACTTGGAAAAGTCATTGCGAGTCTGGACTAAATCTGAATCGTGTTCGCTCTTGCGTAAAAAGAGACTTTCCAGCTTCATCAGTGACTTTCGATGGAATCTATTTAGCGGGGACAACGGCAATTGCACGCTATCCATACTTACCTGCACCTCAAAACTTTTTCTGTAATACCTTCGGGTCTACAAAAGGCTCTTCACCCCATCAGTGAATCGCAACAAGGTCAGTAGATACTGAAGTTGATTCAGCCCAATTTCGCCACCGAATTGGAATCTAGAATTTTCTCCCGCCACACCTGATACTGGGAATAAAAATTTATAGGATTCACATAGTTTTTCCCAGAACTCAAAATCAGGATTCCGGGAGGACCAAAATTAGATCGATCTGCTTTATCAAATTGTAGAAAACTTCCAGGACCTCATTAATCGGCCTTGCACCAATGGGCAAATATTAGCTTGGCAATGGGCTCCTCCATTCGATTCCCTTTCCCTCTACGCTACAAGAATTGCTGCTTAGTCATTTATTAAAAAACTTTCCTGAATCGAAAACAATGAGAAAATTTTCTGTGGAAGAAAAAAAAGCCCAAAATGGGCTTTTATTAGTTAGAGGATACATCGCGTCCCCGTAGGAGGAAGAACGATTATTGTCTCTTTTATTGCTTCTTTATACGCTTTCATGATCAGATCAATAGCCTCCGAATGCTGCCGTAGTCATTCAATAAAGTTGACTCTGGAAGGTGAAGTTGGTCACCAAAGGCATTTTGCGATTGGAAAGTCATAGGGAGGAATGATAAACTTATCCGTTCCAGCCACGTGCTCACTTTAATCTATTATTGCAGTTACAGAAGATTCTCTTATATTTCTAAAACTAGTATTCTAAATCTTTTTACATCGAGTTTGCTCTGACATGCTCAATCGTCTCTCAGGTATGATGCCTCAAGTCTTCTTATGCTTATTCAACAGTCCTCTACAGTTACTTTGTCTTGATATGACCTCTAGACTCTACTTTAAAGGTATACGTGTTGGGGTAACCTCAACTCCAATGATCCATAAACGCTTCAATAAGTGAGGTGCTGTGAATAATGCAATTCCTTGCAGTTGGTGCAGTTGTCCTTAATTTTTTCGCGAAAGACAAGTTTGATATCCGCTCGCATCTTCTGCTTCAAACTTTTCTGTCAATTTAAATTCTTTTTAAAGTGGCGTTTCGCCTAGGTGTCGACTATCTTGTTGAAAACTTCTTCATCCGTCCGTCAAATAAGAATCGAATGGTACGACCTTTTGAAGTGTGGTTGTCAATTCACTTCCGCTACAAGTCAGAATCTCCGAAATAAAGCTTATTCCCTTACTCTGATTTTACGAGCGTATCTACCAATACTTCCAATATTGGATCGGGGTTGGGGTCTCTAGAAGGGAATACTATCAATCTCTTGCTCCGGTGTTTTTCTTTGTTTCCGTACAATCTCGCAGGGAAGACTTTTTGTGTCATTGTTAACAAAAAACATCTCCTCGTGGAAATTACTCAGTGATGTCTTTGAAAATTCTATTGCTCGATTAGCCCTGTCTTTCAGATTGCACAACCATTAAACGTGATTCAGTGTTCTCGGTTAGGAGATGGGGCAAGGCGATTAATTTCTTTTTACTTCAAATTGTGAAATCTGATATTTACATGTAGCTGTTTATAATTATTTCTTGAGTTTGATGTTAAGATATTACTCTGAAATAAAATGGCATAAGATACTATTTACTAATAATGCAATTCAGCTAACTTAACAAATTTATTTTAACCAACTAGTAACATTTAATGCTCTTTTTAAACCTTACTGTGGGAAGTTTTGGTTTGCTCAATTTGCCTCTCGACTTATAGATATCTTATCTTGACCCGTACTGATCCTATCATACTCGGCTACGGGTATTGGTATTTCGGCGATTATCGCCTGTATTCTCACTTTGTGTTGACTCGCTGAAAATAATATTAGATCTCTCTTTTCTTCTGTATGTGTGATACCAATGCATGCGAGTGGATCGTTTTTCTCTGCTACCTCTGATGGACCTCCCCAGAAATTTTCCATGGTGCGAATATTAGAAGACTCCGGCAAACAGTAGGCTGAGGAATAAGTTTTCTTCAGGAACGGTTGACCAATGCTCGAAAGCTTGCTTCAGTAATACCATCGATCATATGGATATGTGGTTAGTGATGTATGAAGGGATTGCAATTACCGGAGTAGCAGTAGCTTATTTACTTCATCAGGATGTTTCGCTAGTGGCAACTTGAGAAGGGCAGCATCTCTAATCCTCCTAGTACTCTCATTCTCGTATATTTTCATTGTTGTGGTCTGGAAAATATTGCGTATATATTACACTTATGCCCAGTGGAGGATATGGTGTTATATTTGCGATAGGCAAAGAAGTCAAAATCAAAGGGATGAAATTCGACGTTATGTGTGAGTGTCTCTCGTGATTGTAGTTGTGAAGGATTATTTGACTTACCCCGTCTAGGCATGAAGTTGGCCTGATTCCCTCGGCGCTCTTCTCACTAGATGGAGAGTGGATATGTATCAACCGGGAATTAAACGGACATTGCAGCCATCGATCGCCGTCAAAGGGAAAACAGAATGATATTGGATTGATTCGCTCTGGGAAAACGAAATGACTGCTTACTGGCTGAGCGAGAAAAGAGGGCCTTTAAACCTTACTGAAGAATAATTTCGCATTAAATAATAACTGAATTTATTCAAAATGCATCGGATCATATATTGATGTCATCAGTGTGGCTGGATGGGTTATTGGGGCTTTTTATCCTAGTAGGGTGGCTTTGGAATAGCCAATATTCATGTTCGTTTCAATAAATAGTATATTATTGGTATCAGAAGTCTCTCTGGAGCGAGAATTATTTTATTTCTTATTCCAATTTCTGTTTTGAAGCGGATATTCTTGAGGCTATCGGAGGAATTTGCTGCAATAGTTTGGTTTTTTTGTTCCATCTGAGTTTTTTGTGCCCATAGGCACTTTAGATATCGTACTTGCTCTCGGAATTTCTTCTCGGTCTAGGTGTATCCTTCGATTCATCTCGGAGGCTCTGAATCTGTCTGCCACTTTAGCCGCCGAATGACCTGTGTCGAAGCAATCTGACGACATTAAAAAAAAGGGGCTTCGAAGCCCCTTTTTTACCGTTTATTACTTTTTTTCACTTATTATTCATCTCATTCTTTGTATTGGCTTAGCTCCAATAGCACTAAGTCTGATGCCACTTTAATCTTTTCTTATCCAGTTCGATCCATCAATTCCGGGAATGTATTCCACAGCAAGCTTCTTGCAAGCTTCTTTCCCTGACCAGTTTTTCACCGTTGTAAGAAAACCATTGAACCTTGCCTTTTTTGATTAATCTCCAAGCTCTACACCCTCAGGTTTCCTAATAATCTCTTCCTACTTTAGAAACCCCTGACCGTACAATAATGTCAAAATGCAACACTTTGAAAGCGGGAGGAGCAACTTTTTTTCACCACCTGTCACTTGGTTCCGGTTACCTAAGATATTATACGCGCGCCTCTTTGATCTGACTGATCGGAATTCCTAATCTACCGATGCAATGAATTCAATCTTACCACCAGTCGTAGTCTAGGGTTTCCATAACATACCCTAATTTCTCTCTGATGAAAATACAGATCAACGTCTTGTGATATAGCTATCCTCTTTGAAGGTTTTCGTAAGCGGCTGATGTACACAATCTGCCTAAAGCCCACTTGCTTCCCATTATCACCTTCCAGTTCGGCTTTTGGGCACCAAGCCGCTACCGAGTCATCACGATAATGTCGATTGCATCGCTCTAGACGCTATCAGATTGGCTCGTTTGATGCAATTTCAAGTGCCTGCCTCTCCATATCAGGCTGTAGAGTATTAATGATCCGTTGTCAGCTTAGTTCGGTGGCATTTGGTCTCTTATTTGCTGTTCCTGCCCATCGATAAATGCCGCCATTCCCCCAGCTTTTTGAGCCTTCAGCAGTTATCAATGTAGGTGGATGTGGTAGTGTACCTGAGGATTCTGGACCGTAAATTCGATCACTCGACTCGAGGAATTCCTCTATATACCCTCTCTAATCGAGTCTAAGCTAATCGATCCGTTAGATTATATATGAATTGTCCTGTATCTTATTTATCGGCTCAATCTCCTTAGCTCTACTGCCATAAGTTTTCTAGTTATCGGTATGTATATGATGTGTATTAATCTGTAACCATGATGTTTCGTAAAGATTGACTGTAGTTAAGTTGAATTAGGTTAAAACATCAAATGCAAACCAAGAAGTATACTTCTATTGTTTGGTGAGTAGCCAAATTCGTTTAATGTTTATCGATTCGCTTCTGGCATCATTTTTTCGTAATTACTTGTTGGTTGAGAAAAAAACTAAAATTCGTCAGGTATTGTCAAAGAAATATATGAATTAATCCGCTATTCCCTTTTTTTCGCTTTACTATTAATGCCATACCATTATCTGGACAAGAATCTCTCAAGAAACCACGTTTACATATGGAGAGGAGGATTGAACTTTGAAAGTATTCTTATGGCTGGCTTGATACTTGCGGACGCAAAGCTTTCAAATATCAGGACGAAGCGTCCCCAGGATGAGGTCCCGCATTATTAAAATAGATGTCTATGAGAAAAACCAAAGGTGCGGGACTTCTCATTTGGAAAAGTAAATGACAATTGGGGCACTTACCTGAATTCCAGAAACTCTTCTCCCTATCCAAATCATACAGGCATATCGAGGAGGAAAATATCGAAACATGACAGTTGGTTCTATTTGACCAAAAAATAAAAAGGCTCGAATTGGTACAGCATATGATCGTTGAGAACAAGAATCTAAAAAGAGTTTTCGAGAATATAGTTTGTTACTGAAGTCAGGATTAGTAAGTGGATTTACATATTTGCAGATCTTCTCAACCTCACTAAATTGAAGCCTGGAGAAATATGATGATCAAAGGATTCTTCCGATAAGGGAATATATTATTAACATAAAAATAATCTACGAAGGCACAGAGGAAGCTCGAAACCAAAAGTCGGGGGTAAAGAAAACTTACATTTCTCCCTGAAAGTCCTGCTAACAAGCTCTTCGTGGCAACGTATCCCATTAAGTATGGGTCACTAAGACCAGAATAAAATACCGGTTAAAATCAAGGCGGAATCTTTTTTCTTTAGCTTCCCTTATAACTTAGGATTAGTTTCCACCAAGGGTGTTTGCGAAAACAATTAGGTAACCCTACCTTAACCTGTTCGTAACACCAAGATTATAAAAGGATTTTTTATCTTAAAAAGTAACTCAACAAATTTTTTATTGGTTGCTTATGGCTTAATATTCATTAATTTAAGGGAACATTAATTATTCGGGATGATGATAATCAAAAGATCAAAGTTTAGTCGTAGATGATGAGCCAGATATGTTGAAAATTTAAAATAAATCTCAAAAAAGAAAGTGTTATGAATGTGGGCCACGTCTGAATGGGAGTCTAAGTCTGTAAAAAGTCGCTGCTTAAATTTCTCTCCTGATGTGTTCTACTGGACATCATTGATGCCTAATCAAGGAATGGTGTGGAAGGAACTGTCTTGCAAATCGGCAGATGCCAGTCTGAAGATACCTTTTATCTATTTTTCCCACGCTCGAAATGGAGGATATGTTTCAGAAGTAGAGGCTTTTGTATGTGGGGGGGCAGATGATTACATCACCAAGCGATTAAGCCAAGAGCCTTGGATGAGTAGAAATTTCAGCGCGTTTTTCGAAGGAATCTAAAAAGAGCATGAGCAAGGTTCAGATCAAAATAAATAAGATTTATAGTGATTGACAGGGGCAGCATATACCGTGATCAAATCTGGAAAGACGATTACGCTTCCAAAGAAAGAATTTGAATTACTTTACTTTTTGGCAAAAAATTCCAAACATAGTTGCTTCAGTTAGAGACGACTTCTTCAATATTTGGGGTGCAGATGTACTTTGTCCTAGCTCGAAACAGTAGATTTCACAATTCGGAAAAGTGCGAGAAGATCGGAGATGGGACTAATATTACACGTCAAAAGGCGTAGGATACAAAATTCGATTAGGATAAAATGCTTTCAAGTTTCCAAGGGTATCTGACGTGAATATCTTTTAAGTATTAGCACTAGCCACTTCCATTTTGGTTGTGGCTTTTTTATCGCATAGAGTTAGTCCACTTTTATTATCTCTTGGTGGCATGGGGTGGTTTCCTTTTCATCTGCCTATAGTCTTGAGGCCTTTACGCTGATTTCCGTGATCGTGTCAAGGAAATGGGAATATTTACGCTATTGGAGAAGATTCAGCGGAAAAGACCTTCTGAGGATCAGTTTGAAAAGGAAAGAAAACCTCAATGTCTCGCTCGGAAAATCAAATTTAATGTCTATCATACTCCTTATGCGATTGCTCGCGTACCAAATATGAGATCGAAAACCCATGCAAAGAATGAGGAATTTCGCGAGAGTTCATATGAAGATATTTCTCATGGAGTGAAACCCCATTTTGCTACCCAAGGATATAACACACTGTCACTTTACGTGGTTGGCAATTATATGACAAATGCGTTCTCGGATGTAATATTCTGAAGTCCGTGCGCAGTCTTAAATAGTCGGATCTTCTGGATGGCTGTGTCTTGATCTGTACAACTGAACCCTTATTATTGGTTAAAGTGGGTGTATTTCAATATTCAAACTTTTACCGAATTGATTAAAAGGTCTTGCTAATTATTTCACGTATCAGCTTGTAGCACAATGGCCTTCGACGCGGGAACATTGAAGATTAATTTCATTATGAAGAAGTATAAGTTATTTGACTAAAGGAGATGGCCCAAAATATATCGCGTCTTTGCCAAAACCTGGATCGCAATGCAGTCAAGTACAACGACTGAAAAGGCGAAGTTCAGTGGTTTGGGTTGTGTGACGCCTAAATTGCAAAACAGTATTCAACTAGACATCAAAGACGATGGTCCAAGGGATTCCCTGTTTCGAAGATATCAGCGGGATCTGGTTTGAGCGGATTCTATCGGGTGGAAGAAAAGCAGGTCCAAAGGAAAAGGCTGGTACTGGCTTAGGTTTACTATAGTGGAAGCATATTCTAGAAGGTCATAAAAAGCAAAATTTCCGTAACCTCTACCTTTGGAAAAGGGATCAATTTTTAGTTTTTTTCGCTGCCTTGGTTGAAAAAAGAAACCTCTCCAACAAAAGGCCAAATATCCTTTAACTAGGCGCTTGAAAAAAAAAGCTTGCGGATTGCCTTACATTAACAACGGTTTAGCATTGTTCTTAAAAAGCGGTAAAAAAGTGTAAATTAAAAACGAATAGTTTTTTTTAGCACATTCATTTTTCTTGTTTTAGTGAAAACAACTTTTTGCTTAATATATGTATATATTATATATCAGTATTGAATTTTTCTATATTTCTTCATGTTGTCAGCAGTCTTGTTTCAAGAAGAACAAACCTCAATTTTGCCACAGTAGATATGATGGCATTCATCACAGTAGTGGGACGAGCAAGGAATAACTTCAGATCTAATCAAGAAGGAGCTTTTGACCAAAGGATATTAAAATCTTCTACGAGCGAAACGGAAGATGGGAAGAATTCCTATGAAAAGTCACTTAGATTATGGAAGGCAAAACTTTCGGATTAGATCACCCAGAGTTTGAACCAGAGAATGATATTTATTGGCACTGTATAATCCAAAAATATACTTAGTATCTCTCTCAATGGATGATGGTGTAGCGTGTCACGACAAGTATCTGATAATGGAGCAAGTAATTATATAGTTACGTAAAGTTCTATCCACAACGGAGAATTAAAATGAATGGTGAGGACAGCGAAGACAGGAAGGGGATTTACGTTATAATCAAACAAAGACAATTAAAATAGCATTCTCTTCCAAAAAAGTAAAAATCCTTCCCTACAGAAGGATTTTTTTTGCGCTTGATTTCCCAAGCATGCACCTAATAAGAGGCAGGAGAATCATGAAGAATAGTAGATTTGAAAAACTTAGTTTGTTTTGAAAATGAGGAATATACCTGGGACTCAAACAAGCCGCCTTACCATGTCAAGTAGACGACAGGCATGAGCGCAGAAACTAATTCTTGGACTTTTAGCCAAGGGCACACATTACCGTTCTCCAAACGTGTGCCTCGATTGTGGATAGGAAACCTCAGGATGTCTGGTGATGCCAAGATTCCAGATCGCCTACAGGGCATATTGGCGATGCAGTTTGAAAGCAAGAAAGGTGGACAAAGTCTATCATGCAGTAGTCGAAGGGATCAAGGAATTCAAAGGAATGAACTGTTAAACCGCAACACTTCTTAACACAAGGAATATGCCAAAAGTCGCCAAAAGAGGGAAAGCCAGCGCAGACGGGTTTCAATACATTGAAGATCCTATGATGCACATTACACTAGTCGAGTGTAAGCCCAATCACAGGGCGACTGCATTCAGATTCGTGTTCCACTTGACTTACCTTAAGTCTCCGATATGCGGAGACACTTTATATGAGGCAACCCATTGTACTTTCTTCACTCAAGCGCCGCTTTAATCTTAAGGAAAGACACCGAGAGCAACCCAATCATGCGAGAGTTTCCCTTGCATGCTTATTCGATAAGGTTTTCTAGGAGTAGATGTACGTATTTTAATTGTTCGCCACCCTAACCCGAAAGGATTTCCAAGTTCTGGTGAATCAGCTTCGAAAAAACGAGTATCACAAGAATTAAATAAATATAGTAGAATGGAGACATTGAAGCGCTTTTGGAGTCTAAGCCAGTGAAAATTAGGGCCTTAGTATTGTATTATTTGTGATCTTAAAATAAATCTATTCTTGTGGTGTCCCTCTTGAGGTGTGATATAAAATAGATATCAAGCTACAATATAAACAGTTACACAGTGGGATACTTTAGCTATAAAAACCGTATCAGCAAATACCGCAACCGCCACGACCAGAACTCGGTTCCACCTCTTCGGTCCAAGCGGCAGTTTTAGGTAGTTGCTAGTGAGTAGCGAAATTTTAAGGGGAAAATCAACTGTCTTATACCCACACGAGATTGTGGTGACAAGTCCACTTATTACATACTCATGACTAAATAATCAGGTTAACTTAGTTTGACAAAGTGGAACTCCAAAAATTATATGTGGAGACACACAGGTTACCCAGGGTGGACAGCGAATCTTGCAAACACCAAAATTAATTGAAAGAGAAATCTTCAACGATTTTGATCTGAGAAAAGCTGTTAAGAGGCATGTTGGCCTAAAAACAGATTGGGAAGAAAATTATACGGGCAATTTGTACGTCTATGAAGGATCTGAGGCATCCCACATATCGCACAGCAGCCTAAAATCTATCACGCTTTAATCGTCTATTTAATGGAAATCATTAACAAAATCGTAGAAATAAGAAAAACATCTGTATCGCAGTGATCATATGTCTGTTTTTGTTAATGGCTGTAATTACCGTTAAAACAATAGATCTTGGGAATGGTTTACTTCCCATTTGATTTGCACCAGTCGTAGTAAAGCGCCTCTTGCACTTAGAGGAGTGGATGGCAGCTATGACATCAAAATTAATGTAGATGGGAGTGGGAAGACAGGTCAAGCAGAAGCTTCCGTATGGCTATCTAGAGCACTATGCGAGTTTAGACATTGAAAATAGAGTCCTTTGAGAAAGAAAGATTTCATTACTCGTGATCGAGAATGGTAGAACGTTAAGAAGCCAGGACGTAGAAAGCAAGAAGAAAGTTCCATTCAGTTAATGTCTACAGTTATATCTATGAAAATTTTATTCATGGCCATAATGAATCGAAAGAACTTCTTAGATGCTGGGGTGTCCTCACGGTATCAGACTGAAGTGGGATCAATATATTCTATTACCTATGGTATATTAATAATGTATCTTCACGTTATCGATTCGTTAAACAAAAGCTTGGCTTGCCTCGACGATAGATCTTAACGCAATCAAGTCAAAAATTTCGTACGCTCGGCAAAAAATGGTTTGATGTTCGTCTGCATCTAATAACAATGCTCTAATTAGATCGAGCCTGTCATATGAAGCAAAAAGAGTTATACATGCTTTCGTAAACAGAAGGGATGTTAGGTGGAATGATGGACTTTAACTTTGCCACCATCCCGTTAAGTCATGAAGAAATGTCTTCACTTGTTCTCTTGTTGATGGGGTGATTTGTATGTGGGTGAGGGAAGCTTACAAGAACCTTGCGAAAAAAGAACGATTGATGGTTTCCCGTTCAAATAGTGAAAATAATGGAAACTATGTTATGGGGCGGTTATGGCGATCCTTAATAGCTCGACTTCCAGCTGCACTTTTCATAGTGGACATCAAATTATAATGCTTTGCTCGTATTGTGTATATGCACCCAGAACTTGATATCCCAGTTTTTGCATTAGTGGATTTACTAACTCAATTCTTCAGCTAATATGATGAGGTTAAAGTCCAGTTCTTAGTGATAATAGCTTTTTGGTGTGTGAGATAGCTGATTATCGATAAATGAATATGGTCTTCGTGAGCGAAAGATGAGATAAATAATGAGTCTCTGAATCTTCCGATTCCGAAGATGTGAGAATGTCAAAGAAGGCTGTAGACGCAGTTAACAAAGACTTGTGGTATTAAAAATCTCATATATTGAAATATAAAAAATTGAACATCAGGTTTAGGCCGCAGTTCAATATAATCTGAACCTCCCCTCTGAAGTCATCTGACTTCTCCTAACAATAATTTTTTATCGTTTAATTAAACTTATACTTACAATGGCATCACTGCACAAAGAAGTAAACGAACTAAGCACAAAATGATCCGGTGCCGTATGATGGATTGCAAGAAGCTATTGACTGAAGCTGAAGGCGCGCAATTTCGAAAAAGCGGGTTTTGTCATTCTTCGCCAAGTATAATGTGCTAAAAAGGATTTGTTCTAGTCATGCGAGGATTTGGAGCCAATGAATGGTCCATAGTCGCATTCAGAATAGCTATACGATGCGTATCTAATGTGGTATCTATATCTTTATCTTTGATACTTGCTGATAACATATTCTGTTGCTTAAATATTGTGTGATAAATAGGGCTTTTTGTATATCCTTGCTCTATATAATTCTTTAATGATATCGCCAGGTCGTAAACTCATGGCGACGATCCTAGATGTTCTATTTCTAGCCTCTTCCTTTTGAGATCAGCTAGTAGCTGCTAAGATTATGAAACTGACTTGGTGCTAAAATCGGTGAGAAGCTTGAAATTTCTCATTTTGAAATATCGTTGAAGCGGAACTGTTGTTGCCTATAACTTCACTCCCAATTGGCGGTAAGCTAGGCGTTTTTAGTAGTCTTACTAATACTTCTGGAGCGGATGTAGAGGAAGCTGGAAAGACCGTAAGCAATGCAAAATCGCAGCGATGAACAAGTAGCTACTTGCATAAAGGACGGGCGGTAGATGCTCTATGGTCGAAGCGTGAGATCGAAGTAGGAAAAGAGCAAGCAAGAGCTGAAGGCAAACCTGAAGATATGCTTGAAAAAAATTGCGATGGGAGTAAATTGGCTAAATTCTACAATATGAGAACACACGTGTTAGTTCCTTGTCTTTTCGTATATAAGACACAATGCAAAACAATCGTCTCAATACCTTGAACAGTGAGCTCGTTAAGGCAAAGAGGTGAACTGGTATCTGCTTTACATGAATGTATGGTATCTCGGTGATTAAATCTGATTTATTTTTGCTGTATCTAAAATAGCCTTGTCAATTGATGAAATGGGCTTTTTTGTCTGGTAACTCTATGGTATATCAACTACATTTGTCAACTTCTCTCTCATTATATCTCCCTCCGCCTCAACGGGTAATATTTCCCTTCATAGTCATACAAATCCCATTTTGCCTGAAATTACAAATCTTATCGTTTCCCAACGCATCGTCCACCACAACTCATTCGGACTAGCTGTTTAAACTACCTTGGCTCCATACCGTATGTTGTATAACTATAATCTCTATCTTCTTCTGCTCTAGAGATCTTTTTGAGAATACATGCATTGCGATCCCCTTACCACTCGATATGAATGTAGCTATCGAATGTCGTCTAAGCATGATGGAGGAAGGTCAAGTGACTGCCTCGAGATATTGTGGCACTTTTCTGTGCTGACTGCATGAGCCTATCAAGCATACTCCTAGCAGTTGTCGAGGCTTGAATTTTTGATTGATCGATTAGTCCTAAGCCAACCAACTTCACTTTGCATGATCAAACCCTACTTCTTTATGATTAGTCTTGGAGTAATTACTCCCGGAGTCAGCATGCGCAGAGTGGACCTTTGATGCATTTACAGTACCAGCGAGTGCTTAAGCCAACAACTAGGCTCTTCATGCTCTGCTCGCCTAGCCATTTTGCGCTAAAAATACCCGATCTGCCCCAGTACAATATAAACAGGGCTATACGTCTGCAGTAGATTACACTATATCCGCGATCGCATGTCTAGATATTACTCCGTAACCATCAGTCCCCACATGCCTCCATACAGCACGAGTAATATGCATCCACCGATCGCTGGTCAAGCGCGCTCTGTACACTCATCTTTACATCTCATGTTATATGAAGCAACGTATCGCTCTCGAGAAGTGCGACACTCGAAGCTCGATAATCGTGCACTCATCACGCTCTCACTGGCAAACTACGTCCTAACCATAGTCCTTTACTTACTGCTAATTTCGTACCTAAAACTCCGCATGGCAGGACTTCTCATGCTTCGTATATATCTCGCTTGTCATCTCTCTCTATCTATCGGTGACACCGAGGTTTACAACAGGTAAAATCCTTCTTAAACCCCTTTCTCTGTGATATCACAAGCAATTCTGAAGTGATCGATTTCCTCCCTTTTTCTTTTATTCCCTAAGTTCATGCATTATCGGAGGAATTCGCTCATACTCATGAAGTTGATTACTTTCCTTACAAGTTATGTGAGGATGAATCGCATCTCGTGTTTCCACATGGACACCTGCACGTAAATGGCCTCATGGTATTGAGGTAATATGATTTAGTGCTCATGACTGTGATTTAAGTCGACTATGCAAATCGTGTGACTAGAATCATTAAATCCCAGTGCGCCTCTGCTTCTTCCTTGGTGTATTTATGCCACTTGTATCCCACACCGGCAATGTGGCTCATTTGTCTCTCTTAGGAAAAGAACTTCGCGCATCGCCAGAATTTGGACAATCAGCGAGCAAGCATAAGATGGTCTTTCTTGGTCAATTCCAGAGAGGCTTAAGCAAGTTCATATGTTTGCCTTAACGGCATTCGTGCCTCATCTGCGTTGGTAGGCATGACTCATTGGAATTTAAAATAGCCACGCTTTCCCGGTTTCAGTTTTTCGATTTTGATTTTGCTGGTACAGTTCTTTAGCTATGGAGTATACTTTCATGTAATTTTTCCTTGGCAGGAATTTACAAAAATCGTGAAGGCAAATTGGCAGGAAAAACAATCCCTAAAAACCAACTGGTTGTTTAACTGTGCTTTGCGAAAGGGACAGTAGCATAAGAACATGACATTTAAAGTATTAAGGAATTAGACCAACGGAATCAGAATTGTTACACTTATTTACGGACACACACGCTTGGTGCATTGGCTATGTAGATTTATTCTTGCTCCAACAGTGGTAGTAGTGATGAAAACCCAGAACAGGAGGGATTAGCCATTTTGGGAGAGCAATTATGGCGTTTCAGAAAGGCACTAAAAAGCGGAAAGACGTTTCCATAATACTTAATCGTCTGCGAATCACATTGGCGGTTGAGGCTAAACGGCCTATACGACCAAGATAAGATTTGTTTTTATG
>Ga0163217_1048600_pt1 | contig 16207 bp, 22 predicted proteins | sample SynspAceP_FD_185933 | JGI IMG/M metagenome (GOLD analysis project Ga0163217, IMG submission 185933) | Saline lake microbial communities from Ace Lake in Antarctica - Synechococcus sp. Ace-P (PacBio error correction) | ecosystem: Environmental > Aquatic > Non-marine Saline and Alkaline > Saline ... | reverse complement strand
GGATGGCTGGATGAAGGGCTAAGCATGAACCCTATGGCAGAAGAATCTGCTTGGATTGATGCCTTAGGAGGTTGATGACTTTATTTCCTTGAGATTGCAGCGTCAAGAACTTTTGTGTAGGCTGATTGTTTGGGTTGTGCGATGTTGCGCCAGGGATCTTGCCTGTTGCAGGAATCAATGATTTGGGAGCGAACCTGTCTGGGTTTTGTTTGGCAGCAAAAAATTGACTGCGAGCCGCAAGCTTTGCGGCGGTTGCTCGGATTTGGCTGTAGAGGCCCTATCTGAGACATCTAAAAACAAAGAAGTTCACGGCTCCTGCATATTTCTGCTTGAAGCTGGGAGAGGGGTTGGAGCGATGTTTTACAGGCAGCAGCACCTTGCTTGCATAGACGTCAGACAACAAAACTGGCTGGCGTTGCAGTTTGTTGCGCCAGGCTTCCCCGTGGTTTGGGCCTGGGCGGGATGGGAGATCGCCTCGGAGACGAACTTTTTGAACGCCTTGCGGGTTGCTGAAAGCCGTGGTATGCCAACGCCGAGGATTGCGATGGCCGGAACTTCGGAATCGACTGGGTGACGCATGGGAGCCATGATTGAATTTTATGGTTGGAAGAAGGTTAAAGCCTTGGGCAAGGGCCAACGGAGATCCCCATCCCCCTACTACGATGAACAGTCCGACGGATTGCGCCCCTCCAGATCCCCGACCCACGCTGAAGATGCCGCCGCCATCTGCGCTGTTGTCTGGTGGCTGGAAAACCAACGCCAGCAAGGAGCGGTAGCTTGCCGGGGACAACCCTGATTGCCGATGTCCCTGATTCCCCGTTGGAGCTTCATGACCGATGAGGCAAAGGCCGCTGACCAAGCGGGACTGTGGTTTTCCGCTCGGCTGCCGTGCTGGATTGCTGCGTGTTCAGCGCCTTGCTTCCCTGGGTGCTTCTCGGCCTGGTGGCTTGTGGAAATACAAGGAAGGCGATCGCCAAATAGGCAACAACCCGATGCCCCATCACGCCAATCGCCCCACCAAAAATCTTGCCCGGTTTGCGGGCGCCCCTTCCAGTGTCGAAATAAAGTGGAAGAACGTTGGGACGAGTGCTTATGGCCTTCCGATCGCTGCCGCAACAATCCGCAAGCGGCTGAATTGCGACGGGGGGGGTTCGACTTCTGCCTTGACCTGTGTACGCGATCCCAGCCGACTCCAGGGATTCTCCAGAGCACGAAATCTCATGATTTGGCCGAAGCGATTTGTTGTCCAGACTTGACCCAGGGACAATGTGGCCATGCCCGATGCGAATGTCAAACTGCGTTTCTTATAGAACGTTCGCCGCCCCAATCTTTTTTCGCATCTGCCCCTGATGGCCGCCCGCACCGATCTCACCGACGCCCTGCTCGCCTTGATCCCAGAAGATGGCAGCAGGCCTCAGCAATGCGGAGTGCGCGGCTGATCTGTTGGATCTGGCCGATGAACCCTTCAGCATGAGGAATTCGAAGCTGCCACAGTGAATCATGTCCGGTGCCATGAGTCGCCGCCGAGAAAGCCCGTGCCCTGGTGGCGGCTTGAAGGGCCGCCCGGGATCAAGCCCACCGCCCAGGCAGCGCCTCTGCATCCGGGAATGCCGCAGCCCGCCGCAATGGCCAACGGGCGGCCGCCACCGCCGCGCCCCACCATCGCCGCCGGAACCACCCGCCGCTCGGGCGCTCACCGGCGAGCGCGCAACCAGATCGATGGCATCTGGAATGGCCTTCTGGAGTGGCGGTCATCGCCCAAACCCCCTGGAGGTGCGCGAGCAGCCTTTCACCTACCTCGTCATCCGCCGCCTCGATGAGCTTGGAAACCCTGTAGGAGCGCAAGGCCCTGGCACCGGGCAGCCGATTGGTGCGGCGGCTTTATCCCGAGCAATGACCGGCAGGAGCGCCCTTACGAGCGGCTGCGCTGGAGCCGCTTCAAACAGCTGGGCCGCACACCGAGATGTTCGAGCTGGTGGGCGAGCGCGTGTTCCCCTTCCTGCGCACCCTTGGCGGCGATGGCTCGGCTTTTGCCCAGGCCATGAAGGACGCGCGTTTCACGATCCCCACGCCGCCCTTCCTGGCCAAGGTGGTCGATCTCCTGGATGCGTGCCGATGGCGGATCGCGACACAAGGGGCGACATCTACGAGTACATGCTGGGCAAGCTGGCCACGCACGGCCACCAAACGGCCAAGTTCCGCACACGCGCCCACATCATCGAGCTGATGGGCGCGATTGACGGAGCCAAGCCCACCGACTGATGGCCGATCCGGCCTTGCGGCCACCTGCGCGCTTTCCGGTGGCGGTTGGGCGAATTACCTGCGCGGGCACCACCCGGGAAGCTAATCAGCGACACCCACAGCGCGAGCACTTCAACCATGGCCTGTTCCATGGTTTTGATTTCGGACAGCACGATTGCTGCGCATCGGCTCGATGAAACATGCTTCTTGCAACGGGTGGCAGAACCCCGATGTGAGCGTATCGCGATTCCCTCTCTGAAGACGGTGCGCTCGAGGGAGAATCCGCTACCTCCCTAGAATTTGTTCTTGCCAGATCCCGCCTTTTGCTGCGGCTCGCTGGATTTTCGAAGAAGCACCGCGCAAGCTTCAACGGGTTGGTGAAAAACAGAAAAAACCCGAGTTGCTGTTCATGGCCTGTTCCTGCAGCCTGCTCAAACCCGGTGGCCGGGCAGCGGTGATCGTGCCCGATGGGGTTGCGTTCGGCTCCCAGCAAGGCCACAAGAACTGCGCCGCCACTCTGGTGTACGATCATTTTCTCGAGCGTGGGTCGCTGACCCGAGCGGGTGTTCCGCCCCTATGCAGGCGTGAGCACGGCGATCCTGCTGTCACCAAAACCGGCCGTGGCGGTACCGATCAGGTGTGCGTTCTACGAACATGAGCGCGATGGCTGGGAGCCTCGACGACAAGCGCAATCCTCTGCTGCCCTCGAAGAAGCTGGGGCCTGCGCCGGAAAGAGCCTTTACAAGAAGGCGAGCACGCCAAGAAACAACCTGGCCGATGCCTGGCCCGCTGGAAGGAAAACGCACAAGGCTCAGGAGCCGCGAACGGTGGCGCGCATACTGGAGCAGAGCTTCTGCGTGCCAAGCGGAACATCGTGGCCCAGGGCTAGAGCCCTCAGCCTCAACCGCTACAAGGAGCTGATCTACCGAAAGAGGTGGAGCACCGGCCTCCGATGGAAATCCTGCAGAACTTGCGGGCGATCGAGCAGGGAGATCCTGCAGGGGATCGAGGAGCTGGAGGGGATGCCTCCGATGAGCCCGATCCCATCTCCACTCAGCGGGCCAGGCCAAGAAACACCAGCAACGATCGGTTGAGGCGGATCACGTCGTCACGTTCAGGCGGCCGACTGCTGCCGAGGCGGTTACCTGCCACGGTGGTGACTTTGTCAAACCATCAGGCGACTTCGTTCTTCAGGCCGTTCTCTCTGTGGGTATCCACCACCACCCGAAACACAGGGAGATCGGTGTGTCCGTTTGATTCAGACAGACCACGGATCGAGTCGCGGGGCCGCGAAGGCGTCGTCCTGAACGATCACCACAGGCCTGGGGCTTGCTTGGCATAGCCGGATCCTCCGGCCATGGTCAAAGCTCACCAAACGCTTCACGGCTGGGTCTCGTCATCGGGCCACTCGACCACCGAAGTCGATGAAGGCCTGGGATCTCGCCTCTTCCGGGCTTGTCGTGGCCAATCGCGACTGCCGCGCGCCTCGGCTTGCCAAACCCATTGCGCATGCACATCCGGTACCCAATCTGGATCGGCCGCATATCCCCTGGGCCCGCAGCGCTGGCGGTGCTCCGCACCTTGCGGCGGTTGCGGCGCGGTCGCGCTTCCTGGGCGCTGTCCTCCGATCGGGGAGCCTCCGGGTTGGCTTCGGCTTCCATGACAGCGTCAGCGCTGGTACATGTCATGTAAACGGGGTCGCGGACGAGCTGCTTCAGCCGAGACAGGCTTCCAGGGCCGATGGATAAAGGCGCAGCGCCCGCATCGATGACGGAGGGCAGCTCCACCTCGCTCACTGGCCGTAAGGCGGCGGCGGATTGCGCTGCTTATCGATCGAGGCGCAGCTGATCCACCAGGCATAGAGGCTGGTAAGACGCTCGCACCTGGGGGCAGCGGGCGATTAAAGGCGCCGGGGGCCGGCGTTCCGGTGGATCGGAACCACAGCAGCAGGCGGAAACCTCTGGCTGGTGAATTCAACCGCCGGATCAACTTACCACCAGGCAGGGTCGGGTGCCGCGCTTTCCATGGCCGAAGGGTCGGCTCACCAGATCCACCAGCACCAGGCTGCCCCGGGCAGGTTCATGGCTGGACATCTGGTGAGCCGGCAACTGCCAACCGGATTCCGGCCGCCAATGCAGCGGCACTCCGGCGCTGGATCAAAGCAGGTCACTGGCCCCTTCGGGCAGAGGCTCGGCCAATCCGCCAGCCCAAGGGCTGCGGTGGCGACGCTGTCGGGGTGGGAGCCCCAGGGAACGCAGCAGTCCAAGCCTTTGGCGCCGGCTGCAGTTCGTTGGGCGCACGGCCTCGGCCGACGAAGCGGCGCGGTTGCTCGATGCGGTCGATTGCGGCGACCAGTTCTGACGACATGGTCACGGTCACCCGTTCGGCGGGGCGGCGCTGGACGCGCCATGGACGGGAAAAAGGTATGCAGGCCAGTATGATTCCATATTCGACTTTCCAATTGGCCCAGCCCTTGTCAGGTGCGGACAGCAGCAACAGGGATGGTGCGGGAGCTCAACCTCAGGCTTGATCAAACAAACGAGCTGGTTGCATGAAGAGGGTGGAGCACGCCCGCCGTTGGAGAACTTTCCGGAACACGCGTGATCGAGCTGGGGAATCCTGCGAAGTCGAGGAGGCTGGGAGGGATGCTTCGCATTGAGCTGGCCAGGCTTATTCTCGGGGAAGTATTGGCAGTTTTCTCTTCATGGGTTCGGCCTTCAAATCAGACTACTTTTCCGACGAGCTGTTTGGCCTGCCAATAATACGTAATCAAGAGATTGTCCTGGCCTGGGACCAGCAAGGACTTATACAGCGGCCCTTATCACGCAGACTATTTTTCTCACAATGGGAGACATTCTGATTGGCATGGATGGAGAATTTAATCGAGAGCGCTGGAAAATTCTGCTGCCTGCTTAAATCAACGAGTCCTGCAGACAAATGCGAAGGAAGATGTCCTAAATAATGAAACTACCTGTATCACGCCTCTTCCGACCATTCTGAAGCGGATCGAAGAGGAAACACCCTTTGTACGTTAAGCTATCTTTCGGCTGGCAAAAAACTCAGATCCGCCGAAATCCCCCTCCCCCTGCTGAGGAGCAGCCGGCGCGTCGCGGCGATTTTGGATAAGGCCGACGAACTGCGCCGCAAGCGTCAGCGTGGCCCTGGTCTGCCTTAAACCAGCTAGGCCAGGCCATCTTCATCGAGATGTTTTGCGCGATCTACTTGTATCCAAAGAGGAGGCAGTTGCTTGGGCGAGGTCTGTGACGTTGGGATGGGCAACACACGACCTCCCAAATGTATGTCGATTCGGCTTTGCCCTTTATTGACTCGAAGAATTTTTTCCCGCGGCAGAATCGACTACTTCAGTTGCCAAACTAATTTCTGAAGCAGACGTCATTGACATTAACAAAGGTCGAAGGTTGACAGGGGGGACTATAATTATGCCGATGATTGCGGACAATTCGCGCGCCCGGTTGTTGTGATTTTATCCGCGGACTTGCAATCAAAAACGTTGCTCTTGATTAAATTTCAAAAAAATAGTCGATGAACCTGAGTACCGTTCAGTCAAGTCCTATGATGGCAAGCTGTTCCAAACACATGTTCGCAGTGCCGACGCCGGGGGAACTCAAGAAAATTCATTTCTCTTGGCGATATGTCGCGGCTTCAAGATTCCCTTTCCTAGGATTTAGTCAGCAAAACTCTTTGCAAGGAGGGTGCGCAGACTTCGCATGAACTACTCCGGCATGTCAGGCCATTGAAAGGCTGGTGAGACTTTTTTCGCCTCCCTCAATCTCGCGCATTCCGGTGGAGCTCACAGCCTCATGCCAAAAAAGAAGGCCACCGAATGAAAGCCACCGAAGCCAAACAACTTCTCCAGGATCCTGCTAGCGCAGCTCAGCAATTCTCATCCCATCTACCAGCGCACCTACTCCTGGACCGTCAGAATTGAGCAGCTCTTGAGCCCGACATCCTCCGGACTGTTGCTTCTGAGGAGATTGCGGTCCACTTCATCGGCTCGGTTGGTGCACATCCGATGAAGGGCCTCGGCAACCTCGCCGTGCGGGCGCCCATAAGTTGGTGATCGATGGCCAGCAGCGGCTGACCACCGTCACCCTGCTGCTCACCGCCCTCGGCCGAAGTGCTCGCGAAGTTGCCAGAAGAAGCAGCAGGAGAACCATTGAAGCTTTTTGCGCCGACATGGTCGCGAGTACTACCTGATCAACCGGCTCCAAAAAAAGGCGAACAAGCGTTTCAAGCTTGCTGCTCTCCGATACCGATCGCCACCACCTGAACGCTTCTGGTGGAAGGACGCGGTGGCGCCACTACCGCCAAGCCCTCGATTCGCAAATCACCGTATAAAAACCACGCCTTCTTTCTCGGCAGCTGCGCCAAGGCCCGCACAGATCTGTCGGTGGTGTGCCGCGGGATCAGCAAGTTGCTGGTGGTGGATGTGGCCCTCTCCAGGGATCAGACAACCCCAGCTGATCTTCGAGAGCATGAACTCAACCGGCCGGGAGCTCTCCAGGCGCGATCTGATCCGCAAACTTCGTGCTCATGGGCAACCTTCCTGAAACACCAGGAGCAGCTGACTACAGCCACCACTGGCGGGCCTACGGCTGCAATTCAGGGCTGATTGAAAGTCTGATCAAGGTCGCCCAATCCTGCCGTTGATCCCAAGCCATTGTGAGCAGCTTGGCGATGTCGTGGCCACCTCAGAAACCAGCCCCAGCTCGTCACCGAGTAGTGCCGTGCAGCCGAGCAGTTGAGGGCCAGGGTCTCCAGCGTGGCCCACACGGCAGCGCCGGGGCCGCCATAACGGTGTTCATCTTCATGGTGCTGGGGTATCGCGGATCCAGTGCCAGCTTTCAATGCACCAGCGCGTCCGCTCACCAGTTGCAGCAGGGCTTTGGCTGTGCGCAGGCTGGTGAGAAAAAAAGTGCCGCTGGAGGAGGGCTGCCATGACGCTTGCCACTGACGACAAGTTCAACAAATCCAGCTTTACTGCCGGGCCAGCCTTCGTTGATTGAAGTTCAGAGCCGTTTGCCCTGATATCCAGGTGTGTCGCGTCATGGCTGCGTTCAGAAAAACCATTGCTGCTGAGAGGATCTTGCGGGAGTTAGAGCGAAACTGCTCGCCGATCTGGCGATGCAGGGTCTTTGGTTTGCTTTCACTTGTGAGGAGGAAGTCGGCCCCTGCTCCGTGAGCTGCCGAAAAACGGTTCTGGGTATGAAGCGCGTTCGGGCCTGATCAAGACGCCGTCGGATCCATCGTGCCAACAAGCTCCCGCAGGTTACGGCACGCTCGTGAAGATTCACGGGTGTCGTTAGGTGGCCTGGGCAATGGCCACCACCCAGGGTCTTGGGAGTAGAGCGTCACCTGAGAAATTGAACGCACCGCGCCACGCGTCGGTCTGGAACAATCGAGCGCGGAGTGTCTTGCCGTCGCACACGAAGTCTGATCAAGGACCCATCGCACACCTGGGATCTGGGCGAGCATCCACCCCGCAGCTGCCGCAGAGCTCGGCCACATCAACCTGCAGGAAACAGATAGCGGAAGGTGGAATCAGGGGTGGCCGCCTGAAGCTCAAGACCCACGCCTGGGTCAGCGCAGCGTGATGGCGGAGGGCAAAGCGCTCCAGATTCCCGCCATGTCTCGTGGCAGCCATCTCAAGATCCCGGACCGCCACCAGGAAGCAGAAACCAACTGGGGAAGCGCACCCATCGACGGCATTCGTCCCCTCGGCGATCTGAGGCTGCCAGAGCCTGGCGGTTATCTGGAGCGCTTTGCCCTCCGCCATCACGCTTGCGCTTGAACCAGGCGTTGGGTCTTGAGCTCTAGGCGGCCAACCATGATTCCACCTTCCGCATTGGTTCCTGCAGGTTGATGTGGCCGAAGATCTGCCGGGCAGCTGCTAGGGTGGATGCTCGCCCAGATCCCAGGTGGTGCGATGGTTTGATCCAGCTCGATGTGCGACGCAAGGACACTTCCCGCGGCTCGATTGTCCAACCGCACGGTCGGCGGACGGTGCGTTACATTTCTCAGGTTGACGCTCTACTCCAAGACCCTGGGTTGGCCATTGCCCAGGCCAACCTACGACACCGTGAATCTCACGAGGGTGCCGTACTGGCGGGAAGCTGTTTGGCCACGATGATCTCGAACGGCGTCTTGATCCAGGCCGGACGCGCTTCATACCCAGAAAAAACCGTTTTCGGCAGCTCACGGAGCAGGGCCGGACTTCCTCCTCACAGTGGAAAAGGCAAACCAAAGGACCCTGCATCGCCAGATCGGCGAGCAGTCCTCTACTCCCGCAAAGATCCCTCTCACAGCAAATGGTTTCTGGAACGCAGCCATGCGACGCGACACCCCACCTGGATACTCAGCGGCCAAACAGGCTCCTGACTTCATCAACGAGGCCTGGGCCCGGCAGTAGCTGGATTGTTGAAACTTTCGTTCAGTGGCAAAAAGCGTCAGGGCAAGCCCTCCCTACAGCGGCACCTTTTTCTCACCAGGCCTGGCGCACCACGCCAAAGCCCTGCTGCAACTGGTGAGGGACCGACTGGTTGCATTGAAAGCTGGCACTGGATCCCGCGATACCCAGCTCCATGAGATGAACACCGTTATTGGCGGGCCCGGCGCTTGCCGGTGCTGGCCACGCTGAGGACCCTGGCCCTCAACCTGCTCGGGCTGCACGGCCCACTTACTCGTGAGAGCGGGCTTGGCTTGAGGTGGCCCACGACATCGCCAAGCTGCTCAACAATGGCTGGGATCAGGCCAGGAGGGGCGACTTGATCAGAACTTTCAATCAGCCCTGATTGCAGCCGTAGGCCGCCAGTGGTGGGCTGTACAGCTGCTCCTGGTGTTCAGGAGGGTTTGGCCCATGAGCACGAAGTTGCGGATTCGATCGGCCTGGGAGAGCTCCGGCCGGTTAGTTTCATGCTCTCGAGATCCAGCTGGGGGTTGTCCTGATCCCTGGAGAGGCGCCACATCCCACCACCAGGCAACGTTGCTTGGATCCCGCGGCACACCACGACGACAGATCTGTGGCGGGCTTGGCGCGCTGCGCGAGGAAGAAGGCGTGGTTATCGGTGATGCGAAATCGAGCTTCGGCGGGTAGTTGGCGCCCCGCGTCCTTCCACCAGAGCGTTCAAGGTGGTGGCGATCGGTATCGGAGAGGCAGCAGCCTGAAACGCTTGTCGCCCTTTTGGAGGCCGGATTGATTCAGGTAGTACTCGCGGACCATGTCCCGGCGCAAAGCCCTTTCAAATGCGGCTCCTGCTGCTCTTCTTGGGCAACTTCGCGGAGTCACTTTCGGCGAGGCGAGTGAGCAGCAGGGTGACGGTGGTCAAGCCAGCTGCTGGCCATCGATCACTAACTTGGGCGCCCGCACGGCGAGGGTGCCGAGGCCTCATCGATGTTTGCACCACCGAGCCGAATGAAAACGTGGACGGCCAATCTCCTCAGAAGCACCAGTCCGGAGGATGTCGGCTCAAGCTGTCACATTCCGACGGTGTCCAGGAAGGTGCGCTGGTAGATCGGGATGATTGAATTGCTGGACGCGGGCAGGATCTGAGAAAGTTTGGCCTTCGGTGGCTTTCTATTCGGGTGGCCTCTTTTGCATGAGGACGAATGTGAGCTCCCAACGGAATGCGCGGAAGATTTGAGGGAGGCTGAAAAAAGTCTCACAGGCTTGGCATGGCCTCGACTATGCCGAGTAGTTCAGTGCGAAGGTCCTGCGCACCCTCCTTGCAAAAGAGATTTTGTGACTAATCCTAGGAAAGGGAATCTTTGAAGCCGCGAATATCGCCCAGGAGAAATGAATTTCTGAGTTCCCCCGCGTCCGGCAACTTGCGACATGTGATTTGAAAACAGCTTGCCATCAGGACGTTGACGAACGTACTCAGGGTTCATCTCGACTATTTTGATTTAATTCAGAGCAACGTTTTGATTGCAAAAGTCCGGATCACAAATCAACAACAACCGGGCCGCCCGATTGTTCCCAATCATCGGCATAATATATCCCCCTCGTCATACCTTCGACCTTTTGTTAATGTCAATGAAGTCTGCTTCAGAAATTAGTTTGGCACCTGAGTAGTCGATTCTGCCGCAGGGAAAAAATTCTTCGAAGTCATAAGGGAAAAAGCCGACACGACCCATACATGGAGAGTCGTGTGTGCCATCCCGAACGTACAGACCTCGGCCAAGCAACTGCCTCCTCTTTGGGATACAAAGTAGATCGCCAAAACATCTCGATGAAGATGCCTGGCCTAGCTGGTTTAGGCAGACCAGGGCACGCTGACGCTTGCGGCGCAGTTTCGTCCGGCCTTATCCAAGAATCGCCGCGACGCGCCGCTGCCTCCTCCAGCAGGGGGAGGGGGGATTTCGGCGGATCCTGATTTTGCCACCGAAAAGATTGGCTTCAACGGTAACAAAGGGTGTTTCCTCTTCGCAATCCGCTTCAGAATGCGTCGGAAGAGCGTGATTACAGGTAGTCATTATTTAGACATCTTCCTTCGCAATTGTCCTGCAGACTCGTTGAATTAAGCAGGGGCAGCAGAAACTTTCCAGCGCTCTCGATTAAATTTCTCCATTCCATGCCAATCAGAATGTCTTCCATGTTGATCAAAATAGTCTGCGTGATAAGGGCCGCCTGTAGTAAGTCTTGCTGGTCCCAGCAGGGACACTCTCCTGAATTCGTATTATTGGCAAGGCCTAACAGGCTCGTCGGAAAAGTTAGTTGATTTGGAAGGCGAAACCCCTGAGAGAAAACTGCATTACTTCCCGAGGATAAGCACTGGGCCAGCTCATCGAAGGCATTCCCTCCAGCTTCCTCGGACCCCTTCTGCAGGAAATTCCCCAGCTAGATCACGCGTGGTTCGGGCAAGTTCTCCAACGGCGGGCGGTGCTCCACCTCTTCATGCACCAGCTCGTTGGTTTGATCAGCCTGAGGGTGAACTCCCGCACCATCCCTGTTCCGCTGCTGTCGCACCTGGACAGGGCTGGCCATGTGAAGTCGACTATGATCAACTGGCCTGCATACCTTTTCCCGTCCATGGCGCGCTTCCAGCCCCCGCCGAACGGGTGACACGTGACCATAGTCGTCAGAAACTGGTCGCCGGAATCGACCGCATCGAGGGGCAACCGCAGCCTGCTTTTCGTCGCCATGGCCGTTGCGCCACGAACGCAGCGGCCCAAAGGCTTGGACTGCTTGCGTTCCCTGGAGGCTCCCCACCCCGAACAGCGTCGCCACCGCAGCCCTTGGCGGCTGAGCGGATTGGGCCGAGGCCCTTGCCGAAGGGGACATGACCTTGACTGATCCCAGCGCCGGAGTGCCGGCTGCATTGGCGGCCGGAATCTGGTTTGGCAGGTTGCCGGCTCACCAGATGTCAGCCATGAACCTGCCCGGGGCAGCCTGGTGGCTGGTGGATCTTGGAGCCGGACCCTCGGCCATGAACAGCGCGCACCCGACCCTGCCTGGTGGTAGTGAAATCCGCGGTGAATCCAAGCCAAGAGGTTTCCGCTGCTGGCTGTGGTTCCGATCACCGGAACGCCTGGCCCCGGCGCCCTTATCCGCCCCTGGCCCCCAGGTGCGGAGCGGTCTTACCAAGCCCTCCTATGCCCTGGGTGGATCAAGCTGACCGCTCGATCGATTGAACATCGGGCAGTGTACAGCATCACGCCGCCCTCGCATAACCATTCGCGCCAGGTGAGCGACGGTGCTAGCTGGACCCGCCGACACTCGATGCGGCTTGGCTCTGTGGTCGCCTTTGTGATCTCGGCTGTGATACGGCCTAGCCACTCTCGACTGAAGCCCAAGCGTGGGTCCCGCGAGCCCGACTCAGGGTTACCATGACAGGTAGGTATAACGATGAGTAGCTGGCTACGCTTCATGGAAGCCGAAGCAACCGGACTCCTCCCCGAGCGACGACCGTAATGCCATCAGGCATATAATGATTCGGCAGGACAGGCCCCAGGGAAGCCGCCGCGGCCGCCCAACCCGCCGCAAAGTTGCTGGGCAGAGCACCGCCACGCAGAGCGGGGGGAGCCCAAGGAATCGCAGGCCGAATCCAGATCTGGTTACCGGGTGATGTGCATGCGCCTGGGTTGCAGCCGAGGCGGCGGCCGGCAGTCGCGCATTGGCCCAACGAAAGCCCGGAAAGGCGAGATCCAGGCCTTCATCGATTCGGTTCGAGTGGCCGATGACGAGACCAGCCAGTTGAAGCGTGGTGAGCTTTGGACCATGGCCGGTAGGATCCGGCTATGCCAGCAAAGCCCAGCTTGTGGTGATCGTCAGGGACGACGCCTTCGCGCGCCGCGACTTCGATTCGTGGTCGTCTGAATCACCACCGACAACACCGATCTCCCTGGTTTCGGGTGTGGGTGAAACCTCACAGCAGAGAACGGCCTGAAAGCAACGAGTCGCCTGGATGGTTGACAAAGTCACCACCGTGGCCAGGAAACCGCCTCGGCCAGAAGACGGCCGCCTGAAACGATGACGACGTTGATTCCGCCGTCAACCGATCGTTGCTGGTGTTTTTTGGCCTGGCCGCTGATGGAGATTGCGATGGCTCATCGGAGCCATCCCCTCCAGCTCCTCGATCCCTGCAGGATTCTCCTGCTCCGATCGCCCGCAGTTCTCCAGGATTTCCATCGGAGGCGCGGTGCTCCACCTCTTTTCGTAGATCAGCTCCTTGTAGCGGTTGAGCTGAGGTCATAGCCCTGGGCCACGATTTTCCGCCTTGGGCACGAAGAAGCTCTGCTCCGTGCGCGGCCCCGTTCGCGCTCTGAGGCTTGTGCGTTCCTTCCCAAGCGGGCCAGGGCATCGCAGGTTTGTTCTGGCGTGCTCGGCCTTTCTTGTAAAGGCTCTTTCGGCGCAGGCCCAGCTTCTCGAGCGGCAGCAGAGGATTGCGGCTTGTCGTCGAGGCTCCAGCCATCGGCGCTCATGTCGTAGAACCACACCTGATCGGTTACGCCACGGCCGGTTTTGGTGAACAGCAGGATCGCCGTGCTCACGCCTGGCATAGGGGCGGAACACCCCGCTCGGCAGCGACACACGCCTTCGAGAAAGTGATCGTCCACCAGAGTGCGCGGCAGTTCTTGTGGGCCTTGCTGGAGCCGAAAACAGCAAACCCCATCCGGGGGCACCGATCCAACCGCTGCCCGGCACCGGGTTTTGAGCAGCTGGCAGGAACAAGGCCATGAACAGCAACTCGGTTTCTTGGTTTCACCACGTTGCAGCTTGCCGCGGGTGCTTTCGTAAAATCCAGCGACGCCCGCAAAAAGGCGCGATGGCACAAGGAATTCAAGGGAGTAGCGATTCTCCTCGAGCGCACCGTCTTCAGAGAGGGAATCGCGAAGCTCACCTCGGGGTTCTCCACCCCGTGCAAAGAGCAGTTTCATCGAGTCGATGCGCAGCATCGTGTGCTGTCGCAAATCAAAACCATGAACAAGGCCATGGTTGAAGTGCTCGCGCTGCTGGGTGTCGCTGAATAGCTCCGGGTGTGCTCGCGCAGGATTCGCCCACCGCCACGGAGCCCGCTAGGTGCCGCAGCGGACGGCCCATCACGTCGGTGGGCTTGGCTCCGTCATCGCCACCATCAGCTCGATGGATGTGGGCGCGGTGTGCGGGAACTGCGCCGTGGTGCCGGGCGGGTGGCCAGCTTTGCCCAGCATGTACTCGTAAGATGTCGGCCTCGTTGGTGCGCGATCCGGCCAATCGCACCGCATCCAGGAAGATCACACCTTGGCCAGGAGGGCGGCAGTGGGGATCGTTGAAACGCGGTCCTTTTCATTGGCTGCAAAAGCCGAGCCATCGCCGCCAAGAGGTGCGCAGGAAGGGGGAACACGCGCTCGCCCACCAGCTTCGAACATCTCGGTGGCGGCCAGCGTTTTAAGCGCTCCAGCGCAGCCGCTCGAAGGCGCTCCTGCGGGTATTGCTTCGGGATAAAGCCGCCGCACCATCGGGCTGCCCCGGTGCGCAGGGCCTTGCGCTCCTACAGGTTTTCCAAGCTCATCGAGGCGGCGGATGAACAGCAGGTAGGTGGAAGGGCCTCTCCAGCACTCCAGGGGTGCGATGCGCGGCCACTCCAGAAGGCATTCCAGATTGCCATCGATCTGGTTGCCGCAGCTCGCCGGTGAGCGCCGAGGGCGGCGGGGGTTCGGCGCGATGGTGGGCGCGGCGGTGGCGGCCGCACCGTGCCATTGCGGCGGCTTGCGGCCATTCCCGAGATGCAGAGGTGCCGGCCTGGGCGGTGGGCTGATCCCGGCGGCCTTTCAAGCCGCACACCAGGGGCCCGGGCTTTCTCGGCGGCGGCCCATGGCCACCACCATGGATCCTGGCAGCTTCGGAAATTCCTCATCGCTGAAGGTTCATCGGCCAGATCCAACAGATCAGGCGGCAACTCCGCATTGCTGAGCCTGCTTGCCATCTGCTGGGATCCAAGGCGAGCAGGCGTCGGTGAGATCGGTGCGGGGCGGCCATCAGGGGCAGATTTGCGAGAAAAGATTTGGGCGGCGAACGTTCTTAAGAAAAAAACGCAGTTTTGACATTCGCATCGGGATGGCCACATTGTCGGGCCAAGTCTGGAACAACAATCCGCTTCGGCCAAATCACTGATGATTTTCGGCATATCGGGAATCCTGGAGTCAGGCTTGGATCGCGTTTTACAACAGGTCAAGGCAGAGTTCGAACCCCCCGTCGCATTCAGCCGCTTGCGATGTGCGGCACGATCGGAGCGAATAAAGCAACCTCGTCCCAAACGTGTCTCCACTTTTTTCGACACTGGAAGGGGCGCCCGCAAAACCGCGGCAGATTTTGGTGGCGATTTGGCGTGATGGGCATCGGGTTGTGCCTATTTGGCGATCGCCTTCCAGATCCACAAGCCACCAGGCCGAGAAGCACCCAGGGGAAGCCAAGGCCCTGAACACAGCAATACCAGCACGGAGAAGCCCAGCGGAAACCACAGTCCGCTTGGTCAGCCCTTTGCCTCATCGTATGGAAGCTCCAAACGGGGAATCAGGGGGACATCGGCAATCAAGGGCGTTGTCCCCGGGCAAGAATACCGCCCTTTGCTGGCGTGGTTTCCAGCCCACCAGAAACAACAGGCGCAAGATGCGGCGGCCATCTCATCGGTGGGTCGGATCGGTGGGGGGCCGCAATCCGATCGGGACTGTTCATCGGTAGTAGGGGGGCGAGGGAATCTCCGTTTGCCTGGCCAAGGCTTTAAACCCTTCTTCCACCCATACCAAATTCATCATGGCGTTCCGATCGTCACCCAGTCGATTCGAAGTTCCGCGGCCTTCGCGCAATCCGCGGCGTTGCATCACCACGGCTTCAGCAACCGGCAAGGCGTTCAAAAGTTCGTCTCGAGGCGATTCTCCCATCCCGCCCAGGCCCAAACCACGGGGGAAGCTGGCGGGCAAACAAAACTGCCAAGGCAAGCCCAGTGTTGTCGGACGTCTAGGCAAAAGCTGGTGCTCTGCCTGTTAAAAAAAAACATCGCTCAACCCTCTCCCAGCTTCAAGCAGAAATATGCAGGAGCCGTGAAACTTCGTTGTTGTAGATTGTTCTCAGGATAGGCCTCTACAGCCCAAATCCGAAAAGCAACCCCGCCCGCAAGCTTGGGCTCAGCAATTTTCTTTGCTGCCAAAACAAAAAACCCAGGGACAGGTTTCCCTCACCATCATTTTGGATCCTGCAACAGGCAAGATCTGGCCGGCAAACATCGGGCGCAAACAAACCCCAAAAAAACAAATTCAAGCCCTAACACAAAAAGTTCTTGACGCTTTTTTTGCAAATCTTCAAGGAAATTTAAAGTCGATCAAACCTCCTAAGCATCAATCCCAAAAAGGCAGGATTCCTTTTTGCCCCATTAGGGTTTTTCATGGCTTTTTAAAAAGCCTTCAATCCAAGCCCATGTGTGTTTTCCCCCATTTTCTTCTTCCTGGCGCGCCGCGCCCCTCGTTTTGT